>Ga0007866_1000049_pt1 | contig 31469 bp, 47 predicted proteins | sample CryBogCBH18Jul07_FD_71223 | JGI IMG/M metagenome (GOLD analysis project Ga0007866, IMG submission 71223) | Freshwater microbial communities from Crystal Bog, Wisconsin, USA - CBH18Jul07 | ecosystem: Environmental > Aquatic > Freshwater > Lake | place: Crystal Bog, Wisconsin, USA | collected... | reverse complement strand
CCGTAACAATTACAGCACCTAAGAAAAACGGTGTATTTTTAAATAGCGGCGCTCCGATAGCTGTAACCATTGTGGGAACAATTGCCGGTACGATTACTCAATTCACGGGTGGCGTAGCTTCTAAGCAAGCTGTTTGGCACTACCATATTGCAGAATACTTCCGTATTCAACCTCAAGGAAATTTATTTGTTGGTATCTTTGCGGTGCCTTCAACATATACTTTTGCGGAAATTACAACCATGCAAAACTATGCGAGCGGTAAAATCCGTCAAATAGGAGTTTGGAAGGATGCAACTTTCGCGGTTGGCGACTTAACTACAATTCATAACGAAATTGTAGCTAACGACGACGCAAACCACAAGCCATTATCGGCTATCTATGCGGCTGACTTAAGCGCAACGGCTGACCTTTCAACTTTAACCGATTTAAACACATTATCAGCTAACAAAGCGAGCGCGGTAATTGGACAAGATGGTGCGGGTTTAGGTTCACTTTTGTATAAGAGTTACGGTAAGTCAATTACTGTTTTAGGTGCGGTTTTAGGTGCAACAAGTTTAGCGGCTGTAAGCGATGACATCGCTTGGGTTGGTAAATTTAACATGAGTAACGGATATGAATTAGACACTTTGGCTTTTGCAAATGGTGTTTTAGTTGCTTCGTCTTCTCAAAGCTTCTTAAACAACTTGGACAATTTAAGATATATTTTCTTAGTTAAATATGTAGGCATTAGCGGTTCTTATATCAATGACAGTCACACGGCTATCGTTGTAACTTCTGATTATGCTTATATCGAGAACAACAGAACAATAGACAAGGCAATCCGTGGCGTATACGCTAGCTTATTGCCGGCTTTAAATGGTCCATTGCAATTGAATTCAGATGGTACTTTAACAGATACAACAATCGCTTATTTTACAAGTTTGGCGGAAACTAATTTGACTCAAATGATTAGAGATAACGAATTGAGCGCACAACAAGTTTCAATCAATACTACTCAAAACGTATTGGCTACAAACACTTTGATAATCGCTGTAAAATTGGTACCTATCGGAGTTGCAAGAGCAATCCAAGTAAATATTAAGTTCACAACATCAATCTAATAAAATGTCAAATCCGTTAATTAATGGCGTTAATTATTCATGGGCCAACGTAAAATTGGTACTTTTCGGAGTTCCGGTTGTTGGTATTACCCAAATTGAATATAAGCGCAAACAAAAGAAAGAGAACAACTACGGCTTTGGTTTAGAACCGGTAAGTAGAGGTTACGGAAATAAAGAATATGAGGGAAAAATTACCTTGTATCGTGACGAGTGGAACGCTATTATTGCGGCCGCTCCTAATCGTGACCCATTGGATATTCCTTGGTTTGATATTCAAGTTTCCTTCGCGGGAAGTAGAGTTCAACCGGTTTTGGATGTTTTAAAAGCATGCGAATTCATGGAAGACCCTTTCACAGTAGCGCAAGGGGATACAAAAATACTTGTTGAAATCCCTTTAATCATTGGTTCAATCGACCATAAATAGACAATCTTTTTTTTCTTGCGTTGTTTCATGATTTTTAAGTTAGGCGGGATATTTTTATATCCCGCTTTTTTATTACATTTGTACAAACATTAAAAACATGACACAAGAGGAAATCGAATCAAAAGTTCAGGAATTATCCGTTAAACATTCGGCGGTTATACATCCTATTGTATTTAAAGTAGAAGACAGCGAAGACACTATCGTCGGATTCATTAAAGAACCGCCAAGATTCGTAAAGCTTCGAGTTATGGACAAGGGATTAACTAGCCCCGTGACAGCGGCAAGCGAAGTTGTAGACGCTTACTTAATTAAAGAGGAAAGCGACCCTAGAATTTACAGCGAAGCGCCCGAGAATGACAAGTATTATTTAGGTGCAACGCTTGAGGCTTACAACTTAGTCACTTTAGCGGTTAATCAGTTTAAAAAAAAATAGAAGACTTTTGGGTTGACGAGAATTGTGATGATATAACGCAATGGGAATGTTTAATTCAATATTATTTTAAAATAGACCCCGACACTTTGGGCGATGAAAAATTCGCACAATATATCGGAAGATTACAATTCGCCCTTAAAAAGACCGCCCAATGGCAACAGTAAACGAGAACGTCCAATATACCCTTACACTTAAGGACCTATTAACCGGAAAACTAGGCGAAGCAAACGCGGCCGCCCAACAATTAGAAGGAACAATGGGGATGCTTAAAAAAGGTTTAGGCTTATTGGGTGTGGGCTTTGCCGTTTTTAAAGGTGGCGAATTTATAAAGGAATCAGTAGAGGCGTTCCATCAATTGGAACAAGCTAACGCACAAGTTCAAGCGGGCCTTGTTTCTACAAAAGGCGCGGCGGGATTAACTTTTGACGACGTACAAAAAAGCGCAAAAGGTTTAGCCGCTCAATTACCTTATTCAAGGTCGGCGCTTTTGGAAATGCAATCAATTTTATTGACGTTCCCATCAGTTACAAAAGAATCATTTACCCCGGCAAGTGAAATCATAGCCGATATGTCAACCCGTTTAGGTCAGGACCTTAAAAGTTCAGCTATTCAGGTGGGTAAGGCATTGCAAGACCCTATTAAGGGAGTTACCGCGTTACGTCGTGTCGGTGTTAACTTTAATGAAGCGCAAACCGAAATGATTAAAAATATGGTTCGTAGTGGCCATACAGCACAAGCGCAAGCGGCAATCATGAAAGAATTAAGGACAGAGTTTGGCGGTTCAGCAAAAGCGGCGGCCGATGCGGACCCAATGTTTAGATTTAATAAAATGATGGGCGCATTTAAAATGGCCGTGGGCGAAGCCGGGATGGAATTATTGGTAGTATTAAAGCCGGCTTTGGAAGCTGTCGGAAGCTTTTTTGTAAAAGCGGGCGAAAATTTGAAATCATTTATTGAATATTTAAAAGAACATAAAGAATTAGTCAAAGCGGTTGCAATTGGCGTAGGCGTTGCAATTGGAGTTTATGGCGTTTATTCTTTGGTTGTAAATGCGGCGGCAATAGCGACAAATATTTGGACAGCGGCCCAATGGTTATTAAATGCGGCTTTAGATGCAAACCCTATCGGGATTGTAGTTGTTGCAATTGGGGCCATGGTTGCGGCCATTGTTTACGCTTACGAAAAAGTCGCATCGTTTAGGGCCGGCCTTTGGGCTACATGGGCTGTATTAAAAGAGTTTGCAAGTATTGTCGTCGATGTATATACCGGATTAGGCAAAGCCATCATGGGTATACTTACTTTTGACCCTAAAATGATTGCGTCAGGTGCGGACCAAGCAATCGGAGCGGTAAGAAACGCGGCAACTAGAATAGGAACAGCGGCGAAGGAAGGATATGCGGCGGGATTAAAAGACTTTGCAAAAACCGAAGAGGAAAAAAAGAAAGAAGGTAAGATTAATAAAGTTGGTATTGTAGGCGCACCGGGGGAAACGGGAGCGGCCGGAAAAGACATTTCGCCAAAAGGCGCAAAGGGTCAGCAATCCACAACTATAAACGTTTCAATAGGAAAACTTATTGAATCATTTAAAGTTAGTACAATAACAATGAAGGAAGGTGCAAACCAAGTCGAAGAGATGGTAGCTAACGCATTGTTAAGGTCAGTAAATGAATTTCAAGTCCATACAAGCGTATAAATATGAGTTTAATTAATTATCAGGGTGGATTTAATCTTACGGGTGCGGCTTTAAAAGTTGCTAGATATTATAATTTACATAATGTCGCAATCATTAACGCTAAACAGAATAACCCTTACGATGGTTCAATCCCGGCGGCAAATACTAAAAATCCGGAAATAGGAACATCGAGTTTAGGAAATCCGGTTTATAGTAATTTAGTATTAAACGCCATCGACCCTTATGTGGATTTTTTAGGTAAAACAATTACGCCATCGGCAAATGATATTGTATTAGAAACGGTATTGATAACAATTGAGCAACCTATCAGAATTGTAAAAACAGAAATTCAGGGCCGCGATGGTTCAGTAAAAGAATATATCGGTAAGGATGACGCAAAAATAACTATTAACGGAATGATAACCGGCACAAATGGAGGTTATCCAAGCGCAACCGTAGCTAATTTAAAAGCTTGGTTAGACGCTCCGGTATCAAAAGGCGTGACGGCTTGGTGGCTTAATGATTTAGGGATTAGCCAAATAGTTGTTGAAAATTATAATTTGCCACAAATGGAAGGCGGAATAAGTTATCAAATGTTTTCAATTAACGCAATTTCAGACGTTCCAATTGAATTAAAAGAATTAATGACAAATGTTTAGGCCCGTAACCGAAATAATAATTCAGCAAAAAGCAAACGGAAGGTCCAAAATCTTTTCTTTTAATTTTTGCAACGAATTTAGCGTTAAGACTTCGTGGGTAGACTTAACGAACGATTGCAAAATAACGTTCCCAAAAAATGTGTACGTATTAGATGCAAACGGAGTTAGACAACCATTGGGCGGTATACAATCGAGCGTTCAAGTTGACAACTTATTTCAAAGAGGGGATAAGGTAACGATAAAATATGGTTACATAGAAACAACGCCACAACCTATCGAAGTTTTTGAGGGTTATATATCAAAGGTTACCTCTAAAAAACCAATTCAATTGGAATGTGAGGATAACATGTGGTTGCTTAAACAAACGCCAATACCGCGTCAACTTTGGCCGGCTAGTAAGCCTTTACAAGAATTACTTTCTAGTTTATTAACGCCGTTGGGTTTAACAGTCGACACAACCGCGGCAATAAGCGTCGGAAGTATTATAATAGAAAATGAAACAGTCGCACAATTCTTAATAAGAATAAGAAAAGATTTTCATATAGAAAGCGTTTTTGTTGGCAATAAATTGATTTTAGGTTTTGACCCATACGCCGGAATCACACCGAATTCGGATGTTTATAAATTTACTTTCCAAGGAAATATTATTAGCGATGAGTTAGATTGGCAAAGAAAAGATGATGTGAAATTGTCGGCCGTGGTTCAATCTATTAACACGGTATCAAATGGCTACAATAAAAAGGGGGAAGTAAAAACAAAAAAAGAACATTTATCCGTATTAGTTTACAATAATCCGGATGGTACTTTTTCGTATGTAGAAAAGAAAAAAGGGGAAGATTTACCCGCAAATGTAGAGGGGGAGCGTCGAACTTTATTTTTCCCGTCCACTTTGGATGAAGAAGCTTTGGCATTGTTAAGCCCTAGTCAAAAAGACGCTTATTTAGCAAGTAAAGTCGTTACGGCTAAGACATTGGCAGACTTAGGAACTGCGACCCTTAAAAAGTATTATTATTCAGGTTTTAAGGGCAAGTTCACAACTTTTGCACATCCTTACGTAAAAATAGGGGACAAAATATATTTAGAAGACGCAAGGATGCCGGACCGAAACGGATATTATAACGTTAAAGCCGTTGAATATACCGGAGGCGTTGCCGGACATAGACAAATAATAACCTTAGATTATAAATTATTATGAGTGACCGCCACATTATAACCGCAATTCAAAAGGTTACCGGAACGTTCAAGGAAGACAAGGTTAAATTGTCTGTCGGTATTGTTCAAAGTATCCAAGGCAATACGTGTACGGTTACTATTGACGACCAAATGGTTTTACCGGCCGTTAATTTACAAGCCGCTTCGTGCGATGGTTGGCTATTGGTCCCGGTTGTTGGTTCGACTGTGGTTATAGCTTATTCAACGCAAATAAGCCCATTTGTGGCTTTATATTCCGATATTGACCGCGCTTATTTACAAGTGGGGAATTCAAGTATTGAAATATTAAACGATGGAAGCATAACGCTAAATGACGGTTCTTTGAATGGATTAGTAAAAGGCGGGGCGTTGACGCAAAAATTAAACAACTTAGAAAACAAAGTGAATGAATTAATTAGTAATTTTAACGCACATACGCACGGGGTTGTATCGGTTGGAAGCCCAACAAGCCCAACAACCTCAACAGTTAACGGGTCCTTAACCCCTACAATTGAAGCGGACATAGAAAATAATAAGATTACTCATGGCATTTAGACAAGATATATATTTAGTAAACAATGATTGCCTAGTTAAAAATGGCGATTTTGTTATTGCCATAAGCGATGAGCAACATATCATTGATACGATAAACGCTTTCCCGGGATGGTGGAAGCAATACCCGCAAGACGGGGTCGGTATTGGAGCATGGCAGAAAGGAGCGGCACAGATTCAGGAATTATCAAAGCAATTAAGGCTTAATTTACAATCGGACGGCTACACGGTAAACAATCCGTCAATCACTTTGTCGCCAAGCGGTCAATTCATTATTAATCCAAACGCAACCTTATAATGTTAACATATAATTGCATAAGTGGACAATCTTTTAGTGACGTTTGTTTGAATACTTACGGTTCATTGGATAGTTACGTTAAATTATTAGAGGATAACAATGTTACCCCTGACACGGCGCCTTATTCAAATGAGGCTTTATTGTGGGATGAAAATTTAGTAGCGGACCAAAGCGTTTATACTAAAATTTCAAGCGGCGGGATTACTTATGCCACATCTTTTGGAATAAATAACAATAACTATTTTCAAATATTAGGTACGGAAAACCCGTCAGTATTGCCGGTCAATCCTCAACCCGTAAACCCGCCGGGCGGAACTTCTATGTATATAAAACCAATGTCTTTGGATTACACGGCCCAAGGCGGCGAAACTGTAATCACTATTGTTGACTTACAAGGAATGAATGTTCAACAAATTGAAAGAGAAATTAAACCGCTTAAGAAATCAGAATTTATTTTTGATAGCGTAACGGGAACAATCACTTTAGTTGGTGTTGACCCATTGGCGGCGGGCGAAATCTTATTTATTTTATACACGCAAACGGTAACTTTATAATGAAAAGAATATTAATATTTTTAGTAGTATTGCTCCCATTTTTAGCAAAAAGCCAAACTGTAATCACGGGTAAATATAAATACACGGATTCTTTAACATTTGCTAAATACAAAAACAATTCGACTTTAGACAGCGTTTTAAGCGTAGACCAAAACGGCCGTTTAAGATTATCTTCTAAGTCGCCATTGGATACAACCTCATTAAGTAACCGAATAGACGCGCGCGTAAAATATACGGATACTGCAAATATGTTAGTTCCTTATTTAAGAAAATTAGACACGACCGGCAAATGGTTGTCGGTTGGTTATTTACCGTATTTAGTTAAATACACGGATACAGCGGCGTTTTTATCGGCTTATTACAACAAAACGGCTATTGACTCTAAATTGGCCCTTAAGCTTAATATTTCCGATACTGCAAATATGCTTGCGCCTTATGTTAGGACGTCAAACTTGCCATCTTTGGCACCTTACGTTAAATATACGGACACCGCTTCAATGTTGTCGGCATATTATAACAAAACAGCAACGGACGCTAAATTAGCCTTAAAATTAAATATTTTGGATACGGCAAATATGCTGTCTTCGTATTATAATAAAACCGCGGTGGATTCAAAAGTTAATTTAAAAGTTAACATTTCGGATACGTCCAATATGCTTAATCCTTATTTGCGTTCAGCCAATTATGGGTTATTGAAATCAGGACAAACCGTTAGCGCCGATAGTTCTTTATTATCGACTAAGCTTTGGCGTCAAAAAGGAATAGATAGTGTTGCGGCTTTAGATGCGCAAAAGGTAAAATATACCGATACCGCGTCCATGTTAAGCCCTTATGCTAGAACATCAAATTTGCCATCATTGGCGCCTTATGTAAAATATACAGACACGGCCTCAATGTTATCTAGTTACTATAACAAAACCGCAACTGATAGCAAATTAGCTTTAAAGGTTAATTATACGGATACTGCGTCTATGCTTTCGGCATATTACAATAAAACAGCTACAAACGCTTTATTGGCTACAAAATTAAATATTTCGGATACGGCAAATATGCTAAGTCCTTACGCAAGAACTTTGGCTTTAAGCGGATATGTGCCATATACGGGCGGAACAAACAATTTGAATTTAGGCACACATAATTTTTATGGAAATAACTTTTTTGATGGGTTTACTTCGGTTGCCGCGTCAGGGACACAAATAAATTTAACGGTAAATTCTACCCCAAGTTATTTGATTACGGGTTCGGGTGGACAGACTATAAAATTACCGGACGCAACAACGCTTCCAAACGGAGCGGTTTATGTTTTTAATAACAATCAAACAACCGGCGCTATTAGTGTAAATAATAATTCTAACACTTTAGTAAAATCGGTTCCTTCGGGCGCTTATTTATCTTTAACATTAACGGATAATTCAAGCGCGGCCGGAAGTTGGGATGCGCATTTTGAGGCGCCATCCAATGTAAGTTGGTCCACAAATACTTTTGATTATCCGGGGTCTATAACTTCCGCAACTTGGAACGGTAATACAATAGCAATAAACAGAGGCGGTACGGGTGCGTCAACGGCAAGCGGCGCTTTAAGTAATTTAGGCGCTCAACCTCAATTAAACGGAACGGGTTTTGTGAAAGCTTCCGGGACGACAATATCTTATGACAATTCAACTTATTTAACTGCGGCGGATATTGCGGGAAAGGTAAATTATACGGATACCGCGTCAATGTTAAGCGCATATTATAACAAAACAGCGGTTGACGCAAAGCAAGCTTTGAACGTTAAATACACCGATACATCGAGCATGTTAAGCGGGTATTATAGAAATTCAAACCCTAACGGATATATTACAGCGTCAGCAATTACGGGAAAGGTTAATTATACGGATACGGCCTCAATGCTTAGTCCATATTTAAGAAGCGCAAATGCCGCGGCAACTTATTTAACACAATCAAACGCGGCGTCTACTTATTATTTACAAACTAACCCGGCCGGATATATTACAAGTTCAGCGATAAGCGGAAAGGTTAATTATACAGATACCGCAAGCATGTTATCGGCTTACTACAATAAAACAGCGACAGACGCAAAACTTAACTTAAAAGTTAACATTTCCGATACGGCGTCGATGCTATCGGGATACAAAACATATTATCCAAGGGCCGCTTTATCATTTACAGCGGGTTCGGGGGCTTATAATAACGCAACCGGCGTAATTACTATTCCAACAAATACAAACCAATTAACAAACGGCGCGGGCTTTATTTCAAGTTATACAGAAACGGACCCGGTAGTAAAAGCAATAAACGGAATTGTAAAAAGTAATGGAACAACAATAAGCGCGGCAAGTGCGGGAACAGATTACCAAGCGCCAATATCTTTAACCACAACCGGTTCAAGCGGTGCGGCTACTTTTAGTTCAAATACTTTAAACGTTCCTAATTATACTTTGTCAGGATTAGGCGGACAACCGCAACTCAATGGAACGGGTTTTGTAAAAGCAAGCGGAACGACTATTAGTTACGATAATAGTACATATTTAACAACAAGTTCGGCAAGTTCTACTTATTTATTATTAACCGGAGGAACTTTATCCGATAATTTAACAGTTAGAAAAGACCAACATGGTTACACAGCTATTAACATTATAAATAATGATGCAACAACAACAGATTTTTCAACGCAAGCGCAATTAAATTTTACTGTTGCTAATAATTATGTTGGTTCATTAAAAGTTACTGCGGCTAATTTAGGCGGAACAACAAGACAATCATTGTATTTAACAACAATGGGTACTTATGATTTATCTTTTGGTATTGGAGGTAATGCAAGTCCGGTTTTTAGAATAGATGGTTCAAATGGTAATGCTGTATTTAGTAATTATGTTTATGCTTCTCATGGTTTAGCACAGTCGGATGCATCAAATGGTATTTACTCAAATAATTTTGGCCCTAATAATGGAGGTTCAACTGATTTAAACTTAAATTTTAATTCAGGGGGAGGAGTTAATTTTTTAAGTGGTTCAACTACTTCGAGAATGTATATAAATGGTAGTGGTTATGTTGGGATAGGTATGATTACTCCTAATGCTCCATTAGATATTTTATCAGTTTCAAGTAGTTCATCAGGATTACAACAATGGAGTTATAATTCAGCACCCGTTGCCTATAACCTTCAATTAAATACTATTGCTTCAAGCGGATTAGTTAAATATTCATTTGACTTAAAAAATAATAGTACGTCTTACAACAATACTTTAGTTTTAACAAACGGAAATGTTTTAATAGGCACTTCAACTGATAATGGGAATAAATTGCAAGTATCAGGAGCAGCTACATTCTCAAGTAGTGTGACAACTAACGGAGATATTCAAGTTAATAGTAACAATTTAAAATTATATTCAAATAGTTATGGTAATACTGGTTTGCTTAGAATGTATGGAACTGATGGCAATGAAAAATACCAACAAGGATTAACAACCGGAGGCGATTTTTACCAATATACATTTAGTGGGTTAAACCATATATTTTATACCAATAATGGTTATGAAAGATTGCGTATAACTTCATCCGGATATTTAAACTATACCGGTAATGCAACTACAAGTTTGGCAGTAGCTGAAATTTATAATGATAATTCTTTATTTTCTATTTACGCAACACAAGGCGGAAGCACAACCAAACAATTGCAATTATTAAATGGTGGAAGTGCAAATGCTTCATATATAAACTTGGCCGCAAATGGACAAGTGGGAATTAATACTACAAGCGGGACAGTAAACGGAATGACAATTTATTCCCCCGGTAGTGACCAAAGAGTTTTATTAGAACTTAATAGACCTAATAATGCGGGTTTGCAAAGTGCAATACAATTTACCGTTGGAAATAGCATTATGGTTGGACAAATTCAACACGAATATACCGCGGCTAACCAAAATCACATGTCTTTTTCACTTAGAAGTCCATCGGGTTCAAATTTTGTTGCCCTTTGGTTGCAAAATAGTGGTAACGTTGGAATTGGAACAACCAATCCAAATGCTCCTTTAGACATAGTATCAGCCTCAACATCTTCTTCTCAAATACAACAATGGAGTTACAATTCCGCCTCAAGTGCATATAGATTACAATTAAATACTATTGTGACAAGTGGTTTGGTTAAATACTCATTCGATTTATTAAATAATAGTTCATCTTATTCTAATAATTTGGTATTAACAAATGGCAATGTATTAATCGGAACGTCAACAGATAACGGAGCAAAATTGCAAGTTAATGGCACAATAACAACGCAAGGTCAATCATGGAAGATTAATAGCGCATATGCGGGAAGTGTGTTAGGAAGCTCAGGCGGTAATATTTTATCAATAGTAGTAAACGGAACAACTTATTATATACCTATTTATACGGGAATAAATTAAAAAATAAAAAAAGCAATAATGAAAAAATTATTTATCATTCTTTTTGTGTTAGCAGCTTTCACAGCAAAAAGCCAAACAATCGACACAGCATTTAAGTCAATGACAGCGTGTAAAATTCAATCCTTTAAAGCCAAATGGACAGACACAATAAATGTTGACCATTTAGGAGTTAGGAGCATTTCGGATGATTTACATGCTACATGTACTTTATATTGGGCGTTATTAGATTCAACCGGGTTAATTCACGTTGACGGAAACGCTACTATTTCCGGGGCTGATTATCAAAGTTGGAACGGAAGCAATATTTTTCCTTTTGCCTTTGTCGGTAAACTTTATAATTTAGTATTTATAAAACCGGAATAATCCCTTATTTTTGGGTATAAAATCATAAAAAACATGAAAAAAACATTTTTAGCTTTAGGGCTTTTTGTGTCTTTGTCAACTTTTGCGCAAGAAAGAAAAAAAGACAGCTTGGTATTGCAGATTACAATTGACACGACAACTTTTAAAAACGTCATTAAACTAATTGACGAAAACATAGACAGTCGTACATTAACCGGCAAAATGATTAAAGAAAACATCATGGCCCCATTAATGAATTATCAATTAGTAGCTGATAAGCCAAAAGAACAAATTAAGCCTATCAAAAAGTAAAAAATGGAACCTAAACAAAAAGCATCTATTTCCTACGCCGAGTTTATCGGTTTATGCGTTGCCTTCGTTGCGTCAGCATTAATATTTTGGAAAACAACTGACGTTAGATTGTCGGCGTTAGAATTAAGAATGACAATGAAAGAAAAGTCCGACGACATGATTAATCAGAAGTTGGACAAATTGCAAGAGGGAATTAATGACGTTAAGGTTTCGTTATCTTCTAAGGCTGATAAAAAATAAATTTCATCAAAAACAATAATCATGAAAAGTTACAAAACAACTTTAGCGGGTATTTTAGCCGGTTTACCGGTAGCGATTCAATCAATTTTGGACGCTTACAACGCGGGTCAATTTACGGGAAAGTCACTTTCTCAATTGGCGGTTGGTATCGGAGTTATCCTAATCGGCGTTTACGCTAAGGACCATAACGTTACCGGCGGAACAACACAACAGTAATTAAATAGGGGCTTCGGTCCCTATAATTTTCTTATCTATGAGCAAGAATAAAAATCCGCTTCCACTTACGGTCTTATTGACTTTTTTAATGTTTGTGGTTTTTCTTATTTTATTATTATCGGCGTTATCGGGTTGTAATCCGGAACGCAAGATTCAGCGTGCGGAACAGATTGTAAGAACTGAACCAAATTCTTTTGATAAGATAGGCGCGGAATGGTCTTTATTACATCCATGCGCAAATGATACTTTAGTGCGTTTAATGAATGATACAACAACCCATCACGATACAACCTTAATAGGCTTAGTCGATTCTTTAGTACCGGATACGATACGTATAAATACGGTGCAAACAATTACAAAGCTTAAAATTCAAACAATAATTGACCATAAGGCCGAGCAAATATGGAAAGATTCAGCGGCAAAGCTTAGGATTATTTTAGCTAGTTCAGAAGGTCAAATTATTGAAAAAGATAAAAGAGTAAAAGACGGGGAGTCTAAAAATACAAGTTTAATTTGGTTACTTATAGGCGCCGTTTCATTGGGTTTTATTTCCAATGGCGCTTGGATTACAGCAAAATTTAAAGGCATTATATGAGTGTAAAGAATTTTTATCCTGAAAAACCAATAGTTCCTTTTCGCATTGCATTTGTTGAAATGTACGTTATTATTGAGGCGTTAAAAGAATTACCGTTTTCAAATGAAATAAAGCGCGCGGCTTATGCGGTTGTGAGAATAGAAACCGGAAACGGGAAATATGTAATTGGCGGGACCAATTTTTGCGGCGCTCAAAGCGATTCGGGAAGATGGCCGGCGAAATGGGATGTCGCTATTGATTCAGTTTGCACACACAATGAAAACATGACCGGGAAGGAAAGAGGTTTTGTAATATTTAACAATATTCATGACGGATTAGCGTTTTTATGTGAAAGATTAGAGGCAAAAGGTATATTTATAGGCAATACGGCTAAAATGAGGTATCATAAAGGCGCTATTGCAACGCCAACGGACTTGGCGGACGCTTACGAGGATGAGTGGGTTTACGGGGAGGACCACAATACAACGCCGGCAGAAGCAAAAGACTTTCTTTCGATGTATAAACAAGCAGAACAAATTTTTGCTTAAAAATTAACAACGCATGACAAAAAAAGATTTAGCGGCACAGTATGTCGCGAAATTCCCGTCGATTTCAAAAGCCTCAATAGCGGCTAAATTGTTTAACGACCATCCGACAATGTATAAAGACCAAGAGGATGCAAGGTCACACGTTAGAAACGCAACGGGTAGTTATGGAAAAACACACAGAAAAAACGGAATAGCAATCGTCCATACGCCGGACCTTCCGCCTACAAAATCAAAGAATCGTGAATTCGTAGACCTTCCGGTTAGTTCAAATAACATTCTTTGGATGTCAGATATTCACATTCCTAATCAGGATAACGAAGCGTTAAAATTGGCTATTGATTACGGCGTAAAAAATAAAATTAATTGTATTGTATTAGGCGGGGACGTATTGGATAATACGCCATTTACTAGCCACGATTCGCCGCCGCCAAGCGCTGATGATGTGGTAGAGTGGTTTGAGTATTGCCAAATATTTTTAAGCCATTTAAGAACAAAATTTCCAAAAGCGCACATAGTTTGGATTGAGGGCAACCACGACAATTGGTACATGCGATATTTAATGAAAAAAGCCCCAATGCTTTTTAATGACCCTTATTACAAATTGCCGCAAAGATTAGATTTAAAAAAATTCAATGTTGACTTTTACGAGCAACATATCGTTGTAAGGGCCGGCAAATTACACTTATTGCACGGGCATACTATTGTAAGGGGTTTTATGGCGCCGGTAAACGCCGCAAGGGGTGTTTTTATGAGGGCTAAAAGTTCAATGCTTATTGGACACGTACATAGCACATCGAATCATTCAGAAACAAACATAAAAGAGGAACCGATTTCGTGTTGGTCAACCGGATGTCTTTGTACATTGGCCCCGGATTATGACCCGCACAATACAAAACATAATGTAGGATTCGCGCAAATATTAGTTGAAAAAGACGGTAATTTTGAGGTACTAAACAAAAGAATCATAAACAACAAAATTCATTAAAAAATGAAGATGCCTAAAAATTGGAACAAGCTAACTTTAGCAGAGCAAGAAAATTGGTTAGTAAAAAAATACGGGGAAATTGTGGCCGAAGAGCAAAGCGTTAAAAGAATGTTGGCCCAAGTGAGAGGAAAGGTAAAAATAAAAATAGCGGAGGAAGACTACCGCCCGGACGTAGAAGCTTTAAAAGGTATATAATGGGTTCAAGAATAGGCATATTTATTTTTACAATTCTTATCCTTGCAATTATTGTATGGGGTAAGCCTTCGAGTGACTACGAATTTACTATTTCCGGCGGCGAATTTGATTTAGGGGTTAGGGTATTAGTAACGTCAGACCTTGAATATGCGGTTAAATACGTACAAAAAAATTTAGATAGTACGGTTGAAGCCGGCGACTTTGACGCTCGAGGCGTGACCTTCCCATCTAGGGATGGCCTTAGCCCGATTGTATGGGTTCCTAGCTTAGAAGACCCGGCCGTGGTGCAACATGAATTGTTACACGCCACGATTGACGTAATGAAATGGGCTAGCGTGCCGCTTACAGAAGATACGGAGGAAGTCTACGCCTACGAATTACAATATTTGACGACACAATTTAACGCTAAAACTAAATAACATGTTAGACGGCCTTATTAAATTGCTTGAATGGGTCGGGGAAAAATGGCGCGATTATCTTTCGCCAATTGTAGTTTTAAGAGATTACGAAATGGGCGTTTTGTTGAGGATAGGTAAATACAAAAGAAATTTAAAAGTCGGTTTGAATTGGAAATTTCCAATCATTGACGAAATACACACGGTCATTTGGACCATTGACACTTTGCACATCATGCCGGTTGACATTGTGACCTTAGATGGGAAACAAGTAAGCGTTGAACCCATTGTCAAATTTGACATTATAGACCCTAAAAAATACTTATTAGAGGTTAATAATGCCGCGGATAACTTACACGACGTAACAAGGGGCGTAATAGCCGATTATTTGACCGATTGCGATTGGGAAGACATAAAGAATAAGAAAACATTAACGGCCATCAAAAACGCCTTAAAAAGCGAATGTGACGAACTAGGAGTAAAAGTTTATAAAATATACTTTGGTCGTATAGTTACTACCCGCATGTTTACCGTATTTAAGGAATAATATTCGTATTTATTCGTTTATATACGTAAAAGCATACAAATAAGCTAAAATCATTTTATTTATATCTTAAAACGTATAAAAAATTGGACAATTTGAATGTTCACGAAAACGTGAACGTTCACCGGCTGTGAACAATCTATATAAGTGAACAGTTTACTATTAGCAAACTTTTAGTAGTATTACTACCTACTTTGTTATATATTTATATAAAATTGTGACATAATTTGTCTAGTTTTTTATAAAAAAAACGGGACAACTTACCTTACTTTTTTCAAAAATTGTAAAGTCCACAGTTTACTTTTTCAAATTTGCCCTTACTTTATTACAGACTTTGGAAAATTTTAACCCTATTTTGTAACATTTTGCATGCTTTATTTGTTACTAAAACACATAGAAAAGTAACATTTGCGCCCATAAAGTACCTTAAACGACACTTTTTGCGACACTTTTGTTCCTTTTACGACACTTTATTATAATTCTAGCACAACAATTTTTTATAACCCAAAATGTGCAATATATTTCCAATTGTTCAAGCTGTTATGTTTACAATATTTTAAAAAGATTAAACAATTAGAATTATATGTGTAATATAATGCATGAAATATGCGTCAAAATTCATGCAATGTGACTTATAAGTATCATTTATCGCTCAAAAAATCCCTTTTTTGACACGTTATTTGAACGATAAAATTATTTTTGGTAGTTTATAAATTCCGTTTGTAGTTTTGCGCCATGAATCCTTTTAAATACATAGTCGCTAAATACTTTTTTCCTAAATATGCCCCGGAAGTAGTCAATTGGGGCCATAAGCTTAGGGGTAAAAATGGCCACAATAAGCCAATAGAATTCACGGAAGAGGATAAAAAAGCTATTAGGGCCGGTATTAAAGCCATGGCTAAGGATTTATCAAAAGTTTAGATTCATAGGTGGTTTTATAGATTTTAAGTAAAAGGCGAAGGGGGTTTCTACCCCCTTTTTTAATGCCTAAAACCGAGGTAAAAAAATATTTTAAAAAAAAGTTTAAAAAATATTTGGTTGGTATTTTAAAACTTACCTATATTTGTGAAACAAACGGGAAATAACCCAAAAAACTTAAAAATCTATAATCATGAATTATCAATTAAAAGTTACAGAAACTAAAAACAAAGCCGGTAAATTTCATTATCAAGTTATTGACGAAAATGGTACAGTAATTAGCGAACGCAGAAGCAACCGCGAATACGTAGCATGTACACCTTACGGAAGTTATTATTTTGGTCGTTTAGATTTAGTTGGTAAAGGGGAACATGGCACGGCAATAAGACATTATAATAAAACTTTGGGACTTACAACATTTCCTTATAAAAATACTATGGGTTTATCCCCGGAGGAAGCATTGGAACAATTAAAAAAAGATGCTAAGGAAACTTTAAATAGATTAAATAGTATAGCATACAAAAAATAACTAATCCATCCCCCATGCGTTTAGGCCGGTATCGCCAACGGAACAACCGGCTAACTTTTAAATTTAAAAATCAATATATGAACATTAACATTTTAGACGCAATCATCATCGCCGGTATTACATTATTCGGTTATGTATTTATTAAAACTTTATTAAAAAAATAGTCATGAAACAAAAAATCACATTTACTCTACATGAGTACAACGCTATCCAATCGGACATTTTATGCCTTATTGCCGATTTTAACAAAGGAATAGCAACCTTTGAATTTAAGGACCTGATTTCCTATTTTAAAATCATGAAAACTAAATTCCCAATGAGTTATTTAAAGTTTGGAATGGTAGTTTATGAAGGCAAAACAATTCACTTAAGCGCTGACCATGGGGTTACGTTTCACACTACCTTAGAACTAAAAGAATTGCACGAATTAGATGAGGTTAAAGACTTGGGAACTTTTAGCGTTGACGAAAACGGAATTATTAACCCTATAAATGATTAATCATGATACAGCAAAACACAATTATTTTAATCTTAATAGCTTTAATAGTTCTTTTTTTAGGCTTGGTAAAAATTTACATAGAGGAAAAAGAAAGAAAAGACAAAGACCGTCACGATTTTTGGAATAATAGTGACAATTGGGGTAAACATTAAAAACTTAAAATCATGGCAGAAGTAATAAACTTATCCCGTATGTGGCATAAGTCAAAAAAGAATAAAAGAATTTACACAGAAGACGAAACAGATTATATTATCAATAACTACCATCGTTTATCTTATCGTCAAATGGCGGACCATTTAAGCACATCAAAAACCAATATTTGTTTATACTGTGCAAAGCTTGGATTAGGCAAAAAAACTACCATATTAAGGGAAGAGCAAACGCCTAGTTCTGAAATGGTTTTTTTTGATGTATATGAGTGCAAAGAAAAAACATGGATAATATAAAAATAAATTTTTGGGTAATTTAAAAAATACATACATTTACATTCTAAACTTAAAAACATGGCAATTATCGCTACAAACAACGGCACAGTCCGTGAATTAATCCCGGCTAACAATTACTTAGCTAGATGTTATCAAATGATTGAAATTGGAACAATCAAAGAAACAATCCAAGGGACGGAAAAGATTTTAACAAAAGTTCGTATTGGTTGGGAATTACCGACAGAACTTAAAGTATTTAACCCCGACAAAGGCGAGCAACCTTGCGTTATTAGTAAGGAGTATACTTTGTCAATGAATGAAAAAGCAAACCTTCGTAAAATGTTAGCCGCATGGCGTGGTAAAGATTTTACAGAAGACGAAGCCAAAGCGTTTGATATTACAAAGCTTTTGGGCGTTCCTTGTATGATTAACATTATACACAAACCAAGTAAGGACGGTACTAAGACTTATGAGGAAATCGCCGGAGTAACCGCAATACCCAAAGGCATACCGGCACCGGCCCCAATCCTTCCGCAGACTTTACTTTCTTATGACAATTTCGATGTAGAGGTTTTTAATTCATTGCCTGACTTTATTAAAAACAAAATGATTACATCTTTAGAGTATGCAAAAATCGCAGACCCTAACAGTACCCATTTAGATAATAATAACGAAGTGGCCGACGATTTACCATTTTAAAACTTAAAAATCATGGAAATAATAACATTTGACAACCCGTTATCAATTGAAACGGGTTTAACAAAAAGTCAGCTTGGAACGATGGCGGTTAACTTTGTAAACAATACAATAGAATCCGGCAACGCTTTAAAGGCGGCTGAAATGATAGCGCAGACCGAAACACTTGTAAAGCTTATCAAAGAAAATAAAGCTTTAAAAGATGGCATCAGGGATGAGATTTCTAAGTATGGTAAAGAATATACATCCGGGCCGGTTAAAATGGAATTGGCCGAAGTAGGCACAAAATATGATTTTAGCCAATGCGGGGATATTGAATTAAAGGACCTTTACGAAACTTTAGAGCAAATTAAAGCTAAAGTAGAGGAAAGGGAAAAATTCCTTAAAAACCTTCCGTTATCGGGTATTGACGTTATCACACCGGATGGCGAACCTATCCACGTTTACCCGCCGGCAAAATCTAGCACATCATCTTATAAAGTAACAATTGCGAAATGAAACTAGAATTAGAAAGAATTGAAAAAGCGTTCCAATGGTTAGAAACCGAGTTTCAAGCTACGGGCGAAATGCAATCGGTCGATTCTTTAATTCATAAGTTAGACTTGTTATGTAACGCCTTACCCTTTGTAAATAGTCAAATGGCTGTCACTAAACGCCTATTGAATGAAGCAAAGGTTAGGGCTTATAATAAGCTTACAATGAGTTCCCATGCGCAACAAAAATACTATGCTCCGTCATTGGCAAAGGATTACGTAGCCGCTCAATGTAGTGACGAGCAATACGCTTATGATATGTGCGAAAGATGCTCAAGGACAATTGTACACGTTATAGATGCTATGAGGACCGCAATAAGTGCTTTAAAAACGGAAATGACCATTTCACAATACAGTCAAAACGTTATGTAAATGAAACACGAAACAGCTTTCGACTTTTTATTTTTTTCCTACATTATTGTAGGATTAGCAAAGCTTCTTTATTCATTTTTTACTTATAAAACTACCAAATGAAAAATTTATTTGACGAACAAGAAACCCCGCAATTTAAGTGGTTTATGGAATACCATAAGGCAAACCCTGAAATTTGGGAATTTTTCCGAAGATATACGCTTCGTTCAATAGAAAGAGGATTTAAAAACTTATCCGCGGAGTTTATTTTTAATGTTATTAGATGGGAAACCCCGATAAAAGCCGGGGATGATTTTAAAATAAACAATAACGCAAAGCCTTTTTACAGTCGTTTATTCATGAAAGAATATCCACAGTATGAAGGATTTTTTAGAAAAAGAGTTAGTAAGGCTGACGAAGTTTATATTTAATTTATATATTTGCAACCTTGAGTGTCGGATACTCAATTAAAGACTTTAGCCCTTGACGCGAACCAACTATCCGACAGTTGGGGAGCCGATGGGGCATTTTTATTTTATGACTTACGGAGAAAAACTTAAAGACCCAAGATGGCAAAGAAAGCGTTTAGAAGTTATGGAACGCGATAATTTTACATGTAAAAATTGTCAATGTGATAATAAAACTTTGCATGTACACCATGTAATTTATAAAAAAGGTTTAGAGCCTTGGGAATATGACAATATTTATTTAAAAACGCTTTGTCACGAATGCCATGAGGAAGAAGAATATAATAAAAAAGTTTTACAAGAATTAATTGAAAAATGTTACATAGCGGGAGAAACTAGCGACGGGCTTATAACTTTAATTTATCACGGAATGATTTATGAAAGAGAAAAAAAGGAGGTAGAAAATGGCTAAAGACCCCGCGGTATTATTTTATACGTCCGATTTTTTAAGCGGCACGTTTACAATGACAAATGAACAAGTTGGTATGTATATGCGTTTATTGTGTTTACAGCACCAAAAAGGCAAACTTTCCGAAAAGGATATGTTAAGCATATGCAAAGCATATGATGTTGACATATGGTCGAAATTCGCGAACGAAAACGGAATGTTTTTTAATGAAAGAATGTTTAAGGAAACGGAGAGAAGGCAAAAGTTCAGCGAAAGCCGAAGAAACAATGCAAAATCTTCTAAAAACAATAACACTAGCGAAGCATATGCAAAGCATATGGAAACTGAAACTGAAATAGTAACTGAAACTATAACTAGAACTAAAGCTGAAATTGTCGACGAAAATTTTAATTATTGGTGGGATTGCTACGATAAAAAAAGAAGCAAGGAAAAAGCAAAGGCCAAATGGGATAAGTTAAACGACAAAGAAAAGGAATTGGCTTTAATAGTTGTCAAAGACTATGTGGCTTCAACACCTGATAAAAATTTCAGAAAGGACCCCGCAACATATTTACACAACAAATCATTTAACGATGAAATCATCAAACGAAATTCAACAAACGCAAAATCAGGTTCAGACCTCAAAAGCGATATTCAACAGCAATATAATGGTCGCTTTAGAAACCAATAATAAAATAGAAATGAATATAGCTTTAAGAGAATATAAGACCCCACAAGGGCAAATAAATTTTCCCGCTATATTTTCTATCAATAGAGAAAGCAGATTGCCGGCCATGGCTAAAATTGACCTTAAAAGGACATTTGCGGTTGTTTTAGTTGCTGTTACTAACGCGATGGAGTCTATGAATTTAATTCGCCCCATGAACGCAACCCAAATAATGGATTTAGTAGACGCAATAATCGAAACGTCAGAAGAGGACCAATTGAGCATAGAGGATGTCATGCTTTTTTTACAACAGTTGGTCCGCGGTCAATATGGGAAGCTTTACGAAAGCTTAGATATTCCAAAGTTTATGGATATGTTCGAGCAATACAGAGAGGAAAGATGGCAGGCAATCCGAAATATTAGGGACGAGCAAGCCTCAAGCCATCGCCCAAGCTACCACGAAGAAAGAGTAAGTGAAACATTTACCAAGGAAGACAGAAGCAAGCATGAAGCCGCTAGGATTGATTATTTACTAAAATCTAAAAAATAAGACATGAAAACAGCAATGCAAGAATTAATTGAAAAGATAGAAAAATTATACTTAATAAAACAAAATAAAAATAGCTATGAACTTTTTAGGCAATTAGAACTTGAAGCGCTTGAAAAAGAAAATAAGCAAATAATGGATTCATGGAAAGAGGGAACAAAATATATAATGGATATAAATGAAGGTAAAAATATACTTCCTATGTCCGCTATTGATTATTTAATTTATTTTAAAACTGAAAAATCAGATTATTATACAATTTTTACTGATAACAAATACTTATGAAAGACTATTTAAACTTCGTTTGGCAAAGCTTAACCCATCCGACCACATTTGTTGACTTATTAGCACCGTTTCAATTGGTTTTGTTTTTGCTTTTTTTATACTATGTTATAAGAATATTCGTTTCTATAATAAAAATAAAAAAATCATGAAAATTTTAGCCGGCTTGTTATGCTTTATTCTTATTTACTTTTTGTTTAATGCTATTAACCAACCAATCATTGACAAAGACCCTGACAATATAAACGATAATTTATTTTGACCGGAATATTAACAGAAGACGCCATAAGTTCCTTAAAAAAAGTCATTTATGCGCTAAAAGGGGAAAAAGTGACAATTATTAAAGATTGTGGTTTAGCTTTGATAGTAGAATGTAAGGGCAAAAAGTTTCCTATTAGTAAACACAAAGTAAAACTAGATGAATTTAATAACGCTTCCTAAGCTTTTAGCAAAAGCACAAAGGATTTTTAATACTTGGATAAGGCAACGCGACTTAGACGGAAGTCGGTTCCGCTGTATTAGTTGCGGGATGGTTAAAGACGTTAGCCAAATGGACGCCGGCCACTACGTCCCGGTTAAAAACAGTTCGGCGCTAAGATTTAACGAGGATAACGTACACGGGGAATGTAAAGGCTGTAACGGGTTTAATCAATTCCATTTGGTGGGATACCGCAAAAACCTGATTAATAAGATAGGCGAAAAAAAAGTCGAATGGCTAGAACAGAATCATAGGGAGGTAAAAAAATGGTCCCGGGCAGAATTAGAATTCATTATTCAAAAATATAAACTTTAAAAACATGAAAATTGACTTAACAAACCCGCCAAAATACCTTAAATGCTTAAAATCATTTTATGGGTTTCAAATAGGCGACATTTTTAGTTACGATAGCGCAAGTCCTGAAATGAATTATATTTCGCCATATTATAGATTGGATTATACTATAAGTCCTGAAATCAGAGCAACCGGAAGTTTTGTTCATTTTGATTTACTTGAGGCGCTAGAAGAAGGGTATTTTATTGAATATACCCCGACCCCGGAAGAGGCTTTCGAATCAGAATTAAACGAAGCCGCAAATAGAATCAAAGATGAAGTTCCTAGTGGAACCGGAGGCGGCGATAGGGTAAAAATAGGATTTAAGGAAGGCGTTAAATGGTATCAAGAAAGAATAAAAAATAAATAATTATGGCGGGATTAAGAATTGGAACGTACATTGATACGTTAGAACTAGAAAACGAAGCTTTAAGGGAAAAGGTTAAAGCTTTAGAACATAGATTAAAACTAATTGAAAAAGCAGCTTTAGACAAAATGGTAAAAGGGTTACAAAAAGAACCCGTTACTTACAAAATTGGGTTAGAACTAGAAGAAGAAAGAAACCCGGTTTATTAAAATATTACCCCCGCCACAATTATTAATTAACAAAATATAGGGTGTTATCGATGTTTTCGGTGGGGGTATAAATTTTATTTTATGATTATAATTTTATCAATAATAGGATGGGAATTCATTAAATGGTTATTTTATAAACTTGTAAGTAAATAAATGTTAGAATTTAGCAAACCTATCCCGGTAGTGGTGGAAGGCAATAAAAACGGTTACGCTTTATATGTTACAAATAGCGGAATGTTAGAAAATGACATTTGGTGCGTAATTTTGTGCGATGGAGGAATGGTCAGGCATTATAAAAGCAACTAAATAAGAATATTTGTAAACGAAACCTTTAATATAAAAAAATGAGGCCGAGAAACACAAAAACCGAAATAGCCGTTATGTGGTTTTTGATTATTTCAATAATAATTTTAATAACTTACACAATTAAAAATAGATAGTATGATAGTAGCATTAATCGTTTTTTGGGCAGTTTTCCCATTTGCTTACATGTTTTGGCATAAACACAACATTGTATGAGAACCCTAGTAATAAACGGGTATAAGGTGCAAGTGAAAAAGCTTGAAAGCGTTGTTAAATGTTTTCAAGCTTCCTTGTACGTTGACAAAATCATAGTACATCACTACGGTAACGACGAAATAGAAGCCTTGAGTAAGGTTTTAACCTATATGGCCGGGACCGATATACTTTACAAAAAAGACTATTTAGACTTTACTTTAGGGGGTAACCCTGATTTAAAAGATATTTAATCTTACCTTTGCTTATGGCAAAATTGCAAGTTGACATCGATTTTATTGCGGAAAAATTGCGGAAAGGCGAAAAAACGCAAGATATTTTTACGGATTTTTGCGAAAAATTGCGAAAGGTCAGTAAAAGAACCTTTGAAAGCCGGCTAAGTGAGGCTAAAAAGCTATTAGCCGAAGACCTAGAGGCTGTTAGGGAGTTAGTGAATGAGAAACTCGAGGAAATAGCAGAGGCCAAAATAACCACCTTAAAATCCGATTTAGAGATAGAGGAACAATTGCTCAAAATTGGGTTTGGGGAAATGGAAATCGAAGAGCGTACCGACATGCCTAACGGAATAGTAATTAACACCCGTAAACCGACGCCGGCTGAAATGCGCGCCGCTTTGGCCGAGGTATGGAAAAAGCGCGGAGTTTATGCCGCTGAAAAAGTAGAACAAAGAATTATTGTAAAAGTACCGGACGATGACAATTGATTGGCCCCATTGGCGACGAATCATTAACGAACGCTTTATAGAACTAAACAAATGCGTTGACAGATATTTGATTTTATATGGTTCAAGGGGTTCGAGTAAGTCAGATTATACCGCAAAGCGTTTGATATTCTTTTGCCTTACACATAAGTATTTTAAGTGCATTTTGTATCGTAAAAACTTTAATTCTATTAAGGATTCGTCCTATGACACTATAAAACAAGCCATATTTGACCTTGGCTTGGAATCTTTATTTGTGTTTAAGCTTTCCCCTTTGGAAATTGTTTGCTTAAATGGGAATAAGTTTATCGCTAGAGGTGGGGACGACCCAAATAAGTTAAAGTCAATAAAGGACCCGACCATGGTTTGGTATGAAGAGGACATTCCGGCCGAATCAGATTTCGCCACGATTTCCTTAACTATCAGGTCCGGCAAAGCTGATTTATTACAAGAAATTTTCACGATAAACCCCCAAGTTGAGGGCAATCCCGAGGATAATTGGTTTTGGCAAAGGTTTTTCAAGGACCATCACGAATTATCTTATAGACAAAAAACAACCGTTGAAGTCGAAGGGCGCTCCATTGATTACTATTATACGGTCCATCATTCAACCTATCAGGATAACAGATGGTTGCCGGATGAAGTAAAAGCGCAGATTGAAGACTACAAAACAAAGAACCCTTATTTATATTCTGTTTACGCTAAGGGATTATGGACGGCTAAGGAAACCGGCGGGAACTTTTATAAAGAGTTTTCAAGGGCTAAGCATGTTAAAAAGTTGGTTTATGACCCGGAATTGCCTTTGCATGTATCCTTTGACTTTAACGTCAACCCTTATTGTTCGGTCCAAATATGGCAAATAAAAGGCTTAGACGTTAGATGTATTGATGAAATCCCGGCACGATACCCAAATAACAACACCAAGGGCGCCTCAAAGTTATTTTTACAAAAGTATTTTGCCCATAAAGGCGGATTATTTGTGTATGGCGACCCGTCCGGTAGGTCAGCCGATACAAGGTCAGAGCAAGGGCAGAATGATTTTAGGATTATTCAAACAGAACTTGCAAGCCTTAGACCTCAAATGCGCGTCCATCAAAAGGCGCCGGCCGTGGCAATGCGTGGTAATTGGATTAATCAAATATTAGGATTTAACGAAGGCGGGGTAGTCATATCAATAGACGAGAATTGCGGGCAAACAATATCAGACTTTAGCTATTTAAAAGAGGCGAGCGATGGCACCAAGCACAAAGAAAAGGTTAAAGATACTGAAACGGGCGTCACTTACGAAAAGTACGGTCACATGTCGGATTGTGCCGATTACATGCTTACATTTGCTTTTATAAGCGAATACGACAAGTTCCAAAGGGGCGGTATTACCAATATTTCGTTTGGGAAAAACCGGAATTCAAAAAATAGTTACTAAATTTACACCAAAACAACGCAACATGTTTAAAAACTTAAAGGATTTAATTAACACAAGAAAAAAGCTTGAGGATGCTAAAGTAGAATTAAAAATAACGCAAAGTGCATCCGACGCTTATCATGTACTTATTCACAGAAGAACCGAAGAATTGACTATAAAAGAAAGTCAATTGGCAAAGATTGAAAGCATTATTGCCAATAGACGCGAAACTTTAAAAGGGTTAAATAAAAAGATTAATCCGGGTTTGTCGACACCTAAAAAGGCGGCACCAAAAAAAGCAGTTAAAAAAACTAAATAAATGGCATATTTAATCCCTTCCGACTATTTGCGTATAATTCAGGACGCGAACTTACAACAGATTATCACGTCAAACGCAGTAATTCAAGGGGGCGCAGAATTAGCGGCACAAGCCGAGGCAATATCTTACCTACGTCAAAAATATGACGTAAGCACAGAGTTTGCCAATACTACAAAATGGAATAGGCAAAATCCTTATAGCGCCGGGGACAGAGTTTATTTAGATGCGCCGGCTTATGTTAGCACAAATACTTATCAAATTGCTGACCTAACTTTATATTTAGGCAAAGTTTATGAATGTATCGCAACAACTACCGGGACATTTGATATGACCGCTTGGAATTTATTAGGTTACCAATACGACCTATATTACGCATTGAATCCTTACCCGCTTTTTGACTTAAATAAGCTTTACAATGTGGGCGATTTTGTGTTTTGGGCCGGTAACATTTATGAATGTATAGTTGCTACGCCGTTACTAGCACATGAGGACGGTATACAATACTACTTATCACAAAATATTCCTTATACAAACGTTTTCCCAAATGACCCGAACGTAGGACCTAAGAATTGGTCATTTCAGGAAAACTATATTATTCCCGCAAATACTGATTTATTATTAGCTAACATTTGGTCCCCGGCTGATAACCGCGACCAACAAATGGTTATGTATTTTACGGATATCACTTTATACCACTTACACGCGCGCATTGCACCGCGTAACATTCCCGAATTAAGGGTGGCGAGATACGAAGCCGCAATAGATTGGCTTAAAATGTGCGCGCGTGGGGAGGTCACACCAAATTTACCTTTATTACAACCGGCCCAAGGTCGACGCGTAAGATGGGGCGGACAAGTTAGAAACATAAATTCTTATTAATAATGGCAAATTTATTTCAAAATATAAAGAACTACGTTTTCCCAACGCCGCCGGTTGACGGCAAGCCTAACGCTTTAACAGAGTATGGCGCAGAATGGAGGGGAGCGACACACGTTGAAAAGAACTTGCGCGCATATATTACGCCGGTTCAATTACAACGTATTAGACATGACGTCCAAATGTGGCGCGATGCAGTTAAAGAGGCAGAACAAGCATGGTATCCGCACAGAGTACGTATGCAACGTATGTACAACGATACAATCTTAAACGGACACGTTTATAGCTGTTTGAAGCGCAGAAAGGACCTTACTTTGCTTCGCGATTGGGAGTTTAAGGATTCAAAAGATGCGATTAATGAGGATGTAATCAAAATGTTTAATAAAAAATGGTTTGCAAACCTTTTGGAATATGCTTTAGAAGCCAAGTTTTTTGGTTATAGCTTAATTACTTTAGGCGATTTTGAGAATGACAATTTCCCGGATTTATCAATAATTAGAAGATTTAATATTTCCCCGGACCGTTTAAACGTAACATCTTATGTTTATTCTTTGAGCGGTGCGCAATTCCTTGAGGAACCTTACGTGGATTGGCACGTATGGGTTGACACACCAACGGACGTGGGTATTGCAAAGGTTGGATATGGGTTGTTGTACTATGTGGCTATTTACGAAATCATTTGCCGTAACGTTTTAGGATTCAACACAGACGCGGCGGAGTTATACGGTATGCCAATAAGAAAAGGTAAAACAACCAAAACAAACGAAGACGAAAGAGCGGCTTTTGAAAGCGCCTTGGCAAATATGGGTTCAGCGGGTTACATCCTTACCGACTTATATGATGAAGTGGAATTGGTAGAAACAAAAGGAAACGGACAAGGCTTTAAGATTTACGAATCGTTAGAGTTAAGATGCGAAAAGAAAATATCTAAGATTATTTTAGGACACGCCGACGCTTTGGATTCAGTACCCGGAAAGCTTGGCAATAGTGGCGAAAAAAGCCCGGCCCAAGTTGCATTGGATGATACGGCGGCGGTAGACGCGGCGTTTTTAGAAGATGTTGTTAATGACATTTTGTTGCCTAAGCTTAGAAAAATTGGCATGTCTATTCCTGACGATGTTAAATTCTGTTTCAGCAATAACCACGAGTTAGTTGAACAAAGAAAGAACGAAGACGCCAACAACAAGCTAACGGCTGACATCGCGGTTGCAATGAAAAACGCCGGCTTGGAAATGGATGCTAAATACTTTGAGGAAAGAACGGGAATCCCTACTTTAAAAATAGAAGCACCGGCCGTTCCTAAACAGAACGAACCACAAAAATTCAGCGCCAAGATAAAAAACAAACTAGATGAATTTTACCGATAGTGAAATTGAAGATTTACTTAAAGGTATTTTTGCGGGCGATATTACGAAGGAAAATTTACCCGTAGACTTGTACCAATCAATAGCCGAATTCTTAGAAAAAGGCTTATTGAAAGGCGCGGGCGGACCCGTTACAAGTTTTGACGGTAAGGACTTAGACTTAATCCAAGAACTAAGAACAAATATTTACATGTTTAGCGCGGCCAAGACTTATCAGGAAGTGCGAACCATGACGGATTTATTATATAACGAAGACGACAAGGTTAAGCCTTTTGATGAGTTCTTTGAGGACGCTAGGGCCATTTATAACAATTACAATGTCAACTATGCGCAAACGGAATACAACACCGCGGTAGCAAGTGGACAAATGGGTATAAGATGGAATCAGATTGAAGCTGATAAGGAAATTTTACCGCTGTTAAAAATGACAGTAGTTGAAGATGCACAGACAACGGAAATTTGCGAACCATTGGACGGAATAACATTGCCGGTCAATGACCCATTTTGGGATGAGTTTTACCCGCCCAATCATTGGAATTGCCGTTCTACTGTTTTACAATTAGATGAAGGCGAAATTAGCAGTAAGGCAGAAGTAGACAAAGCAAAAGAACACGCAGACGAGGACATGCAAGACGTGTTTAAAATGAATGTGGGTAAAGATGAAATAGTTTTCAGTCCGGACCATCCTTATTTTAAGGTACCAAGAGAAGACCAAGATTTAGCCAAAAGAAATTTTGATTTACCTATGCCGGCTGATATTGTAGAATTTATATCAGCAAAGACAACAAGGGAAGCCGAAGATTGGGCAAAAGAAAATTTAGGGGTTAAATATGTTAACTATAAGGGAATTGATGTAAAAGTGGCCAATGATATTAATAGAGGCGTACAAAAGACTAAAAAAATCATGCCTGAAATTGAAATCCCCGGATTAGGAAGTGCGCAAAAGGCCAATAAAGAAATAAAAGATATTGTTAAACAAGCTTATAAAAATTCTGACTTTTACCAAACTATAATTAAAACTTATGGCGAAAAATCAGCGGATAGGTCGGCGCTAGCTTTTGCAAATAGGCATGTACAAAAGGTTGGCCAAAATACTTTAGCTTGGTCGTCAAATATAGATAAGATAACAATTCCCGGAGGCGAAAAAATAGATTTATCAAGATATAGAGGTGTTTTTGTTAGTGAAAAAGCCGGCAAAAGCAAAGAATTATTGGATGAAATAATAATAGCGAACGAAAAGCAAGGTTGGTTTACAAAAGGCGCTAAAGATTTTGAATATATTATGAATCACGAATTAGGCCATGAAGTAGACAAGTTTTTAGGGATAAGGAATGATGCTGATTTTTTAAAAATATACGAAAGAGAAAGGGCGTTAGGCGAAAAATCAATAGCGGAAAAATTAAGCACGTATGGAGCAACAGCGGGGGGAAAGGCTAGCCAAAAACCTTTTGAATTTATTGCCGAAAGTTGGGCAGAGTTTACGTCCTCGCCAAATCCTAGGCCAATTGCTAAGGAAATGGGCGAATTAATGATGAAAAAATACCATGAAAAAGCAAAAATAGAAATACCATTTAAAGAATGGTTTAAAGAATCACTTAAAATATTAAAATAATGTTATTTACTGAACCAATTTGTTTTAAATGCGCTCATTTTGATATAGAAACAAGTCTTTGCAAGGCTTTTGGAAAGGAAGATATCCCGTTTGAGATATTAAGCGGCGACAATAACCATGCAAGACCATTGCCGGAGCAAAAAAACGATATAGTTTTTGAACCAATAAAAAAGAAAAAAAATGATTAATCAAGACATTATTAGCCTAATTGAATTGCGCGACAAAGCCCATATTTTACATTGGGAAACGCGCGTTTTTTCGCAACATAAAGCATTAGGCAAGTTTTACGACGAATTAACCGAACTTTTAGACACGTTTGTTGAAGCTTACATGGGTAAGTATGGCCGAATGAATCTTAACGGCTTAATAAACGTAAAAGTTGAGGACGTAGACGAGTTAATGGACGAAACTTACGTAACTTTGGAATTGATGGAACCAAAAATCGATAAAAAGTGTACAGATTTACTTAATATCTTAGCGGATATGAAGGAACTTGTTAATCGTACTAAATACATGTTAACTTTAAAATAATGGAATACTTTAATTGGAAAGAGTTTAAGGGGACCGGATGTCAGGCGGTGGATATGTGCGCGGCAACCATTTACGCTCACAGAATTAAAAACGTACCTATCAAAGCGGTTCACATATTGCCTAGAATGTACGGTCAATATCAGCAATGGGCCGATATACAAATGAAAAAATTAGGCGGTCGCAGACTTACGGATGAAGACGCGCTTTGTTTTGATGGTGTATATATCGAAAAAGGTTCGGACATGCAATCGACGCCGATTGTTATTGAATTATGGGAACAAGCATAAAATGGATAAATTTAATTTTGATAAAATAGGCAAAAATTTGGAGCGTTTAAAACACGAATTGCCAAAGGTATTGGCTAACGACACCAAAAACTATTTTGTCGAAGAGTTTAATAAGCAAGAATGGAACGGGACAGCTTGGGAACAAGTACAAAGAAAAATCCCCGGGACAAAAGCTTATAAATATCCAAAGAAAGGCGCAGACGCAAGACATGGAAGAGCGATATTGGTAAAAACGGGTAAGTTAAGGCGTGACGTGGTTAATAGTTTGGAGCGTGCCGATTGGGACATGATAAGATTTAAAGTAAAGAATGATTATGGCGCTTATCATAATGTCGGTACCGATAAAATACCGCAAAGGCAATTCATGGGGGATACGCCAAAGCTAAGACAACGCCAATTAGATAAAATTAAAAGCTACATGCAAAGAATATGGGCATAAATAAAGCGATATTAGACATAAAGGCACGATTGCAAAACGCGATTGGCTTTTGCCGTATATTCAATAATCAATTTAGATACATGGACGAAGG
>Ga0007866_1000043_pt1 | contig 33415 bp, 30 predicted proteins | sample CryBogCBH18Jul07_FD_71223 | JGI IMG/M metagenome (GOLD analysis project Ga0007866, IMG submission 71223) | Freshwater microbial communities from Crystal Bog, Wisconsin, USA - CBH18Jul07 | ecosystem: Environmental > Aquatic > Freshwater > Lake | place: Crystal Bog, Wisconsin, USA | collected... | reverse complement strand
GCCCGCGTCGGTGAGCAGCTGGTGAGCGAGGTCGTGGTCGGGGGTGGTCATGGTGGCTCCTTTGGTGTGCGAACGCACCCCACGAGTAGAGCAGAGAAAGACCGCCTGCGTGTAACGCAAACGAAAATATCTTGTAACTGTTTCGTGCTTCTTGGCCCAACCCTCAGCCAGTAGTGGCTGACATCTTCCAGTGATGCCCTGTCACAGGATCGCAGAGATGGTGAGCTTTCAGAAAAGGCGTGGAGTTTCGAAGTTCCATGTGGCGGAGGTGAGCTGACTTTCGGGGGAAGGTGAAAGCCACGAGGTGTCATCGAGGTCGGTAATCGCAATGGCGCCCTTCTCGACCAAGGCCGCATTCCCCCGACCTGCTCCGAGTCCCATCCAGACCGCAACACGTCCGTAGCCTCGCTCGAGCGCCTCGGTGGCACCGGCCCAGGTTCCCCCAGTGCCCTCGTCGCTGGCTACGACAACGGTGACGTCACTCGATCCGTACACGAGTTTGTTGCGCGCCATGGCGTTGCCGACCGAAAACGGTGCGTCGGGGCCAAACGGGCTCGCAAGGGCAAGCGCCCCATCGTGGACCGCACTTCGGATATCAGTTCTGCGCGCAATGACGCGAATTCCTTCGGTGGGTATCCCACAGACACGCCCTTGATGTTCGAGGCCCGCTGCCATCGCCATTTGGTCTACCCCCTTGGCGAGGCCACTGGAGACGCCAAAGTCGGCACGGCACGCGGTTTGGGCAACGTGGCGAGCGACATTCGCCGCTTCTTCAGTCATGCCACGCGAGCCAACAATGCCAACATTCGGCAGTGACAGCCACTCGACTGGCCCCGCAACGAGCAACGTGGCGGGGCATTGGTCGCCGAGGCGCGATCGGAGGCCATGAGGGAATTCGTCATCGAGGAGCGTGAGAAGGCGAATTCCCGCTTCCTCGAGTCGTTCGAGTTCAAAGGCCAGCGCGCGGCTTGCTGCTACGAGTGAGTGGACACGAATCGCAACTTCTTGGGTGCACAGGAGATGTGCGGAGATTTGACTCACGTCCATGTCTGCGACTCCGACCAGGTTGTTCACCGAACCAAAGGTTTTAAAGAATTCTCGCGCAGTCATTGGCTTGGTGCCGATATCGACGATGCGGTTGGTGAGGAGCGCAAGCGTAAAGGATTCGACAGATCGATTCATTGGGCAGTGCTCGCTAAGGCCAAGGGGTACACGGTGGGAAATCCTTCGAGCCGCAAAACTCGTCCGGCCTCGGTGAGAGTCCACCGAGAGTCGACGATGTCATCAAGCAGAATCACTGGTCCTAATTCTACGGGCAATACCGAGGAGGACCGTAGGGCAAACGCGCCTTCGACATTGCGACCCTGATGGGCGCTGTTTGCCATCGTTTTTTGGGGTTCGACTCGTCGCGTTTTTTCCAAAATATCGAAGAGGGGCAGCCCCAATATCCGGGCAAGCCGTTCGGCAAGGTCCGGAACGAGGAGTGGGTGCCGATCGCTTGGAATATAGGTCACCCCCACTGGAGCCAGCTCGAAATTCCACCTGGCTACCAGTTGCGCTAAGGCTGCAACGAGTTCATCAGCGAACCTGCCATCGGTTTGCTTGCCGCGCCGAACCAGCTCGCCGTAACCGGCATCTCCCCACCGACAAAGGTAACGGCCTTCTGCAATGCGCTCATTTTCTGGAATTCTCTTACCGTGCGCATCTCTGGCTCGGGGCTTGATTTCGCCGTATTGTTCGTTTAGAAATTGACTGGCTTGTTGAACCTCGTCCGGATCGAGTTCCCGAGACACCGGCGTGCCCGTGCAGTTGTCGCAGATGCCGCAGGCGGCGAGGGAGTCATCGTCAAGTGCCCGCGTGAGAAATGCCATGCGACAGCCATCGCTGTCGGCATATTCAAGCATTTGAGCGAGCTCGGACCTCCGAATGCGCGCAATGTCGGCCACATGCTCTGTTGGGTATGTCCACGTAGCTAACGTCCGCTCATACTTCTGCCAGCCCACGCGTCGAACCACTCCGGCCACGTCAAGTTGATTCAGCACGTGTTCAATCAGACCTAACTTCATGTTGACGGATGCACCAATCTGGTGAACCGTTACAGGCTGCTCTTCAGCGTCGAGAACGTCAAGCACCTCTCGAATTTGCAATTCACCCGGAAATGCCTCGTCGATAAACCACATGAGGATGTCTTCGTCCTCACTGCCACACAGAAGAACTCCGCGTGATTGCTGGAGGGCTCGGCCGGCGCGACCAACTTGTTGGTAGTACTGCACAACTGAACCCGGCGATTGGAAGTGGACGACAAAGCCAATTGCTGGGTTGTCGTAGCCCATCCCCAGTGCTGTCGTGGCAACAAGAATCTTCAGGCTGCCATTGAGGAGTTCTTGCTCCGCCTCCTGCTTCTCCTGTGAACTAAGTCGCGAGTGGTATCGCCGTGCGTTGAGCCCAGCATCAACAAGCCATTTCGTAACGGATTCAACGTCGCGAGTGGTGAGGCAATAGACGATGCCGGAGCCTTGAAAGGTTGGAATATGTGCACTAAGCCATGCGAGGCGATCTGCTTGATTCGGTAGTTTTAGAACCCCCAAAGCGAGGCCATTTCGCACGAGAGCGCCTCGTTGAACCACCGCGGCATCTCCGAGTTGTCTGCGGGCATCCTCCATCACGCGCTTGTTTGCGGTAGCGGTGCAGCCGAGAATGGGGAGCCCTTCGGGATACGAGTTAAGTAGGCGTCCTATCCGCTGATAGTCGGGACGAAAATCGTGCCCCCAATCTGAAATGCAGTGGACTTCGTCGATAACCGTTAGTCCCGGCCTGCGACCAATGAGTGGCATGACAGTGTCAGCGAATTCAGGATTGGCCAACCGCTCCGGCGAAATAACAATCAGATCAACATCGTCTGCCTCGATCTGAGCTGCGAGTTCGCTAATGGTTGTTTCAGAGTCAGTATTGATGCTGAGCGTTCGAAGCCCGAGGCGCTCTGCGGCATCGATTTGGTTCCGCATGAGTGAGAGGAGAGGAGAGATAAGAAGGGTGGCCCCGAGTCCTTCAGAGCGAAGGAGGTGCGTCGCAACGAAATAGACCGCACTCTTGCCCCATCCGGTACGTTGAACCAAGACGAGTCGCTCCCGCCGAGTTACAAGACTTTCAATCGCTTCACGTTGACCGGGGTGGAAGTGCGCAGTGGGTTTCCCAGTCAAAGTTCGTAGCGCCTGGAGAAGGACATCGGGAGACTCTTTCACGTACCTAACATGCCACCTGGGTGCAACATTGAACCTAGGAGTTCGCTGAGTTCTGCGATACGCCGCAGATGTTTGGCTCAGTTCGGCAGCGAGAGCCTCAGCTAATACGTCCGTAGGGCAGGTCAATGGGCTGACGAATTGCCGCGGGTGGCGGAGGAGGTGGGATTCGAACCCACGGAAGGTTGCCCTTCACACGCTTTCCAAGCGTGCCGATTCGGCCGCTCTCGCACTCCTCCGAATCAGTCCTGGTCGCGAAGACCAGTACCGGCTTTCTAGGCTACCCGACAGACGAGGGCCCACTTCTTGTAGCCTTGAAAAGCCGAGGTTCAAAGCGATGGTCGGGTCCCGTGCGACGGGCCCTCGTGAACCGAGTCAGGGGTGGAAGCCAGCAGCTCTCAGCGAGTTGTCCGGGTGCCACGGTCAGCCTGGCCATCGCTTTGAACCCCGGCCGTACACCTCGCCGTTAGCATTGGCGCATGGAATCAACTCCGCAGGTGCCGACCTCGCTCGACGGTGTCACGTCGCTCTATCGCCGCTTTCGGCCCGGTCGATTCGCTGAACTCCGCGGCCAGGATCACATCGTGCGCGCCCTGCAGGGCGCCGTCGCCAATGACCGCGTCAACCACGCCTACCTCTTCTCCGGTCCGCGCGGTACAGGTAAAACGACAACGGCTCGCATCCTCGCCAAGGCGCTCAACTGCGAACAGCCTCGCGATGGTGACGCCTGCAACGTCTGTGCCAGCTGTGTCGCCATCACCAGGGGATCGTCACTGGACGTGACCGAGCTTGACGCCGCCTCAAACAACGGCGTCGAAGACATTCGTGACATCACCTCGGGCGCGTGGCACGGTACGCCGGGTCGCTGGAAGGTCTATATCTTCGACGAAGTCCACCAGCTCACCAAAGCCGCCTCGGCCGCCTTGCTCAAGACGCTCGAAGAGCCACCAGCGCACGTGGTCTTTGTGCTGGCGACCACCGACCCCCACAAGGTCCTGCCCACCATTCGTTCGCGCACCCAGCACCTCGAGTTCCGCTTGTTGGCGGGGGACACCCTCAACACCTTGCTCCACGACGTGCAGGGTGCCGCGGGACTTGCCGCAACGGATGAACTCATTGACACCGCCGTGCGTTTGGGTCGCGGTTCGGCCCGTGACGCACTCAGTGCCCTGGACCAGCTACTGGCCACCGGAGCCGGCGAATCGGTCACACCGGACTTCGACGGCCTCTTTGAGGCGCTCGCGACCAACGATGCCGCCCTCGCGTTGCGGGCATTGGCCTCACTTGCCCACGATGGCTGGGACCCTGAACAACTGGCGGAGAACTTCGCTGCCGAAGTCCGTCAATCCTTCCTGCTCCAGGTGGCCGCTGACGTGGCTGACGTGACCGGTGATGATCGAGAGCGTCTGGCGAAGTGGGGCCAGTCGTTGGGACTCGCGCGCACGGTGCGCACCCTCGAGACCGTTGGGCGCGCGATGCGAGAAATGAAGAGTGCGCCCGACAAGACCGTCATTTTGGAGATCGCCATTGTTCGTCTGGTGCGCCCGGAACTGGATCACAGCATTGACGCCCTCGACGAGCGCATCACCCGACTCGAGCGCACCCCCCACGCACCAGTGGTGGCCCCCGCACCGGCGGCTCCGGCACCATTGAAGCCCATTGGCGCTCCGGCGACCCCCGCTCCCGCCACGCCACAGCCAACGCCGGCTCCCGCCCCGACGCCTGCTCCATCTCCCACGCCGCAGCCGGCACCCGCACCAGCGCCGGGTCCTGCCCCAGCTCCAGTCGCTGCGGCACCGGTGGAGACGGGATCGCTGTCTCTCGACCAGGTTCGTGACCGGTTTGTGCAGAACGTCATTCCCCGCACGTCGCGTGGAGCACAAATGCTGCTGCGCACCGCCACCGTGGTGGCCTTCGCCAACAACGTGATCACGCTGTCGGTCGTTGACGAAGACGTGCGCAAGCACGCCGAAGAGATTTCCGGCGGTGTTAAGGGCGCTCTCGATCACGAGTTCAAGATGCCCATGACTCTGCACTGGGTTGTCGGCCACGGTGCGGCCCCCGCGGCCGAGCCCGCGACGCTCACGCCGTCACGTCCGACTGCGTCAGTGAGCGGTGACACCGCTGACGACGACACCATGGACGAAGACAGTGGAACGCCCGAGACCGAAGTCACCTCGGTGGCCAGCCACCTGATCTCGGAAATGTTCCCCGGCGCTACGGAAATTTCGTGAGTTACCCACCGTCGCTGCAAGCAGTTGTCGATGAGCTGGGGCGCTTTCCTGGCGTGGGGCAAAAGTCAGCGCAGCGCATTGCCTTTTGGCTGATGCGACAGCCATCGGAAGACGTGACGCGCCTGTCGGCGACCCTGCTCGACATGAAAGCGAACTTGAGTTTTTGTGAGCGGTGCTGCAACTTTGCCGAAACCGGTGGACTGTGCCCGATGTGCAATGACGAACGTCGTGACCAGAGTGTCATCTGCGTGGTGGAGAGCCCACCGGACGTGGAAGCAGTCGAACGTTCACGGGCCTTCACGGGCACGTATCACGTGCTGCACGGGCTGTTGAATCCGCTCGAGGGCGTGACGCCGGAGCGCTTGCGCATTCAAGAACTCATCAAGCGCCTGCACGGTCCGGTCAAGGAAGTCATCTTGTGCTTCAACGCGAACCTCGAAGGTGACGCCACGGCGATGTATTTGAGCCGCCTGCTCCAGATCCCTGGACTCGTGGTGTCGCAGCCGGCCAACGGCCTGCCCGTCGGCGGCGACTTAGAGTTCGCCGACGACCTCACGCTCAGTCGAGCGATTGAGGGAAGACGCGTTCTCGCTGACTAGAGGAAGCGCAGCGCGCACAGCGCGCCGACAATCAGGCAGTAGTAGGCGAAGGGGCGCAAGGTCTTGGTCGTGAACCACTTGGCGAGGAACGACACCGACACGTAGGACGCGACCATCGCAAACAAAGCGCCGACGAGGGCCTGCAGGCGTACCCCGTTCCCGGCTGCACCTAACAACGAGGGAATCTTGTAGAGGGCGGCCAGCAAGATCACCGGGGTGCCGAGCAAGAAGGCAAAGTTGGCGGACTCTTCGTGATCAAGGCCGTTGAACATGCCCGAGACCATGGAGATGCCACTGCGTGAGATACCCGCCAAGAGCGACAGGATTTGGGACGAGCCAATAATGACGGCGGTGCGGGTGGGCATGGCCTCGGCGTGCACGGTGCGCGAGCGTCGACCCTGGGAAGACTTCATACGGTCCGCCGCCCAGAGAATCACGCCGTTGATCAGCAAGAAGATGGCGGCGGCTTCCGGCTTCGCGAAGAGCTCCCGCAGCGGCTTTTCCATCACGAGTCCGACCACCGAGACGGGGATCGTGCCGAGGATGAGTAAGGCGAGAAGGCGGTAGTCACGCGAGATATCGGGCGCGTCCAGGCGCCAGAGCGTGGTGAGGCCGTTGCTTCGGGCGCTGGTGACCTGGGCGAGGCCAGCCCGGAGGAGGCGGCCCCAGGTGGCTCGGTAGTAGACGATGAGGCCGACGGCGGTACCAAAGTGGAGTCCAACGAGGAACGTCAAGAAGAAGGACTGGTTCGCCGACTGCGAGCTCACCAGGTTGTGCCAGCCGAAGAGGGCGGGAACCAAAACGCCGTGGCCGAGACTCGAGACGGGAAAGAGCTCCGTGACGCCCTGGAGAAGTCCAAGAATGATGGCCTGGAAATACGAAAGAGAAACACCCATATCTCTACGCTAAACCCTCGCTCATCGGTGAGCACTCATCTGGCCGTAAAGTTCTCTCATGCGTTTTCTCACCATTGTCCGCCACGCGGAGGCGGCGCCCGCCGGTCCCGATGGCGACGACTTCCACCGTTCCTTGACCGAACGAGGACGCGAGCAGTGCGCCCAGTTGCGAACGTGGGCCAGCGACGCGACAGCTCTGGGCGCCTACGGGCCCTGCACCGCACTGGTGTCGGCCGCCACCCGGACTCGTCAGACCTTTCTGGCGTCGTTCGACGAGACGCCCTTCGTGCAGTCCCACGAAACAAGTTCCTTGATCTACAACGGCCGTCGAGACGTGACGGCCGAAGACGTGCTGATCGACCTGCAGGCCATTGACCCGGTGACCACCTCGCTGCTCGTGGTGGCGCACAACCCTACGGTCACCGAGCTGCTCTTCGCCTTGGCGGGTGAACTTCCGAGTTCGGCCCGTGATGGTTCACCGTTGGCGAGTGCCTACGTGCTCGCGATCGAAACAGATCAGTCGGTCGGGCTCGCCCGGTACCGATTGGTGAACGAGTTCATTCCCGCGTAGGACTACTCCTCGGTAAGAGGGAGAACTTCAAGACAACCCCACCGGTGGTGGCGACCTAGGTAGCCTTAGAACCTATGGAACACACGATGGCGCACCTATTGGCTGAGTTGCAAGACCGCAAGGCGCACGCCCTGAAGGCAGGTGGCGACGCCGCTATCGCCCGTCAGCACGACCGCGGACGCCTGACGGCACGTGAGCGTCTCGAGTACCTGCTCGACGAGGGCACCTTCCAAGAGCTCGACTTACTGAACCGTCACCACGCCACGGGTATGGGGATCGAAAACGCCCGCCCCTACACCGACGGTGTCGTTACCGGCTTCGGCAAGATTGACGGTCGCCAGGTCTGCGTCTACGCTCAGGACTTCACGGTCTTCGGCGGATCGCTCGGTGAGACCCACGGCGAGAAGATTCATAAGATTCAGGACTTGGCTCTTTCGATGGGCCTGCCGCTTATCAGCCTCAATGACGGCGGCGGTGCTCGCATTCAAGAGGGTGTTGCCGGACTAAACGCCTACGGTGGCATCTTCCGTCGCAACGCGGCCGCCAGTGGCGTTGTGCCCCAGGTCTCAGTGATCCTCGGCCCCACCGCCGGTGGAGCGGTCTACTCACCGGCCATGACTGACTTCGTTTTCATGGTGAAGGACTCCTCGCACATGTTCATCACCGGCCCCGACGTCGTTAAGGCGGTCACGGGTGAGGACGTAACCCTGGAAGAGCTGGCGGGTGCGATGACGCACGCCACCAAGTCCGGCGCAGCCGGCTTCGTGTTCCCCGACGAGCGCTCGGCGCTCGATGAGGTGCGCCACCTGCTCTCGTACTTGCCGTCGAACAACCTCGAAGAGGCCCCCCGTATTTTGAGTGCCGACCCGAGTGACCGCCTCTGCGAATCACTGCGTGAGGTGTTGCCAGTGTCGCCCGACCTGCCCTACGACATGAAGAAGGTCATCACCACGGTCGTTGACGACGGTGAGTTCATGGAGGTCCACGCGACCTTCGCCCCGCAGATTATCTGTGGCTTTGGTCGTATTGATGGCTTCACGGTGGGAGTGGTGGCGAACCAGCCCAACGTCAAGGCCGGTGTCTTGGACATCGACGCCAGTGACAAGGCCGCGCGATTTGTGCGCACCTGCGACGCCTTCAACATTCCGCTGGTGACGTTCGTTGACGTCGCGGGCTTCATGCCCGGCGTTGACCAGGAGCACAACGGCATGATTCGCCACGGCGCCAAGTTGCTCTACGCCTTCTGTGAGGCCACCGTTCCGCGTCTGTCAATCATTACCCGCAAGGCCTACGGTGCGGCCTACGTCGTCATGAACTCCAAGAGCATTGGTGCTGACTTCGCCTTCGCGTGGCCGACCGCCGAGCTGGCCGTGATGAGTGCTGCTGGTGCCGTGGAGATTGTGCACCGCCACGACATCGAACAGGCTGAAGACCCGGCGGCGCTGCGCAGTGAGCTGGTGGCCGACTACCAGGCCAACTATGCCAACCCCTTCATCGCGGCCGAGCGTGGCTTTGTCGATGACGTTATTGACCCCGCTCAGACGCGACAGATTCTGGCGACCTCGCTCAACTTGCTGCGCTCCAAGCGCGACGAACCGGCGAAGCGCAAGCACGGCAACATTCCACTGTGAGCAACCTGGCCCCTCGAACAACGGCGACGCCCGAAGAGATCGCGGTGGTTACCGCGGCCTACTTCGCGCTGCAGCGTCGTACTGAGGCCGAGGTTGTTGTCGACACCACGCCACTGTGGCGTTTCTCTCGTCGCTGGTTCCAGCCACCGCGCTGATCCATGTTCTACGCGCTTGGTTCACTCGAGGCACTGACCTCGTGGCGTGCGTATGAGCCGGTTGATCCCAACGACGTGGTGATAGTGGGGACCGCTGCCGCATTCATTGACGCCAAGCGTGCGACGCAGGCTGTCGTCGACACACTTGGTGGCGGCACGGTGCTGGCGCTGACGGATCGCCGCTCCGCCCTTGATCAGTCGAACGCCGACGCGATTCGTGGAGCCACATTCGTGATCTGCGTGGACGGCAGTGCGCTGCACGCCCGCACAATTTGGCGTAACTCACCGGTGGGTGACGCCCTGTGTGAGGCCTCGGTGGTAGCCATTGGCTCGGTGAGTTCCGTCTTCGGCACCGTGATGATTGACCCGCGTGGCGGCGCACCTACCACGGGACTCAATCGCTTTGACGACGTTGTGCTGGCGATGCCGTCGGAGGCGACGCAACGAGAGCGCACACAACAGTTGGTGGGCCCTCAGTTGCTGTTCGTTGAACTCACGCCGACGGCCGTACTTGGGTACGACGAGTCCTGGCGCGTCATCGACGGTGATGTTGTGGTGACGAGGGCCGGAGCCCCCGCGCAGCTCTAGGCCTCGGTGATAGTGACCGACTCGATGGTCACTTCTTGGGTGGGACGACCCGAGTTGGTACCCACGGCATCGATAGCGGCAACGACGTCGAGACCAGTGGTGACCTGACCGAAGAGCGCGTACAGCGGCGGCAGCGCCACGCCGCTTGGCCCCGAGATGATGAAGAACTGTGAACCGTTGGTGTTCGGACCAGCGTTCGCCATGGCGAAGGAGCCGAGCTTGTACTCACCGGCCTGAGGGAGTTCGTCGCGGAACTTGTAGCCAGGGCCACCAGCACCGGTGCCGGTGGGGTCGCCACCTTGCAGCACGAAGCCGGGAATGATGCGGTGCAGGACAATGCCGTCGTAGTAGTGAAAGCGCGACAGGTACACGAAGCTGTTCACGGTGACGGGGGCCTTGTCGGCGAAGAGTTCAATCTCCATGGTGCCGTGCGTGGTGACCATCGTGGCGGTGTACTTCTTCGATGGATCAATGATCATCGGGGGAGCAGCGTCAAACTTCTGGCGCTTTTCGCTGGAACCATCGGCGTTGGGGATGAGGTCGCTCATGGCGGGCCTACTTTCTATTTGGTGTGGCCGAAGCCACGGGGTGGAGTGTTAGTTGATCTTCAACAGGTCAATGACGAAGACCAGCGGGTCGTTGCCGGGGATGCCACTGTTGCCGGCGGCACCGTAGCCGAGCGCTGGTGGAATGATGAGCTCGCGACGGCCGCCCACCTTCATGCCGACCATGCCCTTCACCCAGCCGGGAATCAGGCTGTTGGTCGTGAGTGAGCAGGGGAAACTTCCGCCGGTCTTGAGGCAGGCAAAGCCCGATGGCCACGAGGACTGGATGACCTTGTGTGAGGCGTAGTCAGCCAGGATGTACTGGACCTTGAACTGGTCACCGAGCTTGATGCTCGGGCCGGAACCGGTGATCAAGTTGGCGGCTTCTTCCACGGTGGGTGCGGCCGTCGTCGGCACCGTCACCTTTGGCGCGACGCCCCAGGTCCCAGCGGGCAGCGGGTGCGCGATGGCGGCGAAACCGGGCACGGCCGACATGTTCATACCGGGCATGCTGGAGCCCGACATGGAAGAGCCCGACGCCGTCGTGGTCGTGGTCGTCGTGGGAATGGTCACGACCTGTGGCTTCGATGGAGTGAAGAGCCAGATGGCGGACCCAGCGAGAAGCACGAGCACGATGGCGTAGATCAGCGTCTTCTTGCCGACCTTCTTTCGCTTCTCAGTCTTTTGCATCTGTTCGATTTTCTGGGCACGGAGTGCCTTTTGCCGTTCACGCTTTGCAGTAGCCATAAATGTAGAGATTAGTCGGCACGTCGTAGTGGTTCGGCGCCGAACTAAACTGCCTACGTATGGCTCTCATTGTGCAAAAGTTCGGTGGCACCTCCGTCGGAGACGCTGAACGTATTCGCGCGGTTGCTGACCACGTCGCCCGCACCCGAGCCGCCGGTAACCAGGTCGTGGTGGTCGTATCAGCAATGGGAAAGTTCACGGACGATCTCATCCGTTTGGCCGATGATGTCTCGCCTACGCGCCCGCCGCGCGAGCTCGACATGCTCTTGACCGCTGGTGAGCGTATTTCCATGGCTTTGGTGTCCATGGCCCTCGAAGCCCGTGGCGTCCGTTCGGCCTCATTCACTGGTTCGCAGGCCGGCATCATTACCGACACTGGCCACACTCAGGCGAAGATTTTGGAGATGCGGCCCGAGCGCATTCGTGAAGCCCTCGACAACGGCCTCGTGCCCGTGGTCGCTGGTTTTCAGGGAATCTCGACGGAAAAGGACATCACCACGCTGGGTCGTGGTGGCTCGGACGTGACTGCGGTGGCCTTGGCCGCCGCACTCAAGGCCGACTCCTGTGAGATCTACACCGACGTCACCGGCGTGTTCTCGGCTGACCCCCGCGTGGTCTCCAAGGCCCGCCGACTCCCCAAAGTCTCCTTTGACGAAATGATGGAAATGGCCGCTACCGGTGGCCGTGTTCTGATGCTTCGCTCGGTGGAGTTTGCGCGCCGTCACGGTGTGCCGCTGCAAGTTCGATCAAGTTTTACCTGGGAACCAGGAACCTGGATTGTGGAGGAGGACCCCACTATGGAAGAAGCCATCGTCACCGCCGTTACCGACGACACCTCGGAAGCCAAGATCACCATTGACGGTGTGCCGGACCGTCCCGGTATCGCGGCCCAGCTCTTCCGCACGTTGGCGGACGCTGGTGTCAACGTCGACATGATTGTCCAGAACACGGGCACCAACGGCCTGACCGCCATCTCCTTCACCGTGGCCTTGACTGACCTCGAGAAGGCATCCACCATCTGCGGTGAGGTCAAGGAAGCCATCGGGGCCACCAGTGTGACCACCGACGACGCCATTGGTCGTGTCTCCATCATTGGTGCCGGTATGAAGTCAAGTCCCGGTGTGACCGCGTTGATGTTCGAGACGCTGTCGAGCAACGGCATCAACATCGAGATGATTTCGACGAGTTCAATTCGTATTTCCTGCCTGGTGCGCGCCGAGAAGGTCGCTGACGCCGTTCGTTTCTTGCACACCGCCTTCGGGCTCGACGCCGCCTAAGGAGGCCGCATGCGTATCGCCGTCGTTGGGGCCAGTGGTCAAGTAGGAACCGTCATGCGCTCGATTTTGCTCGAGCGCAACTTTCCCGCCGACGAGGTGCGCTTCTTCGGATCCGCGCGTTCGGCCGGCTCGACGCTGTCGTGGGGTGACCGTCAGATTGTTGTCGAGGATGCCGCTACCGCCGACTTCTCCGGCATCGACATTGCCCTGATGTCGTCAGGTGCCACCTCGTCGCGTGAACTCGCGCCACGAATTGCCGCCGCCGGTGCCATCGTCGTTGACAACTCCTCGGCCTGGCGCATGGACCCCGACGTACCGCTCGTGGTCGCTGAGGTGAACGCGCACGCCTTGTCCTCAATCCCGAAGGGCATTGTGGCGAATCCCAACTGCACCACGATGGCCGCGATGCCGGTGCTTAAGCCCCTGCACGCATTCGCCGAACTGACGTCGCTGGTCGTCTCGACCTATCAGGCGGTCAGTGGCGCGGGCCGTGACGGCGTGGACGAACTCGCCGGTCAGATTGAAGCGTCACTCGCCGGCGACATCCGTGCACTGACGTTCCGTGGGGATGCATTCTCCATGGCTGCGGGAGCCAAGTTCCCCGCATCGATTGCGCACAACGTCATTCCACTGGCTGGATCCATCGTTGACGACGGCTCGCTCGAGACCGGCGAAGAGCAGAAGCTTCGTGACGAGAGCCGCAAGATTCTCGAAATTCCCGGCCTCGCCGTCGACGCCACCTGCGTTCGCGTTCCCGTCTTTACCGGTCACTCACTGTCCATTACCGCTGGCTTTGCGCGCCCCTTGTCCGTTGCGCAGGCCCTCGAGCTACTTGCCGACGCTCCGGGCGTCGTGGTGAGTGAACTCCCCACGCCACGTCTGTCAGCGGGCGAAGACCCCACGTTCGTCGGGCGCTTCCGTCAGTCGCAGACGGTCGCCAATGGGCTGTCGATGTTCATGAGCAACGACAACTTGCGCAAGGGTGCCGCTCTCAACGCGGTGCAGATCGCCGAGTTGCTGGCGCGTTAGTCGCCACCGCGGCGGCCGACCTGGCGACGAGCCAGATTGACGCAGTGGTCACCGAATCGCTCGTAAAAGCGGGCGAGGAGCGCGAGTTCGACGGCGACGGGAACGGACATTGACCCCGAGGTGAGTTCGGCGGTGAGTGACACGTGCAGGTCATCGAGTTCGTCGTCGACGTCTTCTATGGCACCGACTGCCTCGAGCTTGCCGTCAATGATGACGTCGGTCGCTTCGCGCCAAATTTGACTGGCCACTTCACCCATGCGCTCGACGAGTCCGCGGCTGCGCGGCGTCATTTCGTGACCGAGGCCGCGAGCACCACGGCGAGCGATGTGTTCCGCGAGGTCACCATTGCGTTCAACTTCGGGCATGGTGCGCAGCAACGTCAAGAGCATCCGGCGACTCGGGGCCGACAGTTCGGCATTATTCATAAGCTGGTCCTCGGCCCACGCCACGATCGCGTTGACCTCGTCGTCAATGACTTCGTCGTTTTCGACAATCCGCTTCGCGAGTTCGCGATCGCTGGTCAAGAGAGCGTGAGTGGCACCGGCAATTGCCTCACCGACCAACGCAAAGACATGTACCACCCGCGTCTCCATCTCATGGGGCAGCGGGGTGCTGGCGTGGTCGTCGACACTGGGCTGAAAGAGTCGGTACATACGTTCAGGATAGTGCGGTGTCACAGCCCCCTTCTACTGTGGAAGGGAGTTCAACAAGGAGACGTCTGTGGTCGTTATTGGTTTGGTTATTGGTGTGGCCCTCGGGGTACTTATTGGTTTTTTGATCGGCAAGCAGCGCTCTGCTGCAGCCCCCGACACGGCGGCTGAAGTGCTGCGCGTCCAGTTGGCGTCTGCGAACGAGTTGCGCGCCAAGGCCGAGGCCGCCCTCGAGACAGAGCGCGAGCGAGCCGATCGTGAACGCCGCGAACTGATGGAAAACCTCGACAAGACTTTTGAGTCGACGTCACAGCGCGTGCTCGATCGCACGGTGGACCGTTTCTCGAAGCAGCAAGAAGACCTTGCGGGTGCTCGTGATGAAACACTGGCCACCCGCCTCGAACCCATCAAGGAGATTCTTGGTCAGTACCAGGAGAAGTTGCGCACCTATGACGAAGGCCATCAAAAAGCGCTCCACGAGGTCAAGTCACAGGCCGACCGTCTGCTCGAAGCCCAGGTGGCGGCCCAGCAGGCCACCAACCGACTGAACACGTTGCTCGGTCGCAGCGACTCCCGTGGCCGTTGGGGCGAAGTCCAGTTGGCCAACGTGCTCGCCGCCTCTGACCTCCAAGAAGGCATCGACTTTGAGCTGCAGTCCAGTGGCACCGCGGACAGCGGCCAGCGTCAGCGCCCCGACTGCGTGCTGCACTTGCCCAACAGCACGAAGATTGTCATCGACGCCAAGTTCCCCTTTGACGCCTTCGAGGCCTCAATGAGTGCGTCAGACCCGGAGGAGATCAAGCGGTTGCGTGACGAGCACGCCAAGGCGCTTCGCCAACACGTGAAGACGTTGGGCACGAAGAGCTACTGGGAGAGTCTGAGCTACACCCCACGGTTCACCGTGTGCTTCGTGCCTTCGGACGCTGCGTTGAGCACGGCCTTTGACGCAGACCCCGAGCTCTACGACTTTGCGACCAAGCAGAACGTCTTGATTGCTGGTCCCACGAACCTGCTGGCACTGCTGTGGTCGGCGAAGATGGTCTTGCAAGAGTTCCAGCAGATGGTAAACGCGGAACAGATCTTGCTGACTGCCGCCAAGCTGCCCGACCTGATCGCCAACGTGGCGAGCCCGATTGAGGCAATGGGCAAGGCACTCGTGGCTGCAACCACGCAGTACAACAAAGTCGTCTCGAGTGTGCAGTCCCGACTGGTGCCGGCGGCGCGCCGAATGCAACAGTTGGGCGTGGGTATGGGGAGTAAGCCAATCCCGGAACTCGACGCCGTGGACCCAGCCGTCTCGGCGCTCGACCACCAGAAGTGGGGCGTGGACCCCAACGACAGCAATCTTGTACTCCGCTCTGAAGTCTTGGACCTTGACGAGATTGTGGAGCCTGGCTTCGATGAGGGAGATGAACTCACCCTGTAAGTGAGTAAGACTGAGAGACATGGCACTCTCTCGGTCCTGGCGCCGCCGCCGCTCGACATTGATGCTCGTGGGCGGCATTGTGACGCTGCTCGTCTTGATCTTCGCTCGTGATGTGTCTCGAGCTGCGCACAATGACCACGCCGCCAACGTCAGCGAGAACAAAAGTTTTGCCGTTCTAGCCAACATCGTTATTACGCAGGAGAACGGTATTGGTGCGCTGATCGCCCACGATCTCTCGGTCGCGCCTCGGCTGTCCCGAGCTCAACTCTGGGCCGACATTACGACCGTGCACGCCGAGGCCAATAGCCTGCGGGCTCAAGCGGCCGTTCTAACGGGACCAACGTTGGTCGATAACCTCGCGCCAGTCTTTGTGCACGTGGCGCTGTCGCGAGCCCGCGCCTACGACGCGATTGTGTCGCAGATGGCCAACGAACTCCAGCTACCCGACAAACGGACAAACGTTTCCTTGACGAGTGCGGAAGTGACGCTGGACACCAGCGCCCACACGTGGGCCACCTTGGTGGCTCGATCTCAGCAGCACGGCGCTGCGAACTTGATCTACTTCACGCAAACCAACGGGGGCGCACAAGCGAGTGCCATCGCCGCCCTCGGTGGCGACGCCAACCTTCAGGTGCGCCGTGGCGTTTCGATTGCCGCACTCAACATCGCCCCCGTGCCGTTCCCATCGGTGGCGGGCGTGATTGAGATTGTCCCGTCCACGTCCCTTGGGGTGAGCGTAAGCGTGGTGAACGCGGGCGTCGTGGCCCAGCCGGTGACCGTGACGGTTACGTTGCAACGGGCCAGTGGGCGCGTCGAGGTGCACGCGGCTCGCGGCACCATTGCGGCCTCGGGGGCACTCGCCTTTGGGCCCATGAATTTCCCAATTGCGCCAGGTGAGCATGACACCATGTCGCTGGTCGTGTCGGGGGCACCGGCGGTCCACGGAAACACTGATAGGACCTATCACGTCGTAGTGGCCCCTTCGTAGGGGTGGCCCCTAGTGAAAATCGGGACTGTTCGCTACGATGTGACAGTCCCCGCAAGAAGAAGAGGAATCGTGGCCGACTCCATAACCGTAACGAACAATCGGACTGGCGAAAGCCGTGAGATTCCGATTGAGCACGGTGGCATTGCCGCCGCTGAGTTCTCCAAGGTGGCCCCCGGTATCTGGTTCTACGACCCCGGCTTCATGGCCACGGCTACGGCCAAGTCGTCCATCACCTACCTCGATGGTGACGCTGGCATCTTGCGCTATCGCGGCTACCCCATCGAGCAGTTGGCCGAGCACGCCACGTACCTCGAAGTCGCCTACCTCTTGAACCACGGCGAGCTGCCCACCAAGGAGCAGAGCGAGGCGTGGAATACGGAGATCACGTACCACACGTACATCCACGAAAACATGCGCAAGCGTTTCCTCGACGCCTTCAACTACGACGCCCACCCCATGGGCATGCTCATTTCGTCCATCGCCGCCTTGTCCACGTACTACAAGGAAGCCAAGGACATTAAGAACCCCGAGGTCATGCACCAGCAGGTCGTGCGCCTGATTGGCAAGATGCCAACGCTGGCCGCTGCCGCACACCGGTACTCGGTGGGCATGCCCTTCGTCTACCCCGACAACAACTTGGGCTACGCCGAGAACTTCTTGTCAATGATGTGGAAGGTCGCCGAACCTCAGTACGAGGCCAACCCCGTTCTGGCCCGCGCCCTTGACGTGCTGTTCATCTTGCACGCTGACCACGAACAGAACTGTGGCACGACGGCCATGCGTACGGTCGGCTCTGCTCACGGTGACCCCTACGTCGCCACCGCTGCCGCCACGGCCGCCCTCTACGGCCCACTCCACGGTGGTGCCAACGAAGCAGTGCTGAAGATGCTCACCAAGATTGGTTCGATTGAGAACGTGCCGGCCTACATCGAGGCCGTCAAGCGCGGTGAAGTCAAGCTCCAGGGATTCGGTCACCGCGTCTACAAGAACTTCGACCCCCGGGCCACGATCATCAAGAAGACGGCATATGACGTCTTCGCCGTCACCGGCAAGAACCCCCTGCTCGACATCGCGCTCAAGCTCGAAGAGATTGCGTTGAAGGACGACTACTTCATCTCACGTCGCCTCTACCCGAACGTCGACTTCTACTCGGGCCTGATTTACCAGGCCATGGGCTTCCCCGTCGAGATGTTCACTGTCTTGTTCGCGATTCCTCGCGTGTCGGGCTGGCTCGCCCACTTCCAGGAACTGCTCTCACAGGACGCCAAGATCGCCCGTCCTCGCCAGCTCTACGTTGGTCCCGAGGTGCGCGACTACGTCCCGATGTCCCAGCGCGGCTAAGAGGCCAGAGCGTCCAGCAACTGCTGGGCGTGATAGCGCGGGTGGTTACGATAGATCTCGATCCACTGCGCCACGTCGTAGCGACCGGCTTCGGAGTGGGTGCCCCACTTCGCTAAGTCGGCCGGCTCGAGGCGGCGAAGAACGGCGAGGGTGGCTGCACGGACGGCTCCAATGACGGCAATGGAGAGTTCGATGGGGAGCTCCTCGTACCCGAGTGTTGGGTTCCGGCTCCACGCGTCCTCGTCGTAGCCTTCGATCGAAGTGCCAGCCGGTTCACCGAGGAGGCGGCGCAGACGAATGCCGCCCTGCGTTTCGGAGTCGGCCACGTGGTGGATGACCTGGCGAGCCGACCAGCCGTCGGTGTTGTGTCGATCAAGTTTGTCGGGCGTGGCCAGGGCTTCGGCGGCGGCCTCTAAGAAAATGGTGGTCGCTTCGAGGTAGTCGTCGCAGAGTTCGGGGAGATTCATGGGTCCTCATTCGCTGGGTGTCTCCCCATTGTCGCACTCTCAGTTGGGGCGGGGTGGGGAGTAAGGTTGTCTGATGCCTCGCAGTTATCAAGATGTCGTTTCGTGGTCGAAGTCCCACGAGGGGAAGAAGCTCATTCGCTACACCCTGGGCTCGGTCTACACGACGATTTTTTCTCAGGCCGTCATCTTCATTGTCTACGGCGGCCACATCATCAAGGGTGTTGTTTCAGCGACGTTGTTCGCGAACTTGTTGGCGATTATTCCTTCGTATCACCTGAACCGACGCTGGGCCTGGAAGAAGGATGGCAGCAGTCGCTGGCGTAAGGAAGTCATCCCGTACCTGGCAATGTCGCTCTCGGGCATTGCTTTTTCCACCATCGGCGCCTTTGGTGCGAAGTACCTCATCCACCGCAATCATCACTGGTCGCACGTCTTTGACACGGGATTAGTGGCCTTGGTCAACCTCATCAGTTTCGCCATCTTCTGGGTATTAAAGATGCTCGTGTTCAACAAGATCTTCCACACCAACAAGCTCGCCGACATTGACGCCCACCTGAGTGACGAAGAACGCGCCGGACGCGCCTAAGTCGTGTCCACCGTGTCGATGTCGAGTCGCTGGGCGACTGCCACGAGTTGGGCGCTCAGCCACAACGGGAAAAAGCTGATCCGCTTTGCGCTGACTTCCGTCGTGTCCACGCTGTTTTCCGAAGGCGTCATCCTCGTGGTCTACGGATTGACCCTCACGCACTCACCAATGTGGGCCACGGCCATTGGCAACCTGTCGGCAATGCCACCGGCCTACTACCTGACTCGCCGCTGGGCCTGGGGCAAGTCGGGCGCGAGTCACTGGCGCAAAGAAGTCGTGCCTTTTACGGTGCTGAACCTGCTGGGCCTCTCGGTGGCGCTCCTAGGTGCCACTTACTGTCGCCACATCGTCTACACCCACCACCTCACCCACTTGGTCAATACCGTGCTGGTGGCCGGGGTAAACCTCGTGAGTTTTGCGGTGTTTTGGGTGTTCAAAATCCTGTTGTTCAACAAGATCTTCCACACCACACCAATTGCGCTCTACGAGGAGCACTTGACGCTCGAAGAGCAGGCTTAGTCGCGGAAGTTGTTGAACTGCAGCGGCACTTCGAAATCGAGGTCTTTGAAGTGCGAAATCACTTGCTGCAGATCGTCGCGCTGCTTGCCGGTCACGCGGACCTGGTCGCCCTGAATCGATGAGCTCACGCCCTTAAAGTTCAGGTCCTTGATGATCTTGTTGATCTTCTTGCCCAGTTCCTGGGTGAGGCCGGCCTTGAGGGCCACCTTTTGGCGACCACTGCCACCGGAAGCGGCCTCAATCTTGCCGGGGTCGAGCGTCTTCAGCGAGACGTTGCGCTTGACCATCTTCTCCTGCAGCAGGTCGTAGAGGGCGCGGACACGGTCCTCGGTGTTGGCCGTCAGGGTCAGTTCCTTGTCGGTGAATTCGACGTTGGCGTCAGTGTTCTTAAAGTCGAAGCGGGTGGCCGCTTCACGGTTGGTCTGGTCGACCGCGTTCTTGACTTCCTGCAGATCGATTTCGGAGACAATGTCGAAAGTAGGCATGGGTTCATTGTACGAGGTGCCGGTTGGAATCACGTGGCGTCGAGGTTGTAGGCTTGTCGACGGGTCAGTGCCCGAGCGGCCAATGGGATCTGGCTGTAAACCAGACGGCTTTGCCTACGGGGGTTCAAATCCCTCCTGGCCCACCACGGACAATTCAGCGATGCTGGATTGTCCACGTCCCGACACCAATCGGGGGCTACGGTGACTTCGTGCGAAAGGCGACAGCGTGAAGCGAGTGCGAACAACCTTGCGCGCCATCCGCCGCGGCTACGAGTACGTGGCCTCCGGCTTTGAGTCGCTGGTCACGCTCCTCGAGCACCGCTACACCCCGCTTGGTCGATTCCGGCCCGGGCCCTTTGCCGGCTGGGACTTTTTGTGGCAGCCCGCACTCGTTGGCTGTATCGCCATGTGCCTCATTTTGGTGGGGGGATGCTTCCCGGGCTCACCCTTCAAACTCAACATGATCTCGACGTGGTTCTTTGGCGAGCCCACGGTCTCGCCAACCTTGGCCCCCGGCCAAACGCAGTTACTGCTTTCGATCGTCTCCACCTACGGTGGCCTCTTGCTGCTCATGCGGTGCTGGCTGCGGTTGGCGCAGATCGTGAACGTGCACCCCGGCGCCACGATGAAGAAACTCTGGCGCATCTTTTTCGTCTGGAGCCTGCCACTGCTGGTGGCACCCCCACTCTTTAGTCGCGACATCTTCAGCTACGCCGCCCAGGGCGAGATGACGGCACACGGGTTGAGCCCGTACCTCTACGGGCCCTTCACCTTAGGATCGGGACCCTACGTCTCGCCGGTGGACCCGCTGTGGGGCAACGCCCCCGCCCCCTACGGCCCGGCCTTCTTGTGGGTTGACGGCACCATTGACCGCATTGCGCGCCACAATCAACTCGCCACGTTGGTGGGTCTGCGCCTGCTCGAGTTCGCCGCCATCATGCTGATTGGCTACGCCGTCACCTTGCTCGCCAAAGCCATGCGTCGTGACCCCAGCGAGGCCTTCGTGCTCGCCGCGCTCAATCCCATGATGTTGATTGAACTGGTCAACGGTGCGCACAATGACGCACTGATGACGGCGCTCCTGGTGCTGGGGGTCGCGCTCGCACTGCGTCGCCGATTGGTGTGGGCAACCATCGCGACGGCGTGTGCGGCCTGCGTGAAGGCACCAGCTGCCCTCGGTTTGGCCTTTATCGCCTGGAACTGGACGCCCTCACCAGAGAGCTGGCGTCAGCGCGTGCGGCCAATTTCGGTGACCACCGCGGTGGCGGCTGTTGTCGTGGGCTTTTGGACCGTCCTCGCCGGCTTCGGTTTTGGTTGGGTGCAGAATCTCTTCACAAACGGCAACGTCCGTTCCTGGGCGGCGCCGGCCACCGGCGTGGGTCTGGGGCTGCACCTGTGGTTGGCGCATCTCGGGATTGCGACGGATCTCACGCACGACCTGACCATCTCTCGCGTGATCGCCATGTCCATCGCGCTGGCCTTCGCAACCTGGTTCTTCTTCACCGCTGAACGACGTGGCTGGGTCCGGTCACTCGCGATGGCCCTGTTGTTGATCGTGATTCTCGGACCGGTCCTGCAGCCCTGGTACTTGTCGTGGAGTTTGGTGCTGTTGGCCGCGAGTTACCGCGGCCGCGAGCACTTCTGGCTGCTGTTCTTGACCATTATCGGCCCGGTCATTGGTCTGCCCGGTGGAAAGTCACTGCTGAGCGGCCTGGCGGCGGCGAACCCGTTGTTGATTGCCCTGGCGCTCGCGGTGCTCGGTGGCGTGTTGTTGTTGCCAATGGGCTCGTGGACCCAGTGGTCGTGGCCCGAATGGAAAGTGGCCCTGGCCGAGCAGGAGCGTTAGCGAACGACGTACTGGTACTCGACGACGTCGAGCCAGCGACCGTGCTTGCGACCAACCTCGATTTCGCGACCCACCAAGGTGAACCCGATTTTTTCGTGCAGGCGGATGCTGCCCTCGTTGGCGCCGACGATGCGGGCGATGATCGAGTGATAGCCCGATTCGGTGGCCGCGGTGATCAAATTACGCAGCAACAGCTCACCGACACCCCGGCCCCGGCCTTCGCGGTGGACGTACACGGAGTTTTCTACCGTGGTGGCGTAGGCGGCGCGGGGACGAAAGGGGGAGACCAGGGCGTAGCCCAGGATGCGCTCGCCAAAGGCCCCCAGGGCCCCGGCTTCGTCTTCTTCGTTGACGGCCACGAGGCAGGGGTGCGAAGACTGGTGCTCCAAGATCCAGGCCTCTTGCTCCTCGAGGGTGCGCGGTACGAGGTCGAAGGTAATGGAGGACTCCATTACTTCGGGGTTATAAATGGCCATCAATGCGGGTGCATCGGCCACATCCACCAGTCTCGTTCGCATAGCCATACAGGGTAGTCGGGGCGGGTTGGAAACGACTGGTGTTCTCGGGCTATCATTTCCATCCGTGTCTTTATGACACGGTTGCCCTCTTAGCTCAGTGGTAGAGCACTTCCATGGTAAGGAAGGGGTCGTCGGTTCAATCCCGACAGAGGGCTCGCCAGGCGGCGTAGCTCAGGTGGTTAGAGCACACGGCTCATAATCGTGGTGTCGCGGGTTCGACTCCCGCCGCCGCTACCAGGCAGAACCCGCACGGGTTCTACGAAGTTGCAGTACTTAGAGGAGAGTGTGAGATGGCAAAGAACGAAAAGCGAGTCCAGGTCATTTTGGCCTGCGAGGAGTGCAAGCGCCGTAACTACATCACGATGAAGAACAAGGTCAACGACCGTGAGCGCATCGAAATGAAGAAGTACTGCCAGTGGGAGCGTCGTCACACGTCGCACAAGGAGACCCGCTAAATACCCTCCCCGCTGGGGATGGTAGGCTGTATCTTCCTTACGAGAAGGCGTGCTTCGGTGCGCTAACTCACGAAGGGCAGTGGCTCAATTGGTAGAGCACCGGTCTCCAAAACCGGTGGTTGGGGGTTCGAGTCCCTCCTGCCCTGCGGGAATGAAGTACCAGTAGTACCAACACGTGAAAGAACACAGATGAACCGCGAACAAAAGCGCATGATGCAACGACAGGGACAGGTGGGTGCCGACGGCACCGCCTCACGTCGCGACGTTGCCCAGGAGGCCGGCCGCCGCCGTGGCCCTCGTGCGTCGCTGCCACAGTTCTTCCGTGAAGTCCGCGAGGAGCTGCGCCAGGTGGCGTGGCCGACCCGTGCGGAGACCAAGAACTACACCTCGATCGTCATCGGTGTACTGGTCTTCATGACGTTGTTGATTTTTGGCCTGAGCTACGAGTGCTCGAAGTTCGTTACGTACCTCTTCCAGAAGTAAGGCAAGCATGAGCGAGATCGACACCACCATCGAAGGCGAGACCGTCACGGTTCCCGGCGACGACGTCACCATCTTCGTTGAGGAGACTGAGGACGAGCCCGTCATCGAGAGTGCCTTCGACCGTCCTGGCCGTTGGTACATCATCCACACCTTCGCCGGCCACGAGCAGAAGGTCATTGGCGCCTTGAACAACATCGTGAAGTCACGTGAGTTGCAGGACATGATCTACGAAATCTTCGTGCCCGAAGAGGACGTGACCGAGTTCAAGAACGGCAAGAAGGCGACTGTCTCGAAGAAGATGTTCCCCAGCTACTTGCTGATTCGCTGTGAGCCAGACCCCGAAATCTTCTACGTCATTGGCTCAACCCCTGGCGTGACTGGTTTCGTCGGTTCGGAGAAGACGCGTCCTACGGCGTTGACGCGCCGTGAAGTCGACAACATCATCCGTCCCGTCATCGAGGGCGTGGAGCAGCCACAGGCCAAGCGCCGCGTGGCCACCCACGAGTTCGAAATCAACGACACGGTGCAGATCAAGACGGGCCCCTTCGCCACGTTCTCCGGCCACGTGGCCGAGATCAACGAAGACCAGCTCAAGGTCAAGGTGCTTGTTGACATCTTCGGCCGCGAAACACCTGTCGAACTCGAATTCAACCAGATCACGAAGCTTTAGGACGTAAGGAGAAACACTCATGGCTAAGAAGGTCACAGCAATCGTCAAGATTCAGTTGCCTGCGGGTGGCGCCACGCCAGCCCCACCAGTTGGTACTGCCCTTGGACCCCACGGTATTCAGACCATGGAGTTCTGCAAGCAGTACAACGCAGCAACGGAAGCACAGAAGGGCACCGTCATCCCGGTCGAAATCTCGATCTACGATGACCGCTCCTTCACCTTTGTCTTGAAGACCCCACCGACCCCCGTGCTGCTTCGTCAGGCCGCTGGTGTCGACAAGGGCGCCAAGACGGCCGGTCGTGAGACGGTGGCATCGGTGACGATGGCACAGGTCGAAGAGATCGCCAACATCAAGATCAAGGACCTCAACACCGACGACCTCGAGCAGGCCAAGTTGCAGATTGCTGGCACCGCACGCTCCATGGGCATCTCGGTTGCGGGCTAGGAGAGAGAACAATGAAGCACGGTAAGAAGTACATCAACGCCCTGGCCCAAGTCAACCGCGAACAGCTGGTGACGGTCAACGAGGCAGTCGACAAGGTGAAGAGCCTCTCGACGGCAAAGTTCGACGAGACCGTCGAGCTCGCTATTCGCTTGGGCGTCGACCCTCGCAAGGCCGAGCAGATTGTCCGCGGCACCATTTCGCTGCCCGCGGGCACCGGTAAGACGAACCGCATCGCCGTGTTCGCCGCTGGTGAAGCCGCACAGGCCGCACGTGACGCTGGCGCCGACTTCGTCGGTGGCGACGACCTCGTCGAAAAGGTAGCCGGTGGCTTCCTCGACTTCGACATCGCTATTGCGACGCCGGACTGGATGGGTAAGGTCGGTGGCCTCGGTCGCGTCCTTGGTCCCCGTGGTCTCATGCCAAACCCCAAGACCGGCACCGTCACCATGGACGTCGCCAAGGCCGTGGGTGAGTTCAAGGGTGGCCGCGTCGAGTACCGCACCGACAAGATCGGTAACGTCCAGCTGCGCGTCGGTAAGGTCTCCTTCTCGAAGGAAGACCTGGCCCGCAACGTCCACGCCGTCATCGACGAAGTGGTCCGCGTGAAGCCCGCCTCGGCCAAGGGTCGCTACCTGCTCAGCATCACCGTGTCATCGACCATGGGACCTGGCGTCAAGATTGACCCCCAGCACACCCGTGACCTCGACGAGACGCTGGTCTCTGCGTAAATTTTGACGGCGGCGCACCCGCGCCGCTACGATGTACCCCACGCACGAAAGTGCACATAGTTTTTTAAGAATGCCGAAGACATCCGGTGTGAGGAAACTCACTTAAGTGGTTGAAAAACCAGCCTGACGAGGAATTCGAGTTCCGTGTGGAACTTGGTTTATCGATGTCTTCGGCCCGTATCGGGCGGCATCCGGTAAAGGAGTCCACATGAAGATCAACACCGCGAAGGTCGCAACGATCGACGAAGTCCAGGCCAAGGTTGCGGTTACCACCACGGCTGTTGTCACGGAGTACCGCGGTCTGACCGTGGCCGAAATCTCCACCATTCGCCGCCAGCTGCGCACCCTCGGTGCCGACTACAAGGTGTTCAAGAACACCCTCGTGCGTCGCGCCATCGAAGGCACCGCTGCTGAGCCCATGACCGCGTTCCTCGAAGGCCCTACCGCTATCGCCTTCGTCGAAGGTGACGTTTCCGCAGTGGCGAAGGCCCTGCGCGACCTCGCCAAGTCGAGCCCCAAGCTCGTCTTGAAGGGTGGCGTTATGGACGGCAAGGCGTTGAACGCCAAGGACATCGCCGCCCTCGCCGACCTGCCGTCACGTGACGTCCTCCTGGCCCAGTTCGCTGGCGCCTTGGCCTCACCACTTCGCACCATGGCCAGCCTCATCAAGGCTGTCCCGCAAAACTTCGCCTACGGCCTCTCGGCCTTGCTCGACTCGAAGGGTGGCCCTGTGGCTTCCTCAGAGCCAGCAGCCGAGTCGGCCGCCGAGACTCCGGCCGGGGTCGAGGAAGCTGCTTCGGCAGCGAGCGACGACGCCGCGGCAGATGTCGCGGAGGTCGCAGAGGAAGCACCTGCCACTGAGGTAGTTGCCGAGACTGAAACCACCGAGGCGTCCGAGGACGTCGCGAGCGAACCGGCCGAATAACCAACCAACGCAGTACAAACGAAATATCAGAAAGGAATCACCATGGCTGGATCATTGACCAAGGACCAGATTCTCGACGGCATCGCAGAGTTGTCGGTTATCGAGTTGAGCGAACTCCTCAAGGAGTTCGAAGAGAAGTTCGGCGTTACCGCCGCAGCTCCTGTTGCCGTGGCTGCTGCCCCGGCTGCCGGTGGCGGCGCTGGTGCTGCTGACGCAGCTGAAGAGAAGAGTGACTTCGACGTCATTCTCGTCAGCGGTGGCGACAAGAAGATCGGCGTGATCAAGGAAGTTCGCACGCTGACCAACTTGGGCCTCAAGGAAGCCAAGGACCTCGTTGACGGCGCTCCAAAGCCCGTTCTCGAGAAGGTCTCGAAGGCTGACGCTGACAAGGCCAAGGCTGCTCTCGAAGCTGCCGGCGCCACTGTCGAGCTGAAGTAGTTCGAAGCGTTCTTCCCCTGTCGGGCTGCCCAGTGGGTAGCCCGACAGGGGAATTCTCGTCTCCCAGGGGTACTTGACCTGGGGGAGTAGAAGTTTTAGGGTAGGGCCAGCCGATTGGGGCCTGCGCCAGTTCTCTGGCGCCACTTGTGTTTGCCCGCCCGCCCGTAGTAGTGTTGAAAGACCGTGTCCCTGCACCCCACTTTGTCATCCCTTGACGGCGTTGGGCGTATGGAGACGGCACCAGCCTGTAGTAGCCACCCACTCACACGGAGGATAGACCGTTGACGTCTCGGTCCACTAGCCCCGCTCGCTTTAATTTCTCGGCCTTGGGTGAAGCGTACCCACTGCCAGACCTTCTCGAAATTCAGCGTAAGAGCTTCGAGCTCTTCATGAAGGAAGGTCTGCGCGAGGCCTTCGAGGCCCTCTCGCCGATCTCGGACTTCACTGGGCGCCTGTCGCTCGAGCTTGAGTTCGACCCGGACGACCTCGACCTGAAGAGCCCACCGAAGTTCACGGTGGAGGAGTGCCGCCAGCGTGCGACCACGTACTCGCAGCCCATCTTCGTTCGTGCTCGCTTCTTGAACTCCGAAACTGGAGAAATCAAGGAACAGACCGTCTTCATGGGTGACTTCCCCATCATGACCGAGCAGGGCACCTTCATCATCAACGGCACCGAGCGTGTCGTGGTGAGCCAGCTCGTTCGTTCACCCGGTGTGCTGTTCCAGCCCGGTAAGGACGAGAAGGTGGCCTTCGAAGGCACCATCCACCCAAGCCGCGGTGAGTGGCTCCAGGTGGACCTCGAAGAGAAGAAGAACAAGGCTGCCAACGCTGGTGCACGCATTGCGCGCAAGCGTCGCATTTCCATCTTCACGTTGCTGCGCGCCCTCGACACCAAGATCGACGACGCCTTCTTCGCCACGTTCATTGAGCACTTCGACTTCCTCGAAGAGCAGTACCACACCGACTCCAAGAAGTCGCACCTGGAACTGGTCAAGCACATGGACAAGTACGGCTACGACGACACGCCCGACAACGTCGCTCGCGCCAGCCAGGAAACGGCCTGGCTCGAAATCTACCGTCGCGCCCGTCCGGGTGAAGTGCAGACCATCGAAGCTGCTCGCCAGTACTTCGAGGGTGCCTTCTTCTCCGAGAAGCGCTACGACCTGAGCCGCGTTGGTCGCTACAAGCTCGACCGCAAGCTCGGTGACGAAGTGCGCAAGAACGTCGAACTCTTCGGCGAGGTACTGGAGCTGCCCAACGAGGACCTGCACGTGCTGTCGAAGGCCGAAGTGTTGGCCACGGTCACGTACTTGCTCAACCTCTCGCGTGACCGCACGGCGAAGGAAACCACGTACCACATCGACGACCAGGACCACTTCGCCAACCGCCGCATCCGTAGCGTGGGCGAACTGATTCAGAACGCCCTGCGCACGGGTCTGACCCGTATGGAGCGCGTCGTTCGTGAGCGCATGAACACCCAGGACGTCGAGGCGATTGCGCCCCAGACCCTGATCAACATCCGTCCCGTGATGTCGGCGATCAAGGAGTTCTTCGCTACCTCGCAGCTGTCACAGTTCATGGACCAGAACAACCCACTGTCGGGTCTGACGCACAAGCGTCGTCTCTCGGCCCTGGGACCTGGTGGTTTGAGCCGTGAGCGCGCCGGTCTGGAAGTGCGAGACGTGCACTCCTCGCACTACGGCCGCATGTGCCCCATTGAGACCCCTGAAGGTCCCAACGTGGGTCTTATCGGCTACTTGGCGAACTACGCCCAGATCAACGAGTACGGCTTCATCGAGACGCCGTATCGCGTCGTGGAGAATGGTCGCGTCACTGACGAGATCCGCTACTACACCGCTGACGAAGAAGAGCGTTTCGTTATCGCCCAGGCCAACACCGAAATCGACAAGAACGGCAAGATTGCCGGTGACCGCGTGCTCGTTCGCCGTGGTCCCGCCGGTACTGGTTTGCGCGTCGGTGCCGCCAACAAGTCATCGTCGACCACGTCAGAAATTGACTACGTCAAGGCGGACGAAGTTGAGCTCATGGACGTGTCCACCAAGCAGGTCATCTCGGTTGCGACCGCCTTGATCCCCTTCGTGGAGCACGACGACGCCCAGCGCGCACTCATGGGTGCGAACATGCAGAAGCAGGCCGTTCCACTCGTCATGCCCGAAGCACCATTCGTGGGTACGGGTATGGAAGAGCGTGCCGCCAAGGACTCCGGTGACGTGTTGCTCGCCGAAGGTAGCGGTGTCGTGACCAAGGTCTCCGGTGACCTCGTCGTCGTGACCTACGACAAGGACGAGAAGGACCGCTTCGGTGCTCCGTTGGGCAAGAAGGAGTACAAGCTCAACAAGTTCCGTCGTTCCAACCAGGACACTTCGATCAACCAGAAGCCTCTCGTCTTCGGTGGCGAGCGCGTAGCAGCAGGCGACTTGCTCGCCGACGGTACGTCGACGCACAACGGTGAGTTGGCCTTGGGTAAGAACCTGCTCGTGGCGTACATGCCATGGGAGGGCTACAACTACGAAGACGCCATCATCTTGAACGAGCGCCTGGTCCGTGACGACGTCTTGACGTCGATCCACGTCAAGGAGTACGAGATTGACGCCCGTGACACCAAGTTGGGTGCGGAGGAAATCACGCGAGACATTCCGAACCTGCCAGACGACATTCTGGCTGACTTGGACGACATGGGTATCGTGCGCATTGGTGCCGAAGTCAACCCTGGCGACATCCTCGTCGGTAAGGTGACGCCAAAGGGTGAGACCGAGCAGTCGCCCGAAGAGCGCCTGCTCCGTGCCATCTTCGGTGAGAAGGCCCGCGAAGTGCGTGACACGTCGCTCAAGGTCCCTCACGGTGAGTCGGGTAAGGTCATCGACGTCAAGGTCTACAGCCGTGACGAAGACCACGAAATGCAGCCTGGTGTCAACCAGCTCGTGAAGGTCTACGTTGCTCAGAAGCGCAAGATCTCCGAAGGTGACAAGCTCGCTGGTCGCCACGGTAACAAGGGTGTTATCTCGAAGATTCTCCCCGAGGAAGACATGCCGTACTTGGCTGACGGTACCCCAGTCGACATCATCTTGTCGCCACTGGGTGTGCCAAGCCGTATGAACGTCGGTCAGGTTCTCGAGTCACACCTTGGCTACGCTGCTCGCTTCGGTTGGCAGGGTGTGGAGGCCGCGGAACTCGCTGGCACTGCTGGTCACGACGACCAGGCCAAGGGCGCGTACCGCAAGACCCGCCCACGTACCGTGCCCGCTCTCTATGTCTCGACGCCCTCCTTCGACGGTGCGCACTGGGACGAAGCCGAGCGCGCTGGCCAGAAGCCCACGATCCAGAAGACGTTCGAGACGCTCAACGCCGACGGCGCCAACGGCGACCGTCTGCTGAACGCGACGAACGGCAAGGTCACCTTGTTCAACGGACGCACCGGTGAGGCCTACGACAACCAGATTTCGGTTGGCTACGCCTACATCTTGAAGCTCGCCCACATGGTCGACGACAAGATTCACGCCCGTTCGACTGGTCCGTACTCCATGATCACGGCCCAACCACTTGGTGGTAAGGCCCAGTTCGGTGGACAGCGCTTTGGTGAGATGGAAGTGTGGGCCCTCGAGGCCTACGGTGCCGCCTACGCCTTGCAGGAGCTGCTCACCGTCAAGTCAGACGACATGAAGGGCCGCGAGCGCGCCTACGAAGCCATCGTGAAGGGCCAGAACTTGCCGGAACCAGGTATTCCTGAGTCCTTCAAGGTCCTCATTAAAGAAATGCAGTCACTCTGCCTCAACGTTGAGGTCCGTGACAAGAACCACCAGCACGTTGATCTTGCTGACACCGAAGAAGACTTCTTCTCCGTGACCCGCGAACTTGGTATCGACATCAGTCGTCCCGAGCGTGGTTCCGACGAAGAAGATGCCCGCCGTGCCGCCGAAAGGAAGTTGTCATGAGTCCACTTGACGTAAACCAGTTCGACGAGCTCTCCATTGGCCTCGCGACCGCTGCGAACATTCGCAGCTGGTCGTCAGGCGAAGTGAAGAAGCCCGAGACCATTAACTACCGCACCCTCAAGCCCGAAAAGGACGGACTCTTCTGCGAGAAGATCTTCGGTCCACAGAAGGCCTGGGAGTGTGCCTGTGGCAAGTACAAGCGAGTCCGTTTCAAGGGCATCGTTTGTGAGCGCTGTGGCGTGGAAGTCACCAGTGACAAGGTTCGTCGCGACCGCATGGGCCACATCGCCCTGTCGGCTCCCGTCGTGCACATCTGGTACCTCCGCGGTACCCGTTCGTGGTTGGCCTACCTCCTCATGGGCACCGCCCCGAAGGAAGAGCTCAAGGCCAAGCAGCTCGAGAAGGTCATCTACTTCGCCGCGCACATGATCACCTTCGTGGACGTCGACAAGCGTCACGAAGACCTGAGCGAACTGCGCTCGGCGTTGACCGAGGAGATCCTCGAGATTTCCGAGCGTGAGGCCAAGTCGCTGGACGCCAAGCTGAAGGACATCGAAGCCCGGGCCGCCAAGCTCGAGGCGGAGGATGCCAAGGACTCCGAGATCAAGGCGCTGGAGCGCAACTCGGTCAAGGAGCTCGACACGGTGCGTAGCCGCTACGCCGAAGAGCGTGAGCTGGCCTCACGCGCCTTCGACACCTTCGAGGGCCTCCACAGCCGTCAGATCATCGAAGACGAAGTGCTCTACCGCGAAATGGAGTTCCGCTACGGCGAGTACTTCAAGGGCGGCATGGGCGCCGACGCAATTCTGCAGCTCATCGACCACATGGACCTCGACGAAGAAGAGAAGGTCATGCGCGAGATGATTGACGCGAAGGACGGCCGCAAGCCGCTCTCCGCGCAGCGTCACGCCAAGTTCTTGAAGCGTCTCGCCATTGTGCAGTCCTTCAACCGCCGCGACGAGCACGGCGTGCGTCTCAACGACCCACGCGCCATGATCCTCGAGGCCGTTCCCGTCATCCCGCCGGACCTGCGCCCCATGGTGCAGCTCGACGGTGGCCGCTTCGCGACCTCGGACTTGAACGACCTCTACCGCCGCGTGATCAACCGCAACAACCGACTCAAGCGCTTGCTCGACCTCGGTGCGCCGGACATCATCGTGAACAACGAAAAGCGCATGCTCCAGGAGGCCGTCGACGCACTGTTCGACAACGGTCGTCGTGGACGTCCCGTGGCCGGCCAGAGTGGTCGTCCACTCAAGTCGCTGTCGGACATGCTCAAGGGTAAGCAGGGTCGCTTCCGTCAGAACTTGCTCGGTAAGCGCGTTGACTACTCCGGCCGTTCGGTCATCGTGGTGGGACCAACCCTGAAGCTGCACCAGTGTGGTCTGCCCAAGATGATGGCGCTGGAACTCTTCAAGCCCTTCGTTATGAAGCGCTTGATCGAGACCCAGGTCGCCCAGAACATCAAGAGCGCCAAGCGCATGGTCGAGCGTCGCAAGTCAATCGTCTGGGACGTGCTCGAAGAAGTCATTCGCGAGCACCCCGTGCTGTTGAACCGCGCCCCGACGCTGCACCGCCTCGGTATCCAGGCCTTCGAACCGATTTTGGTTGACGGCAAGGCCATCCAGATTCACCCACTCGTCTGCAAGGCTTTCAACGCAGACTTTGACGGTGACCAGATGGCAGTGCACGTGCCGCTCTCGGCCGAAGCACAGGCGGAAGCACGCATCTTGATGCTCTCGACGAACAACATCTTCACGCCCGCTACTGGTCGCCCCATCACGGAGCCAGCACAGGACATGGTCTTTGGTGCGTACTACCTGACCAACCTGGACGCTGGCCAGAGCGATGAGACCTTGGCTGCGACGAAGAACGCTCGCGTCTTCCGTCACGTCTACGAAATCGAGAACGCTCTCGCCGACGCCACGATCACCTTGCACGCACCAATCGAAATTCGTCCGGCTGCCGGTACGACGCTCGACGCTCGCTTGGCTGCCGCTGGCATCGAAGCGACGGGTGCCAACCGTCGTCTCATCACCACGCCCGGCCGTGTCTTCTTCAACGAAGCACTGCCGACACGCGTAAACGCCGAAGGTGCCATCGAAGCCTTCGCCTACGTGAACGTGTTGATTGGCAAGAACGCCAAGCCGATTGGTGACATTGTCTTGGCAATCTCTGAGGGCTACGGCCGTCAGGTAGTGGCCGAGTCGCTCGACGCCATTAAGAACCTGGGTTTCAAGTACGCCACCAAGTCTGGTCTGACCATCTCAATTAACGACGTGGTGACCACGGCGGCGAAAAAGGCCATCTTGGAGAAGTACGAAGAGCAGGCTGCCAAGGTTGAGCTCAACTACCGCCGGGGTGTGATCGTCGACGACGAGCGCCGTCAGCAGGAGATTGAGATCTGGACGAACGCGAACAAGGAAGTCGGTGACGCCACCGACAAGGCCATGAACGCGGCCTACGACAACCCAATCCGCATGATGGTGGACTCGGGTGCTCGTGGTAACTCACAGCAGATCCGTCAGATCGCCGCCATGAAGGGCCTCGTGTCCAACCCGCGTGGTGAGATGATTCCTCGTCCGATTAAGTCTTCCTTCCGTGAAGGTCTGTCGGTCCTCGAGTACTTCATCTCGACGCACGGTACCCGTAAGGGTCTGGGTGACACCGCTCTGCGTACCGCTGACTCGGGCTACCTGACCCGTCGACTGGTCGACGTCGCCCAGGAGCTCATCGTCAAGGAACTCGACTGTGGCACGACCCGTGGCATGTGGATCGAGCACGTGGCACCGGACACTCGTGGCCAGCGCTCGTACCTCGAGACCAAGCTCTGGGGCCGCGTGGTCGCTGAGCCCGTCACCTTGTCGGACGGTTTCGTCTACGAAGCCGGCTACATGTTGATGATGGACGACGTGGTGCGCCTGCGCGACGACGCTGCGGTGACGCGCGTTCGTGTCCGTACGACGCTGACCTGTGACGCC
>Ga0007866_1000038_pt1 | contig 36484 bp, 29 predicted proteins | sample CryBogCBH18Jul07_FD_71223 | JGI IMG/M metagenome (GOLD analysis project Ga0007866, IMG submission 71223) | Freshwater microbial communities from Crystal Bog, Wisconsin, USA - CBH18Jul07 | ecosystem: Environmental > Aquatic > Freshwater > Lake | place: Crystal Bog, Wisconsin, USA | collected... | reverse complement strand
GAGAAGTCAACGCGCTTTCCCATCAGGTTCCCGCGAACACGTCCCGTCTTGGCTCCGAAACGAGACTTCAACGTGCGCAGAGGACGTCCAGACCTCTGAGCCGCTGGCGCAAGTCCCTTGATGTCATTGTCCACATACGTCGCCACGTCATACTGAACCATCGCCGTGTACTTGTCAATCATATCAGCCGTCTCGCCCTTGTCGATCTTGTCACGCAGACGCTGGTTGTTGCGAAGAACATCGATGAGCTTGTGCGTCAGGTCATCCTCCATGCGCTGGTTGTCGTCCATCACAACCGAAGGACGAACCGTCAGCGGCGGCACAGCCAGCACGGTACAAATCATCCACTCGGGACGCGAGAACTTGTGATTGAACCCAATGTCATCGCATGTGGAGTCTGTGATACGCTGGAAGGCGCGCAGGATGAGCTCGACTTGAAGGGGAACCGGCGGCGGTGTTGGATCACCAGGAGGAAACCCCTCCAAGGTCGCAGCCTTGCCCGCAACACGCGCAATCTTGCGGAAGAAGGGCGTGTGGCAGGTGGAACATGCAATCGGCTTCACCTGACCCTGTGTACGAAGCTTAGCCACGATATCACGAGCTTCCTTGAAACGAGCGAGTCCGGTTGACGTCAGTGCAGCCACCTGCTCACCGCCCAGAATGAGATTCGAACAATTCAGACAGACGATGTTCGTGAGCTTCTCGATCCAGTCGAAGAATTGGTAGAGATATACGGGACGAGCCAATGTGATATGTCCGAAGTGACCAGGACAGAATTGGTTTGTGTGCTTGCAGGTGGGACATACCTTTCCGTTCTCGATGACGCCAAACCGAGTGTCGAAGACGCCGTTAGGTACAGGTTGTCCGGATTGGTAGGTCTTGTCGGTGGTAACCTCCACGACACTTCGCTGTCGAATGTCGTCGGGGTTTGCGATGCCGAACTGGACGCCCGTAATTGTGTCGCCCATTGTGTAGTGGAGTAGAGTATTCCTAAGCCGGAAATTCGTTTTACCGTTTGGACAAGCCCGTTGTCTCCGCCCAAAAATCGTCATCTCCCACAATTCGCTGTACGAGCTCATGGTCGTAGGCTATCAGTGTTTTGATAAAGGCTTCGTACTCCAAGCCTGTTCGCTGTTTGAACCGCCCAATGTCCCGAATGCGCACGCGACGCATGTAGCGAAGGATATCCCTACACAAGCACTCGACATCGTAGGGTTCCGTGCCGTTCTTCTTCTCACCGTCCTTCAATGCCCGTACCGTAACAACCCAGTTGTCTGCGATATCCATTATGTATACGCATTGATCTTTATTGCCCCGGACTGTAACGCGTACGACCCGGGTGGTAACGTAACGAGAGGGGTTATGGTTAAGTTCAATTGCCATGTTCCGGAGACGGATGTGAAGGTGGCGGATGGAAACCATAAAGGCGTGTTGTCAGTTAACAGCCCCAAGAACTGGTTAACCGTTACAGCTTGCGAAGACGGGACGCCGGTTGAGACGGCAATGCTGAAGGTTGACCCAAATGGGTTCTCGACGGATGTGGTGAACGTTATTTGATTCAGTGTAATCTCGCGCACGTTGAAGGATGTCCCGTTGATTCCGGTTGTACCCGTGGGTCCAGCCGCTTGCCATCCGGTCGGTCCAGTGGGACCGGGGGGTCCAGACGGAGATATGGGTCCGTACATGCCCGTAATCCCGGTAGGTCCAGTCGTACCCGTTTGACCGCTTGGACCGAGCGGACCGGTCAAGCCTATTGAACCGCGAGTTCCGGTAGGACCTGTAACGCCTGTGGGACCAATCGGTGTGAACACGTACGGAAGAACCTGCTGTGTAGCCACTGCTGCGTTATACCCAGTGATCGACTGCGTCCATGTCACTCCATTTGAACTTGCCCATACGCCGTTTCCGGATGTCACGATCCATACGGACCCGTTCCATGCGACTCCTGTACATGGTGATACGGTTGTTGAACTCACAGTTGTGAAGACTCCGTAGGGAAGAAGTGTTGTCCCATTGCCTCCAACCAGTAACCACGTAGATCCATTCCACGCAACCGCAGTTGTGGGAGTTGTCACATTAGCACCGCTTGACCACACGGTTCCGTTCAGACTCCACGAGTATCCTGTTGACGTACCCGCTAACCAATACAAGCCGTTCCATGCGACACACGTAGCATTCAATCCAACCGATGTCACTGTCCACGTAAGTCCATCGGAGCTCGTAGCCACGCCCGCCGTACCTACCGCAAGCCATGAAGACCCGTTCCATGCAACCGCGGTTGGTGTAAAGGCTACAACGTTGCTTGTCCACGTGGTTCCATTGTTCGCAGTCGTCACCAAACTCGTTGATGTCGTTGCTACACCCTTTCCACCTCCCCATGCGAAACTTGTCGCTCCCACTGGACCCGACGGTGTAGACCAATTGATGCTGTCGGAGGATATCGTCACGCCCGCCGACGTCGCAGCTCCCCATACCGTTCCACTCCATGCAATACTTGGAATCGTGTATGCCACTCCTGTCAGGTTTGTGGTCGATGCGCTTGCCCACGATGTGGAGGTTGGATCCGCTACGCTCTGGAAATACGGCAGATTCTGAGCTGTTGTGATGACAGTGAGGGGCGCATACGTCGACACGGAAGCTCCCCCCTGTCCAGTGGGTCCAGTCGCAGCAGTCGGACCTGTGCTTCCAGTTTGACCGTACATGGAGGTAGGTCCAGTGAATCCAGTGGGACCGGTTGTACCGGTGGGACCCGACGGTGCCAAACAGCCCGTATATCCCGTTTTGCCCGTCGTACCCGTCATCGAGGTCCACCCCGTGGTTCCAGTGTCGCCTTGTTGACCAATTCCCGCAAAGCCAGTTGTTCCCGTGGGTCCAGGGAGATTGGGAGCATCGGGCGTCCCAAGTGTAAGGGCGAATCCCATCTGTCCGTATGGACCGTAGAGCCCGATGGGACCCGTTGAACCCTTCACGCCCGGTCCGATTCCTGCAACGCCTTGGTTACCACGAAGACCGACTACACCGAAGAATCCAGTCGGTCCAGTATATCCCGTCGGTCCTGTATTCGCAGTATATCCAGAAGGTCCAACGCATCCAGTGGGACCCGTGTACCCAGTCGCAGACACTCCGGTTGGACCCGTTGTCCCGGTGCGACCTGATGGACCGTAGACTCCATTCGGTCCCGTCCATACATTGGCTGGACCCGCGAATCCCGTTGCGCCGTATATCGCGAAGATTCCCGTCACACCCGTGGGTCCTGTCACACCTGTACTCGAAGGACCCGTGTATCCAGTGGGTCCGGTGGATCCGGTCGGGCTGCGAGGTCCGGTTGGACCCGTTGATGTAGGTCCTTGAACTCCAGTGGTTCCAGTTGGACCTATCGTGCCTATAGTTCCAGGGACTCCGGTTGGTCCGCTATACCCAGTCGCACCACCCGTCGTAATTGCGCCAAAAAAACCGACAGGTCCAGTCACACCAGACGGTCCAGATGGTCCCGTACTCCCTGTTCCGCCAATTGCACCCGGTATCTGTCGGACATCGGGTCCAAGTGGGATTATGTAGGAGATACTACCTCGCGGGTAGTATGATGACATCGTTACTCTTATTGGTAATAATAATACACGTAAATCGTCTGTACCGGGCTACTTCCCGCAGAGCCCGTTAGGGTCGCAGTGGCTGTCCACACATTTCCCACGGCTGTCCACCGGAAACCTGTCAAGTAGGTTCCAGACTGTACGTTGGAAATGGTCCATCCTTGCGTCATGATCCGGTTCGCTGTAACGGTCGGAGCCAATGTGACATCTGCTCTCGCGCTAAACACCGGGACCACATTCGATGCAAACGACAGTGTCAGGGGAAGACTCGTTCCGGTAGGACCCGTGTATCCAGTTGTGCCGGTTTTCCCGCTCGGTCCCATGAATCCCTGCGTGCCCTGGTACCCAGTGGGTCCCGTGGGTCCGGTAGGTCCCATCGGTCCAATTGGACCCAGCCATCCCTGGTAGCCAGTGAATCCAGTGAATCCAGACGGTCCGGTCATTCCCGTTGGTGCCGTCGGTCCGAGAGGTCCAGTCGTTCCCGTAGGTCCAGTGGTTCCCGTAGGTCCAGTGATACCGGTTGGACCCGTCATGCCCGTTGTACCCGTGTATCCACTTGGTCCAGTGATACCTGTCATACCCGTACATCCCGTGTTCCCCGAGAATCCGGTAGGACCTGTCATTCCGGTCGGACCGGTTGAGCCGATAACACCCGTAGTGCCCGTTGGACCCGTATTCCCCGTAAAACCTGTTGAGCCGATAAGACCCGTCGGTCCTGTTGGACCGGTTGGACCCGTATTTCCAGTTGCGAAGGAGCCAGTGGGTCCAGTGGGACCTGTCATTCCTGTCGGACCGGGAAATCCGCGATCGCCTATTTGTCCAGGTGGACCTGCGGGTCCAATAGGACCTTGGATTCCCGTCGGACCTGTGGGTCCCATCGTTCCCGTGTTACCCGTGACAGACCATCCCGTGGCGCCTGTTGTGCCAGTGGGTCCAGTCAACCCCGTGGGACCCGTTGACGCCACCGGTCCTGTGAACCCGGTAGAACCGGTCTGACCAGTTTGACCCGTGGGACCTGTGGCGCCTGTGAATCCAGAGGGTCCAGTCGGTCCAGTCGGTCCCGTGTTCGCAGCTGTTCCCGGGGTTCCGATTTGTCCAGTCGGACCTGTGGGACCTGTTGACACACCTGTGGGTCCCGTAGTGCCTGTGGTCCCGGTCACGCTAAATCCAGTCGGACCCGTGGTACCGGTCGCGCCTGTCTGTCCGGTTGGACCCGTGGTACCCGTAGTTCCCGTTTGCCCCGTGGTTCCAGTGTATCCAGTATACCCAGTCGTACCTGTTTGTAGCGCAGTGCCCGGAATTCCCTTCGGACCTTCTGGACCTGTGATTCCAGTCGGACCCGTAGACCCTTTCACTCCCGCAGGACCGGGGGGACCGATTGCGATATTAGGCGCACATGTCACCACGCCCACCCCTGGAACGTATGTCGAGAGTGCGGACATCTATTACTTATCTCCCTGTTTTTAAGACGCGTTCAACCGTGCTTCAACGTTCGACAGACGGGCCGATAACTCCTTGACGGCTGCGATGAGGGGTCCGGCAAAATTGGTATAGTCCACACCCAACATCTCGGCTGGGTCTGGGTTTGTAACTACAAGCTCCGGAAACACGGGCAACACATTCTGGGCGATCACACCAACGCGACGTTTCTTTTCTGGGTCTGTGTTGTACGTGAAATAGACGGGCGTAATAGTCGATAACATTTCTGTTGCATTGGTTATGTCGGACAGCACAGTTTTCATACGGGAATCGGAGTTCGTCGTCCAACTGCTCCCGTTTTTTGCAAGATAGACTCCAACACCGTTATTTACACAATAGAAGTTCGTATTTGAGTGCATGGAGAAGTATGTGAAACCCGGACTCGCTGATGTGTTGCATAACGTGATAAGACCGCCGTTGATGTTGTTATTGAAGACGTTCATGCTTCCATATATAGTCAGATTGTCGGAATTGGATGTCGTGTTGATAGACATAATCCCTGTAAAATGAGATGTTCCGTTCACGTCCAACGTGTACGCGGGTGCGTTACAGTTGATACCCACTCTGCTGTTGCCCATTACGCACGTTGGAGCCCCAGCATTCCAGGCAGACGCCCCTGCCTGGAACGCGATACCATAATAATGAGCAATCTGTAAAGGGAGGGTCGTCCCCGTGCCCGTGTATCCGAGAATGTTGAAGTTGGCAGTACCCATCCCATACGACGGGGCACCGTTTATCAGATCATTGCTCGTAGAGTTTACGGAATACCCCGGTGCCTTCATATTTCCACCCACGTCCAACGCATATGATGGTGCGTTACAGTTGATGCCCACGTTTGAATTCACAAGCAACGTGTTATTCACCACCGTCGTCGTCGGCACACTACCATCCGCGAACCCAGCAACACCGGTTCCCGCATAGGTTGTGACGTTGCAGGTCGCCAAGTTGAGTTTGCGGATTTTGGCTCCTGATTGGTCGGTGATGTACAGATTCGAGCCGGTCGAGTCGAGTGTTAACTGGCTTGGGTTATTGAAAATAGCTCTGGTTCCTGTTGCGTCGAGGTATCCGGCCGTTCCTACCGTTCCTGCGATTGTTGTCACTACAGCACCCGGTACGGTAATCCTTCGAATCACATTTGCGGTGTATTCTGATGCGTATAAGATCGTGTTCGTCGGATCAATGCACAAGCCAGTCACGTTATTGAACCTTGCCGCCGTTCCAGTTCCGTCTGTTGTTGCGTATGCGTTGCTACCGGCGAATAGGGATACGGTTCCATTCGCCACCGTGATTCTGAGAATCGCATATCCCGCTGCCAGATACATATAGGTCGACCCGTCGTATGCCATCTGATACGGCGACGCTCCTGGTACCGCAGCGACGAGTGTCGCGGCTGTCACCCACTCTGCGGCCGCAGATGGAGTCGTGGTCGCGTTTGAGATGTTTGAGATGTTAGCCGAACCACCAACGCTGAAGTACAACGTAGTTCCAATTAAAAGTAAATTGCGTTGATTCGTGGCACTCGCAGTTCCGATCGTAGATACCGTGTTGGTAGACAATACGAGCTTACGAACGTTTGAAGTACCATATTCTGTGAAATACGCATTTCCGAGCGAATCGCAGGTGATTCCAAATGGCTGATTGATGGATACAGCCGTGCCCACGCCAGACGCAGTGGAGGCTTGTAATCCGTTACCAACGATTGTCAAGACCACGCCAGCGGGTGTAATCTTCCGAATACGATTATTAGCAAAATCTGCCACATACATATTCGATGAGGAATCGAACGCCGTGCCGCCTACAAGTGAACTAAACGCCGCATTGCTCAACCCAATACTCACGTTGCCTTGATCGCTGATTGTCATGACGTCCGTCGTCACTGCGTTCGACTGGGCCGAGAAGGTGGTCAAGTACCCAGATCCATCGCCGATGAGTATACGAGACCCGGCATTGGTGTAGACGCGAATGATCACGATACCGGAACCGCCGGAACCGGGGACAATGGAGTTGGCAGATGTGCCACCTCCACCACCTCCTGAGTTGGCCGATCCCGACACGGCGACCGGTGAGGCAGCGTTACCACTACCTGCTCCTCCTCCTCCGAGACCACCCGATCCACCAGCAGTCGTTGAATACGAGGCATTCTGATGCATTCCGCCGCCTCCACCCGCATAGTATACGTTCGAACCCGTGATGGGAATCGCGAGTCCGTTTCCTCCAGGTGCGGGTGGCCATGTTCCTGTGGTCGAACCCCCCACTCCACCTGCTCCACCGCCTCCCGCTGACGCCGTCCCTCCAGAAGCGACTGCGGTCGAACCTCCGTTATTTCCTTGTCCGATAGCTGCCGCTCCACCTGACGTTGCAAGACTGCATGCGGCCGCACCGCCGCCTGAACCACCGCTTGCGCCTGGTTGCGTGGATCCCGAAATGTAAGATCCACCGCCACCTCCGCCCAACGCGGCGATGTTTCCGAACACGCTATTTGATATAGAAGATGCGACACCATTGGAACCGACTGTGTTCGTAGTGACGGCGGTGCCACCTGCTCCAACCGTCCACGTATAGCTTCCGGCTGGCAACTGAACACCCTTCGCATAGACCAATCCGCCTGCACCTCCGCCGCCACCTGCACCGTAAGCACCTGCACCACCGCCGCCCACAATCAGGTAATCCACAATCACTCCACCTGTAGGCACCGTGAATCCACCGGTGCCACTCAAAAACGTGTAGATAATTGCTCCCTGTGCGTAGTTGTTCGACCAGACACCCGAAATGCTCTGAAGCGTGTTCGATGTGTAGCCCGAAACCAGCGAAGTTGTTCCGATTACGTTCGAGGAGAGTGATAACGCACCGCCTGCGACGCTCAGTCCGATGTTGGTCGTCAGTGTGGACGTGGAGGGAAGTGCAAGACCGTCGGAGAACCCAGATGCACTCGCTCCCGCGAAGGACGTGACGTTGCAGGTCGCCAAATCGAGTTTGCGGATTTTGTTGTTGGTGTTGTCTGTGAAATACAGGTTTGAACCGAATGAATCAATCAATGCGGTTCGACAGGCGTAGCCTAAAAGCGCAGACGTTCCATTCGCATCAAGGGAACCAACTGTGTTTCCACCGGCAATTGTTGTAACAACCGCCGTTGAAACGACAATCTTACGAATCTTTGAGCCGAAACCATATGCACTGTCTAAGACGTACACGTTTGTACCAGTTAAATCCACACATACGCCAACTGGGCGGGTAAAAGTTGCAGCTGTTCCGATACCGTCGACCGAATAGGTGTCGGCGCCTCCGCTACCTGCGAGCACGGTAGGGGTCTGTGTCAAGCTTCCTCCTGCAAGCGGAATTTTACATATCACCCCTTTTCCATAATTCGCAAGATATAGGCAGTTTGAATTGGAGTCAAAACAGATACCGTCGGGTTGCGTTATGACCGCATTCCCAGTCCCATTCAAGACCATCGTTTCGACATACGATGTAGCGACCGTGATTCGTCGGATTTTATAATTGACAAGATCGCTCACATATAGGTAGGTATTCGTGTTATCGAGCACCAGGTCACGTATATCTGAAAACGACGCGGCGGCACCGAAGCCGTCGGCACTTCCAGTAGCAGCACTTCCCACGAAGGTGGTAATGTTTCCATTCGAATCCATACCTGCGATCGATGCACCGTTGGCAAAATATAGAACATTCAATGATGTATTGTAGGCAATTGAGGTTCCACCGAGCAAGTTAACGCCTGTTCCGTTACCTGTCACAATACTTGCCTGAGTAGGGTGACCGGTTCCGGCAAGTGTAGTAACAATACCCCTTGCTGCGTTGATTTTCCGGATCCTCCTATTATCTGTGGCATAGAGGTTGTTCGATGTATCGCGAGCAATACCATACAAATAATAGAACACCGCATTGCTCACCACATTCCCTACCACCATGCTGCCCTGATCGGAGATCGTGACAACGTCCGTGGTCGCACTATTGGACTGAGCGGATACAGCCATCGAGTATCCGGATCCATCGCCAATCAGTGTACGCGAAGATGGAGTGGGGTAGAAGCGAACAATCACGATACCGGAACCGCCTGCGGTACCTGCGGCTTGTGCGGCACCTGCATAGGCACCCGCGCCGCCGCCGCCGCCTGTATTTGCCAGTGCGGCTGTTGGTAATGTATAAGAAGAACCCGCCCCCGCCGACCCCCCTCCATTCCCCCCGCCTCCAAGCCCCCCGGGCGAGACCAGATTTTGATAGTAGTTCCCGCCAGCACCACCGCCCGCATAATATACATTCGACCCCGTAATAGAGATTGCCAAGCCATTTCCACCCGCACCCGCAACGGTCTGCGTAGGTGTTCCGCCCGCCGCACCCGCACCGCCGCCGCCGGCTGAAGTATACCATGACACAGACGGCATTGAACCACCTGCATTTCCCTGACCAACAGCTCCCGATGTTGCGGTTGTAACGAGTCCAGATGGTCCAGAGTACGCGGCTCCACCAGCAGACCCCCCTGCGAGTCCAGGATATGAGGTGGCCACACCAGTATTATTACCGCCGCCGCCGCCGCCGAGTGCTACTACGTTTCCAAATGTAGAATTCGAAAGACTGGAGTTTGAACCAGTTGTACCAGGATTGAGTCCTCCTGCCGCACCGGCCGCCCCACCTGTTCCAACTGTCCATGTATACGTTCCCGCCGGAAGTTGGACGCCCTTTGTGTAGACCAAGCCACCAGCTCCACCACCACCGCTCATGCTGCTGCCGCCACCACCACCACCGCCCACAATCAGGTAATCCACCAAGATGCCGCCCGTGGGTACGACGAAGGTTCCAGTGCCGCTCAGGAAGCTGTAGACTTGTGCGTTCGCGGAGGACACGGGTCCTGTGAACCCTCCGCCTACACCGTTCGTGACAGACCCGACAGTTCCTGTGAATCCTGCGACTACGTTTACAACTGACCCCGCAGCTCCAGTGGGCATAAACGCAGCGCCACCCGATACTTGAAGTCCAGCATTCACGTTCATCGCAGTGCCTGAGAAGGTCAAGTTCGGGTTCGCGTTAATCGTCGAGGCAGTCGTGGACGTCGTCAGGATCTGGTTGGCAACCGTATATCCACTTACGTTCACAACGCCCTGCGGTCCAGTGATACCGGTCATGCCGGTGGGTCCGGTGTTCCCCGTGAATCCGGTGTTCCCCGTGTATCCAGTCGGTCCAGATGGTCCAGTAGGACCGGTGGGTCCGGTGTTCCCCGTGAATCCGGTGTTCCCCGTGTATCCAGTCGGTCCGGACGGACCGGTGGGTCCAGTGTTTCCCGTGAATCCGGTATTGCCCGTGAATCCAGTCGGTCCAGATGGTCCAGTAGGACCGGTGGGTCCGGTGTTCCCCGTGAATCCGGTATTGCCCGTGAATCCCGTCGGTCCGGACGGACCGGTGGGTCCGGTGTTTCCCGTGAATCCGGTATTGCCCGTGAATCCCGTCGGTCCCGTCATTCCGGTCGGACCCGTAGGTCCAGTCATGCCTGTAGGTCCCGTCGTACCTGTTCCGTAGATTCCGGTAGGTCCTGTCATTCCGGTCGGACCGGTCCGTCCAGTCATTCCGGTATTGCCTGTGAATCCTGTCGGTCCGGTTGGACCTGTGAGTGTACCCGTATGTCCCGTATTGCCCGTGAATCCAGTATTCCCCGTGTATCCCGTCGGTCCGGACGGACCTGTTGGACCTGTGAGTGTACCCGTATGTCCCGTATTGCCCGTGAAGCCTGTCGGTCCTGTCGGTCCGGTAGGTCCCGTATTGCCCGTGAATCCAGTATTGCCCGTGTATCCTGTTGGACCGGTTATTCCAGTCATTCCGGTCATTCCCGTCGGACCTGTCATTCCGGTGGGACCGGTCATTCCTGTTGGACCCGTCATTCCAGTGGGACCGGTCATGCCGGTGGTACCCGTGAATCCCGTCGGTCCCGGTGTCGTTAGAGTCGTGATGACGCGACTCGAATGCGATGAACCACCGCCCCACACCGTAATGGTACGAGATCCTGCGCTATTGTATCCCCACAGCTCGAAACAAAGACGGTCCGACACCAGAATGGCTTGACTAGGAGAGAATGTGAAGTTCCAGGTGAGCTGATCGGGATTATTGAGATCGACCGATGTTATAGCACGGCTATTATCGGACGGTCCGAACGTATACTTCTTTGTGGCGCCTGTTTGGTCATATACCGACATGTACGCTTGCAGATAGGTTGTCCCGACGTTGATGGACTGATAGGCGTAGGCAGTGAACGTCATTGTGCCGCTCGTAAGCGTGTTCACAGCCGGGTCGCCAGGTGCGGTAAGAAAGGACATGAGAACATTCGCTAAACCGGCTGTGGAGACAACTCCCGACGCGGATGTACTGGATGGATTGGGAGACTGCGAGAGGAGGTAGAACCCGCTAACACTGCTGTTGATGCCTGCTTGAAGGTAATACTGGTTACCCGACGAATACCCTTGGATTCCCTGTATACCCGTGTGTCCAGTTATTCCAGTGGGTCCGGTCATGCCCGTAGGACCGGTCATGCCCGTAGGACCGGTCATGCCCGTAGGACCGGTCATGCCCGTCGGTCCAGTCATTCCAGTAGGACCTGTCATTCCAGTGGGACCCGTCGGACCTGTGTACCCGGTGTATCCAGTCGATCCCGTGTTTGCGGCTACACCAGCAGGTCCAGTCATGCCCGTATTTCCCGTGTATCCGGTCGGACCGGTGGGACCCGTAGTACCAGTTGCACCCGTGTACACTGCGTATCCGGGAATTCCCTGAATGCCTTGTGGACCTATCGGTCCAGTGATACCCGTATATCCGGTATATCCAGTATACCCCGTTGCTCCCTGAATGCCCTGTGGACCCACCGGTCCGATCGCACCCTGTACACCTGCTAGACCTTGCGACATTACTCTATCCCAACTTAAAAATGGATATGTTTGTGACACGAATCTCCTCAGATATCGTCCACGTCGACCTCATCGTCAGCTTCGTCGAACTCAATGCCACCCGTCTCCTCGACGTCGGTGGTGCCCGCCTTCACGAAGAGGCGCGGGTCTGCGTCTGTCACGATTGACTTGTACCGCGCAATCTGAACAGGTGTGAACACGGACAGGATTCTGTACGGAGCCATGCCACCGAGCCCCGTCTCCTCGAACAGAACCACGCTGCCCACGTCCACCCAGACGTCCTTCTTGCCGCGACCCCGCATGCCGCCGCGGATTGGCGCCTGAATCAGCTTGTCCACGACGCGCTCCTTGCCGCCGATCGTCTCCTTCACTGTGTAGAAGATCTCCATACGCCCGTCACCGAGGCGGCGCATAATGCGCCCGACGAAGGCGCCGTCTAGCTGGACGCCGAGCGGGTTGTCCATGAGGTCGTCGAGCATCTTGTCGCCGATCTTGTTGTTCTGCTTGGTCTTGTTGGATTCGGAGTTGCGCTGAGAGCGGTGACCGGAGCCTCCAGTCATGTTACGAGGCATCTTGTCAGTTGGGCTCTTTAAATCCCTGAGCCAACCCCGCATTCGTTTTCTGAAAACGGATTCGGTGACTCCACGGTCAGACCCAGAGCCCCCCAATCCAACCGTCAAAATGCAGTCCACCGTCAACCTCGCCATCCAGAATGCCTGCACCCGCCTCGACCTCTCCACCGCCGTCGCAGACAAGATTATCGCCGCCCTCTGGCGGGTGTCTCCGCCGCCCAGCCCACCATCGCCCGTGACGCCGCCCGCCGCGGCGCCGGCACTCAATGTCGAGAAGCTCAACCGCCAGCAGACGCAGAAGCTGGAAGAGCTCGCTGCGAACACCCATTACGGCGAGGAGGACGAGAAGACCCTGCGCGGGCTCTTCACGACGTTCGTCAACCGCCTCCCTCCCGACGTCTTCGCCGAGAAGGCACTCATTGACCACATGCGCGATTTCATCGACCCCCCTCGCTCGAATGCGGGCGGTGGCGGTGGCGGTGGCGGCGCGCCTCCCGCTCCGGCTCCGGCTCCGGTGCCACCCGAGGACGAGGACGATGAGGACCTGGTCGAGGTGAGCTGGCACCTCCGCACCTACGATGTCGGAATCAAGTCCCACCGCGTGTACGAGATGCGCAACGGCATCCACGTCTACGTGGGCATGTTCGGCATGAACGAGTTCAAGGGCATGGTGATGCCTGACATTGAGGACTAGGTACAGTCTCAATCGCCGGAGGACGCGGCAACAAAAACGGTCCCACTTGCGGAGTGAGCGAGTGGTTATTTATAGAGCTGGCGGCGGCGTCAGCAAGTACTTTTTCACGTTGGAAGGCTGTGTACGCGGAGATCGTTGAATGCTCCGTGGTTCCATACAGTTGATTGACAACAAAGCTCAGCGTGATGGACGAAGCTCCAAGATCCGACTGAGCATATACGGTTGCTGCGAATGTACCCGTTTGCATACTCCGACCCGTGAGTGTAGCCACATACTGTCCCGGTACATCCGTCGGAACGTTCGTCGTCCAAATCATGCCCGGCGGAAGAGTAGTCGTGTCTAAGAAGTACGATGTCCCCGTTCCCGACAAGAACTGAATCGGTGTGATGGGAACAAAGAGCGACAACGCATAGTTCGTGACGGTAGGCGAGAGAAAGACAGGTCCCGTCAAGGTTGTTCCGACCAAGAGCTGATACGTCGGATTCGCGCTTGAAACCAGTGGGGGAGGGAACGTCGTCAACGTCCCGCTGGGTGTATTCAGCGGCAGTGATGTCCAGGTGGCTGCATTTGTCATCGTTGCAGTGTTCGCGTCATGATAATACACCTGGCTCGAATTCAGAAACACGCACCAATACGTGCCATCGTACTGTATCGGTCCAATTGTAGCGCCAACTGGTAATGGGACATCCACCCAATTCACCGGTGGGTCATCCGCACAGAATTTGAGGCTAGTCGTTGAAGCTGCCAACCATCCGGCTCCGTATACGACGCTGTTCGCGCCCGTCGTAAAGGCATTATTCGCAGTTAGCCATGAAACACCCATGGTAGTCGAGTACTGAATCGGGCTCGATGAGCACGTAACGACGAGCGTGGAAGCCGACGCAGCCATTGACGTCGGAGCGCTCACAGTCGTGGTTGTCACAGTCGTACCTGGCACAGTCACAGAGTAAAGAGAATTCGCGCCAATGAAGAGGGTTTGGCTCACACCTTTAAGAAACCTTGGAATTCCTGTAATACCTGTCAAGGTTCCATACGTTGTCCAACCCGATAGGTCAGGCGAGGTATACACGATCGACCCGTTCGCAAGGACGTACCATTTTGACATGTATGTGCATTGAAGCAGGTTGGTTGAACTAATTGCCGCCCTTGTACCGCTGGGCAATACTGTATACGTCGGCGTTCCATCTAGCAGAAGACTCGCGGATGGACTGGATTGGAAACTGAACGTAGGGGATAGTGTAGACACTGTGACGGCTGGCGAGTATGTGTCCAATGTCGTCGCAGAGTAGACGGTGTATGTTCCCGCATTCGAGAGCACAGTATACCGCGAGACAGTGGGCGGATTCTTTGGTACCACTTCAATCTGCGTCGTTGCGGTACCTCCGATCGCGTTTGACCCAACAATCTGGATCGTGTCCGCTTCGGGTAAAATCACGCCGGGTCCGAATGTGCCCTTCAATGTAGTGTTCGAGAAGGAAAGTCCGTACAAGAACGACAGTGACGAAAAGGACGTGACCGCGAGTCCACTGAGCGTGGATGCACTAAGCGGAATCGAAACGAACTGCCCGGGGACTAAGGCTGTCGATGCAGTCGTTGTCACGTGGATTTGGTCAGGCAGAATCGTATACGGGAATTGTAGCGGCGAGCAGGACTGTGTCGTGTATCCGTTTGTAGCGGTCACGTTCAGAAACCCAGAACCGTTCGTAACCGGAGTACCTTGCAGTTCCCCTATGGCTGTCATCGTGAGACCCTGGGGGAGGTTCGGGCACGTAAAGTATGTAACCGCAGTTCCGCTGACAGTGGACGCGAAGAACGGTATTGAGCCAACGGACACGTTTTCCTGAAACAGAAAGGGAACCATTCCTCGCGTGCTGAACGAAAAGATATCCGCAATGACTGCATACGGAACGGATACGGACCCAGACGCACCCTCTACGGACGTGACAGTCAAACGAAGTGTAGATGCGGACACACTCAGTGGCGTTCCATACAGGGTGATGGTACCACTGGTAGTAGCCGTCGACTGTAGACCGCTCGGAAGGTTACTGAACGCGTACGTTTTCAGCCATCCACCTGACGAATACCCTGCGCTCGTTGCAATGAATGTCACCGGAGTAATTGGGCGTCCCACGATGTACGAAAGCGGAGGGGCGTTGCTGCATGTGACAGTCACTGTGTTCGATGACACTTTGAAGGGAAGTGTCGTTGACCCTGACAAGGTGGACGAATTCGCAGTGATCACTGAGGAGGTTGAGCCATTCACCGTCGGAGTACCTGTCACCAATCCCGATGAGGAAATCAACAATCCGGGTGGAAGGTTCGATGAACTGTATGTCACCGAACCGCTTCCACTGAACGCGATGAACGCACTCATCTGGAACGGTGTGATGGGTATACCCAGGTAGATGTTCGAAGAGTAGTTTACGTTCGAAAAGAGAATCGCGGGCTGATAGGTGAAGGTATACGTAGTTGAAGTTGACGTAGCCGCAGCCCCCACTACCTTCGCAGTCACTGTCGTAGTCACCACTCGGGGGGAATTGCTTGTTAAGTTCGTTGTTGTTGGCGTCCCGGAGATGTAGAATCCGTTCGAAATGGGCAACGGTTGACCAATCACGACGGGCGGTGTTGGAAGCTGGTTAAAACTCAACCCACTGGGCAGAGAACTGCAGGAGAACTGGAAACTCGATGCGAGTGCTGAACACTTTTCGATGGTCACGTTGCTCACCGTAATGGGAGTTCCGATTGTCAGATTCAATGCAACATTCGATGCGCTCAACACGACGCGCTCGCCTGAGACTCCAATCGATGTAGAGGCTGTCACGGTTTGATTCGACGAGTTGGTTCCAATGATGAGGTAATTACTCGTCACTGAGGTGAGCGTCGGAGTTCCAACCAAGGAGAATCCCGGGTACGTTGAGATAGCTAGTCCATACGGCAGCGTGGGGACCGTGTAGATAGTTGTTAGCGGCGAAGGTAATCCCGACGGAGGCGTCAATGCGTTCGAGATGGACGGGTACTCGTTCAAGTATCCGACAATCGAGGTTGGGAACCCCTGAAACCGAGCTGGATTGATGAAGAGCGTGTATCCGGTCGTACCTGCGGATGACGTGATGAACAGGGGTTCGCCGTCCGCAGACCCTGTGCCCTGAAACCCGACTGTCGATGCGAAGACTACGCTATTCGAACCAGCACCGATCGAACAGAATCCAGTCACGAGGCTTGACCCGGAGAACGAGAAGTTCGATCCACCTGTGAAGGTGTAACTGAACGGCTCGTATTTGTAGTAGGTGGTTGGAAAGGACATAACCTCTTACTTAGTAGTCACCAACTTCTTGCGTTTAGCCTTCGGCGCAACCGCAGCCGAAATCGCAGCCACAACGGCTTCGACAGGTCCCTGTTCTGGCGCCGCGGGCGGTGGCTCAGGCACTTCGATCTTCGGTGGCGCTAACGTAGTCAGTTCCGTGAATTTCGGCTGGGCTACCTCCATCGTGAGATCCCGATAGACCATATCGAGTTTCAATTTCAAAAGGCTGGAGTTGGCTTGCATACTCTTCATTGCGAACCTTTCGTGTAGCCGAGTACCAGACAGTGGGTGTAAACGGGATTCGCTTTTCTTGTGGTTTGTCCTTGTTCAGTTCGTATTGGACTTGGAGGAACCAACCAAAGCATCCGAGGGCGACGAAAAGGACGCAGAGGCTGAAAATCCAGGAGGTGGATTGAGCGAGCTCAGAATATCGTGCGTAGAGAGCTGATTCCGCGACTTGCATTGTTCCAGGCTCGGAATCCAAATCACACGAAGAAACGACAAGGCTGACCGAACCCAGACGTCCGTCACGCATGGACAGATGTGAATGCGCGTCGGGTGAACCGCAACGGCTCGTACAACATCATGCATCTCTCGACGAGAGGATTGGTGAAGACAAATGGTGAGCTGTGTCTCACCATATCGCAGTAGTGTCAAATCCATTACGCAGATGACTGTAAGCTGTGTGTATACGGGTTGCTCTTGAACGCGTCCAGCAGCCCAGGCACGGTAACGCGTTCGATCTGAACATTCTGTCCAACCGGCTCGTCGTACTTGACAGACCCCTGTAACCCAGCCTGAGGAGCCTGTCCGCCAATGTTGAGGAGCGGCGTCTCGAATCCGCGCGTGTTGTTGAACATCGACTCGTCGCGATGCGTCTGAACCGTGTAGGCGTCGGGTCCAGACTGGATCGTCATACCTCCAACCGGTCCGCCCGGCGCGGGACGTCCCTCGGTCGTGAGCTTCATGAATTGCTGGTAAGGTTCCGTGAATGATCGGATGTACGACGAGTATCCGCTCGTGCTCTTGCCAATACCACCCATGAAGACGGTTGCTGTCTCGGGGCGGTTCTGGGTTTTCATGATGAAATCGGGGTAAATCGCAGACCCCATCTGCTGACCCGGCGTCGTGTTCAAGTGGGGCAGAGAACCGTCTTCCTTCTGTAAGATCTGGAAACGGTCGGGCTTGTTCTTCTTGACAGGCGCTTGGAGACCCATCTCCGACACTGCGCGAGCGCCCGGTACAGGATCTTGCTTGTAGGTCAGCTTAGGCTTCGTTACGACACGAGTCTCATCTGTCGTCTTCGGCAGCTGGTATTCGCGCGATTCAAGACCCTGGTTGAAACCGCCGCTCGGCAAGTTCGTATATCCGTCATTCACGCCGGGTCCTACATTCACTCGCTCAATCGGGAACACGTTCTTGGTTGCCATGCTCGTCACCTGACGCGATTGCTCCCAGTCCGTCTCGACGTGAGTCTTCCAGGGACGTCCGCGACCCGCTTCGGGCTCGAAAAACGCACCGGCTTCTTCCTTACGAAAGAACGTATTTGGTCCGAGACCCGTGTACTTGTCGAGTATGCTCTCATGACCATCCGAGTACACGGTTTGCGTCTGGTTTGCGCCAAAGAACGGTACCATGTTACTGTGTCCATTCGCAGCCTGAATGACCGCAACCTCGTCCTCGCCGTCGGGAACGTACAGAGCTTCCTTTGTAGGTTCATCGTCTTGGTTGCTGTGTCGTTTCTTCGGTACAGCCATCGCATATCCAAGAGCCGCCAGTCCCATAAGAAGAACCACGTCCATCTTTACGTTCTGGTCGGAGTTTATTTAGCAAATGCTTGCGGGCTGTTCACATAGCGCTCCTGACGGGCAGACGTATCAGACTCGAACGGTTTCATCGCATACGACTGCGGGCGAAAGACGAGCCACGTAAAGCGATTCACCTCGGAACCTGACGTGGGGGGCACTGTCATCGTCTGTTTTGACTGCTCCTTGTTGAACACATTCAGAACCGGCTGTACGATATCCATTGTTTTCTTGATGAGAAACAATGTCCAGCGACGGATGGTCTGCTGTGTGGAGCTACCTATTCCCGACCGAGGTATGGGAGCCAGTCCGTGGTACGATGTCCTCGTTGTTCAAGATCTCGCTGCTCTTCTTCTTCCTCATCAGTTTTGCGACACTGGTCATCTTCTTCGGCGACGCACTCCATTGGATGCCCGGTCCGATGCTGTGGGCGATCCTTATTGTGTACATCGTCGCGTTTCTACTCGTCATGATGATGGCATTCTATTTCAGTCCGCTCACAATCTTCGGGTACGAAATCTTCACCACGGCGCCCAATACCTGCGTGGGTCAAAAGACGTCATTGGAAGGCGGGTTGTGCTATAACAACTGTAAACCGGGATACCACGGTGTTGGACAGCGATGCTATGCGGATTCTATGAGTGTTGGTGTGGGTACTGTGATTGGACTCGAACCGTGTCCGGACAATACGGACGGTCAGGGCGACTGGACAAATCTCGGACTGACATGCAGTCGCTGGAAGAACCACTGTGTTGAATGGGGAACTGACTTGATTGGGCATTGGTGGACAGGATGCGTTGAAACGGTTGGACGCCTGGACCACGGTGGCGTGTGTCCAGGACCCCAAGATTTCGGAAGTGACTTCGACGGCGAGTACAAGAAGTGGAAGAAGGCGCACGACAAGCCAGACCCTACGTACGATAAACGAACTGGAAAAATGGAGACAGCCGTGGAAGCGAATGCAAAGGGCGACAAGACCTGTGCGGACATTGCGGAAGTTGGCACCGACAAACATACTGAACGCGTCGACGGCATGTGCTATAAGCCATGCCCCGCGGATTACCCTCACCGAATCCCGCTCATGCCGTACCTGTGTTACAAGGGAGGAGACCTATCCTACGATCGCGACCCAGGCGATGTTCCTCATATGCTCCGATTTTTCGGAAAGTACCCGTATGACCTGTTTTAAACCGGCGTCATGCCCCAGTGGTTCGTGGGCGAACGAGAGGCTCCAAGCGGTCCTTGTAGTCCAGCCATCGAGGACGTTGTGGGCGTTCCAGCCAGGGCAGGCGGTCGCAGCCCAACCGCCGAGGAGATTGCGGGCATCACAGCCGGGGCAGGCGGTCCGCGCGCGCCAGCCGGTCCAACCGGTCCAGGAGCGCCGTCGTGTCCAGCCGGTCCCGTAGGTCCAGGCGCTCCGATCAGACCGTACGGAGAAGCTACCGAGGATGCGGTAGTTGCAGTCGTGTGTCCGGGCATGACTTCCATATCAGGCACATTGCCGAACCCTTCCTTTCGGAGCGGAATCGGGATAGCCGGAGACGCGGACCAGGTTGTGCGCGAATACGGATCGAGATTGAACGACTTGATGACCCCCCGGAACCCAGCCACTGCACTGTCAAACGCAGACTTATCCGTTCCGGGGAGTGGAGCGGGAAGCTGGATGTTTCCTTGCGGTTTGATTCCGTAGCAGTTCACGCCGAACTTGGACATCGGGTCAAAGTATCCGCCATTCACACCTGGACGTCCGCAGGCTGTCTTCTTTGCATGGTTCACTTCGCCTTGGAGCGCATCCCATGTGCTCTTCTGCGTCGGATACAGTGCCATGCCACCTGCGGACCAACCGTATCCACACCATTCCGCACCGTGATTGTACGCATCAATGATTTGTTCGAGTGTTGCGAGCTGCCCTCCATACGCAGCGCAGACAGCCGGAGCGTCATCGTACGTGAACTGGTTATCGGATACGTGAAAGACTTCACTACCCACCATGGTCGCGGTAAGAGAGGAGGTTGCTTGACTCGGTGATGTCGTTGTGTTGATAAACGTCGACGCGTTCACAATGCCGAATTGATTGAGAAGAAACACCCCCATGCCCACAACTGTGAACAACACTCCGACTGCGAGAGCGGATCCCGTCGACAGAAGAATGAAAAATGTGAGAATCAAGAGTCCAGCTATACTCACTGCAAACGTCGTGTTTGGAGTCGAAGTTGTCGTCGACGGTGTCGTGGTTGTCGACGTAGTCACCGCTGGCACAGTGGTCTGATTCCAGTTCGTAGTTGTTTGCGGCCACGCCCAACCCGTACCTCCGGTCGGTCCTGACGGACTCGCAGCAGGCGCAGCAGGTCCCGACGGACTCGCAGGTCCCGACGGACTCGCAGGTCCCGACGGTCCTGGCGGTGCCGCAGGTCCTGACGGTCCCGACGGACTTGAAGCCGCGGGTGGAGATGGACCGGTTGGTCCTTGCGCCATACATCCGAACGGAGTCAGCTTGCTTCCATTCGGACACGTCGGTACCGTGGATGTCCCGCCCGTTCCGACACATGTGGGGTTCGTATTTGGGTCCTTTCCAGGCGTATACGCTGTACCCGGTGGACATGTCGGTTGAGAAGAGAAAGCGCCCCCCATCTTTGCTTATTCATTAAGACGATAATAGAACAGCAATCGCATATTGTCTGACAGCGGGAAATGCTGGGGTCCGTGATTGCGAACACTCTGGTCATCGTACTCGATCCAATCCTTACCGGGAGGCATCTCGCGACCATAGGTCCACCAATGTCCGCCGTTGAAGCACACGACTGCGAGAAGAGCGTACTTCTGCCCGTTCAGAACCAGGATCGTGGAATACGAGACGGACGTGTGAATCGAGGTCATGTGAAACACAAAGACCTGAGGAAACGATGACATCAGTAGCTGCTTCGTACATCCCTTCTTTGAACACTTCTCGCATGTCCAATCGGAAATCGTTGTAGGCGTCACAGATTCGGCTACGCACTCTGTGAGGCTCTGCTTACGCTTCGTCGGTGTCACGGAGAATTCAATGAGCGAGTCCGAATTGATGTCCTTGTACTCGCACGACGAACACTTGATCATCTGACCAACCTTGAAGCGACAGAGCTTGTCCAGATACGGGAGCTTGTCGCAGAGGAATTCGAAGAGTTCGTGCGAATCCCCGATTCCATCGCCGGCTGGCATGACAGCCGTCTTGACACACTCGTAGAAGGACTTCAATCCTTCGTCGCCCTTACTTACCCAGATTTCTTGAAGACTCGTGTCGACAGGCGTATCGGATGCGGCTTCGGCTGTGTACCGCGTCTGAACGTCAGGAATACGGAAGAGTGCTTGAAGAGTTGCATTGACCCAACAGGATCCACGCTGGTTACGAAGTCCGAAACTCATCTTACCTTTGGAACGTAGAGAAATCTGTTAAATACGGAACGGGATCCGTTTTTTGGGAGCCGTTCGCAAGTGAGTAGGTGATTGCCTGCATGTACGGTGCAAGCTCCATTTCATGAGTGCCCGGGGTTGGCGGCAGCGCAGACGTGTTCTGGCTATTCGGCTGCTGGCGAGCTGCGGTATTGGGTCCGTACATCAGCGGAGCCGGCGCAGAAGACGCTGCACTAGACGACGAAGCGGACGGTGTTCCCAGTCCGCCCCACGATGGACCCTTGACCGACGCGGTTTGTCCCGGCGGCGGGCTGTACACGCTACCCTTCATGGCGGCGGCTGCACTTGCTCCCGTTCCTTGTCCGGTACCCGGTTGTCCTGAGAAGGGACCGTTATCGCCAAACACCGGACCTGTCGTCGAACGAGCCGGTACATCTGTCGGTGCCTGCGTTTCGTTGACTGGGGGTGGAAGCGCGCCATTGTCAGCATCCTTGGCGGCGTTGAGAAGGTCTGCGTACCCAGAATTCTTCGCATACGAACTCGAAACCGCTTGTTCATTCGAATACGAAGCCTTCTTTGCCACCTCAGCGACGGACTGGGTGATTGTAGTCTGCGTTGGCGTGTTATCGGCATTCAAGAGCGTATTCGACACAATCAAAGTGGGTACCCAGGACGGCGCATACCCGATGCATGCCGGAGTATAGGGGGACGCAGCCGGCGAGGCGGTTGCCCAACTCGCAATCGCAGCTGTCCAGTATTTGTTACATGTCTTAGCGGGTCCATCCGCCTCAGTGTCAATCGATTCAGACGTGACGGAGACGCACTTGTTGTCCGAATAGGAGAACCCCGACGGGCATGGCGACGAGAGTGTGCCCGTCGAATCGACGCAGTTGATCCCGACAATCGTTGCGCCTGTTGGGCACTTCGGCGCCGGCGGTTCCGTTAAGTGTTCACGGTATGAGAACACATACCAAAGCAGCAACCCCAGTGCAGCTAGAAGAATCCACGTCTTCATTACCAGTATGTCACATGATGTTTTCGGCGCACGGGCATACCGACGCCGGTCGTGGACCCTTCCACCGCACATTCGGGTCGTCCCAATCCCCAGGCGCAAGCGGTGTCGTCTGCGTGACGGGTGCGTATGCTCCCTCGGAGAACTGCGTATTCGTTACAGGAACAGCCGGCGTGTACTTATCTTCGGCTCGCGTACGAAGCTCGTCGCGCCCCATGTCCGGAGCTAGATTAGACTGACTTGGCGTGAAGTCTGAACTCTTCGCTTCCCGCTGTGCAGCCGTTCCACTTGCGGTAATGTGGAATCCAGTCATGATGAGCTGCTTCATACTGGACCGGTCGACGCCCGACACCGTTCCAGCCGACGATGCGAGGAAGGTATCGACTTGCGCTTCCGTGGGACGTGAGGCGGCGGGTGTATAGACTGTCGTATAGAATGCGGACGCTACAGAAATGTAGTCAGCCGCAGACGCTCCTGATGGCGCAATGGCTTCGACTTTGCTCTCCCATGCCTGACATGCGGACGGACATACGCCGATTGCAGGGCACGAACACGGTGGTTGGACTTTCTGGTCAGGGTCAATGTAGCGCTCTCGTGCGAATACGAGATACAGTATCAGTAAAAGAAGCAATACACCTGCTATCATTGTACTGAGCAGAGATCGTTTGTCTGCTTCGGTGGCAGTGGTTGTAACGGAACCGACTTCTTCTCCCGAACCGCAACCGGCTCAGCCGAATCTTCCTTGAACTTTCCCTGTTTGACGGCGGCTTCCGAAGCATTCACGCCCTCCCAGTGGTCGGACATGGCATCGAACCTCGCTTGCGTCGCCGAATCGCGAGGCTTGAACTCGAGGAATCCGGTCGGTGTCGTGTTCTGACCCGCCACCGACTTCACATACGGCGCCGGACGAATCGGACGACAACCCAGCGACTCCTGGTACTTGGTGAAATCACCTAGCGTCTCGAACTTTTGCATTCCGCCCGCGCGCGAGATGCCGACCCATGTCTGGTCGGGCGCTTGATTCAACTCATCCAGGCATGCCATTTTCTAGTGGGTGATATAAATAGATGTCCAAACTCGGCGCTCGCCCTCGTTACGTGAGAGACGACTATGGTAAAGTGGTTATAGACCAGAATGTCGCAGGCGGTGGGCGAGAGGCTCTCAAACACCGTCCAGTCATGGTACTGTTCTACATGATTGGGTGTTCGCATTGCGAAGCGAACAAACCGAAATGGGATGAGTTAAAGCGCAAGTACGTTCATATTCCGGCAACCGAGATTGAATCCGCTTCGGTCAAGCCCGAAGACAACGTGAGTGGGTTTCCGACGATGAAGTTTCTACCGCGCCGTGGTCGTGAGCGTGTTGTTACGGGTCAGCAGGAGTCTGCGGATATCCTGGCGAAGAAGCTCGGATTACGCACCGTCAACCGGAACAGTACCCGCCGGCGGAGCCGTCACGCTACTCGTCGTCGGGTCTGAGGTGGATCCCTTTGTCACCGCATACCCCTCACTCAGAAGCTTTCCTGAGTTGGCGCCCTTACCCAGAAACGCGAGCAATCCGGCGTGGTCGTCCGCGGGTACGGTGTAGAAGTTACGCTGAGCCGTGACCTGTTGGAAGACGTCCGTAGTGTCCATGTACAGATTCGACGTCTGTGCGAACTGCTTATTCACTTCATCACGGATCGTCTTGTCGGTAGCATCTGCTGCGGGAGGACGCCTCGGGTTTTCGTTAATGTCAATGAGGGTCGGATTCATGAACGGGTTATTCTGCGTAGGTTTCGTCGTATCTTCGCCTAGGAATGAACTCACAGCCGTTCCCATGCGGAAGGGCTCAGCCATGGTCTTCGTGCGCGGATACAGCTGGTGTAAAGCAACTGTAATTGCCATCACGACGGGGACATAGACGAAGTACTTTGTCTCCATCGAGCACAGAAACAACAACACGCTCAGGTAGACAGTGAAACGAACAACCGCATTCAGTGAGTCATCCACCGACATCCCTGCGGTTGGCACGAATGCGAACCATGTGTCGGCGCGAAACAGAATCGTCGGATCGGAAAACCAGAACGTCATAGCAGCGCTCTCTTATCTTCACCTACGGCTTTTTTCGCGCAGTTTACGCTGGAGACGAGCCTGCATACGAGCTCGACGAGCCTCGGGGGAATTCGACATGATCTGGTCAGCCGTGTTTCCCGTAGCCGCCTGTTCGCGACCAATTCCAACCATCTCGTTCATGTACTTTCCAAAGCTAGACTGGAACTTCGCTTTGAGCATCTCAATCTCCCGAATCAGCTCCTGCTGGTTGATCTTCCCTGTCTTCATGCGGTCTTCCAGCATGGACTTGACCTGTTCCATGATCTGCTTGATGGCTTGACTACGCTCGGGGTGCTGAACGGCTTCCAAGATCTCCTCGGGGCTGTCAAAGTCAATCCCAATCTCCTTCAAGTCAATCGACGCCGCGATGTCGCCAACGATCGTCACGAGACGGGTCTTCAACAGCAGCTCAAAGATTTCCACCAGGGCGGACGACGTCTCCTCTGTACCGAGAGTCTTCAAGATCTCATCCGTATCACGGTGAGTCTCGGGTAATACGTGCTTCATCGCTTCCATGACCTGCGCAACCTTCTCCTTCGGGTCGCCGCGAAGAAAGGAGAAGATCATCGCCATGTGAAGGTGCTTCCAGGCATCCGGAGAATTGTCCCATACGGTGCGGATGTCGATCCCCTCAAAAGGCTGAGGCGCACCCTCTCCTCGAAACAGGGTACTGTCTTTGTGCATGACCTTCGCAGCATGCGGCGTCAAGGTGTCCGTCAGACGAGTGTACACTTCGTCCGACGCACGCGGAAAGGGCAAACTAGGGTTCTTCGACTTCAAGTACTGGATGAAACTGCGGAGGTGATCCATTGTCTTTACATATGAGCGTTATTTCCAAAGCGGGACGCGAAGCCCTTCACATCATTCGATGTCAAACAGATGCACCCTGAGTCCGAAGAGAAGGGAGAGGGACAGCACTCGGGTCCCACCTTATTGTGCATGAACTGTCCGATCGCATTGTCGTCGGCTACGTCATACGGTAACTCGGGGACGGGTTTCGCTTCGCTACCCAGGATGGGGCTAGTGCCATTGAATGGCGAAATGCCGGGAGGCGTCTGAGAATCCAGAGGCGCCATCTTGTCACTCGGCAGCTTGAAGGTCTCGACACCTCCACTCATGTCTGTGTAACGGAGCGCCAATCCGACAACAGCAGCAGCGATGAAAAAGGCAAGGACGACGGGTGTACGGTTCATTACTTGAAGCCCGGAAAAAAACGGATTCCGGATGCGAGAGGGATGGAGACAGCAGTATGGACTCACTGTCACTCGTCGAACTCAAGCAACTGGCTAAGCAGCGTCGTATCAAGCAGTACTACATCCTCAAGCGTGCGCAGCTCATTCAACTACTCGTTCTCCCAGAGCTCCCGAAGTCATTCATCATCGAAAAGATGACAATTGGAGAGCTTCGCGAGGAAGCGAAGCGCAAGGGTATCCGTGGATTCTGGACCCTCCGACGTGAGCAACTGGTCAATCTTCTGTTTCCGCCCGAGAATTTGTCTGACGAGATGAATAAAGTATGAAGCTCTCCTCTCAAAAGATAGTTCGTCTTGGAGCGGTCCTTGTGGGTGTCGTGGTTGTATATTCTCTTTTCACATCCTACTCCGGGGCTAAGACGGCGGTGTTAGACAAGGCGTCGGAGCTGGGCGGCACGGGCGGCATGGCTCCCCTGGCGGACCAGGGTCCCCTTTCCGTGGCTACGTCGGCTGTAGGGGGCAATGCAGCCGCGGCGGGTGACATGCAGGGACGCACGCCGTCGTCTCAGCAGACGTACTCTCACAACGTTTTGTCTTCGTCTGAGCTCCTGCCGAAGGGCGAGATGGGCGCGTCGTGGGCGGCGGTCAACCCGGTTGGCAAGAGCGACATGGATGGTCAGAACTTCCTCCAAGCCGGATACCACGCGAACATCAACGTGATCGGTATCTCGCAGACGAACCGGAACCCGACCTACGACATCCGTTCGGAGACGCCGAACCCGCAGTCGAAGGTGGGACCGTTCTTGCAGACGACGATCGACCCGGACCCTTTCCGCGCCAACCGGGCACTGGACGGGCTCACGGCTTAAACTCGCAGTGATACATAATGTTGTCCGTTGCTGCTGTCGTAGTCGGAGTCGCGATCGTCTCCCAGCTTATGGGACCCACCAACACGACGCGCTTGACGGGTCCGGACGGACATGAGTACGCGATGCAGAACTTACCTAACAAGGAGGAGGCTGTGAAGCTGATGGCAACGATACGAACCAATCTCACGAAGCTGCGTGACTCGTACGCAAATGAACCCGCACTCATGAACGATCCACCCGTCGCTCGTTTTGTTGCTCGGTACCAACCGGATGTGTTTTCCGAGAACGATATGAGTTCTTCGGACACGTCTTATTCCGAGAACAAGGGGCAACGGATCGTCGTTTGTCTGCGCGACAAGACGAAACCTCCCGAGTACCCGTTAATTGACATCAATACGGTCATGTTCGTGATGCTTCACGAAATGGCGCACTTGATGACAGAAACCATCGGACATACACCCGAGTTCTGGGAGAACTTCAAGCGTATCCTCCACGATGCTGTCAAGATCGGTATCTACACGCCTGTCAACTATTCGCACACACCGACCCCGTATTGTGGTATGACAATCTCTGCGACGCCATTGTAGCCATAAAACCTAACACAAACATAATGAAGACTGTCCCCGTCGCAGGAACAGGATCGAGTGTAACGTTCTTTGAGGACGATACACTGGAAACTACGCGTCAACATATCGCCGTCGCTGTAAACGTTCACCCCGATCGCCTGTTCATTGAAGCGAACGTTCAGCTCCCCGAGGACGAGTACTTTGACCCTCGAAAGTGGGATGGGCTTTTTCTACGTTTGTCACTGGACGGTGTTCGCATCGATCTTGCGCTCTTCAAGTCGTACCTTGAACAGCTGCGAACCGGTACAGACGTCAAGGAGTCTACGTGGTCACGCGAAGACTGGAACTCCAAACCGGAAGCCCTCCATGACCTCTACGCGCCCGGTGCGGGATTCCACGAGTGGCGAGTGTTTGGCATGCCGGGCGAAAAGTCCTTTGCCCTGCCACTACCTCCGCGCGAACTCCCGAGTCTCCCCTCGACTCGAATCCCGATTGCGAACACTCAACTCCTCTTCGACACAGTCTATGCGGACGTATCCGAGTTCAGGGCAACGGAGGTGACCGCCGACACATCGCAGCAGGTTCGGCGAGTCTACTTTCCGTACTTCAAAGACGACACGCCCAGCCGCCTTACAGATTCGGCTGTCCGTTCGCTGAGGTCCTCTGCGGATCTGCTTGGAAGACTCATGACTCTGGACGCCCCTGAGCCCAAACACCCCGCAATCCTGCGTTCGAAGTGGTACATTCCCCTTGTCGAAACAACCTTCACCGCACCGCGCGCTCGGTTTGAGCAGGTCTTCTACGGTCTGACACTCTCCAAGAAGACGCCGTATGTTGGGTTCTTCACGTCCAAGCAGGAACTGACACGCCACAAGTTCTATGTCGTTGATCCGGACAACAAAGTTCCCTCGCTTGACGTAGCCGTGTGGAAAGCATGGACATCCACCACAGTCCCTCAACGCCGTCTACCGACCCTGTTGTTCTACCGCGGAACTTCGCGGACATCCTTCGACCGCATCGCCATCACACCGCGCGATATACAGTGTACTGCCGTGCGTGGTAAGGACTCGAAGCAGACGTTGGATGAGATTCGGATGAGTCTGTTTGACTGGATCCATACGATGGATGCGCTTGTACCGTTCGTTGAGTTGGACGATATCTCCATCGCTCGCTGGGAGCTACAAGACTTGTCGATTATGGGAACGTATGCGAAGGAGGTGACGGAGTTCGATATGCGCAGGTTCCAATGCCTTCAAGGTATTTTCAGCTACCAGGACGAGACCTTCCGTCTCGTGCGCGCGGATCGGTTAGCCGAGACCTTCACATCCCTCGAAGTTCAAGCCTTTCAAGCACTGCAAGATGCAGAGAACCCATCCGCAGCCACTCTGACTGAAATCGGAATGACACCAGAAGATGCCGATGTGCTGTTCACAAAGTTTGTCAATCTCGGCGATGACCTTGACCTTGAACGGGTCTTGAAGGGGTTTCCCACTCTTCGCTTTTCGAACAAGGAGGTGATCATGACAGCTGTGACACACCCTGAGCGCGCATTGAAGTACGCGAGTATCCTCCGCCACGTACTCACATCCGACGACGCAGCTGTCAATGCGGTATGTCCCAAACGTGTCGAAGCCGTCGAAGCCTCCGCCGCCGCCGCTCAGCCGGTTCAGGTTCATGTGGGTGATTTTGAAGTTGACGACGATCTGTTCGCAGACTTGGGGTTGACAAACGCAGCGGCTGCGCCTCCGGCTGAAGTCGAGCCCGAAGCAGCCGAAGCACCGACGGGTAAGAAGAAGGTCCGTGTCGTCGAGAAGAAGTCAACGTACAATTACTTCAACAAGCGGTTGCAGCAGTTCGACTCAGAGACATTCGACCCTGCACTCTACCCCAGCAAGTGCGATAAGAACAAGCAGGTGGTCGTATTGACTCCCGAAGACGAAGCCCGTATTCCCGCCGACTATAATCCGCGCAATTACCCTGCGACAGCAAAGCAGACGGCGGTGAATGACCCAGACTACAATGTACATCTTCTCGAACTCGACAACCCACAGGGAATCGCCGTGTGTCCTCAGTACTGGTGTATCAAGGATGAGCTTCCGTTACGCGAAGACCAGTTGGTAGATGGAGTCTGTCCCGTATGCAAAGGCAAGGTCCTCACGGGGAAGGGCGAAGAACCGCTGTCCGAGTTCACCGTCATCAAGCGTGACCAAACGGCTGTGTTTCCAAACTACATACGAGCACTGAAAGACAAGGAGATTCCGTGCTGCTACAAGGTGGAAAAGCCATTCCAGCGCGTCCTGGCTCCGAAGGACAAGACGGACGATTCGTACATCCTCAGTTCAGCCAAGACGCCTGCGACACGGTTCGGGTTCCTTCCGCAACCGCTGGCTGCCTCCCTGAAAATCCCGGTGAAGTACGATGACTCCATCAAGAAGAATCGCCTCGAAGCCGGTAAATCAGACTTCTTTCGCATTGGCATCGGACGTCCATCCAAGACACTTCCCCTCTTTATCCCGGGACATGCGATTCCTGAGCCGAAGGATGCGCGCAACAGTGTGCTGCTCTGTTCGTTCGTACGCACGTGGACGGATATGGGCGAAGGCGAGTCGCAGCTCGACCGTATTGTGGCTGGCGTGAATACAGCGTATGTCGAGGGACGTATGAGCATGATGGATGAACTGGAATACGTCACGTCCATTCTGGGATGTAGGGTCATTCGCATTGACACCGCCACACGAGCCATCTCCTGCGGATTCTGGAATGACCGTGTCAGTCCAACGGAAAAGACCATTGTGCTGTTCGATCAGGACATCCTTGGACATGTAGCGCGAACGACGGAAAAACTCAAAGGTCTAGCCAAGTACACGATCACCGTGAATATCCGTGACCCAGTGTTTCCGAAGCCGATGCTGTCTATGATTACGACGTTACACACTCGCTCCTGCGCAACGGACCGTCCTCGGTTTGCGGATGCGATGAACGAACTCCGTGGGAAGACGCAGGAGTTTCAGATCATTCTGGACCCATTCGAACGAGCCCAAGCAGTCTTCGTTCCGGGGACTGTTATCCTTCCGGTTCAGCCTGCGTCGTACGAATCCCTTCCCGGTGTACACACACGCAGCGGGTACTCGGACATCAAGCCGGAAGAATTGCCGAGTCGGCAACAGCTCAGGACGTTTCTCGACGGTACGACACATCCGGGATTCAAGTGGGTTGAGGACCTACATGACATGCATGGAAACCTTGTTGAGTCGCGTCTCGTATCCGAGTTCCGCGCCCCGTTCCGTCCAGAGCCTTCGGCGCCAGGGGATGCGAAGGAAGTCTTAGCTACACTGGCTCGTCACTCCGAAGCACAGCTGACGAATGCCGTTGCGAATGCTGAGGACCAGCGCACAGCCGACGCGATCTCCTACTCAGCCGAGGTCTTTGATTTCCTCATGTTTTCGCTGTCAAAGGACATCCAGACGGAAGAGTACGCATCTCTTCGCAAGGGCGTTGTTGAGACGTCTTCGACTCTCTACAAACAGCTCGACACGTGGCTCAAACGCGAATCCCATTGGGATGCCACGCAGGGACCGCGCGCTTTCGTGAACAAAGTGAGAACGCCATGTGGTCAGTTCCAACAAAAGGACGCATGCAATACGTCATCCTTGTGTGGGTGGAAAGCGGGTAAGTGTAAGATTAAGGTCGATTCGTCTGTCGACCGCACTCAGGTACTGCGTCGTATGACGAGGACCCTAGTGGAAAATGAAAAACAGCGCGCATTGATTCTTGACGACCGGATGTCGCCGTTTTTCAGTACCGTGCTGTACATGGAGATGCCGCACGAGTTGATCACGACCGCCATTTAAGCCTTCGGGGCAGTCTTGACGAAGTGGACCTTCAGGAAGGACTGCAGGTTCAGGTACGTGACCTCATCCTTGTCCGACACACGGAGGAGCTTGGCGAGCGCCGAGTTCGGCAGGATGCGGCGCTTGAAGTTCGGGTCGAAGCAGTTGTGCTGCTTGACGTAGCCCGAGATGAACTTCGTGACCTCCGTCTGCGAGCGCTTCTCACCCGACTTGAGACCCATGAAGTGGCACAGCTCATCCGTCAGCGGGCGCTGGACCAGGAAGGCGTTGTTCGCGCGGCGAGCCTCCCACGTCTTGCGCTCCTCCGGGGTCATGTCCTCCGGGTTCTTCTTCTTCTTCTTCTTGATCTCGCGCGCCTCACGCTTGGTCGCCTTGATCGCATCCGCCACACTCTTCGTCGCCTCGCGGACACGCGCCGTCAGCTCCGTGCTGAGCGCCTTCAGCTTCTCAGCGAGCCCGGCGAGGATGGCATCCGAGCCCTCCGTCGACTCAACGACAGCCGGGGCAGAGGGAGCATCGACCGTCGGTACGGTCACAGCCGCCTTGGACGGAGCCGCCGGCTTGGCAGCCTTCGCCTTGACGACCTTGGGGGCAGCCGGCGCGGCGACGGCAACGGCAACGGGGGCAGCAGCAGACTTCGCGACGACATCGGACTTCTTAGCAGGCATCTTGTTTGCCTTAGAGGGAGTAGAAGAAGAGGACATTTCTAACGCACTGGTATACTCTTACCACCGGCGGTCATGTAAACCGCTTCTGCCAAGAAATCGGGCACGGGACGTTTTTTGTATGACAACAAACGCGACTTGGCTCCAACATAGTACGTTCGATAGGCACGTACGGGGTCCTTGTCATGAAACTCCTCGGGCATAGCCAGTCGGGGCAATGTCCAACCGACGTCGACGAGGGGGATAGGGGAATTCGCGGTAAGCCACTCGATGTGACGCTGCGTAGTATGGACCTTGCCGTACCGAAACGAATACTCGGCACACAGAGCCAGCCCAAGCCGGCAGAGCCAGGTGTAATTCGCCAATGACTCACGAACCCAGCGGGCGGAAGGATGGTTAGGATGTGTCTTGCGATAGGCTCCGTCGGGGAGCGGTGACTCATAGACCCAATGAGCCGTGTACAGAAGTTGCGCTGTCTCCAAGATCATCTTCACCACGTGTTTATCGCAGTGAAGGCGAGCTGCTTCGGTGGGGTCGAGGGATAGAAAGAAGATGTTCATGGTGCTCTCGTCTACACCGAGGGGCTCACAAATCCGTTTTAGACCAGCGGGCATTTCAAATGGGCGCGTTATTCATCGATATCAATTATATACGTCGGTATAGTTCGTTTGTTTTCTAAGTGTGTAGAAACAATACGATGAGCCCCGTCCAGTAACGTATAGTCTCCCTTTTTGCATGCTATCCATATCGGTTCTGTATGACCATGTTGGCGTATGATTCGTCTATGGTGTAAAACTGACTCCAAATCGTTTTGCCCTCTGGGACGATCTTCTTCAGGATAAGGATCTTCTGAAAGACGGACTGGATCAAAATTATGTAGTTCTCTACATCTTGATAGTGGGAACCAAACCAACTTGCTCTTGAAAATATGATAATACGAAGATACGTTCGATGATGAAAATAGCTTTATGCTTACTGATGTTTGAACAGAATCGTGCATAGTTTGTAGATGTTCCATTCTACTTAGTGCCCATCTAAAATGCCCATGGGTCTAACACCGGTGCAAGGCTGACAAGACGAGGAAGATGACATCGTATGACCGCGTATCCGTCACTGCGATTGTCATGAGGTTAAGTGCACTGATCATGTACGACGAATTGGATACGGATGGAATGAGCATACCCTTCATACAGAGCGTGATGATGCGATGGTTGGGGATCCGCATGGCTTCAATGTCTTCTGACAAAAACCTGAACATGTCGCGCAGGTTGTGATGGTTCAGATTCGCGAACTGCTCGGGATGGATGTCCTCAAACCCGTAGCTCCTGAACACCTGCGCAAGGACTGTCCATCTCCTCTCGATGTTCACGGACAAATCGCGGGAGGGAGGTGGGACCGATAATCGATGACGTCGTCGGTACAGATGAAACCATCGAAGTCGTGCTAGGTCTGTGTGTGCGATAGGTGTTCGCGTGTATGGGTTCAATGGGGTCACCGTTCGAATGCACCATTCCCAGATGGTCCCGAAGTCGAACCACCAGATCTTTCCGTCCTCGACAATTCCAAAGTAATCAAACGGATGCTGACGCTGTTTCGTTTCACACGTGACAAGGTCATCATCATTCACGCAGTCAGCCCTCCGCAACACACCTGGTCCGGCTACAGCTAACAGGTGGCGGATCCGCCACCCTCGATACAAGGCTTGTACTTTCACAAACCGTCGGACTTTCTCTGCGAAGACATCGACCCAGATACGAGGGTTCGCAGCCCGGATATGCCGCCCACACAATGCATGTCCGTTGAGCGCATCTGCACCACACTGGTCGCTAGACCGCAAGTTCTTCACCGCCGCACAACGGGGCATTAACTAGTTTGTATAGAGCCTTGAAAACTGGAAACGTGCGCGAAAAACGAATGCCGCGTCCGACAGGCAGTTGGAGACTACAACACGACTCAAATGGCTACCTCTGCAATCATCCCTTCCGAGAACCTGGACATCACCCGCGTCGTCATCGGCGAGATTCGCCCGAACAAGGCTGGCGGCAAGACCGTTCCCATCAAGTACAACGGGCAGTTCATGCAGGTTCGTATCCCCCGAATCTACTACCCAGCTGGCGTCGTCGTCCGTGAGGACGAGAAGACGGGTCAGCGCAACTACTCTCTCCTGGCTTCGCTGAAGGGCTGCGATTCGTATGCGAAGGAGCGCAACACGGATGGCTCGGAGATTGGTCAGTTCTACAACTTCCTCCTCGACATGCAGGAGAAGGTCGTCCAGGCTGCGACTGCGAATAGCGGTCGTTGGTTTGGCAAGGCTCGCACGGAGGCGGTTATCCGCGACACGTGCAAGCCGATTCTGACTCCTAGCGTGGAGAAGGTCAACGGCGAGTGGGTGCCGAACGGCAAGTACCCGCCTTCGCTCCGCATGAAGATCTCGATCTGGGATGGTCAGGTCGGGATGGACGCGGTGGATGCGAACAATAACACGATTGAGCTCACGCCTGACAATCTCGAGCAGGTGTTTGCCAAGCGCTTCGAGGGTCGTATGGTGCTCGCGCCGAGCATCTATGTCACGGGCACGGGCTGCGGTGTGACGTGGCGTGTCGTTCTCGCGAAGGTCTTCCCTCCTCAGCGGATGGGAGCTAAGAGCGCATTCGCTGACATCAAGGAGCCCGATGAGCCGATTGAGGAGAACGAGGACAAGCCGGAGTCTATGGAGCTTCCGATGGCTGAGGATGAGGAGCATCGCTCTCCGACGCCTCCGGCTGCTCCTCAGCAGAGTCAGCCTCCTGCGGCTCCGAAGAAGGTTCGTCGCGCGGCGGCGGCGGTGATGTGAACCCAAGCCGTGACCAGATAGAAGACCCTGCGGGGGGGATGTGAACAACCATCCTATCATCAATACAAAACAACTTTTCCATTGAAGGGTAGTCAAGTGGAACACCCTTGTCTGAACACGGGATTGGACTGAGCGAGCGCACACAACACGCCTCGCAGATGTACATGGATGGACGTTGAATGAGATGGTGTGTGGTCACAACGCGCATCTGTCCGTGGAGACAGCGTTCAAGAAACGCAGCGGGTCCCGTCCACCCCTCTGCGAGATACCGCTCATACACGTGAGCCGGAATCTTAGACCACACACTGTCACCTTCTGTCCATCCATCCTCTTGGAGGAGTGTTCCGAAGGGATTGTCGCGATACCACAGCAGTTCCACATCCCCCAGCGCCTCCAATCGATGCTCAGCCAACCCAACTCGATCGAGGTCGTCTGGGTCATAGAGCCAGTAGACGTTTGCATGAGTATACGTCGAATCCCGCGCGCCGCGGTACACTTGACGACCCGCCATCGTCCAGAGGTCGGAGACAATGTTAATATCGTGTTCAGTGATATCGGGACTGACCGGGTAGAGAACCGTTGGGTCGATGCGCGAGAACATTACTTACGAGAGCGTTTGGTTTTGCGGCGAGTTTGACGCCGGCGGCGATGCGTGCGGCGTTTACCTCCCGCTATCGTTCCCTGTACCCACATCAAGATATCATCTCGTTTGTCATTTAGAATTCGGTACATTTTGTTGAAGTCTTCTTGTTTCACAGTTTCTAAGGCTAACTGAGGTTCCTTCACTCCGATCGTTGTCGGATCCATAATGTACTTCAGAATAACCATTGACCATGGTACACACGTTTCTGCACTTTCCCCTGTATTGCTCTTTTGAAGGTCCATATCATATCCCTGAAGACCTTTCGCCACCCCCGATGCGTACGTTATATGTTTTCCTCCCGAGATGGCACTGGCAGCAGGAATGTATGCTCGGATATAGTTGTGCCCTTTCCCTATCATTGCTTCCCCAACAACTTCGTGCCATTTCCTGACCCTTTCGTTGAACAGCCACCAGAAGGTCGTATCGTACTGTTCGAGAAACCAGATGGTCTTACCTTCAGGTGGTCCGTTCACGAGGTAAGGTATGATGTGATGCACTTGCCCTTCTGAGGAAGGCCACACTAACCGTATAAGTCCAAATGCAGGACCGGGTATTTCGTGCAATTTTTCTTGATACCCGACGTTTGCACCCTGCCATTCATCTTTGAAGTCCGTTGCGAGTTTGCTGCCGTCAGTGCTGACGAACTCACACCTGAAGATGTACCGAACGTATAATCGCGAAGAACCGAGTACCGTTCCCGCATAGTGTACCAGGTTAAATTTTTCCGATGTGAAGGGAATCCGGTTCCGGGTGAGGAATTTGCGAGATCGCTTCACCCCTGTAATTGGCGGAGCCGGTCCGACCGCCAATGTTTGGCTATCTGCCGCAAGTGCATCTAGCTCTCCTTCAGAAATAGGAGAGACAATCTCCTTCGGCACTTCGACGAACGGTTTGTCCTCCTCTGCCTGCGAGTCCATTACCTCTAATCGAAGGTAATCTTGACGGGCACATCGTGGACACAAACGGACTTGGTGGCGGACCGACTGAGCTCGTGGCGCTTGCGACGCTCGCCATCTGTCGA
>Ga0007866_1000036_pt1 | contig 36761 bp, 41 predicted proteins | sample CryBogCBH18Jul07_FD_71223 | JGI IMG/M metagenome (GOLD analysis project Ga0007866, IMG submission 71223) | Freshwater microbial communities from Crystal Bog, Wisconsin, USA - CBH18Jul07 | ecosystem: Environmental > Aquatic > Freshwater > Lake | place: Crystal Bog, Wisconsin, USA | collected... | reverse complement strand
TTTTTATTGTCCCAAAGTCAGCCGTGCTGAACGACACATTGGTCACGAAATGCCACCGCCTATGTTTGGTAATGTAGAAGGAGCATATGGCCCTGACGGCAATCGAATGGCAGTTGGGTTAGATGCCCGCACCGGTAATGTAGGCAACAACCATCCCACCGTGAAACCCATTGAACTAATGAAGTATTTGATCAAACTTGTCACTCCACCAGGTGGCACGGTGTTGGATCCATTCAACGGTTCTGGATCAACCGGCTGTGCTGCTGTGGAGCTGGACTATGAATACACAGGCCTGGAACTTGATCCAGCCTATGTTGAGATCAGTCGCCAGCGCATTGAAGCCTGGTATCGGACCACGCACAAAAACAACTTCAACCAGTTATTCACTACCGATGACAATTGATGCAGCCTTGTTGATGCGCCGCAGCATTCGCTATGTGTGTGAACAAAATGGTATGGATCCTGCCGCAGTTCCACGCTTGCCTCTTGCGGTCCGAGAAAAGTTTCAAGCCTTGGCTTTTGATGTGCAGGAGGATATGCGCTACAACCAGCTCCGATATTTTAGACCTTTTGATCACCAACGGCGTTTCTTTGCCACAGGCACTTGTGATCGTCGTGGTATCCTTGCTGCCAACCGTATTGGTAAAACTGTGTCAACCTGTTATGAAACAGCAATGCACCTAACTGGACAATATCCTGCCTGGTGGACTGGCAAACGTTTCAACAAGGCCATCACAGCTATGGTTGCTGGTGAAGGTTGGAGTCAGGTTGCATTGGTATTGCAAGCAGAACTATTAGGAACAAATGATGTTAAGATTACGGACGCTGTTGGCACTGGCGCTATACCTCGTGATGCTATTGTGTTTGACACTATGCGTAGCGATGGGCCTAACTGTGTGGGTATTGAAATCCGTCACACAAGCGGTCAAAACAGCTATCTACTATTTGCTAACTACACACAGGAAGTTAGACAAATGCAGGGTTTCAAACTCAACCTGGCAGTGTTTGATGAACAACCGCCTGACGATTTCTTTAGCGAGATTGTCACGCGAACTGCCACAACGCAAGGCCAAGTTCTTTGCTCGTTTACCCCACTAAAGGGTCTTAACGGACTGGTGTCAAAGTTTTGGAACCACGAAGATGGATATGAACATATTAGAGTGTCTTGGGATGATGTGCCAGAATACGATCCTTGGGGCGAACCATTCTTGCTTATGTCTACTAGGCAACAACTTGAACGAGATTACCTTCCTCACGAACGTGACGCTCGCCGCAACGGTATTCCTGTTATGGGCAAAGGAGCTGTATTCCAAATCCGAAGCTGGCCCACTTACAAGACTGGTGAGTATGATCTGCGTAACACTACTGGCATACAACGAGTTATTGCGCTAGACTTGGGCTTGGTCAACGACAAGACAGTTATCAGTCTAATGTATTGGCACCCAACAGAAAAAGAGGCTTGGCTGCATCACCAGATAGTGGTCAAGGGCATTGAAGAAGCCAACCCAATGAACTATATCAACCATCTGATGCGTCCAGAAGTGTTTGGCACGCCTATTGTGCTGCCAGCAGATGCTTCAACAGCGGGTCGATATACAATGTCAAGTCAGAGTATTCGCACCTTGTTTGAAGAATACGAACTCAACGTTGTCAGTGAGCCCATTATGAATCCGCCAGACGATCAGGGCAGACGCACCAACCACAAGAGCTATGGTATAAATATTATGCGGCAAATGCTGGAACTGGGAACACTACACGTCAATGAAAACTGCACTACTTTCTTACGTGAAGCACAAAACTATTACGCTGATGACAAGGGAAGATTTAGTGATCCTGATGATGCTATTGATTCCGCTCGTTATGCCCTTCTTGGTTGCCTTAACGGTTACGCCGAACCTTGGGACGGACGCAGTCCACAGCAACGAATGCGTGATTTCAGACACCAATTCCAAGCTCAATCCTGGAACAGAGAACGAGAAAAGCCTGAGTGGAAGCAGGCCTGGAACCCCCGAGCCTAACAACACTAAATAATGTATAACTTGATAGGACCATCTAAATGTTGGATTTGAAAAACGTCGTCATCAGCAACTTAAACAACCACAGTGGGCAAATGGCTCGCTTTGTTAAAATGAAAAGTTTGCTGGACGCAAAATGTGCAGCTAACCTACGTTTGTTGGCCACTAAGAATAACATTAACCGTGCAAGCGATTACCACTACCTGGTGCTTGCAGTAACACAATCTACTGAACCAGTAAACGGCATTGACTATATCCATCCGGTCGTAAAACCCGTTGTCGACTACGCTACAGCAGTGATCACCAAAGGACTTGCACAGAATGGCGAGATCAAGTTTGAGTTTGTGGCCGACAATGAAGCTGACGCAGCAGCAGCCAAGCAAGCAACGCAAATGGTTCACAAGATCATTAACCAAAACAATGATCCACACCAAATCTTGCAACACTGGGTAATGGACGCAGCCTTGCACAAGAACGGTGAGATGATGGTCAGCCCAATGCGTGAACAGTTTGTGCGCTATGTCACAACACACGGAACATTGGACCAACTACGTGCATTTGAACAGCAAGCCGAAGAAGCTGGCCTAAAACCATTCCGTCAGAGTCGTCGCAAACACACTGTGGATATGGACAAGGTCCAATTAGAAATTGCACAGTATCAACAAGGCATTCCAGAAGAACAACGTCGTGAGAACCTGGACCATATCATTGGTCAAGCACAGACCGCAGCCGAAGGTGATTTCTCAAGTCTAGATGAATCAAGCGAAGATGTTGACCTACGTGATACCGAAGACGAAATCCGTGCAAGTCTTGCACGTAACACAATCTACGAAGCAAAGTATAAGTTAACTGGTTACAAACTAAACGTCAAGTTCCGTCCAATTGCACAACACTATTGGATGTGTGACCCAACAATCATCAGCATTGAAGAACAAAGTTTCTGCGGATACTACAAGCCAATGAGTATCCAAGAAGCCACAGAGCTATATCCAGACATTGACCTAGAAGAATTCAAAGTCTATGCACAGTATAGCAACGTTGGAGCATATCAAGCGGGTAGCTTGCTAAACAACTTAGCATTACACGCACGTGACTCGGTGCCTATCAATGGACTACCCGCTCAGGGCTATGCCGCCCAAGAACCAGAAGCACGCCAAGTCACTGTGTTGACAGTTTACAACCGTTACGACATTGACGGTGATGGTGAACTGGAGCTAGTAGAACTAATCTACAGTGGTCAGTATGTTATTTCAGCACGTGAAGTAGAGTTTATACCAATTGCCAATATGGTTCCAAAACCATTGGCGCAAAACTTCTATGGTATGGCCATTGCTGAATCAGTTGTGCCAATGCAAGAGTATGCAACGTCGGGACATCGCAGTGAAATTATGATGGGCTTGCTGCAAGCAACTCCACGTATTGGTGTCAAACCCGACAAGCTGGACTTTGAAATGATCCAGGACGGTGAAGCTGCTATCTTTATTTTGGATTCGAAGTTTGATCCACAAAAAGACATTTACCCATTGCCATTGCCACAAGGTAACTTGCAGTTTATTGACACTGCTATGAATCGTATCCAGCAAGACACAATGGCTATGGTTGGTATGACAATGCCAACAGACACATTCAACCCAGAAGTTATGGCTCCAGGCAACAGTGGCATCAAGTTGCAATTGGCCCTAACACCAAACCAAATCATTCAAGACAACACAGTTAAGAATTGTGCTGAAGGATTGAAAGCTGCCATTTGGTTAGTGTGGCGCACTCTAATTCAATATGGTGATGATTATGGTGTGCGTAAACTTGCACAAGAGTTCCACCCAGAAGGCAAAGCTGTGTTTATGGACTATGAAGCATTTGACGATATGAACTTCAATGACCGTAAGACAATTCACATTGATTTGGCATTGGGTATGATGAGTGACGAAAACCAATTGCAACGTCAACAAGCCATCATCCAGGGACAAACACAACTGTATCAGACAACACAGCAATTGGTTGCTTCGGGCACGCTAACTCCAGAAATGTTTAAGAAGATTCGTAAGCCATTCGAAGACAGCCTGTTTGCATTGGGAGTTAAGAATCCAGATGCTTACTTGCCAACTGAAGATGAAGTTAAAGAGATGATCAGCCAAGCACAAGCTGCCAAAAAAGCACAAGGCCCAAGTCCACAAGAACAGTTGCTCACAGCACAAGCGCAAGGCGTGGCTGCAAAAGCACAGTTGGATCAAGCCAAAGCAATGGAAATACAAGCAGACGTGCAGGGCACCAGTGCTGGCAAACAATTAGAAGGTGTTGCCTTAATAGGCGAACACAAGGCCACAGCCTACAGATGAACTAAATAAACATAGATTGGAATTGAAATGATTGAAAATGATGTATATGAGGCGTTTAATAATCGCCTTGTAAGTGCTACCGAATTGAGCAAGCTAAGTCCAGCGCAAGCGGACCGTGTGAAACAATTGGGCAGTGCTGCTGAGAATCTGTTGAAGAACAGAGACTTTGTCTTATTCGTAAGGCAGTTCCAATTAGAGAATATGGATTTTCTAACTGAGATAACTGGCCACACTGAAGAAGACAATTCAAAGCGTATAGCATTTGCAAACAATTTCAATGCTATGGACACTTTTATCAACCTGTTGAAGAGACAGGTTGTATTGAAAAATCGTGTGGTAACTCAGCAAGAGCGATCTCAAGAGCCCAACACATAAGAAAGGTAACATATGGATATACAAGTCCAGGATAAACCTAATCTCGTTCCCGAGACGGTCCCTGTCCAAGAAGTCAGTTCAGGATTAGATGCAATAGCAGCAAAAATGGCCGCAATGCGTAACCAGGTAGCAGCTACTAACCCAACTGAGACAGGTGTAGCACCAGCGGCGGCTGATGAAACCCCTGTGGCACCAGAAGGAGTTGTCGATGACAACGCTGAGCCAGAAGTTGATGCGCTAGACGCCAACGATGCAGATGCAGTTGATGAAGCCCAAGCCCCTGAAGAGGTAAGCACAGCGGATTCGACCAAAGAGGAGTTGATAGACTTTATCGATTTCGCAAATGAAAACCCGAACGCCAAGTTCAAGTTTATGCGAAATGGTAAAGAAGTCGTTATTGACGCCAAAAAGGCAGCAAGCATTCTAGGTCAAGGGGCAGCAATTAGCGAAGATGCTAGACAATTAAAAGTCGAGCGGGCCGAGTTTGATGAATATTTAAACAACAAACGTTCGGAAACCGAAGGACTCTTATTGGCAATGGAGTTTACAGTTCGTCCTCAGCTACAAAAAGCCTATGACGAGATTTTGAAAACACAAAGCTATCAGGCAACTTTCCAGCAACAGTTGGCACAGGCAACAGATGCAGCTACAGTAGCTCGTATTCAAGCCAGTATTCAACAGAATGAACGTTACATTCAACAACAGAGTGCAACAATCAATCAGTTGAAACCCAACGTTGATCAGTTCTACCAAATTCGTAAGAACCAGGTGAACGAGATTCTTGAAAACAATCGCAAGAACTTTCAAGACAAGGAGTTGAAGAACAGTTATGTGTATAACGAGATCCGTGATAAAGTATCTAAGGATTGGAGTGGGGCCAAGGCGCAATTAGTGCCAGGTGTTGACAACATTGATCTAATCTCAAGCGATGAACATATTTTAAGTTTGTTGCGTGATGGATTGAAGTATAGAGACCGTCCCAAGGCCAAGTCAGCAGGTGGCAGTTTAGCCGCACTGACTAACCGCAAACCAGGAACTGCCATACCAAGTGGAGACCGTGACCAAGAATCAAGCCTTCGCGAAAAAGCGAGGAGCGGTGATAAAAAAGCCGCACATAACTTACTTGTGGCCCGACTACAGGGTATTCGAGCAGCAAGACGTTAAATACAAATTGAAGCCTTAATATAGGAGATTATAATGGCAACTATTACAACCTCGGCGATTGGTAACGGCACAGGTGCTTACCAGACAGATATCGTCGTAAAAGATTTGGACTTAGACGTGTCCAACCGTGTCAAAGATGACACACCCGTTCTGAATATGTGTATGGCTAAAAAGCGTAAAGTAGTTTCTACTTTGCCTTTGTGGACCAATGACGTTTACCGCGCACCAGCTGTTCAAGCTGTGCAAGAAGGTGCAACAGTTAGTCCAGGCAACGCTGAATCTAACCAACGTGCTAACTTGGGTAACTACACACAAATTTTCCAAACCACAGTTGGTGCTACTGGCACTGCTCGTGCAGTGGAACAATCTGGTGGCGATCCTCAAGCATACCAAGAAGTCAAACAGTTGATCGAATTGATGTTTGACGTTGAAGCACAATTGGTTCGTAACGACCAAGTGGGCACAAAATACGCTGGACAAAGCGGCGCTGCTTTCATCGGAACAGCAGTTTCTGGTAACACACAAGTTACTGGTTCAAGCCAAACTGGTCGTCGTATGGGTTCGTTGAACAGCTTCGCTGGCACACACAGCTTTAACGCTGGTGACGGCACAGGTAACTTGGCTGTTACAAGCAACCAAATTACAACCTTGTATAACTTTGAGTCTAGCGACACATTGGGCTTTGCTGCCAACGCAGTAGGCGCAACAAGCGCATTCACAATCGGCGGAACAGCAGCAGCAGCTGGTTCTACTACCATCACTAACAACGGTGAAGGTCTAGGAAGCAGCTTCTATGAATACACAAGCAACTTGCAACAATTTGCACCTAGCTTGTATAAGCAATTGGTTACAACTGCTGAAAAACGTTTCAACGCTAAAATCCGCACAATCGTTTGCCCAACAAGTCTACGCACTCACTTGAGCGACACAATGCCAACAAGCCGTGGTATCAACCGTGTGAACAGCGAACGTGGTGACACTATCGCTACATACGAAGGTGACTTCAACTACACATACGAAATTTTCGATTCTTGGATTATGGACCAAGTTGGTGCTTCCAACCAAATCTATTTCTTGAACGAAGAAGTTCTACAATGGGGTAGCTTGCGTGACCTAGGACCTAACAACGAAGTGTTCTCGAACGCTGATGCGTCTCTTGACCAGTTCTTGCTAGAAGGAACATTGATTGTTCGTAACCCAGCTGGTGTTGCTGTATTGCACGACATCTCTGCAAGCGGCACATACGTTGGTGTTTCTGGTGGTTCTACAAACAACTACGGAGCCGAAGGCCAATTGCGTGCAAGCGCATACGTCCAACGTCTCAATGCGTGGGACGCACAATCGTTCTGATCTCGGGATCGGTAGTAAACGGGAAGAGGGGCTATATGCCCCTTTTCCATTGCGCTAAATAACAGTATGAATAATGAATTTGACCACGCTGGTAACCGCAAGAGTTACATTGGAGACGAAGATCCTGAACACAATGCAGATCAGTTCCGTATGGACCGCGGTGGACTAGTTACAACTGATAATGGAATTGCAGATCGCTTGCTACAAAACGACAAGTTATACAACACCCTTAAAGGTGATTGGAAACGCAGCGATTACAACAAGAGTAAAAACATTCTGACCACAACAGGTCGCGAAGATGGTAAGTTCTACATCCGACGTGAACAGTTCAACGTAGAATACATCCGCGAACAGTGCCAAGAATATCGCAAACGTGCAGAAGCTGGATACTTGGATCCACTAGCGCCACTTATGCCAGATGGCACTATTGGCTACAAATGGATTGAACTACCAGAGATCCTTGCACAAGATATTGGTAACAAATACTTTGGTGGTCTAAGCTGGCACACAATCAAACGCGATAAGAGTATGAAAGCACAGTTCTATCGTGTGGTGCAACAAGAATACAATGACTTTGTCTGCTACCCAGGCGGCAAACTACCAATACCAATTGAAGTGCCCTATCCCACAGCAGTTGGACAAAAAGCCTTTTTTGAAGGCGCAAACTTTGCAGGAAAACAATAATGTCAACGATGATCCCTGACGCCAATGCACTGGTCTCATATATTGAGAGCTTTACTGGCAGCACAAACGATACCGAAATTAAACAGTGTATCTATCTAGCAGAACTTTCAATGCGTAACATTGAACTGCCAGCTCTACGCACTGACCCTTATACCACAATTGGTGTTGCGGATCAATATGGTTCAGTGCCAATCCCACCTGATATGAACAAACCCATTGTGTTCTTTAACCAAGGACAACCTGGCAACTCAGGTAACTTGGCTGGACCTTGGATCGTTTATGATCGTATTGGTGATCGTGACATCATTACACAAGAGATGATTCAAAACTTGTATTTGACTCCTGTAAACATTCCACAAGTGTATCGTGGCAAGTTTGGTGAAGTAGGACAAAAGTATGAGTTCTTGCCCAAGCTAGGCGAAGGCGCACAGATCAATATGTATTACTATACCACTTGGCCACTGTTGTTCAGTTTAGAGTCTAATGGTAGCACAGTATTAAATAACGTAGTGCTGAGCACTTGGAGTGAAGGTTACATCTATGGCACACTACGCGAATACTATCTAAAACGCAAAATGGCTGAAGATGCTGCTTATTGGGCAGCTAAGTTTACTGAAGCCTGGAACACAGTTGAAGATCAGAACAACAAAGGCAAATGGTCAGGTGGACATACTCGATTGACAAGTATTTTTCAACCACGCAGAGATCAACGCTACACAGCAAGATAATAAGGAAGCATAAATGGCAAACGTTGCAGTCAGCAATACAACAGGTTTATACGGCACAACCGGTGCAACACCTGTATTAACTTCAGCCCAACAGTTATTGACACTGTTGGACAACTACGGCAATGTTAACTTTGCCTTGGATCCATTAACCAACAACACCACAATCATTTCTAACTTTGTTGGATCAGGTGGCGGAGGTGGTGGCAACATTAGTCCTATTGTTAACCTTGTTGGTGACGTAACTGCATTTGGCGTTACCGGGTTACCTATCACAGCTACACTGGCCAACAGTGGCGTTACAGCTGGCACCTATGGTGATGGCACACACGTGGCACAGGTTGTTGTTAATCAGAAGGGTCAAGTGACCAGCATTACCAACGTTGCTATTACTGCCACAGGAACTACCTATAGCAACGCCAACGTTACTGCCTATTTGGCTGGCAGCGTTAGTGTTGGCAATATTAGCAGCACAAATGGATTCTATTGGGCCAATGGCCAACCATACATCAGTGCTAACTTAGTTAACGCATATGGCAATGCCAACGTTGCTGCCTATATGCCATACTACTCAGGTAGTCTAAACAACAGCACTAGCATTATCAATTTGGCTGCACAAACTGCTGGGCTACAAACACAGGTCAACAGCACAAATGCCAACCTGGCTGCATTTGAAGCCTATGCCAATGCTACATTTACTGTCAGCAGTTATGGCAATGCCAACGTTGCTGCTTACTTGCCAACTTATGCAGGTAATGTTTCAGCAGCAAACTTCTTTAGCAATCATTATCTATGGGCCAACGGTCAGCCATTCTCTGGCGGCGTTGGTGCTACAGGTGCTACAGGACCTCAAGGTGCAACTGGACCAACTGGCGCTACTGGCGCAACAGGACCTGCCGGAGCCACAGGTGCCACAGGCGCATCAGGAGTTGCTGGAGCCACAGGTGCAACTGGAGCTACAGGTGCAGGAGCAACAGGAGCTACAGGAGCTACAGGACCAACAGGCGCAACAGGACCTGCCGGGGCCACTGGCGCAACTGGTGCTACCGGAGCGGGTGCAACTGGAGCTACTGGACCAACGGGTGCTACTGGCGCAACAGGTCCAGCGGGTGCTACAGGTGCAAGTGGAGCCACTGGCGCTACAGGCGCAACTGGTATGGGTCTGACATTCAATGCTATTGGCACTTATGCCAACATTGGCAACTATGCTAACTCAGCACCAGGATTTACATATCTAGCAACTGATCGTAGCAATGTCTACATTCAAACTTCAACAGCAACAAACTTTGCCAACGTGACATTGCCAGGCACAGGTGGTGCTTATACTACTACTGGATTTGGTAACAGCAGTTATGTTATTGTAACTACAAGTCCGTCAGGTGGAACCAATGCAGCCTGGACCAGTAGCAATGGTATCACCTGGACCAACAATAGTCTTGCAGCCAACCTTGGTAAAATTTGGAAAGATATTGTTTATGTTCCAGGCAATGGTCGTTTGATTGCTGCTGGCACATCAGCCTACACAATGTATTCTACAAACAATGGCGCTAGTTGGACGCTGGCCAGCGGTATTCCTAGCCCTGGTGGTGGTTCATATTTTGCATTGGCCTGTGATGGAAACAATACAGTATTTGCATTGGCGTTTGGGTCAACTTCTAGTGCAATCAGTTCAGATGGTGGCGTTACTTGGACCACCGTAACTATGCCAGTTGGATATCTAACTGACGTTGCTTATGGCAATGGTCGTTTTGTTGCACTTGGTTATAACTCAGGTTCTACTGCAATCTATTATTCATATGATGGTAGCACCTGGACTGCTGCAAATACTATTCCTGCCGATCAATATGACAGTGTTGCATATGGTAATGGTATATTTGTTGCCACAGGAACTTCAACAGTTTGTATCAGTAGTGATGGTTCAAATTGGACTGAATACTACGCGCCAATCTCTCAGACTTCCAATGATAGTCACGCCATTGCATTTGGTAATGGTTTATTCTCAACTTATGGTTCAGTGGCCAACACAGCAATCACAAGTTCAAACGCTATTAACTGGACTTCAGTAAGTCTTCCAGTAGGAACTTCTAATGGTTTGCTTATTGCTGGCGGTAATGCTATTGTATCAGTTGCACTTAATAGTCCTGAATGGGCATCAACCAGCAACGTTACACTAGCTTGGAGCGTTGGTGTTCCTATCACAGGACCAGCAGGCGCTACAGGCGCAACAGGACCTACAGGTGCAACGGGAGCCACTGGAGCCACTGGACCAGCCGGAGCCACAGGACCTACAGGCGCAACAGGTGCTACTGGCGCTACAGGTATTCAAGGTAACGTAGGTGCAACCGGAGCTACTGGCCTAACAGGAGCCACAGGACCTACTGGCGCAACTGGACCCGTTGGAGCTACAGGTGCCACAGGACCTGCTGGAGCTACAGGACCAGTGGGAGCAACAGGTGCAACAGGCGCTACTGGAGCTACAGGTGCAAGCGGCATTGCATTCACTGGCAACCTGGCTGGATCAACCCTGTTTGACAGTGTTAACGGTCGTATCCTGGCCAATGCTTATCCACAAAGCGATCCAGGCACACAGCCACCAATGTGGCAAAACATTAAAAACAATCCTCCAGTTTATGTAAACGGAGTATTGCAACCAGCTGCTGGCACGGCCGTCAACGGTCTAATCAACCAAAACAGCTACTTGATGCAAACTGTGGGCAATGTGGGTCTACAGTCCAGCTATCAAACTACCAATACAAGATTTACCAATGGTATCTTAAACTATCAGAGCATTTGGCCAGTAACAGCCAACGTGATGCAGAACACTGACCGTTATCGTCATTCAGAAAACACTCTTGAAGTTAACTTGAATGGTATCAGTTGGGCCAGTAGCCAGGCTCAATTGCAAACTACTGTGGCCACACAGCAAAACTTTTTAAGCATATACGGTAACGGAACATTGGGCACTGCTGGTGCAGTAACTGGCACTGTGTATCTCATACCCGAAGGAACTGCTCTTGGTAGCGGCTTGGTTGCCAACGTAAACTATGTTACTGGGGTAACAGGTCAGATTCAAAGTCAGACCACTTACGGCGCTACCAACACTGCCAACGTGATCTATGCACGTGGTTTCTTGCCACAAATTGGTCCAGCATCAAACAGTGTTGCAATTACCAATGCTGTTGGTTTACATACTCCAAGTGGTTGGGTAACAGCTCCTGGCGCTGCCGGTGGTGGTGCTATCACAAACCGTTATGCTGTCTTGAACGAAGATAGCAACAGCCTGATTCAAACCAATGCCAATATTGTGTTGGCTCCTGGGTCTGGCAAAGCCATTGTGTTTAGCGATGGCACCAGTATGACAACTGCTGCAACAGGTGGTGGTTCAACCTACAGCAATGCCAATGTGGCCAGCTATTTGCCAACCAGCACAGTAAACTTTGGTGGTAACTTGTCAACAGTTAGTGGTAACACTACCATTACTGCTGCAAGCAACACAGTTGATATGAGTGTTAACACAGGTGGATTGGGATTACCAATAGGCGGCAACAGCAGTCGTCCATCAAATCCAAGTCCTGGCACTGTGAGATTTAATTCAGACACAAGCAATCCTGAATGGTATGATGCTATTGATGCCGCTTGGAAAAACTTTAGTCAGACATACACTCCAGCACCAGCTAGTTACAATGCCTGGTATCTATCAATTGGTGGTGGTGGCGGTGGCGGATCATCAAGTAGCACAAGTGAAGGTGCCGGCGGCGGCGCCGGTGGTTATCTGGAAGGTAACGTCACATTAAATTCTGGCACTACTTATACTATAGTTGTTGGTGCTGGCGGAGCTGGACAGATAACATCTACTCAAGCAGTAAATGGAACTGACTCTACCATTGCAGCAGTTGCCATTGATTCAGTTGGTGGTGGCGGTGGTGGTGGCGATGCAGTTGGCGGTATTTTTTATGGTGGCGGCAACGGCGGCTCTGGTGGCGGTATGGGAGACTTTAGTAATTCTACTGCCCCTGGAAGCGGAACAAGTGGCCAAGGATATGCCGGTGGTGTAAGTGGAAACAATGGCGCCTGGGGCAATGGCGGCGGTGGCGGTGGTGCTGGAGCCGTTGGTAGTGCTTCATCAACAACTAATGGTGGTGCCGGTGGCGTGGGTCTTGCCACCAATATTACTGGATCAAGTGTTTATTATGCCGGTGGCGGTGGCGGTGGCGGTGGCGGCAACGGCGTTGGTGGAGGATCAGCAGGTGGTGCTGGCGGAACTGGTGGTGGAGGAACAGGTGCTACTGGTAACCAATATGGCGGATCATATGGTGCAGGATCTGCAGGATCTGCCAACACTGGTGGCGGTGGTGGTGGAGCTGGCGAATATGGCGGCAGCGGTAGTAGTGGATATAATGGTGGATCAGGCGTGGTAATTTTGTCAGTGCCAACCAGCAAATATACTGGAACTACAACTGGTAGCCCAACAGTGACAACTAATGGTAGTAACACTATTATTAAATTTACAAGCTCAGGTAGCTATACAGCATAAGGAATAAAAATGAGTCATTACGCAAAAGTCTTAGATGGTCGAGTTGTAAAAGTAATCGTAGCCGACGCTGATTTTTTTACAACCTTCCGTGACACCAGTCCTGGCACTTGGATACAGACCAGTTACAACACACAAGCCAATGTTCACACACAAGGTGGAACACCATTACGTGGTAACTATGCTGGAATAGGATACACATACGACGCCGTCAATGATGTATTCTATCCTCCAAAGCCTTACAATAGCTGGAATTTAAATCAATCAACTTGGATCTGGGAAGCTCCAACCCCAATGCCCACTGATGGTAAAAAATATCGTTGGAACGAATCAACTCAAACCTGGGATGCAGAATAATGCCAATGAAATCAGTTAGAACTCCGTTTGCCAATATGAGCTTTACACCGGATGTTCCAAGCACAGCACTAGGCCCAACAGAATACAATGCTGGTTTCAATGTGGAAACTGATGTGCGTGGAGTTCGCAGTATCAGCGGTGATCAAACATTCTTTGCTCACGTGCCAGGCACACCCAACTACATATCAGGTGGCTATCGTGAAGATGGCAACTTTTGGTTCATTGTAGCCACAGATGAAGGCCATTGGTGGGCTGCAAAAGATGCCACAGGTTGGACAGACATTACACCGCCAGGCGGAACATTCTCTGGATATAACCAAGCATTGAACATTACCGAATGGTGGAATGGCACAGTGCCATTTTTTAATGATAGTATCAATCCTCCAATGTTTTGGGGAAATGGTGATGCCACAATGACTTTGTATAGCAATACGCTACAACAAAGTATTGGTAATATTGTTTACGTCAATCCAACCACGCAACAAATACAATTGAGCACACCATTGGCTGTGGCACCATATGCTGCTGGCGAAAAGATTGTTATCAGTGGCACTGGATCAAGTTACTATGATGGCACATTCACAGTTGTAAGTTCAACCACATCAACCATCAATTACACAGCCAGCCCTGGATCAGCTTATCCTGGCAATGGCGGCACTGTTGCTCCATTGTATGCTTGGAACTACAATCCCAACTGGATTAGCGTTAGTGCAGGTTGGATGCGTATGTATTCAACTCCCAACGTGGGATCAATTTTGATTGCTGGTAACTTGACAGCAGTTGACTTGAACAATAACACCATCAATTATCCTGTAACTGTGCAATGGAGTCAAGCATTTGGACTTAACCAAGCACCAGCAACTTGGACTCCAACTGTGACCAACGTGGCCAACCAGTTAGAAGTTCCCTTACGTGGTGCTTGTGTAGATGCGTTTCCCAGCAATGGACAGTTTTTCTTATGCAGCTATTGGGACACAGTTGTGTTTAGTCCAATCAACTATTCAACAACAGCAGCACCTATCTTAGGTGTCAGCTTGTTCAGCAAAGGTCGTGGTATGTTAAGTAGCAACTGTTGGGCCATTGCCGACAACAAAGTCTACGGGCTTGATGCACGTGACATTTGGGTCTTTGATGGACAAAGTTTCAAAGGCATTGGTAACCAACGTGTTAAGAACTGGTTCTTTGATCAGTTGGCTCCGCAATATTCGGACCGCACCTATATGGAAACCAACACTGAAAAGAATCAGATTGAGATCTATTATTCAACGGCGGATGCTGTAAATGGCGTGCCCAACAAGATGTTGAGCTATAGATATGATTTGGATTGCTGGAATGCTCCACGTGATGTTTCATTGGCCACATTTGCTACTGAAAGTCCCGTTTATACCAGTAACGTGGCCGCTGCCAGCACACGTTGCGTAGTCTATGCACAAGGTGCTGCCAATGTTCAAATTGTTCAGAAAGATCAAGGATATAGTTTTGTTGGTAATACAGCAATATCAAGTCAGTTCAGAAGAGACAATATTCGTATTGCCCCTGATTATAACAATCATATTTTTGTGCATCGTATCTTGCCCGAAGTGGTCAACTTGACCAGCAAAGGTTTGCCTGTGTATCCATCAACAGGTAACATCAGTGTCACAGTCGAAGGCGCACTCAGCGTGGGGTCAAGCCCAGCTTATAGTGTGCCTGTAACAATGCAGATTGACACCAATTACCCTTGGACACAGATTAATCAAAACGAAAGTCGTGTCAGCACCATTGAATTAAGCAATGTCAGCAGCACAAATATTTGGATGTGTAGCGCAGCCACTTGGCAAGTAACACAGGTTGAGGATGATCGTTAATGAGTCAATTTCCAATCAATACACCACAGGGCCTGTATGCCGCTGTGAACTATCTTGCAAGTGGACCCAGTGGCCTTGGACAAAACTTTCAAGGCTACAGTGATTACAATACCAAATATCTAACTGGTAACTTTAGAACTCCATTTACACAAGCCAATACTGCCAACGGGTATATTGCTCGTATTCCTTGTAGCAGTGCTGTGGTATTGAACGGCAATACTTTTCAATTCAACTTTGCATCGGTTCAAAGCACACCACCATTCAGTCAAGGTAATCCAATACGCAGTGAAAACTTTGCCAATGTCACAACTCCACAGGTTGAAGATTTTTGGAATGGTGGTTGGGGTCCTATTGGTGTTGCTAGTTGCAGCACAACCAATGTGATTGTTAGAACCAGCACAACTTACAGCAACATTGCCAACGTTACAACAGGTAATGTGTATTATCGTATAAGCAACACATTAAACTCTACTGATTGCAATGCTCGTGTCACAGTGCAAGGCGGAACTGACCGTGTGTTTATTAGTGCTCAATTGAGTGATACCATCAGTTATGTTGGATCGGGAGATCTAACTTATACAGTTCAAGTCAACCGTTATGTTGGATTTTTAAACAATGATCCAACCAACCCAGACTATTTGTTTAACTTTGATACTACATTAAGTCAAAAAGTCTACACACGCACAGGCTTGTCGGGTCCGGGCACCTTAGATGAAATAGAAACTGTGTTTAGCACAGTAATTGATCAACCAGCACCAAACTACTATTGGTATATTCTTGAAGTTGAATTTGATGTTACTGGCAACTTACAAATAAGCCAAAGTGCTTTGGGTTTGCGTAGCCTAAGTGCCCAGGTTGTAAAACAATAAATATTACTATGGCCACAGCAAAACCTCTCAACGCAGCCCAGACCGCTGCAAACCTAGCAGCACAAAAAGCTGCACTAGCACAACAGGCAGCAGCTCAAGCAGCCGCACAACAAAAATCTCAGGCACAGGCTGCGGCTGTGGCATCACAGCAGGCAGCGGCACAGGCACAATCACAAGCATTGACTGCTGGACAGGCTTTTGCCCGACAATATCTAAGTCCTGCTGATCAAGCTGCCATTGCCAAATTGCCAGCAGCACAACAGACCAGCACATATCAACAATTGGGTGCCACGGCCAGCCAAGGTCCTGGCGCACAGATGGCTGCTTACAACAAGAGTATTGCTCCAACCATTCCTGGCACCACTGCTTATGCTACAGCACAGGCAGCTGCCAAACCAGTAGCACCTGCGGCTCCAGCTGCACCAACTGCCGCAGATATTGCTGCACAAAATTTAGCAGCACAACAAGCAGCCAATGCTGCGGCCAATGCCAAACAACAAGCAGCCAATCAGGCTGCACAACAAGCAGCAGCACAACAGTTTGCTCAACAACAAGCTGATGCAGCAGCAGCCAAACAAGCTGCAACAACAGCCGCACAGGCCAAGTTTTCATTGCCTACTGGTAATGACAACACCACAACTACTCAAACAGTCACTGATCCAAGTGGTAGTTCTTATACCTATGTGCCTGCTGATCCTACAACTAATACACCTGGCCAATGGTATAAAAGCAGTGGCGGTGGTATGCAGGCAGTTGATGCCAAAGGCAATGCACAGGCCAATGCGCCTGTTGTTCCAACTACAACATTCCAAAAACAATTAAACACAACACAAACTGATGTTACTAACTATGCTCAACAACAAGCACAAACATCAGCAGTAAATGCGTTCAATGCCAGTCCAGAAGAACAAGCATATCAACAGGCATTGACAGCATATCAAAATGCTGGCTCAGCTGATCCTGCTACACAAGTTCAATTGGCACAAAAATTACAGGCTGCATCTGATGCTGTAAACAAAACATATGGCAGCGGTCAATACACAGCTGGCCTAGCACAACAACAAACTGGTGCTGCTGGCAAAAATCTAATGGCAGCACAAAATGCTGTCAGTGCTCAACAAGAAGCAGCACAACAAGCTGCTGAAAAACAAGCCGCAGCCGCAACACAAGCCAAAACTGATAACAGTGCTATGAGCACAATTCAGCAAGATCTAAAAACATTGGGTCCAGCTGCAACCAGTTTGTTAGGCACTTACAACAGTCCACAAGATGCTATCACCAATGCACAAAATGCCTATCAATCAGCATTGACTGCATATCAAAATAACAAGAGCACTGATCCTGCCGTAACTGCTCAGTTGGCACAAAACTTAAATCAAGCTGCTGAGCTAAATCGAACAGTCACAGGCGACCTTGCTGCCAACTATCCTGCGGCTGCACAAAATGCAGCATCAGCACAGACTGCGCTTGAACAAGCACAAACAACAAATCAGCAAGCACAAAACGCTGTCAGTGCTCAGCAAGAAGCTGCCTCGGTAGCAGCAAGCCAGGCCAGCCGTGCTCCTGCACCCGAAGCACTTACCAGTGCCCTAAGTGGTATCAACAACTTTGTCAAGTCAACCATTCCAGGTGGCTGGGCAGGTGTGGCTGCTGGTGCATTGTTGGCAGTAGGTATTACCAATCCTGAACTATTAGGTATGGCCGACAGTGGCACATTGACAGACACTGCATTAACCAACGCTGGCGTAAACCCAGCTGAAGTCAGCACAGCATTACAAAATGGTGTTGCCTCAGGCAGCATTCCATCAACTGAAGTTGGCTTGACCACAGAACAAGCTGCCACAGTGGCTCCGGCTGCTGAAACAACAGGTGCTACAACAGGTGCAGTTGCACCAGAAGCAGCAACAGCAGCACCAGTTGCACCAAGTGCAGGAACTGTTACTGAAACAGCATTACCTTCAGCGGCAGCACCAGCTGAAGCTGCACCAGCAGCCGCAGCACCAGTTGCTCCAACTACCGAAGCAGCTACAACAACAGCAGCCAGCAACACAGTGCCAGTTACATTGCCTGATGGTAGTGTGGGCACCTACAATCTAACCACAGGTGAAACTTTGGATGCCACAGGTGCCCAATCTAGTCTAGCACCACAAATGCCAACACCTGGTCCAGGCACACAAGTTGCTGAAGTAACACCAGGCACTGGCGGCTACAATGCCACAGGAACAACTTGGACAGATGCCAGTGGACAAACATATCCTGTTCAAAATGGTGCAGTGCGTATTGAAGTTGGTGGCGTTGGAAACGAACCAGGAGTTGTAGGTGGCACCGGTGAGTTGTCTCCTGTTACACCGGCAGCCACTCCAGCAGTGCCCGAAGGTGCCGCCAGCATTAGTCAAGTTACTCCAGTTGATGTAACTGGCGCAGTAACACCAGAAGTAGCAGCACCAGCAGCCATTGCACCAACCACAGCAGCCGCATTAGGCGCAGGTGCATTGGCAGCAGCCGCAAGTGGCGGTGGAGCCGCAGCAGCACCAGTAGCAGCCGCTCCCGCAGCAGCAACACCAGTTACTCCAACCGCACCTGTCGCAACACCACCAACTACTGGAACACCAGTATCTGGAACAGGAACAGGCACAACAGGAACAGGCACCAGTGCAGGTCCAATATCAGCACCGGCTACAACACCAACTCCGGTTGCACCTACTGCTCCAGTTACAGCACCCGCACCCGCTGCTCCTGTCGCAACACCAGTTACCGCTCCTGCACCAGTTGCTCCTGAATCTACTGTTATTCCACCAGGAACAAGTGCCGTAACACCAGTTGAAACACCAGCACCATTGAGTCCAGTTGATCAAACTGTGATTCCTCCAGGCACAAGTGCAGTTGCACCAACTACAGCAGGAACTACAGCAGCAGCCGGTGGAACACCAGGTTGGTTATTGCCAGCCCTAGCAGGTGCAGCAGCAGGTGCATTATTAAGTGGAACTGGCACAGCAGGTTCAGCCAACTACAACAACAGATCTTATCCACTAGGCACAGCCGTAGCACCTATCAATCCTGGTGCCAACCCAGGCCTGCTAATGGGACCTAATGTTGTCAAACCACAACTACCAGCCACAGGCACACAGGCCAATTACTATTGGGGCGGACGTCCATTGATTCAAAATCCAGCAGATGTCAACAACTGGAACACACAGATTCCGGCCAATGCACAAGGTTGGGGTGCCGCCAGCGCACAAGGAGTTGGTTCAAACACTATGAACATACAAGATTTGATTGCAGAATCTTTGGGACAAAGCCAAGCATTGAGTGCGTATCCTCGTGCTAGCCTTGCACCTGTTGTGCCAGCAAACTATACCAACTTCCCTAGCATTAATACTTTGGTAAACCAAACATTAGGCTTAGGCCAAGCAGCAGCAGGCGGACCTGTTGCTCCATCTAAATAAAGAGTAAATATACTATGAGCAACGGAGAACACAAATGAGTTTCGGAAAAAGCGGTGGAACAACAACCACAATACCAACACTAAGCCCAGAGCAAAATGCTCAGATTGCGGCACAAACGGGTTTCTTTACCGGAACTGTTGAACCTACATATCAACAAGCAGTTACTGGCGCAACTAACCTATACAACGCAGAAGCACCTGGTGTAACACAGGCAGCACAAAACCTGGCTGGCACTGCACAACAAGCACAAAACGTCCTGGGCACCACAGGCCAAAGCGCAGTTCAGACTGGCATACAAGGTTTGGAAAACGTCAACAGTGCAGGTTACGAACAACAACAGTTGGCAGCAGCACTGGCTCCTGCACAAGCACAGTATGCACAAAACTTGCAAAACCAAGCAGCACAATTTGGTGGCACAGGCGAATTAGGTTCAGCACGTCAAGCTCTCGCTCAAGCACAAACTGCTGGACAAACACAAGCAGCACAAGAACAAGCCGCAGCAACAGTTGAAAACAACATCAACCAACAACGTATTGCAGCAAGCCAAAGCCTAACTGGTGCAGGACAAGCAGGACTTGGACAGGCATTAGGTGCAGCACAAACTGGTGTTACAGCAGCTATGACTCCACAACAGTTGTATAATCAATATTCAAGCGTGTTGTTTGGAACACCAAGCGCAGCTTACAATCCAAACTTCAGCGGCACACAAGGCTCAACAAGCACCAGCGATAAAACCAGTTTTGGTATTAGCATTTAAGGATTACAAATGGCATTATTAGGATCACTAATCGGAAACGCAATGTCTGACAATCCACAAAGTATGGGTGATGTTGCGTCTAACTATTTCAACAACAGACTTAATCAAGATATGAGTCAATACCTTGGTGTTAATGCCAACTTGACTCCACAGTCAACAACCATTAACTACAACGACCAAGGTCAACCTGACACTGTAACAACCAAACACGCAGTTGGTGAACCAGATACATCAAGTGCAATGAACTACAACTTGGCACCACCAACGGCAGCGCCAGGTCAAGGTATTCAGAGCTTAGGACAAGTTGCTCCAGGTCAAGGTGTGCAAATGCCACAACCAATGGCCCAACCACAAGCACAAACACAACCAACATTCAATGTAGGTGGTGCTGCTCCTGTGACTGAACAACCAACAGCACCCGTGCCAGCACCTCAAGCACAAGCTGAAGCACAGTTGCCAGCACAATTGGCACAGTCAGCACAAGCTGCACAAGCACCAACTCCTCCTAACATTGGAACACCACCCGCACCAGGTGCTCCCACACAGTTGGCTGCAAATGGTCCAATGCCTGCTGGCGCTGTGCCAAACACACCAAGCACAGCACCTCAACCAAATCAGGCTCCAGAGACAGCACCTGCAACAACAGCGGCTCCTACAGCTACGCCCGAAGAGCAAGCAGTGATTGAAGCACACAACGAAACTAATCCTGAACAACGCCGTGTCAAAATGGCACAGTTGATTGCCACAGGTAATGAAGCACAAAAGAAAATAGCATTTAGATTACTTGCCGAAGATGGTGAAAAACAACGCAACTACGAAGAAGCAGTTCGTAAAGTTGATGAGATGACTCCTAACGACTACAGTCGTTATATGAATGCAAACAAGAAAGATGGCAGCTGGGTTCGTGCTATCTTATTCCAACGCCTTGGATTCAGCAAGCAAGCACAAGATGAATTAAACAAATTGGGATATGGTCCTAAAACAGCTGGTAGCGAAATGGTTGATGGTGATCGTTACAATGTTATTCGTGACCAGGACGGCAATGTTGAACGTGCGTTTGATAGCCAAGGTAACTTAGTTGGCAATGATGTATTGTCTAAGATTGGTGCGTTTGGTATGACAACCAAAGGCAACGTTGGACACGCAGGTGCTACCCGTGTGCGCGACGAAGCTGGTAATGAATGGAGCGTTGTTCCAACCACACGCGGCTCACAGTTCTTTGACAACAGTGGTAAGTCAGGCGTGCCAACAGGCAGAACAGTGCCTATCACAGTTGGCGGCGATGTTGCACTACAACGTCAACTTGCTATCCAAAGAGCACAGGTTGCATTGTCAGGCAAAAAAGGTGCAGAAGCAGTTTCAGTGTTGGGCGACCTCAACAAGAAACTACAAGCTGAAGGTCAGCCAACCGTATCTTATGATGACATTGGTATGAACGACAAAGGTGAATTTGTTAGTGGACGCGGTAATGCAGCACCATCAGCTGGTGCTGCTATTGGACAAGATTTAAGCGAAAGTTTGCGTGGTAAAATTGTTAGTGCAAACCGTAGCGCAGATCAACAACAAGCCTTGTGGGATGAAAGTGTTGCAGCCGGACGTCCTGGTAGAACAGCAGGTAATTTGCCGATTGCTAAACCAGGAACAAGCGCACACGAACGTGGTGGAGCAATTGATTTGCCACGTAATCTAACACGTGATGAACGTGCCGAACTTGCACAAAAAGGTTACTACCAACCCGAAGGCACAGACAGTGTGCATTGGCAACGTGTGCCAGGTTACACTCCACCAGGTGCAGCTACTGCACCAGCAGCAGGAACCAGCATTGCTGAACTTACACGTCAACGTGAACAAGCTGCCAAAGTTGGCGGAGCACGTAGCGAAGCATTCAACAAGATACTTGATGAAGAAGTTCGTTCACAAGCACAACAAGGTGACACTATTGTCAACACTCGTAAACAACAGTTCCAAATCTTTAACCGTCCAGGTATTAATGTTGATAAACTATTTGGTTTGTATAATTCTGCAAATGAAAATCCAAATGATCAGAAACTAAGCATTATCCGTGACATCATTGGTGGCACATTCAAACCCGAAACAGAAGTTAGCCAACGTCTTGCACAGCTAGATTTGACTCCACAAGAAAAGTCAGCATTGGCCGAATACAACATTGCCAACCAACGTATCAACAGCGCAACACTACGTGCCACTGCTGGTCCTGGTTCTGTCAGCGACGCTGAACAACGTATGAATAGAGAAACCAACGTTGATCCAACCAAGATACCTGCATTGGGTGCATACAACGCAATGGCACAAAGTCAGTTCAATGGCGACTTGGCTCGTTACAAAGGTGACTGGGCTGAAACAAGTCCAGCTGCCAACGCATTGCAACTAGACAAAGCCTGGCGCAAAGAACAACAGAATCTGATCAGTATGTATGCTGACATTGCTAAGAAACGTGCTGAGTGGATCAGTAAAAATGGTGGCACTACCAGCGCAGTCCGTCAAGGATACTTGCGTTATCCAGTGCCCGAATATGATCCAAATACAGAAACTTGGATTAAAACTAAACCACTAGCAGATATGGGAAGATAAGATGGACGAACAAAACTTTGATAAGTTAAGAGAAGAAGCACGTGCCAATGGATATAGTGATGAAGAAATTGATCAATATATCCGTGAGCACAGCCAACCATTGACTTCCGCAGATGAAAACAAACGTCACGAACAAAATGTAGGTATGGCTGAAACTGGCGCTGCTAAACTAGCGCAATATGGTCTAGAAGGATATGGCGGCTATCAAGTAGCCAAAGGATTAGTCAATGCAGCAGGTAATGCTTTCCGTGGACAGCCTGCTCCTGCGCCTGCGCCTGCTCCAGCACCACAAACAACATTTACTGGCGGAGCAAATCCAGCGTGGGATGCAGCACTAAGTCAACCACATCCACAAGCTAGTCCAATGAACGTTGCACCACAGCCACCGAGCGCAGCAAACTTTATGGGTCGTATGAGTCAATTGGCCAGCAGATATTTGCCAGCAGCAGCCGCAGCCGGTGCAATAGGTCAAGGATTGTTCTATACAAGTCCAGAAGAAATTGCTACAATGCGAGCTGCCGAAGCACAACGCAGAGCACAAGGCTGGAAGCCACTTAATGAAAGATAATTGAAATGATGGATATGGACCTACAACACCTACACACAGTTTTGGAAAACACTTTTGCCGCAAACTTTGTTGCTTACTATCGTGCTCACGTGGCACATATCAATATCAAAGGCAGAACTTTTTACCAAGATCACAAACTATTACAGAAGATCTATGAGAGCCTGCAGGACAACATAGACACCCTTGGTGAAAAGATTCGTTCAACACGTGCCTACGTTCCAGATAGCCTCAGCACAGTTGTAGGTATTAGTCCTATCATTGATATGCCAGTCACAGGCGATGCAATGGCTTTGTTGGAAATGATTGAGGAAGCACTAGAGGCCTTGATTGATCAATACCACGAATTAAACACAGCCGCTGAAGAAGTCAACTATGTTGATATCAGCAACTATGCACAGGATCAGATTGGCGTTATTGCCAAGTTCCGCTGGATGATTGAGGCCACCTTAGATGAACGCGACGAATCTCAAGACTATTGAACCCACACTAGAAGATCATCTAGAAGAATGTGAAAAACGGTTCCAAGACGTTGTCTGTAAATTAGACCGTCTTGAGAACCGTATGGATGTTATTGAAAATATCTTGATCGATATCAAAAGTTCGCTTCGTAAAATTGCCTCACAGCAGCCATAAAGGCTTCTTTGTCAAACGTGCCACCTTCAATGCGTGTGCCACGTTCGTCTAACATATACAATTCAATCTTGTCAGGTGTGTCATCGTCCACAACAATTTCAATCTTGTTGATATCCAATGCAGTTACTGGCGTTGCATCAACGCTGCCCCGGTGTTCTACTTTGTATCTCATTTTATGATGGCGTTGATGTTGTTTTGATCAACAATGTAATATTTGGTGTTGTCGTGTTCCAACATACCCACTGACTGCCAGTTGACACTGATGGCATCTCCTACTGCAAGTCCATCAATATCTACCTTGTCTCCAATGCTGTGAACATAGCCCAAGGGATTATGCTCTTGGTTTGGATTGCTCAATATGATACCGCTGTCGGTCTGCTTTTGAACTTCTTTGCGTGTGAAAATTACGCGAGTTTTTACTGCTACTACGTCTGACATAGTTCTTTTCCTTTCATTTGCTATGTTTTAATATAAAATGTGTTGCCTCGGCTGAGTCTCCATAGACTGCCTGTGCAAACTGTTCCAAGGTCATTGTCTGACCATTAAACATCCATTTTGGTGGCTCCCATTGCATATCAGCCAATGCTTTGTATGCTTTATTTCCTGATGGTTCTAACAGTCCCATTTGTTTTAATATCTCTATGGGATTGCTCATTTGCTATGCTTCAATACAAAATGTGTTGCCTCTGGTGTGTCTTCTCCAAACACAGCATTGGCAAATGCTACCGTATCCATTACTCGACCATCATACATCCAACGTGCTGTGGCTGCTTGACTACGACCCAGCCCTGCTATCATTTGGCCATATTGATTAGCGGCCTGTTGCTGTGACGACTGACTGCTATAACCCGTATACATCTGTGCGATTTGTTGTGCAGTCAATGAAGATATGGGATTTGCTGATAGTGATTGTGTCATTGTTTGTGGTCTGTGTGAGAAGCTCATTTCAAGTCCTGTGTAATACGTTTCATTGCCAATAAACCAACCAATCGAAAACCAAACTGTTCGTGCAAGCGCATAAAGGCCGCTTGCTCTTGACGTATACTTGAACTGACTAGAACTGGTATGCCACAGATGTGACACCAAAGAATCCATTGATGCAGCATCTGTGCTATTATAGTTATGCGTGTGCGAACAGGCAGATCTAAACAAACGTGTGCAATGGCAGCTTCGGCCATTTCTTCTGTGCTGTAGGGCGTGTAGTGACCACGCTTGCACCAAGCATAGGCCATCAATGCGCCAGTAGTTTTGTTACGTGCCACAATGACCTGTTCACGACTCAATTCAAAACTTTGTTCAGTTATGGCCTGTGTTAAGTTGTATTGGAATGCTCTTGGGCTGGGTTCCAGCAGGCCATCAATCTCTCGTTGATATTCTGCAACTGCCAGTGCAACCAATTCTGGTATGTCTTCGTAGGTGGCCAACTGCCAATGCCACGAGTCACCAGGTTTAGGTAAAAATCGTTCTGTTCCGTTCATTTCAAAGTCCTGTATAATGTATTTAGTAAATATAACAAATAACACAAGGAAATGCAATGGGCAGAAAATCTAAAACAACCAACAGAGCCGTGATAGGCAACACCAGCTTTGACCTGGACAACTACAACGCACGTATAGACCGGTCAGGTGACTGCTGGCCGTGGACTGGTGCTCGGCACGTTCAGGGCTATGGATTCCTCAGCGTGAGAAAAGAAGATACTCGAACTAGCACAATGACAGTGGCACACCGAGTTGCTATGATGTTGAAGTTGGATAGAGAACTAACCAGAGATGAATACATTATCCACAAGTGCGACAACCCATTGTGTGTGAATCCAGACCACCTTGAGCTTACAGACAAAATGGGCAAGAGTCAGTTTCACATTGATCTAGGCAAGTATGTGAACCGTGGTGCAACCAATACTGGTCTGGTCAAACAAAACAGACAGTATCGTTACACAGATGATGATATGCGTTGGATCCGTTCGGCCTCGACAGATGACATTGCTGCCAAGTATAATGTCACAAAGAACTATGCAGGCAAACTGCGCTGGGCTTTACGTCAAGGCTACAAGTGGCTGGACTAATTTGGGTTTGTGGGAGAAACTAGAAAAACCTTATCCACACCTTCCTCAGTAGTCTAGTTAACACCAGCCACAACAATATTTATAGGAACTTTATGGCAACGAAAAGCACAAAAAAGGCACCTGTCGAGCCTGTAATCGACGAGAAACTTTATCAAAAGATGCGTGAAATCTATCAGGAGTATACTGGCCAGCAGGTAGCAGATGCGGTGGCACGAATACGCCGGGAAATAGAAGCTGAACGCGAAGCTGCCAGTTTGGACCGAGACATTGAACGCTTGGTAGCTCGTCGTCAAGCATTAGGCGAAATGGGCATTTAACCTTTTTGGTATGCAAAAAGTAGTTATTTTGCTAACATTGCTAAATAAAAAGCACAGGGAACATTTTCATCTACGCAACGTAGATTTATTACTGCCCAGGGCAACTCTTATTCCGTAGTTGTGTGCGAAACGGAATCCTTAAACAGTAATAAATGAGCAGACTCAACTACAACAGACCAAACGGCGGATACGAAAAAGAACCTTGGCAAAAGGTTAAGTTCAGATCTTCTAATACCGGCTTGGCTCGAACAATACACGAAGAAACTTGTTTCATTCGTGGCAAATACTTTGGCAAAAAAATCAAGGACATCATTAAGGCAGATCCCAGATATTGCGACTGGGTGTTGGAAAACGAACCAAAAAGCATTGTGGCTCAACAAATAATCAAACACTTTAAACGATAATAGATAGCAACCCAGCGTCACAAATCCCCTCTGTGCGTGGAAGAGTCTAAACCTTGATTGGCCCTGAACATTAATGTTTAATCAGGATTTCCGATTATAAGCAACGACTATAAATGAACAAGCCGCTCGTGGCAACTCCGTGGGAAGGGTATTCTCACGAGCACAAGCGTTAGGCGTCCGATACCTAGTATCACGGTTTGAGCTTCCAGGATCTTGTCTGGTATTAAAAATCAAATGGGGGGAGGGGTTGAGTTCTCTCTTGGCATCTGTTGTGTAGTTATTAAATCAAGACCAAACGCTATGCGTTCAGTCTTGTGTTAGTCCAAGCGTCGCTGGCGCTCGCCCTTTGGCCTAATCCAGTTCTGCTACCGCACAAAATAAGAGAAGTCATAAGTTCGAGCGGAGCGATGCTCAGCGAAGAACGGATCTCATTGAGATCCTCATAGGACTCTCAAGTAGCCCTAAATAGTTGATTTTGTATAAATAAATAAACAAAGGAGACTTTATGGCTCGACAATATTTACTGACCAAGATAGAACACGAGTTTGGAAAAATGAATTCAAACAGCATACACAAGATCTACTTCCTTGACTTGGAGGATATGGAGGAGTATGTTACAATCGTGGATGAGAGCTTCAGAAACTTCACTAGAAGTAATTGGCATACCTTGTGTTATTACCAAGATACACCTTATGGCATCTACACTGGACTTGTGAGAACTGCCAAACGCACCAAGACAGGTATGCCAGTTATAAGTGCAGACAGCTATCCACAGATGATTGAACCTCTTACAAAGGACGAACTCATAGCTGTGATTGAATTTAAAATTATTGAAATGGAAAGAAATGAAAATAATAGTATTGGCGATACCGCACACTAAGACACATCCTGATTGGCAGGGCTGTGCATTTACAGGTAAGGTGCTAAAGTTTTTAAAAATGATGAGCGGTCGTGGACACGAGATTGTTCACATAGGACATCGAGACAGCATTGTGCCAGCAGGCGTCACCAACATAGCAGTCACAGATGACACCACACTAAACATTGCCTATGGTGCCGAGTATCTGTCGGGTGCTTGGAAGACAAATGGTTTTGCACACTACTATGATATACGTGACTATGCACACCAAACATTCACGCAAGGCGCCATAGATTACATTAACACACACGCAGACAACAACACATTGGTCTTGGGATTTTGGGGTTGGGGACACCGAGCCATACACGATGCTTGCCCAAACTGCATATTCATTGAACCAGGCATTGGCTATCCTAGTGCATTTGCACGTTGGCGCATTTACGAAAGCCACGCCATAATGAACGCTATGTATGGGGCCAAATCGATTGGCACTTGTGATATGGATTGGTATCACAGAGTTATCCCCAACTACTTTGATCCCGAAGACTTTGTCTACAGCGAGGACAAAACAGACACAGTGCTATATCTTGGACGTGTCTATTCAGGTAAAGGATTAGACATCATCATACAGGCAACTGAACGTGCCAAGCGAAAGCTGATTGTTGCAGGACAGGGCACACTGGCACAAATGGGCTATGCCTCTACTCCTAGTCACGTAACTGAAGTGGGCTATGCTGATGCTGAACAACGCAAGATGTTACTAAGCCGTGCCAGTGCAGTTGTGGTTGCAAGTGGATATTTGGAGCCATTTGCCGGAGTGCAGGTAGAGGCTTGGCTAAGTGGCACGCCTGTGATTACTCCAGACTGGGCAGCGTTTGCTGAACTCAACGTAGATGGCGTAACTGGATATAGATGCAACACATTTCGAGACTTTGTCACTGCGCTTAAAACGGTTGATCAATTAAAATCAAGTGATTGCCTAGCACACGCCGAACAGTTTACACTAGAGAAGATAGCACCACGTTATGAACGTTACTTCTCAGATGTGTTGGATGTCTATAATAGGGATGGTTGGTATACAGTCTAAAAAAAAGCCCAGAAATGACGCTGGGCTTTTTTATTCCTGTGACTAGCAGGAAAAAGGACTTCTGACTCGAGTGTAGCAGGACCGAACCGGACAATAAACTATGGCAGTAGAAAAAAAGTGTTTAGTGCCTGCTACATTTTTATTTAGCCCTGCACGCGGGTGATGATAGAACTTGATACCGATTCACGCAAGGCCTTAAGTCTAGCTTCTGTTTCGGCCAACTGCATTTCCTCACGCTTGCGCTCAATCTCAACTTGTTTGACCAATTCCAAATACTCAGGACTAAACTGACCATCACGTATCCAGCCCATATGCACCAAATGCACATATTTCATAATATCTTCCTCACTACAACCTGCCTGCTCCATTAGCAGCACAGCAGTTTCAAAGGCGTGCATTACACTCAATGTTGGACGCTTGTTGCCCAGAAACCGGTTGTCTTCTGCGGCATACTTAATTTTACGATTCATAGCTATTCCTTAAACAAGTATTTATTATGTGCTCGGGTGGGACCAAAAAGCCTAAATAATTGTATGCTAGTCACAATTTATCAAGTAACATATCCTGGTTTGGTGCCAGTTCAACAATACTACAAATGGCCATTCCCACAAGATGCCGAAGGACGCACTCTGGCAGTTGCAAGCTGTCCAGGCTGCGGCAAGAACTTGGGCTATCTTGCGGACGCACACAAGTGTCGAGGAACACTCACTGCCAACCCCATAGACAATCGTATGCACAGTCGAAAAACAGGACGTCCACCCAAACGGCGCGACGAAAGCCTATTCCGGCAATACCTAGCCACACTAGACCATCCTGTAGTGGTAAGTGAATAATTGTAGTTGTTAAAAAACAACACTACATTTGCTCCAAAAAGGCAAGTGCGCTATAATAAACACTTAACAACACACAAGGACCCCAAATGACCCATTGCGTATTATCACCAAAAGACACCGTAAAGAGAATATGCCTGGCTATGATTGCCAATAAACCCAAAATGGTCAAAGGCAAGGCAACATATCTTGGTAAAACCTATACCAGTTTAGATGATGCTTGGGATTGGTTTGAAGATGATATGAACTTTGTAAAATGGAACATAGCAGAACAATATCTTGATGTTGAAGAACATCGCCAACTTCGCAAAGAGTTGGAGGCAGCAGAATGAAACGACTGCTGGGGTTTATAGCGTTAACCATAACTGTGGCAGCGCCAGCAGCAACTTGGCTTGAATATGCACACAGCAATAGAGCCAGTTATGAGTATGAACCCACCCTGATCACACATCACGATCTCGACGGCAAAGCCTTGATAGTTTGGAGCAGAACAGTCATAAACGATCAAGTGCAACAACAAACAAGATATGAGCTGCATTGTCCCAGTCTCAGCATTAGAACCACCTATGAAGTGCGCTACGAACACACAGATGTGGTTTATCAAATGCGTGACAATAATAATGTTTGGCAATACGCTGTGCCCGACACACCCGAAATGACATTACTACAGTGGACCTGTAGTCACTATCAATAAAACGGCAAAATCTGTGACTTGACATAAATAAATAAAAGCAGTATAATAAACACACATTGTTAAACATTAAGGAGGCTTACAATGGACAGTTTCAACAAAAAATATGGTCACCCTGTAGTGGATTTTGATTGGTTTAGTTTCGAACCCCGACACGGTGCTGCTGTTCGCAATCAACGAGTAGCAGAACAACTGGCAGTTATTTTGATGTCACAGAGCTGTCAAGATAGTTTGCAACACACTACAGAGTTTGATCCCGATAATTCTTGGACCACTACAGTAGGAACAGGTGGCTGCGGTCAGCCAATGCCGTGTATGACACAAGCACATCAACGAGCCATACTGGCTGCACACTTTGCTACCTACAGCCAATATCATTATGAATGTTGTTATTTGGGTTTGCCTGATTATGAGTGTTTAAAACAGTTGGTTGAAGATATGGATTATTACGGGACACAAGGTCAACGCAGACAACAACTTGATCTCAACATTGCCCTTGTGCATTCAGTTCTACGCGAGTTTGAAGATGCTTATGTTCGCAAAGATCCCGACTTTCTATTTGAAATACTTAAAAGACAAGATAACTAAAAAAATAAACAAGGCCCGAAAGGGCTTTGTCCTATAAAGGAATTGAAATGAAAAAAGATAAACTTGAAGAACAACAAACATTATTGGTAGATTTATATGTTAAAAAATATAATATATCTCGTGAAGAGGCTTATCCAAAGTTAAAAGCAGAATTTTTGAAATTGTTTGATGATCTGTATGAAGGTAGGTATCCTTGGAGATTTATATATCTGTGTCAAGATGCTGGATGTAGTCAGGAATTTATTGATGCTGAAATCCGAGAACAGCATAATTGGATTAGCCAGCAACCTGATTATGACGAAAAGCGTAAATGGCAAAAATAATAAAACCTAAAGCCTCCCCGTTTATAGGTTTTGGCCCAGTTGATGCTGGGCTTTTTCTTGACCATCGGTTCGGACTAAATAAACTAAACTGAAAAGGATTCAGAAAGTATCGATATGGAAAAGAAAAAGAATGGTGGCGCAAGGCCTGGAGCTGGTAGACCCCGAGGTTCAACCAACCGTGTTACTGCCCGTGAATTATTAGAAACTGCTGATCTCATAGTAGGCAAACCCTTTGTGGTCACCTTACTGGAAGGATATCGAGACAGTATCTATGCTGATGACAAGAAGTTAAGAACCACATACGAGAAGATGATCCTAGACAAAGTAGCAACCACCTTGGTAGAAGCTGAAATCTCTGATTCAGAAGACGCCATAGCTGCCAAGCAGGCTGCATTTGCTGAAGCATTGGCCGCCCTGGCCGGAAAGACCCGAGAATAATGGCACAAGTTTTAACTACCGGCCGTCTAGGCATCACAGGACATAGTGAACGTGGCGTTGCAAAACAACACAAGACATTTGAAGTCGAACCACACAGCGCACGCCAAGCTGAAATCTCAGCCGACTACCACGGTAAGATTGTAAACCGGATGAATCCTAGCAAACGTAAGGACAACGCTCGGCGCTATCCGCAGACAGGATTAGGAGGTTGATATGCACGATGAAGCCTGCCCAGTGTGCGGTCACAAGCACACTAAATAAAGTATAAAAGAGAACAAGATGCCATTAACTAAAAGCACAAGCAAACAGGCGTTCCAAAAGAATGTCAAAACTGAGATAGCAGCAGGCCGGCCTCCTAAACAAGCCGTTGCCATTGCTTACTCAACCAAGCGTGAAGCTGAACATCACAGCGATCATAGCAAGCGGCGTAGTGAACATTATCACAAATCAGTTGCAGCCCAAAAGGTTGTAAAAGGTGCGACAATGATGACTAGAGCACAAGGCCAAATGATCAATGATGAGGAAGATCGTTTCAGCGATGGCAAACTCTAAAGCGTCAATATTAAAAGGTGTTTATAACTTAAACCCAACCAAGATGGTGCTGAAGCAAGGATCCGGAATGAGTCGCAAGGCTGAGACTGGTAACGTAAAAGGTTTTAAAAAGGTCAAGCCGCCAAAGGCTACAACAAGGAAAACAAAATGAGTAAAATGAATGGTATGACAAAAGGCGCAGGCGAAACAATGCCAAAACGCCGTAGTGACCAAGCTGGCGATGGTGAAGACTTTGCCTTTAACGGTCAAATGGGTGATGGTGTTAACCGCGCTGGCAACAAGTATGCTGGTAACCATTTCTCTACAGCAATGAAAGAGAACTATGGTCTAATGCAGAGCCAACGCAAAGGTAACACCAGCGACAGTCCTATGGATGTTGGTCCTAGTGTGACACGTGACAAGCGTAAACTAACTATTGCTACTGCCAGCCAAGGTGGTCGCATTAACGGTGGCGCACATTGCGAATATCCAGGCAACCCAGACAAGATTAATGTAGGGAGCAAATAATGAGCGGTATCGTTCCAGTAGGTAGTAGTCAGTATTTGGCAGTCAGCACTAGTCCAAACAGCGTGACTTACGGTCCTAACGTTTCAAACACATTCCGTTTTGTGAATGAAAGTGCAACTGCCACAATCTATGTTGCAGTCTACAACAGTCAGACACAGGCCAATGCCTTTGTCAAACCCACAGCTGGCACCAGCGTTCCAGGATGCGTGGCCATTGCTCCAGGTTGGCAAGAAACAGTGTCAGGTAACTTTGGTGCACAGAACACCAACACAATCTATTGCTGTGCTGTGTCAACAGGCAGCTTCAACGTGCTAGTCACTCCAGTAAGGGATTAAAAAATGGCCACAAGTAATCAAGGTGTAGTGTCAGTTCACAACAGCACAGACATTAACCTATACAACACAACAACTGACCAATTTGGTAAAACAGTTTACACAACTCCGGGTCGCGTTAAGACCATTGTGTTTGACACAGTGGATGTTACAACTGGCGCCAACGTCAGCTACAACAGCACAACAGGTGTATTCAGTTTGAATGCCAACGTTACATATCAATTGGTTGCCAGTGCTAGAATTGACAGCTATCAAGCTCCAGCAGGTGAGCCTCCAGCTCTAGTCTGGGTTGATAAAACCATTGGTGGTGTAGTTGGACAACCAGTGCCCGTTGACTACACCAACGTGACAACATACCGTCCCGCACAGGATACCACAGTGGTATTGACAGCAGCAGTTTGCCGCCCAACACTACCATTGACTTGGGACTATCCAAACCAATTAACCAATGCCACTGCTACTGTTAGCGTTGTCAGCGGTTGGATCGAATAAGGAACAACAAGATGATCAGCAACAGTAAAACACGAGGTCCAGTTAAGATGGACAAGGACACAGGCGCACGTAGTTGGACTTGTGCCAACCCTCACGCCGTAGACAACGTCAACGTAGCACAGGGTCCACGCACAGGCAACCGTAACCTGGATATGAAAAAGCGCAGCGATTTCATTGCAGCCAAAGAGTCACGTGAACCATTGGCAACAATGATTGAAGACGCTTACGCAGCACGCCAACACGAGTATGAGGATTACGAATACACCAACGGTGGTTCAATCCACGACAATACCAAAGAGACTTTCCATAAGGCTCAAGGTATTCGACCTGCTGTGAAGAAATTACGTAAGTAATAGTATAGATTCTATCGGGCCACTGGGGTAGGAGCTCCTGTTTTGGTTTTGACCAGTGGCACATTTTATTTTAAAGGAACAGAAATGCAAAAGAAAACACAACCCGCCGCCGACCTCGATTGGGGCACAGGCGAAGAAGACGCCACAGCAGTGGCAGCAAAAGAAGTAAGCTGGACCACAGCTGAAGCTGACGCCAAACCAAAGACAAAGAAAAAAGTAGAAGCAGTGTTATTGGACAGTGGCTTTGATATGGAAGGCCTTATGACCGACTTTCCTACAGCCACAGAACTACAACGCTTTGTCTATGACCAAACTGGCGTGGTATTGAATTTAAAAGGCCGCAGCAACAAACTGAAATATCAGATTGCTATGGATGTGCTGAATGGTGCAGAACCAGACGCAGCATTTGTTGGTAGCGAGAATCCCTATGTTGACAAGACTGAGATCATTCCAGAAGATCCACTACGTGATCCTCCAGCCCGTCCACGTGAACTAGAAGGCCTTAACCTTGTGACACGATTTGGCACAAACACATTCCCACATCCAGAACCAGAATGGCGAGCACAGGACATCAAGGCCAACGTGGTGTTTCGCAAATACGACAACGGCATCATTACATATGAGATCACAGGACCCATTGCCAAGAAGGCCATTGGCACCAAGATCAACAAGTTTGGTGTCAAACAACCTGAACGCCTGACCTGGGTTGACCCACGCACCGGAGAACAGATCATTCGCCGTGCTGATGGCAGCTTCACACCATTGGGCACACGTCTACGCACTTTTATGCAACGCCAACGTGTGAACAAGTCAAATCAATGGGATGTATGGATTGACCGTGACTTCGTTGTTGTTGGTGACAACGCCATTGACAATCCTTGGGGTGCATAATGCTATTGAAACAATCACCCCTGCCAGTGCCACGTGATGCCTTAGAGCCAGTGTTGAGCCGGGCCAACATTGATTACCATTACGGGCATTTGTATCGAGGTTATGTGGATCGTTTCAATCAGCACGAGGGCTCACCAGAGTTCAATCGTGCTGGCGCTTTCCTACACGACATTTACTTCACACAGTTCACACGTCCCAACACAGGATCTAAGCCCGGTGAACTCACAATGGACCTAATCCGTAAACATTCAAGCAGCCTAACTGGCCTCAAAGCCCTAATGAAAGATGCTGCTATGCGGATACAGGGTTCTGGTTGGGTTTACCTGGCCACCGACGGCACCATCAAGACCATAAAGAACCACGAAGTGCGTGATGACATTGTGCTACTCATCGATTGGTGGGAACACGCTTGGAATCCTGACTACCTTTGGCGCAAAGAAGAATACTTTGACAACATTTGGAAGATCATTGATTGGAACCATATCGAAGATAGATTGGGTCTAATGTAATGGGGTTACACACCAACGACATTGCTAGACAAATGGAAACTGTTGCTGAGTCCCGACAGCGCCTGGCCCAGGAGCAAACTGCTGATGTCAAGATCTTGCAAAAAGTAAACAGTGCTCATCGTGAAGCATTCGCTGAAAAGTATCCAGGACAGGTTGAACACTGCCTACGTCTAACAATGGAAAGGCTCCAAGCGGGCCTTGACAAACGTGGTGATGTGGATGTGAGCAATCCTGATACCTGGCGTATGACACCTGCTGAACTTGAACAGTTGGCTCAAACTGCACAACTCTTAAACGATATCCGACGAGGATTCTAAAATGATATTTGCTACAGGAGAAACAAATGAAATATCAACTGTTACAGGGCAACAATGTTGCCACACTTAAAACATTTCCCGATAACCATTTTGACAGCATAGTCACAGATCCACCCTATGGCATTGATTTTCTGGGCAAGGCCTGGGACAGTGACACTGGTTCATTGGAGACCTACCAAGAATGCCTGCGTGTTCTAAAACCCGGAGGCCATATCCTGGCTTTCTCGGCAGCAAGGACCTACCACCATCTGGCCACAACCATTGAGCGTGCCGGATTTGAAATCCGTGATCAGATTATGTGGATCTATAGTTCAGGCTTTCCTAAGAGTCAGGACGTTGGACGCCAACTGCACAAGAAGGCCAATGGCAAGCCTGACAAACAACGCTTTGATCCTGCCATTATGATTCAAACAGGTAATAACTTTAAACATCCCAACACAGGCAAACTATATCGTGCTTTGCCTGACATCAATGGTAACAAGTTGGCACAAAGTCACGAAGGCAACAAGTATGGAGTTGTGTATGAAGAAGTCATTGTGGTAGATAATCCCTGGTCAGGTTGGGGCACACAACTCAAACCCGCACACGAGCCCATTGTTATGGCCCGTAAACCACTGTCAGAAAAGAACATAGCTGCCAACTGTGAGAAGTATGGAACAGGAGCCATCAACATTGATGCAGCTCGTGTAGGAGATGATCCTATGATAGTGCGTCATCTTAAAAAGGATGATGGCAAGGCATTTACTCATCACGGAGATGGTAAGAAGAATTGGGACACCTATGAAGATGTTGGCACGGTAGATGGTCGATTTCCAGCCAATGTCATCGGAGAGATCCCAGATTACCAAAAGTATTTTTATTGTCCCAAAGTCAGCCGTGCTGAACGACACATTGGTCACGAAATGCCACCGCCTATGTTTGGTAATGTAGAAGGAGCATATGGCCCTGACGGCAATC
>Ga0007866_1000033_pt1 | contig 37851 bp, 27 predicted proteins | sample CryBogCBH18Jul07_FD_71223 | JGI IMG/M metagenome (GOLD analysis project Ga0007866, IMG submission 71223) | Freshwater microbial communities from Crystal Bog, Wisconsin, USA - CBH18Jul07 | ecosystem: Environmental > Aquatic > Freshwater > Lake | place: Crystal Bog, Wisconsin, USA | collected... | reverse complement strand
TGCCCTCACTGCGGGAGTGAACAAATTGAAATGAAGCATTTTGCAGGCCGCGTAATGTCTTGCGGTCTAGCACTTGCCTTTGACGGCCATGCGATTGCCAGAACCGACCTCTGCCGCGAGCGCGAGGCGAGGCAGAAGGCGGAGGCTGAAGTTAAAAGGCTCAAGGATATTATCTTGGGAGGTGATTTTATCGAAGCTGGATTTTATCACACTCCAAGTTTTCAGGCTGGCTTTGATCAAGCAAAGTGGGCCGCTCAAAACGAGTGGTACACTAAGTATAAGGAAGAAAGGTCTAAACTGGAGGATCTTTATGGGAATCTTAAAGAGGAGAACCAGAAGCTCCGCGAGCTGCTGGAGAGGCTGTTTTCGGCAGGAGTAGGGCGTATGAAAATAGAAGACTGGAGAAAACTTCACGCAGAATATGAACAACTCAACCAACTAACCAAATGAACACCGAAACCACACACTCCGAAACTGGAGAGGGAAAGCATTCTCTCGCAGACTTCACGATAAACAGACTTCACGACGCTCTTGAAATCGCCAACAAGTCTGCCGACGACCAGATGTTCCAGAAGCGAGAAGCAGAGAACGAGGTCGCAAGGCTCAGGGAGCTTCTGAACAAGGTAGAACAATCTGCAAATCATTGGGAGGCCGAAGCCTTACGCTGCAAGAACTCAGACTATTGGCATGACCTTGCCGTGAAAGCCGAAGCCGCACTCGTACCCGCGCCAGAGGAATCCGTGAGCTATCCAACATGCTCCTATTGCGGCGAGCGCGTCTTTCATAACGTGCCGCGACTCGGGGACGCTGGCGGTTTCATCCACGAAGGGAATAAGGAGTGTCCAGCGCGGAAAGGGTGCGAGCATAAGCACTGCGAGCAAATAGGAAATGGAACCTATTGCAAGGCGTGTGGAGAAGCAGTTCAGAGCGAAGTTAAACCCGAATGGCGAGAGTTCACCCACACAAAAGAGCTTGTCCAGCGGGGGGACGAATCATCCACTTTTGAAATCGAACGGTGGGAAGATGTATCTGGGTATTGGCAAGGCAAGCCAGCAAACATATTTAACCGCCGCTTCCGCACCCGCCGCCCGTTGCCAATGATGATAAGCGTCCCATGCAAAATATGCGGGAAAGACAGCGGGTCTTCATACCTATCAACTAATCCTCCGGAAATGCGGTCTGATGACGCGACTTGTCCGGACTGCGTGAAAATATACAGAGGATTCCCTGAACCATCGGATGAGATGCCGCTGGAAAGAGAGCTGGCTTTCCTAGAAAGCAAAATACACCACGACGGAGGACTAATCACAAGCATGGTTCCAGCAGGCCCAGAGATCGCCAACTGTCTCCGCTACCTCCGCGACCAAATTGAAATCCTCAATCGAAGGGTGGGGGGTGTTCGATGATCGCCATCGTCAACATCGGAGGGGGAGACCCCAACGACATCCTGGGAGAACGAATCTACGAGGTCCGGATCAACCGCGAAGTCATTGCCACCTTCACCCACCGCCGCGGAGATGGTCTAGGCGTCTGCCTCCAAAAGGCCGCCAATGCCGTCGAAGCAAAGAGGTGGAAGAAGATCGACCAATTCCTAATCAGCCAAAACCCTGAATTATGAGGCTCTTCGTCTGGAATCAAATCCTCTTGAGCGGAAACATCTCCACTAGCTGCGGCTATCAATTGGAGATGGATGAATCCCTTCATCGCAAATACCAGAAAGGTATCTGCCCAGCTTGCAATCGCCACATAGCCAAAAAACAACCCAATCCCGACGGAAAAACCTTCAGCTTTGTTCCCAAGGGAGACACCACCAACCAACCACCCATCATGAGTAACGACGTAGATAAATGCCTGGATACCCTCCTCGAAGTCATGAAGGAGCGCGATACCTGGCGAGCAATCGCCAAGGATCTTGCAGAGACCGGTACCGCCATCATCGGAAAGGCCCAGAACCACCCAGGCGTCCCAAAAGTAGCCTTATCCCTCTGGATGGATGCTTTCGCCGCCTATGATCAGGCTGCACAATCTGACAGCGATTCGCTGCCCATCTACCCCCAGGCAGAGCCTCCATGCGCCCTACCCCAATAAAACCCAAGACCATCCCCTTCATTGATCGGGACGGCCGCATCATGCAGATCCCGGCCAACTGGACCATCAAGCGCGCCATGAAGGCCGGTTTCCATTCCTTCCGCCTCCTCCCGGCCGGCACACCCCTCAAGAAGAACGAGTGGAGAAACCTATGAGCAAGCAGTTCCACATCCTGGAAATGCCTCCCCATGGGAATTTCATGATCCGGGCAGTCAAGAATAGCGAGACCTGGGACGTGACGATTTTCCTGCCTTCCCAGGACCTCCCAACCGGCGACTCTTCCGTCATCCTCAACGACTGGATGGAATCAATCTTCAATCAGCTTGCAGGGGCATCCAATGATGACGCGAAGATAAAAATCAAGAGTGAGAAAATTGATTAAAATAAAAATTAAAAATAATTAACTTAATATGAATCAGACCAATTCACTATCACGGAACTATCACGGTTTTACTATCATGGGCCGTGATAGTACTCTCACGGACTCACTATCACGGGGGTATACTACGTATACTACCCCCCGTGATAGTGAATGGGATTCCGTCCGTAAGGAGTACTAGTCACTATCACAGCGCTTGAGAGTGAGAGCAAACAAATCACCAAGCTACTTAATATGGACAACCTGCGATCATCACTAAATAACGTAAGTGAGGGGGAACAATTAACGGACCAGATGGGCTTCGCGCGCGCAACGTGCCCCCCGGAATCCGCCCCCGATTTCTCCGCCTCCGAGGCAAAGCTGTCCCAGGCGATCAAGGACGAGCCCGCGGTAAGGAAGGTCGTCCGGCGGTCCGCAAGGCTGGCAGACCTCATCACCGACGACGACAGGGTGAGAGCCAAGGAAGTTATCCGAGACGCGATGGAGGCAACCACCAGGATCTACGACGGTAAAGCCAAGGCTCTCGACATCCAGCCGGACCACAAGACCCGATTAGCGGCAGCCACCCTGCAACTCGCCTACGACGAGGGAACGCCGGTGAAGCGCTCCGTCTCGATCAGCGCCGACTTCCGTTCCGCTGATGAGATCGTGAAAGCGATCCAGGCATCACCGGAGGCGTCCCGGGCCCTGGCAGCGCTTTCCGGACTGGGTATTCGCCTGGAGGCAGAGGGGGAGATCATTAACATAATACCGGAAAATGTTAAAACTGGTCAGAATGGAACAGAGGAGCCGGAATCTTGACCGAGCAACATTCTTAACCGCTGAATAAAAAAAGTTAAGAAAACTCATTGACGGTTCCTTCGGTCGATCCGTAGGGGCTAGTGTGAAGACACCAAACGAAATCGAGGGAGCGATCCCCACCGCACTAGGCATCATCCACATCTACGAGCGGCAGAACTACGGAGCCCCGGCGATCTATGCGACCGGGGAACACGCCGAATCCATCCGGAGACTCACTGTCCGGAAGACCCTCACCCATGGCGACATCAAGGCCCTCAAGGCCCTGGGATTTACCTTCGAGGTGATCCTGGATCCGCAAAGCACGGCCGGCAGCCTGGCCGCACTCGTCGCCTAACCCCAAAACTAGAACACCCCAAGAAGCCACCCAAGAGCCCCGCCAGCAGCGCCGACCACCGCCGGCAAGGTGGCGACAGCGAAAGGCTGTCGCCGACGCGATAGCGGGGCAATAAGCGAGAAAATCCAACATGAACACTTTAAGATCAATCCTCCATCAGAGTAATCCCCCGGAAATCATCCCCTTCAAGGTGAAGGGTCCGACCAGCAAGACGAAAGCCTTGGAGGCGCTACTGACCCGTGACGAGATCGCGGCGATGCTGAAGGCCGGCAAGGATGCCAAGGATAAGGCGATCCTCTGCCTGGGAATCATCGGCCTTCGAGCCGGGGAGATCGGAGCCTGTCACCCTGACTGGGTGGACCTCTCGACCAGGACGATCCGGATACCGGCGAAGGTAGCCAAGCGGGACAAGACCCGAGTGGTCCCCTTCGGAGCGATTCCCCTGGTGGCGGACGTGCTGCGGGCCTTCTTCTGTCTCAGCAATGAGGGGGTGGACCTTTCCCGCGTCCAGGTATGGAACAGGGTGAAAGCCATGGCAACCAGGGCAGGGATCACCCATCCGGTGACACCGCATGGGCTCCGGGCTACAGGGGCAACACTCATGGCCGCGGCCGGCTACTCGATCACGGGGCTACAGGCACACTTCGGGTGGAGCAGCCTCAAGACCGCGGAGCATTACATCCAGGCGAGCGGGGCCAGCGCGATGAGCGACATGGAGCGCTGCGGAGGGAGGGTGTTGTGAACGAATCTGAGCACCTTCCTGATCGCATCCTCCGGGAGGCGCTGGATCACCTGGTTGACTCGCTCCCCACCGCGCGCCTGAAGGCCGTCATCCGGATGAGGTACTTCGAGGAGATGACATTGACCTCGATCGGGAGGGTGATATGCCCGGGGAGGGTATACAGCACCGAGCGGGTGAGGCAGATTATCGGCAAGGCTCATCGGCTGATGAGGCATCCTAGCGCGTTGAAGTCGGCAGGGTTTACGGAGGAGGCCGACGCCATCCTTAAGGCTAGTATGCCATCGCCGGAACTGGTGGAAGTCCAGGAGCCGGAGGCGGTGGTCTCGCTGGAATCGGTATCCCCTCCAGGGTTCAAGGCCGAATGGGGGCAATCCCCACCCAAGAGAAAGAAGCGGGCCCAGGCAATCCCCGAAAGGAAGCCCAAGGAGTTTTGTCTTTCCGACTGGGGTATCAGCAGCCTGAAGCGCAATGGTCTTGGATTCCGGTGCGGGATTCCCTACGCAGTTCCCAAGTATATCGCCAAGTGTGATCATTGCGGGAGGGTCTATATGTTCGAGTTTCTGACATTCTTCAGGTTCACGATGCAATGCACATCAAATTGCAAGGTGGATGAGAGCAACCCTAGCGTGTATGCCGCCTCGGAGTGGATAGCCCGGGAGCAATGTTCGATCAGGCATTCTGATTGATGCCTTGACAGCGATTCGCTGACGGGGTAGGCCTTCGGCCATGTCCCCTACTACTGATGTCGTAATCGCTTCCTACCGGGAGGATCTTCGCTGGCTCAAGTGGCTTCCCTCTTCCTGGCGTCCCGTGGTCTATTGCACCGACGAGGAAAGGAGAGACCTCCCGGACGGGACGACACTCTTGCCGAATACGGCGAGGGAGGCCGGGCAATACCTTTACCATCTGGCAACTTGGTATGATGACCTGGCCGACGTGACGCTGTTCCTCCAGGGAGGGCCTTGGCATCACGGGGCCTCCGTTTTGGTGGATACGATCCTGAACGAATCTCTCCCCCACCCCATTTGCTACCTGGGGGCCCATGCTCCCAATAAGGCGACGGCGCACAAACCTCACTTTGACCAAGCCAAGGCGATCCTCCGAAAAGCCTACGGCGCTATCGGGCGTGAAGGGGATACCGGCGCGGCGATCCCGTTCAGCGTCGGGGCGCAGTTCTATGTACGGCGTGAGGTAGTCCACGCACTCCCGCAAGAGTTTTACCAGCGCCTTCTTGAAGCCACCGCGGAGGAGGACACCCAGCCAGGATTCGCGCACATGATGGAGGCGAATTGGGGGTGTGCGTTTGAGTGGCAATCCTTTTTCAAATGAGTACCCGAATCCACATTCAAGCCAACCAGTCACCGGAGGGTGGCGTAGCCGTCTTCATCTACGATCAGCCAGGGAAGGGAGAGCAGCTTCGGCCGGCGAAGAAGATTGAGTTTTGCAAGAAGCCGTTGCCGGTAGGGACGGTTCTCGACATGGCGGCGCACATTGCCAACGCGGATGCCCAGGTGCTTTTTGATGAGCTATGGAAAGCAGGGTTTCGGCCGCAGGGGCATGAGACGGAAGTTGTGATGACGACGGCCGTGGAGAAAGCCAAGGATGCCCACATGGCGGACCTCAAGGAGATCACCCTCAAATGCCTAGCATCGGTATTGAAGAGCTGATCCGGGTTAACCCTGGAATCTGGCTGGAGAGCTTCGGTCGCATCCGCGACGTGAAGGGGCGCAATATCAAGCCCCGGCTAAATGTTCTCCAGCGCCGATTTAATGCGCTCTATATTTCCCGTTTCCTGGCGGGGAAGCCCTTGCGTGGAATCCTGGTGAAGCCCCGTAAGCGCGGGGCCTCTACGATTGTTGGGGCAGCTCACTATCACCAGCTCATGAATTTCCGGCATGAGGGGGTCATCATCGGGGACAAGCTGGATACGAGCGACATCGTGTTCCGCATGATGCAGAACTACGCCGAGACGGACGGCTTCAGGGGAAAGTGGGGAAGCCCCGTGACCTCGACGACGGAGAAGATGACCTTCGAGCATGGGAGTCTCTTGACCCAGGCGACGGCAAGAGGAAAGGCCACGGTCCGCGGATTGACTCCCCAGTTCATCCATGGAACGGAGGCGGCGCATTGGGAGAATCCCGAGGACACGATGGATGCAGCGCTTAATGCCATTCCTGATTCAGGCTTCAACGTCGTTTTGCTGGAATCGACGCCGTTTGGAACGGAAGGGCCTTTTTACAACACATGGCAGGGCGGGAGGTGGCCGAGCGCCGGCGAATGTCCGGACGGAGAGCTTTATTGGAAACAATGGGAAGCGCTTTGCCCGGACCAACCCCATGATGCCAGCGGCCTTTCAGGGGATTACTTCGTGAGGATCTTTGCTGCTTGGTATGAATTCGAGGATTCGCGCGTGAAGCTGACCCCGGAGCAGAAGGAGGAAATCAAGCGGACGCTCGACGCGGAGAGTTGGTATGCCGGCGAGAAGCGCCTCCTGGACCTCTACTTGAACGACGGTCCGGCGGGTCCACGCCTTGGGAAGGAAGTGACCGATTGCGATGTCTGGGAGCAACTTGCCTGGCGCCGGCTTACGATTAAGACGAAATGCCGGGCCAGCACTCGCATTTTCGAGGAAGAGCATCCCGCGGATCCCCATAGTTGCTTCACATCGAGCGGCCGGAGGGTGTTCGATGAGGACGCGCTGACCCACATCCAGCTTTTGTGCCGGACCACTCCCGACTGGGGGAACGTGGATGATTCCAAGGAGCGGGCAATCTGGCAGCCTACGGGGGCCGATGGAGCGACAGTCTGGAGATGGGAGGCGCCTAAATTGGGATGCCGCTACCTCATGAGCGTGGATTTGGCGGAAGGCGAGGATCAGACCAAGGGGGACGATCCCGACGCGCATAGCTGCCTAGTCTGGAGGGATGAATACCTGGACGAAAGAGGAGTGCTTCTTCCAATTCGGCTTGTGTCGAGGATCAGGCCGCCGAATCGGATGCCGATGATCCCGTTCGCGCGACTGGCTAGGGCGCTGTCAGCCTACTACGGGAATTGCATGATCATCCCCGAAATGAATAACAGCGGCATGGCGTTCATCACGGCACTTCGGGCGATGACCGACAAGCCTTGCCCGCCTATCTGGCAGCGGAAAGAGAGGGATCCCCACAGCGGGGCGGAACGATCCTGGGATGGATGGCGGACAACGGACCGCGCGGAGTACGGAGGGGTGAGATCGACAATTATCTGGCACTTCCACGAGATGATCCGAAACAAGCGCGTGGTCATCCATTGCCACCACTACCATAGCGAGCTAGCGAGCTTTGTGGACAAGAAGGGAAGGATGGAAGCCGGGAGCGGTCATGACGACGACGTGATGAGCGGGTGCATCGGCGTTTACAACATCGGCAGCGCCACGACCTACGCCCTTCCGGTGAGGGACCGCTTTGTTCCCCCGGATGTTCAGATCCTACTTTCCAGCGAAGATGCCGGCAGGCAGAAGAATCTTGCAATGAATTGGTGAATCAGACTTGACAGCGAATCGCTGCCGCGGCTATTGCAGAGCAACGTCAACCGCGCCGCACGATGCCTCCGCAGACAACCCCGCAAAAACCCTCCGCCGGCCTTTGGTCGGTAAAACCCCGCCCGAGCATTGGGCAGACCAACGATGCGGCAAGGGCATCGCTTCGGAATATCAAGGCCAGGTCGGACGCTGAAGCCCAGGCCATGGAAACGGCTCGCAATGCCAGCGCACAGGAAAACCTGGCAAGGGCGCAGAATTTCAAGGTCGGGACTGTTGCGAACGCGATGGAAGCTTCCCAGAAAGCGGCGCCTTGGCCTGGGTACTACGAGACCAGCGCCGGCAGGGAAAAGCTGGCCGCCGATGTCGCCGATATTCAGGCCGGACGCACCCCGGGAACCACATGGGGTGACAACCGATCCGCCGCCGATAAGGCCAAGGAAGGCCCTCTCCCCGGAGCCGGTATTTCCCCCAGTTTCAACGTAGCTTCCCAAGGTGTTAGTCCCGCGACGGGCAATTCCACGCCGGGCGCGGGTTCTTCACCTACCCCGCCGCAGCCGGTGGCCGGCGGGGCTAGTTCGATGACCCCAGAGGGATCCGGAGGAGGATCGTCAAGCGGTCCGGATTCCCCTGTCGCGGCAATAGGGCCGAAATGGCAAGGGCCTCATAGCTGGGAGCCTGGAGCTTCTACCTACGGGTACAACAGTCAGAATTCATGGGATCCAAACAACCCGCAGAAGCAAGCCCGCGACACAAGGATTGCTGAAGCCGTGCAGGATGCATCCCCCCAAGCGCTAGCCGCCGTCAACCCGACCCCCTCCCCTCGGCAAACTCAACAGGCGGCCTACACCCCCCCTGCAAATCCCCTCACCGGATCCGCTTCAGCAAAGCCAGAAGAAGAGGACGAGGAGAAAAACAATCCTTCAAAAAACTCCTAATCCATGGCCCTCGACGACCAGGAAGAAGAGAGCCAGGTTCCCGGCTCTACCCCAGAGGATTACGCTCCCGCGCAAGATTCCTCTCAACAAGAAAGCGGATCACCAGCTCCAGAGTCAAAAGCGGGAGACTTCGCGTCCCTCCCGGAGCCGGCCGGAAACGCAGACATCCAGAATCCCAAAACGCTGCAGGCCCCGATTGAGCCTACATTTTTGCCAGCGGGAACCCTTGAGAACGACACTTACAACTACAAGCTAATCAACGATTACGACAAACAGGCGGCTTCTTACGATAAGCAGCAGGCCCAGATAGCTTACAGCCAGCAGAAAAAGGCGGCAAACTCACAGGCGCGCCAGGATAGCCAGCTCACCGGCCGCCAGTACGATTACGACGAAAACGGGATCGCTCGGCCCAGGGTCGATCCTTCAACCGGTCAGCAGGCCGTCGTCGAGCGCCGGCACCCCGTTCAATACGACGAACAGGGCCGGCCTTATCAGGTTACTTACAATCCGGGAGGAAAGCCTGGGAAAGTGATCGAGAATCCTGATGCCGATGCAAAGATCGGGAAAAACCCCGACGATCCGACTGACGAGAATCTCTATCGGCAGAATCAATACTCGCCATGGGAGGTGATTGACCCTCACCAGGGAGTTCTGTCCCAAGACAATAAGGTTGCGGTTGCCAGCGCGATTCATCTCCACGCCAAGGAATTAAAGGATACCGCTAATAAGATTTCCGGGCTTCGCCTTCAGATTCAAAACTTACGCACCGCGTCCGGGCAGCCCGAGACCCCAGAAGATGCCGGTGATGAGGCCGGTCCAGCAACCCCTACCCAAGCGATCATGGGGTCTTCGGGGCTTTCGGAAAAAGCCAAGAAAAACCTCCTTGCCCAAAAAGAAGCTCTTTCGGCTCCCGCGGAAAAACCCAAGCCGGTTACTTCCTGGTTTGGTGAAAACAAGGAGGCCACGGCTCAAGCCATGGCAGACTGGCAAAAGGCCGAGGATGAGCGCCAGTCTTCCCTCAACGCTGTCACGCAGCAGCTCGACACCGATTCCAAGATCAAGCAAACCAGGCAGCAGCTCCAAGAGGCTGCCAACCGCCAGCAACAGCTCAAGGAAATGGGGCCGGCGGGATACCTTCAGGAGGCCAGGCGAACGGCCGCCGGTAGCTTTCCCGGGCAAATCGGCGCCATGGCGCCCGAGGACGCCACCGCAACGCTAGCGGAAACCCAGAAAAATCTTTCCGATACCGACGCGCAACTCTCCCAAGAAGGAGAGTCGCTGAAAAAGCGGATTGCTGATTTCCAGGCAAAACGACAGCAGGGGGGAACAGCCCAGCAGATTGCAGAGCTAGACAAGGAAGGAGCCTCGATTCAGGCGGACCAGCAGGCCTACCAGCAAAAGATTGCCGGCAGGAACGAGCAAGTTCAGCAGCTCCAGGCCGGGCAGGATGCCTACAATCAGGCGCGCCAGAAAGAGCAGCAGGCAGCTCGGGACCAAATGAAGCTGGACCCAATTACGGCACCGGCCGCGGGTCAGCTAGACCAACTCGATCAAGACTACAAACAGCGATCAGCGCTCATTCAGGGGATGGATCCATCCATTCAGGATGCGGCAAAAGAAATGCTTGATGCTGACAACCAGCAAAAAAAGCAAGCGGTCCAGGTCGATATCTTAAAAAGAGCAAAGGATCAATGGATTCAGGGCGAAAGGCAGCGCCTCCAGGCAACGGCGCAAGAACCGATCAAATCGGGAAACGAAAGCGGGAACCCGTTTGTCAACGCCGTCAATAATTTCGGAGCATCCCTGGCAGGAATCATTCCCTCGACAGTCGGAGGTATCCTTCGCTTCGCCTCCCAAAACAAGAGTCTTGCCGACGTTGCCGAGGATCAGGTTTCTGAGCAGCAAAAAGCCATTGATGCTGAAAAGGCCGCGGGCGCAGACCCGGACAAGATCGCCAGAATGGAGAGCGATCTTGATTGGTCCAAAAAGCGCGCCCAAAACCTACGCGAGGCCAACCCGGATAACCATAAGCCCCTCCAGGGTCTAGCGGATGCGGCAAAATCTGGAGCTGATTATTTATCCCAGCTTAACCGGGAATACCAGGCGGCCTACGGTGTTGACCCGACCGACAAATCGCTTTCCGCACAAATCGGTAAAGGGGCGGGCGGATTTGTCGGCACATTGCCCGCCATGGCTTTTAGCGGGCCGGCCGGAATTGTCGGCTTTACTCTCCAGGGAGCATCGCAAGCCTACAGCGAGGGGTATGATGCGACCAAATCCCAACTTCAGCAGTCCGGGGTAAAAGACGAAAAGGAAATCGAGGATAAAGCACAAGAAGCGGGATCCCTTGCGGCGGCAAAAAGCTTCCCTGCTTTAGCGGCCTACATGGTTGGCGGAAAACTTACTTCCGCGGGAGTCGCATCTTTGTTCAAGGACGCGTCTCCTCTGGTAAAGGGGGTGGTTGGAACAGCCGGGGCCACCGCCAGCAACATGGCTATTGGCTCCGCTTCCAGGGCGATCCAAGGCGAAGATTGGAAGCCTTCCACAGAATCAACCATCCAAGATGCCCTCTGGGGCCTTTTCCATGGATACGGAGAATATAAGGGGGCGTCTCAAATCAATGCCCTGAAGCAAAAATACAATCTGCCTGAAAACTGGAATGGGAAGCCGGAGCTTCTCATGGCCGCGGATCAGCAAATTGACGCGCTCAACACCTCCCCGGCTACCAAGGATCTAGTCAAGCAGCGCAACGAGCTTTTCCAGAAAATCACCGCGGATCCCAGTCAGGCTGAAAAGATTGGCCCCCAGATTGCAGCACTCAATCAGCAAATCAGGACCGAGCCGGTCAATGTTGCCCAAGAAAACAGGACCGACCTTGCGTCCGCCCTGCTGAAAATCTCCCAGGGCGTTGAATTCCAGAACCTCACCGAGACCGAACGTGCGGCCGTTGGGAAAGCCAAAACCAGCGCCGGCGTTCCCTTTATCGAAGATCACGAGGGGAAAACCGTCATCACGGATACTGCCAAGGCATGGCTTTCCGGAATGGCTCCCCACGCCGCGGAAATGCTTGGAGCCACAGGTCAGGCAGCCAAGGACGCGATCAGCGCAATCAACAGCACGACTTCATCCGATGAAAACAAGGCGCCATCACAACAACCTGGGGCTACGGCAGATCAAGCAGGGGAAAACCAGACTCCAGGTGGCGAGAATCGCCAAGAGACTGAAACTCAATCTGGGGAGTCCGAAAAGCTAGCGTCATCGGATCCCGATCCCCTTGATGAGACGGCCCCCCTTTCAGACAGGAAAGAGCGCGCGGCCACAATGTGGAAGAATGCCAATCCTGGCGACGTTTTCCATTCCCCAGATCCGTTTGGCAACAATTACGTCATCACGATTGATTCCGACAAAGAAGGCAACCGAATCGCATCCGTCAAATCCCCGAACGGAGATCACATCGAAACATTCAACCTCGACGCAAATGAAGATGCCCTTACCAAAGACAATGCTCTCCTTTTTGGAAGCGATATGGTCCGCGTTGGTAGCCCGGAAGAAAAAGCCGGTGAGGAAAATCAGGATCCGCCCGCTCCGCGGATCCTCGGAAAAGAAACCCAGGACAACAAAGAGCAGCAAGGCCCTCTGTCCCCGCAAACAAAACGGGGGACGATGCTTTCAAAAATTCTCCAATCCCAGGGAGTCGAAAAAGAAGTAGCAGATCACTATGCGGGCCTCCGTGAGGCTTCTTACCCCGAAGACATCACCAATGAAGAGTTGCGCCAGCGAGTCATGGCCGACTTCGAGAGTGATGGAGGCGTGTTTCCAAAGCATCTCCAGGAATACAACGAGGATCCCGAATACTGGAAAGCCAGCTATCCCGGAGAGGCGCCTGAAAAACATCAGCAAATGGCGAACGACGCCATTGCCAGCAATCAAGGGAAACGCCGTCAGGCAGAGGAAACCAACAGGAAACTCCTGGATCTCCGTCCCGAGGAAGATTCCACCGAAAAGGCCGACGCGTCTCCGGACCTCACCGAGGCCCAGGAAAAGGTAAATCAGGATCAGGTGAAATCACTCCTGGATCAGATTCAGAATTCGGGAGTCAAGGTGAACGGGAAGCCAATCACCGTTAATCACCTCAAGGCTATTGCCCAGGTCCTCACGAAACTGCAGCCGGAAATCGCCAAATGGAATGATGCGTTCTCAAAGGTGGTTTTCTCCGGCAAGAAGTTGAGTTCTGGAGGGGTACTGCTTCGCAACTCCAAGAATCTCGAAATCAGCCTTGGCGACCTGATGGATGGAAGCGAAAACGTCAAGACGATCCTTGAACACCCGTCTCGCGCCAGCCTGCTTGTCAGTGAGGAGGCCATCCACGCCCTGGGATACAAGATGCTCGCTGATCAGGCGATCAAGGCGGGACGATCCAGGGAATCCATCATTAAGAGCCTGGACAAGGTGCGCGCCAAAAAAGTCGAGGAAACGCCCACGGCCGCCGACTACGCCGACGCGGAAGCGGCCGATCTCTTCAACTCACTGCCCAAAGACCTCCAGAGCCACGTCGAGGGAATCTACAGCGAAAAACCAGGACAACACGCTCCCTATCAGCTCGGCCATGAATTCCTCCGGATGCTGGCCCAGCATGACCTGGCCGTAGATAAAAACGGAAACGTCCACGACGGCAGCGCGCTCGTTACCGAGCAGAGCCTCCCCGCCAAGATCGTTGCCCAGATCAAGAATCACCTGGCTTCGCTCTTCTCCTATCTTTCCAAACTGGCCGATAACCTCCGTGCATCCGGGGCATCGGAAAAAACCATTGCATCGGTAGAAGAAGTGCGAGGGAACCTCCGAGAGGCCATTAAATCGCTGCGTTCCCAGGTTGACGCAAAGCTCCTGGATCAGTATCGGGAGAAATATGACCAGATCAGCAGATCCCAGGATACAAACAGCGGAGGAGTGGCGAAACAGGGCGAGGAACCTTCAAGAAATGAGAAGGCAGCCACCAACCGTGAAGGACTGGGAGGAACACTTGGAGGAGTGTCTGGAGGACCTAGTGGAGGAGGAGAAGCCGAATCGCTCCGAGAGAGAGTTTCCCAGCTAGAAGCTGAAAAGGCTGAACGCGAGGCCGAAAAGGCTCGCGCCGAGGAGAGAAAGAATAGGGCGGCTGAAATCCTGGCGGAAAAAACCGCCGACACGGAGAAGATCGCCGAAAGCGTCCCTGCTGATGTTCGCCCCCAGGCGGAGCAGATTCTATCCCAGATGCACATGGGAGAAGCAACCTATGTCCTGGGAGCAAACCGCGAAAAGATTCCGGCCGCCTACTTTGCCGCGCCGCTGGATCGGGTCGAGGCCTCTCATGTCGGGGAAGATTTCCAGATTAACCCGAATTACGGAGGGGAGAACACCCGCCCCTATCACTCCGACGAGACGGAGCAGAACAAGGTCCGCCAGATAGCACTCCCGGGAGCCCTGGATGAGGATTCCATCGTGAGCGACGTTAAGAGCGCCGCGGACGGACCCCCGCAGTACGCCTTGACTATTTTCAACGACAAGGACGGCAATCCCCAGGTGAAGCTCCAAGCGGCGGGAGGAAACGGCCGCCTTATGGGGATCAAGTTGGCCCCGGCCGAAGATCAGGAGCGCCTTTCCGATCTTTGGAAATCCAAAGAATCGAATTTCGGGCTACAGGGGATGCCTGAAGGATGGATGGGCGGGAGATTCCTTGGTGTCTATGATTTACGGGACCCCGAGCAGGCCAAGAAGTATCAACAGCTTGTCGATAAGCTGAATCCTTCGCAGGGCGTCGTCCAGGATACCGCCTCACGCGCAGACATCGACGCGGCGCTGAAGATCCCGGCGGAGCGGTTGGTGAACCTTCCCGTGACGATGAGTCCCGAGCAGGCCCGCACCGCCCTGATTGGCCTTATCAAGGATAGCGAGAAGCTAGGGTTGGACCGGAACCTAATGGCCGGCCTGGTCAAGAATCCGACCCAGGCCCAGTTCTATATGCAGCGCCTTGTCATGGCGGCCGCATTCCATAGCAAGCCCCTCTCTGAATTTTTTACCTCGGAAAGGCTACAGAACGGCCACGCCACGATGGTCGGCCTCCTGGAAGCCTCTTCAGAGACCGCCTTGCGCCTCCGTGAGGCCGGCCGCGGCGACATCGCGGATGCCTTGGGCCGAGCCCTGGAGAACATTGCAGACTACTCCAAGCGCGGAGAGAAAATCGGGACGGCCATTCGCTATGCGGCCGATCAGATGGAAATGGGGAAGAGCGGCCCGATCATGAACATGATCGCCAGGGCGCTTGAAAAGAAGGTCGAGTATTTCCAGCCTAACAAGAAGGGAATCAAGCCGGTGGATAGCGAATCTACCATCGAGGGATTCAAGGAACTGATGAGGGACATCGGTTCAGCCGTCGAGCGATTCAGTAATGAGGGAGGAGAGAATGCCCCCGATCTCCTGGGAAATACAGAAACGGCAGAAAGCACAATCCAGCGCGCGATCGCGGCCCATGAAGCCAAGGTCGAAAAATCAGAGACCGCCGGGGAACTTTCATCAAGGAGGGCGCAAGACCCCCTTAAAAGGATGCGCCAACTCCTTCGGAAGCGATCCGAAGAAGGGCTCAATCAGTTCGAGCAGCAGGAGCTTGTCAGCCTGGAGAAAAAACAGGGGCAGGAATTCATGGGCTTCTTTGACGAAACCAAGCCAGCATTTTCTCTGGAAAGCGAAGAGGGATCCAGGCCGGTTGCCCCCACGTCTCCGGCAGACCAGCTTGCCCTCCTTTCCAGAAGAAGCGACGATAGCGAGAGCGTCGTTGCTGGAGAAAAACTCTCAAGCCTTCTTGCGCGCAGCGCCGACACCGATGAGTACGGCTTTTATTCCAAGATGGGTAAAACCCTGGAAGCAAAAATCCAAGGGAAAGCCGGAACGGCCGATCAAATCAAGGCCCTCATCACAAAACCGGATTCTGGAATCAAGCCCGATGAGGTGAAATGGACCGGAATTCTTCCAAAGATTGACGAGCTTGCCGAGCAAAACGGAGGCAAAGTTCCCAAGGATACCTTGATGCAGTGGCTCCGAGATGAGGGGCGCGTTCAATTCCAAGAAACAACGCTAGGAGAACCGGCCGCACAACAGGCCGAACGCGACGCCCAGCAGATCGCTCAAAAATACGGATTTACGGCGGAATATGATCCCCATTCCGAGGAATACACCTTTACTTCCGGAGAAGGTGAGGATCTCGATTTCCAAGACCTCCCGAGTGAGATGCAAACAGAGTTGGTAGAAAACACCAACAAGCTAGATCGTCAAAAATCTGAGCCAAAGTATAAGAGATATTCCATCCCAGGAGGCGAGAATTACAGGGAGGTTGTCCTGTCAATGCCAGGATCAGATGCCCTTAATCTTAAAGCCGGGATGGAGGCTCGCCAGATGGAGGATGGCACATGGAACATCTGGGACAAAGACGGTTGGGTTTATCGTGAGGGATCGGCAACTAAAAATGAACTTCTCGGGAAGGCATCTCAGGATGAGATGCTGGCAAAACCAAATCAGGAAACCTATCGCTCCTCCCATTTCCCCAGCATCCCAAACTATGTAGCCCACATGAGGCTAGATGAGCGCAAAGATGCTGACGGGAGACCTGGTCTTTTCATCGAAGAGATTCAGTCTGACAGGCATCAGAAGGGACGAGAAAAAGGGTATCAAAAAAGCATTCCAGAAAAAGGACTCCCTGAAGGATATGAGGTGCGACGCGACGGGCCTTCTTATGGTGTGTGGAACAATGCAGGGGAGTATGTCAGCGGCACATACAAAGACACCCCAGAGGAATCTATTGCGGCAGCTAGAAAGTTAATTCCTGAAGCAGGCATCCCCGACGCCCCCTTCCGCAAAGATTGGTCAGTCCAGATGTTCAAACGCGCTTTGCGTGATGCTATCGCAAGCGGCAAGGAATGGATCGGCTGGACGAGCGGAGACACCCAGGCCGAACGCTATGACTTGAGCAAACAGGTTGATGCACTCAAATACGTCAAACGAGATGATGGAACCTATAAGGTTCAATTTATTCCCAAAGGCAGGAATGGAGAATGGTCCTCTTTGGGTAACGACCTCAAAGAAGCGGAACTCTCCGATAACGTAGGAAAAGAAATTGCAGAGAAAATTGCCAATGGAGAGGGCGAAAAAGATTCATTTTCCGGAGCTACAATACTGCGAGGCCTAGACCTTAAGGTAGGCGGCGAGGGCATGAAAGGTTTTTACGATCAGATCCTTCCCAAGGAAGTCGGGAAATACGTCAAACAATGGGGAGGTAGAGTTGAGCAATTCTATCTCGACCCGAAAAACCCGGCGACGCGAGGAATGGCAAATGACGACGAGAAAACAGGAGTAGCCATAGGAGCGCGCCCAATCTGGAAAATCGACATCACTCCAGAAATGAGAAATTCGGTCCAGGAGGGGCAGGCGCTCTTCTCCCGCAGGGCTAATTCAGAAGATTCCCAGGGAGACCTTTTTGAACATGGATACACGCCAGACCTGTTTGCGTCCCATAAACAAGAAATCGAAGCCTACAACAACGCGCTAGAGAAGGAAGGGATCACGGATCCAGAAACGAAAGCCGAGGCTGCCATGCGTGATCTCGACATCCCGGCCAACGAGGCGATGGATCTATTTTCCTTTATCAAGCCGGACGGAGAAGAAGCCCCCGCTCCCGAACAATCGCAGCCGCACAGCCAAGAAAACAATCTTGAGGATTCAAACCGCCAACGCTTGGAGGCCATTCCTGAATCAGCCGTGGCCCAGCTTGCCATCGAAGCCGGTCAACGTCCCCTCACCGCCACCAAGGAAAGCCTCTTAGCCAATAGCGATCCCTCAACGCTCTCCAAGGCGCTTGACTCGATCAAGGCTCCCGCCGCTGAAGCAAAACCAGGATCGGACCTTTTTGGGGGGCAATCTACCCCATCCGAGATCAAGGATTTTGGCGAGAAGATCGAGGGTGCAAGAAAAGATTCCTGGAAGGTGTTTTCGGACGCTATTTCCCAGGATTTGCCGGAGAAAAACTCCGACATCACGCTTTCCAAAAACTTCCCAGAGCCGGATTACGAAAAGCTGATCGCTTCCGGGTTTGATCCCAATCGCCTGGCAGCCATGAAGGCCCTTCGGGACATGATCCCCAGAAAGCCAAGCAGTCCCTATAAACTAGCCCGATGGGGAGAGGTGGTGAGGGCCGTCCATGAGGCCATGAGGTCTTTTGCCTCTCCGGATTCCAATGTCTCGTTTGAATTCATGATGAAGGCCGCCGAAAAGGCCGGCAGTAAGATTTTCAGCAAAGTGCTTCTCTATAAAGAGCTGGGATACCCCTCTTTCCTTCAAGCCAAAGACTGGAGCATCGACCAGAGCCGCGGGGTCACCATGTGGGACCGCAATGGCAATAAAATCGTTACCCCAGATCAATGGCTCACCATGGCCGAACATGACGGACGCACGACGGAAATGCGAACGACCAATCCTGATCGTTTGGCCGCGTTCAAGGAGATCGCCGCACAAATCAAGGCCAGGATCGAGCGTGATTCCCTTACGGCCGGAGATGAGCCCACAAAGCAGAAGAAGATCCCGTTCAATATTTACCGCGACAGGCAAAGCGGAGAACTCTTTATCGGCAAGAAGGGACTAACAAGCGTCCTGCGAATCAAGGCTGGATTCAGTAATCTGAAAGATGCCAGGGACTACCTAGCAAACAGCTACGATGAACTGGCAAAGATTTGGGAGGGGATGAAAACCCAGACCACGGGCCGCAATGAAACCAATGCCCCCAGGGAAGGCAAGCTGCAGCGCCCCGGGGATGTCTCCCCGGAGGCTTTCAATGAGGCGTTTGGATTCCGTGGCGTCCAGTTTGGAAACTATGTCGAAAACACCCGTCGTCAGACTGACCTCAACCATTCTTTCGACGCGCTGATGGACTTGGCATCCGCGCTTGGTATTCCCCCTAGGGCTCTCTCCCTTGACGGACAACTTGGGCTTGCCTTCGGAGCAAGGGGCAAGGGTGGTAAAAATGCCGCTTTGGCCCACTACGAGCCCAGCCAAGTAGTCATCAATCTCACCAAGGGCGGAGGGCCGGGAACGCTTGCCCATGAGTGGTTCCATGCCCTCGATAACTATTTCGCGCGCCTGAATATCACCGGGAAGACTGATTGGCAAAATGCTTCCCCTGGATACGCCAGCGATCAGCAGCAGCTCCTAAAGAACGTGCGTCCCGAAGTGTGGCAGGCCTTTAACGCACTGAAAGATGCCCTGAAGGAAAAAGGATTCACCGAACGCTCCAAACAAGAGGACGAAACTCGCAGCAAGCCCTATTGGAACACGACGATTGAAAAAGCCGCTCGTGCTTTTGAGCAGTACGCCAAAGACCGATTGGCTGAAAAGGGAATCTCCAACGACTACCTCGCCAACATTGAAAAAGGGTCCAAAGTCTACCCGACGCCGGAGGAGATGAAAAACGGGATCCGCCAGGCTTTCGATGGTCTTTTTGAAGCCATGGATACCAGGGAGACCGACAGGGGAACCGCGTTGTACTCCAGGGGTGTTAATGGCGAACGTGAAGAAAACAATGGAAAACTCAACTGGAATGATGAAGACTCAACTACCCATGAAGACAAATCCGAATCCCCAGAAGGAGAGCGCCAAGGAGAAAATTCCGGCCCTCTTCCCAGGGGAATTGAGGCACACGACCTTATCTCCGGAGGAGGCCGAGCAGCAATTCAACCGGAACGCGTCCTTGAGCAAATTGACCCGGCCAGAGGGGCCAAGGATCACACGGTAGCCCCGTCGGACTCGGATAGAGCTAGAAATCAAACGGCCCTGATTGAATGGGCACGGGATAATAACAGGATTATTTCCCCTGAAGCCATTGAGGGCTTTACTAGGGCGAGAGGTATTTACGGAGGGACGGAACATCAGGTCTATTTCACCCCTAGAAATGAACAGGGCGAATCATTCGTCATTAAGGAATTTTTCAACAAAGACGCAGATCCGTTTTCATATCTCAAACGACAGGCTGAATTTAACGCCATCGTGCCATCTGCAAGGATTGATTTCTTGGGGGTCTCCATTCGTCCAGACGGAACCCCTGAAATCTGGGTAAGGCAACCTTTCATCGAGGGCAGACATCCCGAATTAGAGGAGATTCTTCCCTACCTTCATAGTCAGGGATGGGAGCTTCGGTATGGCCCTGATGGTCAATACTGGGAGCATAGCGATTCAAAGATTCGGATGCACGATGTCACCAGGAGTAATTTCATCAAACCTCCTGATCGCGACATGATTCCGTTTGATGTAAGATTCTCAAACGCAACCACCTCCGATGCTTTATTTTCCCGCGGAGCTAATGACGAAAACCAGCTTGAGCTGGACTTCGACAAGGCAGCGGAAGATGGGCAAAAAACTCCTGCGGAGAGGTTGAGGGAATCGGAACCCCTCATCAATCAGCAGTCGGCGCTTTTCTCTAATACTCCCGGGTATGATCGTGATGAAGCCCGCCAGGTAGCTCGGATCGCTGTAGCCAAAGCCGCCAAATCCTACGATCCGGAAAGAGGCGTCCCCTTCCAGGCGTATGCCAGACAGGCCGTCAGAAATACATTGCGCGATCTCTATAATCAGGAAAAAACCCACGCGGACAGATACCAGCCCACGCTCAACAACCCAGCCGGGGCGGATTATGAGGAGTCGCAGCAAGACCACACCGCTGATCTCACCTCCCCTAACCCCGAAAAAGACACCCAGCGCAATGAAGCTAGGGCGCTCCTGGATGAGGGGCTATCCACCCTTCCCGAGCGGATGCAAGCCGCCGTCAATGGTGCGCTGGAAGGGAAAAACGGAGAGGAGATTGCAAAAGAAATGGGGATTTCCCGGCAGGCGGTCAATAACCTCCAGAAAGCCGCGTACGAGCGCCTGAAGAAAAGGTTCGCCGAAAAAGGCATCACCAATACCGACGAAATCCTTTCTCGGTCGGCTGATGCCGGGGAACAGGGAATCGACGATTTCATGGATCACCTGGACGGCCTGGTAGAGAAAGCCAAGGCGGAAGAAAACAGCGGCAAGGAGAAAAAGATCGGCAGCCCCGACCGCGCCTATGGAGCCGCTTCGCCGGAACACAGGGCCGTCGATGAATACTACGATGAAAAAGCCACGCCCGAAACCCGTGACCAATGGGAAGCCGCGGCGCAGGATCTCGTAAAGGGAGAAGCCAAGAGGACGATTAACCGGATCCAGTCAAAGGCGCTCAACGGCGAGACGCTCACCCCGGAGGAAACCATTGCCGCGGGCATCCTGGCGGATCGTCTTCGCAGGAAAATGGTAGCTGATCCCAGCGACGAGAACAAAGCGGCCTTCTATCGCTTCTGGAATAGCTACCGGATGACCGGAACCGCCGCGGGGCGCGCCATGGCCTCGCGCGTTGACCCCTACATGACGCCGGCACAGCGCTACCGCAACTTCCTAGTGGATCTCATGACCAAGCCTGGCAGCAAGGACATGAAGGCTATTGACGCCGAAAAAGACCCGGAGAAGAAAGCCGCGATGATCGACGCGGAGACCAAGCGCCTCCTGGATAAACTTGCGGCCGCCGGCATCACCCCAGAGGACATCCTTAATGACAGGGTGACTCTTCGACTGGCGGAGAAAAAGATCCTCAATGAATTCCGTTCCATGCTTTCCAGGCCATCGGGATCCGACGCCAAGAAGGCGGCGTTCGACATGATCCTGGCAAACAAGTCTCTGGATCATATTTCCAAGATGACTGGCCTCAAGCCGGATGAGATCCAGGGGATCAAGGATCAGTTTGTCGCCAAAATGCGCGCCGATCACTTTGCAAAATTTGAAGCAGGAGCAAAGGCCGATCAGGCAACCCTAATTACAGGGAACAAGGTATCCAAAGAACAGGCGGAAGCCGAATTCCAGAAGTGGATGCGCCGCCTCGGGGTCGTTCCTGATGCCGAACAAGGGAAGCCCAAATTCAACATCGAGGACCCAGCCCACATTGTTCGCATGACCAGGGCAATCCAGGAAGCCCGAGGAGAGGCCGATAAATTGGACATGGCTCTGGAAGCATGGAAAATGGGGCTGCTTTCCGGCCCTCATACTCATATCTACAACTTCCTCGGCCATGCGGGGAATGCTGTCTGGAGCCTCACGGCACAGCGGGGGATGGAAGCCCTGGTCAACCTGGCCGCCCGTGATCAGAAAGCAGCGCGATTCGGGGAATTCAAATACCTAGCCAAGGGGCTCTTCCCGGGAATTGCCAAAGGCTATCAAGAGGCCATGCGGTCCTGGGGGGCTGAACACGATTTCTTTGAGAATAGCGTCCTGGGCACACCCCTGGAACTTGAGCAGGTGCGCCGCGGAGTCATGGATGCACCGATGGGGAAAATCCCCGAAAAGATCAAAATCGGGAACTTTACCCTCCCCTTGGTCAGCGGCAGCAGAATCCGAATTCCCGGAAGGGCAGTCCTTTTTGCCGATGCGCTCATCCGTAATGCCGTTGCACAGATGGAGGCAGGAACTCATGCGTACCGGATTGCCAGGGCAGAAGGGCTTTCGGGGAAAGCTCTCTCGGAACGGGTGGAACAACTCGTCAAAACACGCGGCCAGGTTGTTTCAGAATACATGAGCAAGGTCACACCCACCGATGAGATGGTGAAGCACTTTGCCAACCGCATTGCCGCGCGTGACGAGACCATCAACCCCGACGACCTCGTTGCCGACAAAGGAAGCGATGCCTGGTCCATGGCGAGAGAGCAAATCGCCTACGATGCCGCCAAAAAAGACGGATGGAAGGATGACGCTTGGCGCCAGGCCGTCGATAGCGCCAACGAAATCGGCTTCAAGCAGGAACTTAAAACCAAGTCCGAGGGGGGCAATACATTCGAGCATCTGGCAGCCAAGATTCAGGACATGAGGCAAGAGGCCCCTCTCCTCAACCTGATCTTCCCGTTCGTGAAAACCCCCTACAACATCATGAGGATCGGGGTGCGCCGCGCGTTCGGAGCGCCGGCCCTGGCTTACAGGGCCACCAAGGGAATCCGATCCATGGCAAAAGGCGAGGGATACCTGGCCGGCCACGAAACGGCGGTGCGCGATTACGCAGAACAGGTCCTCACCCTCGGGCTTGGGGCTCTTTTGTGGGGAGCCATTGCGGGCGACAAGGACGACGACTCAAAGAAACTCCTCATCACCGGAAGCGCCGCGCCGAAATCCAGGGAAGACGGGAAAGGATTCCGCGACCTGGAGGACCGCGCTTACGGAGGCAGCTATGTCATCAGGGTAGGCGGAAGGGATGGAGTCAAGATCCCGTTCGGGCGACTGGAGCCCCTTGGAACTGTCTTGGGTAGCGTTGTGGATACCGTCCACGCGCTCAAGAGCAACTCCCCGTCAGACGAGCAGCTCCATCACGTCTGGTCCTACCTGACCGAACAGGTGCGCGCCAAGAGCTTCCTCCAAGGCATGAATACCATCATGGAACTTGCGGACGCTTCCCGTGAGGCAACCCCCATTTCCGCGATTAAAAAGACGCTTCTCCAGGCGTTCGTGCCAAACATCATCCGGGACCCGCTTCGCAGCACCGATGATACCGTCAGGGAAGGAAAGACCGCCCCAACGCTCTACACGTCGCTTCCTACCGCCAACCTCGCGCAGCCCAAGCTGGACGCTTACGGAGAGGAGGTTAAGAAATCAGGCAATCCGATCAGCCGGATGTTCTTCCTTACCGCGCTGGCGACACCCCCCGAACTTAAGCAGAGCGACAAGCTTCTGATGAACTGGAATAGGGAAAACCCCTCGGAGGCATGGGCCCCCCAGGCTCCAAAGGCGGTTTTCAAAGGAGCCGACGGGAAAGAGCAGGCCATGACCGCGGAGGAAACCACGAAATTCCGCAAGGCCGCCGGCCAGCTCGTAAAATCCAAGCTCGCGGGCATCGTGAACTCACGAAACGCCGATCACCCGCGCCGCGACGACTTCCTGGCCGTCAAAAAAGCCTTCGAAGAGGCCGGCCACGAAGCCAAGCAGCGCATCTTCACCCCAGCCTATATCGCCAGAAGAAAACCGGCTTCGGATTGACAGCGATTCGCTGCCATGATACGCAAGGCGGACCTCCACCATGATTAGCTCCTCAAACTTTACATCCCAGGTGGAGCAGCTTTCCAGCAAGCTGCCTACAGCGACCCCCACTCCGGACGGCCCCAGGATGCCGTTCAAGACCTCCTACAAGCTGACGCGAGACCAAGAGGATTCCCTTGTGGAACACGCCCTTCTCCGGGTCGAACAGATTGAACAGCAGCTCGGGAAGCGGCAGCCCACGCAGTCTCCCAGGGCCTCCGGCAGCAAGGATTTCATCCTTACCAGCGATCCCTACAGCTTCTTTGGGAAGCGGGAGAAATACACGGCCAGGTATTACAACCATGTTTCCGATCGTGTCGAAAAAAACACGATTTACGAACACTCCAACCTTACGGCGTCTCTTTCTCAGAGGATCACCGCCCAAATGATCGCCAAGAGCAATTCATTCTTCTACGGGCAGCCAGACGACCAGGAATGGTTCACCGCGGAACCGGTTGGAGTCGAGGATGACGAGTTGGCCGATAAAGTCAAAAAGTACGCGCGGTATGTGGCCTCCCAATGCCACGTTAAACAGCGCCATGCCCAGGGCGTCGAATATGCGTGGGTCCGCGGGGAATCCGTTGTGAAGACCGTTCACTCGGAGAAATTCCAGATTTACAAGAGGACGGCGACGTTCCTTGTGGATGATGCCGGCAACCCCGTCCTGGACGCCCACGGCGATTATATTCTGCAAACCGATCTTTTCGTGCCGCAGATGGGGCAGCTAATCCAGCCGCCCCAAGAAGAACAGGGGGAGACTCCTCAAACCCAGGAACAAGAGCAGGAACCCCAGCTCATGCCCACCGGCGTCATGGTTCTGAAAAGGGACGGCGTAACCCCTCTCCCCGAAAATCCTATCTGGAAAACAGATGTTATTACCCGGCGCCTCGTGACCTGGAGGGGGCCTGATTCCCGCATCTGCTACTACAAGGATTTCCTGGCGCCGATCGACGCTCCCGGGATCCAGCCTGGAGAGGCCGACCTGATCGCACACCTTTACGACAAGAGCGCGATGGAAGTCGCGCAGATGTTCAGCGACCAGTTTGAAGAAGGGGATGCCGGCGTCGCCGACTACAACAATGCCGTTGAAATCCTGCGGAATATGCTGGCAGACAGCGCCGAGGCAAAGAGCGCCGAGGGGCAGCCCAGGGTCGATTTCTACGAGCAGACCACACAAGGGAGCCCCAATAACCCGAAAAGCCAGATCGCGGAATGCTGGCTCACCTACGATGCCGATGGAGACGGCCAGCAGGAAGAGATCATGCTGATCGTGGATCGTCGCACCCGCACCCCGATTTTCTACGAGTACACGGCCAACGTCACGCTCCGCGGCCTCCGGCCCTTCGAAGTCATCCGCCCGATCGGAGTTGATGGCCGCTGGTATGGCATGGGCGCGATGGAATATTTCGAGCCGGAACAGGAATTCATCGACCTTCAGATCAACCGCCGGAACTTCCGCGATGGAGCCAGCGGGCGCGTCACGTTCTGGTCCCCATGGGCGACGATGGAGGGCGCCCGCGATCCGGCCCTGAAGCTCAATCAAGGGACCACCTACACTTTGAGAGAAGGCTACAAGGCGACCGATGCCCTCTCGTATGTCCAGTTGCCGGAAAATAGTGAAGAACTGAAGGACCTGATCGAACTCTTCATGCAGCTCATGCAGGTGAAAAGCGGAGTCGTAAATGGCGCTGATCAGCAGATTAGCGGCCTGCCCGCTGCCAACACGGCTACCGGCATTAACGAGGTGGCAACGAGCGGACAGGAACTCTTCACGATGTTCCTGCTTCGCCTTTACCCGGGAGTCCAGGCAGCCCTTCGGGCCGTCGTCGATAGCATTTTCTCCAACCTGGATACCCAGCAGATTTTCACCTACTTCAACGGCGATGCCCAAGACATCCTCACCCTGGATCCCGATGAAGTCAGGGATCTCGCCTTGCACGTCCAGCTTTCCATTACCCAGCAGAGGGACCGCCAGATTCTTGAGGCCGGCAATACCGCCGACAGCGTGATTGACAGTTACTATAACCGTCCCCTCCCCTTGCAGGAGCGGACCAAGGCTTACGCCCAGCAACGATTGAAGGCCCTCCGGGTAGCCCAGCCTGATACGATCATCGAGCCCCTGGATCCTGCCGCTATGCAACCGCAACAGCCCCCACAAGGAGCGCCGGGGCAGCCACAGCCACAGGGGCAGCCGCAATCATGAGTGAGGAAAACTACCACCAGAAGGACGAGGCGGATGATGCATCGACCAGTGAGAGCAAATCGCGCGCGTTTGAAGACATGGAGGCTATTCTCGCCCTCCGCGCCTCACGCCCTTTCCAGCACTACTTCCTTCGCCGGCTAAAGGAGAAGATCCGGGCGCAGGAGGAGAAGATCCTCGATGAGCGTACGCCTGAATCCGACATCGGGAAAGAGCGCGCCATCCTGGCAACCTTGAAGTCTATTGCCAGGATGACAGAAGAAGATGCTGCCGGCTGTAAAAGCATCCTGAATTTGCAGGAAGAGGTCTAAAGGTTTTAGTTTAGTAATAGAAAGTGTCGGAAACTTCTATTTTCAAATACGGAAGAGAGCTGAAGGTAACATCGCAGCCAAATGTCGCTGTGCTATCAACCCATGTAATCCCGTCTAGATAGTGAACATTTTCAGTAATCGAATGAGAGTAATGATCCGATAACCCCTCATAGATTGTAGCCTGCTGCCCATTGCTTCCTGAATCTGGACCGACAAGATACCTGTAATAGTTTTTAGCGACATTCACGATCATGAGTTTCTCTCCTGACGCAATGCTCCCATCCGAAAACTTAAAGGAAACAGGGAATGATTCCCAGTGATTGCCATTGGTTCCATCGGCCTGAAGGTTTCTTATCCAGTCGTCAGTGGAAAAGAGGCAATTAAAACTTGCTCCGCCTCTAATATAATTTAGGCCAGGACCGTAGTTTTCCGCGAACTGCAAAGAATAAGGGATTTTGGGGGACATCCAATACTCATCCTCAGAAATTTTGATAAAGTCCCCAAAAGCGGAGTCGTGGGGGGAGATGTAAAATCCTCCCACCCCCATAAAGTCTAAACTGAATCCGCTATTTCCGTTAGAACCGTATAGCCCATCGTTATAGTCTCTTGAAGATGAAGTAATATCTCCCGTTAAAAAGTCTGTCGTTTGAGATTCTTCATGATAATTCATTCCCCACCAAACGTAGCTTTTCGAAAAAGATTCCGAATTGCAGATGGTAGATTGCTGATTTCTCGTGAAATCAAAGTCGTCTGCGGTCTGCGGTCTGAAATCATAAATGCCCAGTTGGATTTGCCCCTGGCTTCCCGTTGACTGAATGGAGTCAATATACGGCCCCGTGCCTTCAACATATTCCATAGAGTCAGCCCAGTATATCTGTTCTGATCCGGAGGTGTTTATGCTTATCGAGATGTCAGAAGGAGTGCATCCGAGGGTGGTAGTAAATGCCTTCCAATTCCAGTATAGATCCATTAATTGAAATCTATTAAGCTTCACGCAGTACCTTGATCTTGGCCCATAGACGGTAACGTATTGCGAGGAACTTCCGGATTGAACTGTCTCCTGATCAAATAGAGGCCATGTTCCGGCACAAAGAGTTACTCCATCCCATTGCTGAAATGGCTCCCCAAGCTCATTCTTCTCCCTGATGCAGAATGGGAGAAGCCCGTCGGTGTAGAGGAGGTCGCTCATGCGTGAAGGGGATAAAGCGCAGCCTGCCCGTTGATACAGATATTCCGCATGACATAGTTCCCGGGGGAGGCAACCTGCGTCAGGTTCCCGCTTTCAACGGTTGCGATCAGGAGGCGGGCCAGCGTTTGCGTCGGGTTCGTTGCTCCGTCGTTTTCAACGTAGGCGCCATTTCTCCAGGCCGGGAGGGTCAAATTAAAATCCGTTCCATGCTCGATGCTCGCCGTCGTAACCGCTCCCCCATCAAAATTGATTTCCAGCCAGATATTCCCATCGGAATTCATGCTAAACCAACCAGCATCAGCGCTGTCTGGGTTTTCCTCGGTAAGCAGTCCCTCAATGGTGACGGTGCTATTGGGAGTGAGGCTTCGCTGGAGTTGGCTGTTATAGGGAACTCCGTATTGAATCGTCGCAGGATCCGTCGTGTTCCCGCTTCCCATGGCCTGGGTATAGACCTGGAACGGAACATTTCCTGGTCCCGTGTAGGCCGGTCCGCCCATTTGCTTTCCAAGCACGTTGAAGCTATTCCCAAACCAATCCACGACCTGAACCTCATTGAGGCCGGACAGCATCCGCTCTAGTTGCTCAACGCGTGTTCGCAGTAGATTTACCTCGGTGTTGTCCACCAGGCAAAAAGACCACCCCGATCCTTTTTTGTCAATTCAGACTTGACAGCGAATCGCTGCCGCCCTAATGGCTACGCCATGACCGCTGACAATCAGGCGCAAGCCGAAAGCCAGAACACCCCGACGGCGGAAGCGACCCCCGATGTTACCCCCCAGGTAGCGCCGGAGGCTCCGGCTTCCGAAACAGCAAACACGACGACCATCTCCGAACCGCTGCCCACCAGCAGCCGCGGGGTGTCTAGCGTGGCTGATTATGAGAAGATGCTCGCGGAAGCCTTGAAGCCCGCACCCGAGCCGACGCCCGTAGAGGCAGGGGAAAACCCGCCCTCGGAGGAGCCGACAACGGAGCCGGAGCCCACCCAGGATACCGAGCAGCCCGAGGCCACCGAACAGGAGCCCCAGGACGAGCCCCAGCAGACGCGCAAGGAATTCCGCCCGCGCCTCTCCAGCCTGGACACCCGACAGCAGGAGGCAATCCTCCTGGTGAAGGAGCTGAAAGACCAGGGCAAGGAAATCTCCCTTGCAGAGGCAGAGCGCCGAATCAACGCCAAGTATGGCGTCGAGGTTGGCAGCGAATCGCAGTCGTCGAGGCAGGAGCCGGAAGCACCCACCAGGACCGTCGAGCAGATCGACGCAGAGATCGCAGCCAAGGAGGCGGAAGCCGAAAAGGCCGCGGAAGACCTGGACGTGAAGACGGCCCTACGGCTTCAGCGGGACGCGTTCAATCTCCGCGAGGAAAAAGCCAGGTTGGACCAGGAGGCCACGGCCAGGATTTCCCGCGAAGAGGCCCAGTTCAACCGCGGCGTCGAGGCATCCCGCCAGCGGGCAATGGATATTTACCCGGTAGCCACTGACAAGGATCACGCGATCCACCAGAAGGCGACCGAAATCTGGACGGCCATGCAGGGGACCAACAATCCCCTCATCCATGACGCCGACGCCCCCTTCAAGGTGTACCAGATGGCAGCCAACGAGCTAGGCATCGCACCCCTTTCCCAGGCGAAGGGCAAATCTTCTCTCAAATCATCCACGCAAGGCACCCCAAGGCCGCAGGCAGTCCAGCAGTCGGCGGTGCGTCGTTCCCACCCAGCGGCCCCCGTTGCTTCGGCAGGGGATCGCACAACCCAACAGGGACCGGCGCAAATCAGCCTTGGGAAAATCCGCAATGCTTACGACTACGCGAAAATCGCCAGATCACTAGGCGCTAACGTGTAGAGGCATTGTCTCGGCCGCAAACGCGGCCGGCAGGGGTGAGGACGTGTCGGTTCCGAAATCAAGCAAGGAACCAACACTATGAGCTATGACATCGCACCCGCAATGGGCGGAACCAGCCTGGCGTCGATGGACGCCAATTCGGTCCGTCATCTGTGGCAGCAGGGAATCGACACCTTCGAGCAGACCAATGACTTCTTCTCGGAGATGGAAGGAGGCCCTGACTCCGTAATCTGGGAGAAGACCGATCTCTCCAAAGGAAAGGGACAGAAGATCACCTTCACCGTCGGCAGCGGCTTCTACAAGGAGCCCCATATCGGCGATCAGGTTTTCGAGAACCAGACCGACTTCGAGCAATTCCGTATCGGATCCCACGAACTCTTCGTGGATTGGGTCCGCCACGGCGTTTCGTTCGACGAGCGCCTGGAGGAACTCATGGGTATGCGCGGAGAGATCATCTCCGGCTTCAATACCCAGCAGGGAGCATGGGCCGGACGCCTCAAGAGCGAGCAGCTCTTCATGATGTTCCGCGAGCAGCTTCCCTCCGAGAACGTCATCTACGCCAACGGCAAGACGCTGGACACCCTCAAGTCCGCCGACAGCCTCTCCTGGGATGAGATCATCACCATGGGAACGCAGATGAAGTCCAAGGGCGGCCTCCCGGCACAGGTCGGAGCCATGGAGAACGGAACCCCCGTGTTCCGCAACGTGGTCGTCGGTACTTCCGATGCCCTCTACTCCCTGGATATGGACCCGAACTACAAGAGCCTCCTCGCCCAGACCAAGGCCGAGAAGTATGCAAAGCTCCTCTTCGAGGGCGGCTATGCAGCTCCCAAGGGTCACATCATCACCGAATACACCCCCATCGACCACGATGGACAGGGTGCAATCGGCAGCCCCCTCAACCCGAAGGCCACCCTCGGTGTCGCCATCACCCCGCAGACCGCGCCCTTCGCTGTCTATGGTGGAGGCAATGCCGCGGCCGCAGCGGATTCGACGATCCTGTACTTCAAGTACTTCCCGAATTTCGCCTACTCCTTCATCGGCAACACCGACCCCACGGCCGGCGGAACCACCAACCTCACCCAGGACAGCGACACCCATTACTTCCTGATCGTCAACCCGCCCAACGCTCCGACCGATCCTAACAAGATCGGCATCTACAGCTACACCACGGGCAACAACGGCAATACCATCACGGTCACAGGGCAGCTTGCCCCGACCGCCAGCGGTATCGCCAAGACGACCATCGGTAATGTCACCTGGGGCCAGGGCGTGTGGACCAACATCACCACGCAGACCCATCCGGTCGGCGCCCTCATCTTCCCTTGCAACGCCAATGGGCAGGTGTTCGGTGACACCCTGATGCTCGGCAAGCGCGCCGCGTATCGCGGTTACGGCAAGTACCGCAACCAGCGCGCCCAGCAGGACCTCGAAGGTGGGTTCATCATGCAGCGCTACATCATGAGCGTGTTCGGTCAGGCCCTCCGCAAGGATCGCCTCGGCCGCGTTCCCGCCGTGATGCGCCTGCGTCATGCCATCCAGTACGCCGGGATCCCGCTCCCGACCATCGTCTGATTTCTAGGGGACGAGAAAGACCCGGTTGCCCTGCTTCGGTGGGGCAACCGGTGTTCTCTCCCCAAGAATCAAGATTCCCTATTTCCCGATCCCCTAGCCCCTTTTTTCCCAATGAAAGCAAATCTCGTCTGCCTTAACTACAAGACCAGGTTCTCCCTCCCGAAGGTGGGGGAATTTCTCTACAACCAGGAACATCAGTACCTTGTCTGGAAGGGCCGCATCATCACCGACGCCGAAGAACTCGGCCGCAGCGTCAACGAGGCCCTACAAGCCCTGGATCAAATGATGCTCTACGGCATCGGTGGCCGCATCCGTGTTGTCCAGGTCGAGATCCCTGATCCCGCAGAGGAGCCCGCCTCCCCCTCGGAAACTGAAGCCGAAAGCGCAGATCTCCCGCAGGAGGAAGTCCAGCAATCAGAGGAAATCCCCGTGGCCGCTGCGGAGGCTGAAGTCAAACGGCCGCGAGGCAGGCCGCCCAAAACCCTCCTGACCACAATCTGAAATGCCCACGCGCCTTAAATCCTCGCAAGTTCCTGCATTCATCGCGGCGGAAATCGCCAACGTGAATGCAGGCCTCTTGGCTGCCCTGGAGGCGGGCGTGATCCTTCAGATGCCCAAACAGGTCGATTTCCAATACACGAGCATTATTGACGGGGAGACGATGATCCAGACCACCACGACCTCGGAGACAGATAGTGGTACGGAATCATCCTCAAATTCCAGCTCCAGCTCGGGATCCAGCACCAACTCGGAATCAGGATCAAGCTCGGGATCTAATACCAGCTCGGGGAGCAATACTTCGTCCGAATCCGGATCAGAATCGGGCAGCAGCTCGTCAACGGGCTCCTCATCCTCTTCAGAATCGGGGTCTTCATCAGGGACGAGTACCTCAAGCTCTTCCTCAACCTCCACCGGAAGTAATGTCGGCGGAAGGACCATCAATTACACGCAGCTAACCTCCAACACTTGATCGCATGAATCGCTATACATGGTATCAAACCGGAGGCTCTGAAAACAGCAGCACCAATTCCAACTCCAGCGAGAACAGGAACGAAAACAGGAACGAGAATTCCAACAGGAACTCCAGTTCTAACGAGAACCGGAACGAAAATAGGAATTCAAATTCCAGTCGCAATTCATCCGGGACGGAAACCAGGTCGGGGACGGAGACCAGTTCCAACACGCGCAATTCATCCGGAGCAGAGAATCGCCAGGAAACAGGCAATTCAAGCTCCACGAGATCCAACACCCACTCGGGATCCTCTGTTGTCATAGAAGATGCCGGCGGAAATATCCAATTCAGCGTCCCGATCATCCAGACGGTCCCCACAACTTCATCCACATGAGCCTCACCATCCTAGACCTTTACAATGACGGCATGGCGCTTCTTGGCGTGTACAATGCCTCCGTGGTCCCCCAAGAGGTGCGGGATCACGTCCTTTCCGACATTAACCAGGCCCTCCAGCTCATGCAGCTTGCAGGGGAGGATTTCTATGCCCGCGAGCCACTCTCTCTTTCGCTGTCCGCGGGCGTTGCCTCCTATTCCCTGCCGGAGCCGGTGCAACAAATCCTGGAGCCGGTGAGGCGCTCTGACGGGACGACTCTGTTTGCGCTCAAGAGCCGGACCGACTACGACAAGTTCGGGCAAACATTCCTCGGAATCTCGGGATCAATCCCGAACGCTTCGCCGATTGCCTACTTTGTGGAAACGCTCCGGAACGACGCGGGCCCCGATGCGACAGAAATCAATTTCTACGTCGTCCCAGCTCCGGCTTCCGCGGACACCCTAACCCTGAACGTGATCAATGATCCGCCGGCTTATTCTGCTTCAGATCTCACCGGAACATCCCCCGTTCCGCCAGTCCCTCACAAATACCATGAAACGGTCCTGCGACCGCTTGTTCGGATGAATGTCACTTCTTGCGACCTCTACGCCAGGAAGCAGGAGGGATACCACATGATCGAGCGCGATTACCTAAAAGCGCTGACGCTTCTTGGATTGGCCGACCCCCGCCCGGGAGGAGCTTACAAAGTGAATGCGGAACTCAAGGCTGAAGCCCAACCTCGCCAACAGCAGCAATGAACACAACACAACTTTCCCGATCCATAGCGCGTCACCTAGACGTTCCGGATTCAAGCAATCTGGAATCAGACGCTCTCTTTGATGTCCTCAATGCCATCAATAGCGGGCTGCACCTTTTCTTCACAGAGGCGCCGGCTCACCTGAAAAGAACGACCTTTTCGGCAACATTTCGCGCGCCGGTGACGCTCGGACTACAGGCAACGTCGCAATACTCGACCGACCTGGTAGGAACCCCGTTTGATGCTTCCTGGTATGGTTGCGGCGTCAATATCCAGGGAATGCCCAGCACTAACGAGATTGTTGGGGTTTCCTCCCTGTTGGATCAATGGATTTCCCCCACCCTCACCGGAACCGCCCAGGTGCTTTTCGATTCCCAGCCCCTTCCCGTAACCATTGAGAGGCTGACCAGCGACGTGCGGGCCTACTCCAATGCTTACCCGAATGGGAGAGTGTTGAAGCGCCATACGTCCATGCTTCCCTGGAGGAGGCTATGGGGTCCATGGATCCAGCCCAGGGATGACGGAGAATTCTACCGCATCGAGCCCACCGCCATCATCGCGGGAGGGAACACCGTAGCTCTGTTACGCATCCACCCGGCCCCCATTATTGATACGATTGTCCGGTTTGAGGCTGAAATTTCCGCCGCGTCTATTTCGGCAAGCGATCTCATCTCGGGGGCATCCCTTCCAGTCGCCGATGCTTGGGCCCCTCTGCTGATCCCCTTGTGCGAAGAGGCCTTGACCTATTCCCCGCTCTGGAAAGATCCCAAGAGCAAGGTGGATGTCCGGCAGAATTGCCAGAACATCATCGCCAACCGGATCAAGAAACTTCCCCAAGATATGGCGGTCACGGGGGCATCCATCGGAACCCCTTGGGGTTATTGACAGCGATTCGCTGCTTTTTGCTGTCCTTTTTACCCAATGATGCCCACAATCCCGACGAAGGAGGAGCAATGAATTCCGTATCCGACAACAGGATTGCACAATCTGGATTAAGGTCGGTGTCTCAATCATCCGATCTAGCGGATCGCTTGGGTCAACAGTCTTCCGATTTGATCCTCGAATCGGAAGATCTCATCCGGCGCTACCTTTTCCCGGTAACACTTCAGTATCCTAGCCTGTCCGACTTCCCGACAGCCGGGAGTATCGTTGTTCTCTATCTTGCTACCGATTCGGGGATCTTCTACCGATGGGACGGAACGCAGTACCGGGATACCCTGGGAGGGAAAAATGCTTACCTGATTGCGGTTCAGAATGGTTTCACCGGAAGCGTCCAGGACTGGCTTGCGTCACTTAAAGGTTCCGACGCCTCCGTCACATCCGCCAACATCTCTTCCGCCCTTGGTTTTGCCCCTGTTAGCCCTTCCGCGCTGGATACGGCCATCGCCGCCCTCTCCTCCGTCTATCAGACCGCCTCACAGGTGGCCTCGCAGATTGCGTCCGCCCTCACTACCTACGCCACGCAGTCATGGGTCAGCACCGCGATTTCCAACGCGATTTCCTCGCTGGGACTCGGTTCCGCCAGCACTCATCCCGAAAGCGACTTTGCCACGGCAGCACAGGGGGCCAAGGCTGATACGGCACTCCAAGACCCTTCCGCATTTGATCCGGCTGGGAGCGCAGCAGCCGCCGCCTCCGCATCCATCCCCCTGACCCAAAAGGGAGCCGCCAATGGTGTCGCCACCCTTGGAAGCGACTCGCGCATTCCCTCCGCCCAACTCCCCTCCTACATGGATCTGGTGGAGGAGTTTGCCAGCTTCTCCGCCCTTCCCGCGACGGGGGCCACCGGAACGATCTACGTCACCAAAGACACCAACAAAATCTACCGCTGGTCGGGCAGCACCTACGTCGAGATCAGCCCCTCGCCGGGATCGACCGACTCGGTGACGGAAGGCTCGGTCAACCTCTACTTCACCGCCGCTCGCGCCGTCTCCGCGCTGGCCTCCACGCTCGCCAGCTACGCAACGACCGCATGGGTGACGGCACAGAACTATGCCACGCAATCGTGGGTCTCGTCGGCGATTTCCTCCGCTATTGCCGCCCTCGGACTCGGCACGGCATCCACCCATGCCGCAAGTGACTTTGACTCGGCGGGCGCGGCAACATCAGCACAGGCTAACTCAAAAAGCTACACCGACACCGCGATTGCGGCCCTTTCGAGCATCTACCAGACAGCGGCACAAGTTTCCTCCGCCATCACGACCGCGCTAACTGGCTATGCGACCCAATCATGGGTAATGGCCCAGAACTACCTTACTAGCGTTTCGTGGGGAATCATTACGGGCAAGCCGTCGAGCTTTACTCCTTCCGCACACGCTTCAACCCACGCATCAGCAGGAAGTGACCCGCTAACGCTTTCGGCCTCGCAGATTACAGGCCTCGGCACAGCGGCGACGCAGAACTCGACGGCATTTGATTCAGCCGGAGCGGCGGCATCGGCACAAGCCTACGCGATCCAGAGGGCGAACCACACGGGGACTCAACCCGCCAGCACCATCACGGGGATTGCCAAACAAGTTTTCCAAGGCTTTTCGGTCTCCACATTCGACACCTCGATCCCGACTTTCAGCGGCGGCGTCCTCACCCTCTTCACGCTTAAGAGCGGCGGGGCCTCGGGAACGATCACCAACACGATCGCCTACAACTACAGCGGAGGTCTTTTGACTTCCAAGGTTCTGAAAGACCCGAGCGGGGCCACGCTCAACACGATCACCTTCTCTTACTCCGGATCAACCTTAACCAGCAAAGTCCTCACATGACACCTGAACAAATCTCCCTCGCTTACTCGCTCCAGCCTGACGGCTCCTCCAGCTACGCACTCTCGGTCATCCCGCAGACCGAGGGGGCAGTTCCGATGGCAATCAATCTCGCTTCCGCTGGGGTGCAGGCAGGCTCACCCGATGAGGCCTTCATCACCGCCATCAACTCGGCTCTCGCCGCCTACCGCGAAGCCAAAGGATTCTAGTCATGGCCCTCCGCTACGCTGTTGCCTCGGGAAACTGGTCCGCCGTCGGAACGTGGAACGGCGGAGCCTCCGTGCCCGGAAATGGCGATACGGTCGTGGCGAATGGCTACACGGTGACGATTGACCAAAACGTCACGATCGGCGGGGCGAATAATCCCAGCGTGAACGCCGGATCATTCGTCACGGGATGCTGGTATCAGATCACGACTGTCGGCACGACGAGCTTCACCGGAATCGGGGCCTCTGCCAACACGGTCGGGATTGTCTTTCAGGCCACGGGAGCAGGATCGGGAACGGGAACGGCAACGGCTCTCGCCACGCTGACCACAGCAGCGGCGGGATCAGCGGTCGCGGGCGGAGGGTTTTCGATCACGACGGCCTACACGCTCGCGGCAGACATCCGTGCCGGAACGACAACGTGCGTGACGCTCACCGGATCGGCAAACGTGACGTGGACTCCGCTGAACATAATCGGAGGAATTGCATCGAATTCCTATGGGTTAAACAACAACGCCACCGCTGGGACGCTCACCATGAGCGGGGTCAATCTTTCTGGTGGAACGGGAACAAATGCAATCGGCATTAACAACAACTCAACGGCAAACATCAGTATATCAACCAGCAGTTTTAGCAATACGGGATATTCATATAGCTTTAATAATAACGCGGCAGGATCGGCCTCCTTTTCTTCCTGCACAATTTCTTCGGCAAGTTACTCTTCCATAGTAAATATTGCAGGTGGCTCTATTACAATTACCGGAAGCACCATATCGGGAAGCGCAAATTATCAGGCAATTGTTAACAACAATGCATCTGGCAATCTTACGATGTCAGGATGCACTATTACGGGCGGAGGAACCTCATCAAATAACGGGCCAGGCGTTCAAAATAGCTCATATGGAACGTGTTCAATAACCAATACAACTTTTAATGCTTCATCACTTTCAAACGCAATTTACGCACCAAGCACTTTATCAAATGCAATAACCCTTCAAGGCTCCCAATATGATCACGTAAACGGAACCGCCGCCGTATGTTGTTCCAAATACAAAATCGGAACAACTCCGAGCTTGATGCAATACCGCAAGGCATTGGATGGCTCATCGACCTACCTGACCCTTTACACCTCCGATTTCAGCTATTTCGGCAACCCCGCCGCCTCGGATGTCCGATACGGCGTTTCTTTCGGGTCTGGCCTCACAGGCACTTGCTACGTCCCCGCCGCTTCATCGGTCGCCTCTGGGGTCAACGTGGACAACACGACCGGAACCGCAGTCCTGACCGCCGCCGCTGTGCAATCAGCCCTCACAGCGCAGGGATATACGACCACCCGTGCAGGATACCTTGACACCCTCAACGGGCTTGTCTCTGCCATCTGGTCGGCGGCGACTAGGACGCTCTCCGCGTTCTCGTTCACGGTCTCCACGAACGACGCGACCCCCATCGCGGCGATTAAGGCCAAAACGGACAACCTTCCCGCATCCCCCGCGCCAGCAGGAGACACAACTGGCCTGACCGCACTCGGCTACACCGCGACCCGTGCGGGGTATCTCGACACGCTCAATGGTCTCGTGACGGCTATCTGGTCTGCAACGACTAGGACACTCTCGGCGTTCTCGTTCACCGTCAACACGGCGAGCGATGCCAATGTGACGGCAATTAAGGCCAAGACCGACAACTTGCCGAGCGATCCGGCCTCCAACACGCAAGTCAACACCCGACTTGCCGCTTCCGGCTACACCGCACCGGATAAT
>Ga0007866_1000017_pt1 | contig 47170 bp, 68 predicted proteins | sample CryBogCBH18Jul07_FD_71223 | JGI IMG/M metagenome (GOLD analysis project Ga0007866, IMG submission 71223) | Freshwater microbial communities from Crystal Bog, Wisconsin, USA - CBH18Jul07 | ecosystem: Environmental > Aquatic > Freshwater > Lake | place: Crystal Bog, Wisconsin, USA | collected... | reverse complement strand
TTCGCTTGGTCTAACTTTGTCTCCCATCACCACAGCCGTTGTTCCCATTGTTGGATTGAGAATTCGTACTAGGGCGCAATCGTAATGGACAGGTTCTGGATTAGTTCAAGCAATTAGTGAAATTACTGACGGAACCAATTTTGCGACTCCTAGCACTTATTATGTAAGTGCTACATGGAGCACATCAAGGTCTATGAAAAGTATTTTTGTGCTTCTTGCCCCTTTAGGTCCCCCTCAAGGCATGTTTCAAACAATAGGAATTTAACAATGACAAACGCACACGACACTAAACAAACTCATCGATACCTTATTCATTTTCCTGAGCACCCGGCTAGGAAGGACGACCCTCACTATGTCGATTTTAACCACTATCACAAGGAACATCGAGCAACGGCTCGTTGTCACATTGGTCAACGGATTGGATTCGGTGAGTGTATGGACGCACAGGGCCAACCGTGTGTTGTGGACGAGAATGGCGAACAGTCCGGACTCGAACTTCACCACGCTCACGTCGAGTTCAGCATGCAAAACGGAGTGTCGCTGTCGGCGTTAGCGGTTGATTATCCTGGAATTGACGATCCTAAAGAAGTGGGGGCTTGGGTAGAGAGTGGCGAAAACTTTAGATGGTTGTGCGCATGGCACCATCGAGGAGCATCAGGCGCGCATACCGCTTCACATTCAGATTGGGAAGCGTCGCAGTACGTAATGGGACTAATTAGTAAGGTGGATGAAACGTGATCGCGGGGGCAACAAGCGGATGGACGATCTTGTCCGCTATTTCGGTATTAGGCGCTACGGTGCTGATGGTGTTAATTCCTTTTGTTACGTGGTTTATTAGACACGAGCGTAAGAAAGCGATGGATCTTGAAGCGTTAGAATCCGCCAAAGCGAAGAAACAAGACGCGTTATACATTGCACTTCTTGGACAAGATCCTACGTTAGACGACCCCACGCCACCTCCCGGTGTGTTAGAACGCCTGTCCAACATGGAGGATAATCAAGCGGTGCTGGCTCAACGTTTAGACGATCAGGCTCGTCTGTTGGCTGATGTTAAAAAAGAAGTAACCCCAAACGGCGGAAATACGTCTCGACTAGGCGACCGAATTGTAAAAATCGAAAAACACCTAGGAGTGGCAGATGATTAACCACCCTTGGACGGAGGAGCGCAAGAATCAAGGACCGGTTACCGTAAAAAACGCGGCAAAGGACACGAAACGTGACACGTTCTTTAGTAGAGTTAACTCCAAGGTTGGGTTGGGTATTACACTGGTGGTTGGCACGATGTGGTGCGCATATGCGTTTGCCGTCATTGCACTATTGTCACTCCCTCAAGCTATTGCTTCACATAACCTCGTAATCATTGTTGCTTGGATCAGTTCCAATTTTTTACAGTTAGTGCTATTGCCGGTTATTATCGTAGGTCAAAACATTCAAGCTAAGGCTGCGGACAAGCGAGCCGAAGCCACGTACAAAGACGCTGAGGCAGTGCTGCACGAAACGTTAGAGATCCAAAGACACCTGAAAACACAAGACGTGATTATTAACGATCTAGTTACGTCACTAAAAAAGGAGAAGAAGAAGTGACATTCCCAACAATACGTACCGCAGGTAAGCGCGGTAAAGCGCCTACCAACTTCATGCGTAGCAGGTTTTACGCACGCAACTATCTCACTGGTTTAGAGGACTTGCCTAATCCACCGGCTTCGTTCGACTACGCTAGTGAGGTTGAGGGCGGGTTTCCTATGGCGTTGAACGACCATTACGGCGATTGCACTATCGCTGGTTTTGTTCATCTTGCACAGTTACTATACGCTTCGGTAGACGAGACGTTTGAATACCCAGGCGACGACGCGGTTAAGGCTACTTATTTTGGCCTTACTGGTGGACCAGACACTGGATTACAGTTAGAGCAGGTCATTCACGCTGCCATGACCGATGGTTTATTTGGTGTCAAAATCGCGGCTTTCATGGAGATCGACATTCGAGACAAGGACCTTATCTCACGCGCGGCTTATATATTCGGCGGACTATACATGGGATTTGATATGCCAGCCGACGCAGAAGGTCAATTTGAGCGAGGGCTTCCGTTCTACGTCGGACCAGGCGAAAATCCCGGAATTGGCGGTCACTGCATGACCGGGTCAGGCACCAACGCTCAGGGCATTGACCTTGAAACATGGGGCGCACAGACCGGTTGTACTTGGGAGTGGTGGCGCGCGTACGGAACGCAGGCAATCATCGTTATTCCTCAGGTATGGGTTGACAAGGGGCATGGGGCGCTTGACAACATCAACATGGACACCCTCATGGCAGATATGAAAATCATCGGAAACGCTTAAAAGGAGCATCATGACAAAAACACTTGCCGCAAAGATCGCAAAGTACGTATCGTACGTTGTGGCGTTAATCGTAGTTATTCACCCTGGTTGGCATCAGCCAGCGTGGGTGAGTGGCGCAGTTGGCGCAGCCGCACTTTTGACCGCGGGCGCACTGCAGGTTTACACCTTGATTTCGCACCACGTCATTACTATTACAGCTAAGGCTAAGGGAGTGGCGTCAGCCACGATTCCTAAGTGGTTCGACGCTAACAACATCAATCAGATCATTGAAACGTTAGTTACCGCTATCATTGGAATTATCGCCCTTTTTCACCCCGGTTTCAAGGAGCCTACTTCGGTTCAGTCCCTTGTCGCCACTCTTTCGGGTGTGATCGTAATTTTGGTGCCGTACATCAACAGCGTTTTCAAGAAAAAGACCGCAACAGTTAAGTAACTAACTGTTCATAATTCGGTGCCCCCAATCCAGGCTTCTTCTCCCCTGTGCCTGGGTTGGGGGCATCGTTATATTACCTCCTCCCTTGACAGTATGGCAAAGCGCGTGGTAGACTGGTTTTATGGTAGAAAACATGGATAGCCCAATGACTAACATGGAATTTGCACGTCGCGTAGGTTGCCACTTCACTATGGCAAGTCGTCTTCGAAATGGACACCGCGTTCCGTCAGCCTCTATGTTAGCCCGTATTGTAAAAGCGTTTGACATTTCAAACGCCGAGTTACAGGAACTTTGGTTAATCTTAGCTAAAAATCAGTCGGAGGACAAACGAGCCTCTGATTTTGGTCAGTGGCTACGCGACACTGTGTTTATTGAATACGCTGCTGCTGCCTAAATAGACTACCTGGGCTTGCCCGCGTGGCAAATGGTGTGGTAGGATATAGGTATGGAACTTACTATAGTAGATAAAGTAGCTGAAGGAATAGTTGAAATGCTGTGGCACGCAGGTTACACAGACATTGAGAACATTGACGACGATTCGTCGATCGGTATCTCCAAGTACATTGGAGCGATATCGCACGACGGTATTAGTATCTCAATATCTGTCGCTTACACACATTGAATTTGCGACCCCACCAGATCGAGGGAATCGACTGGTTGCGGCGAGTAGGACGCGGGTTATTGGCTGACTCCCCCAGGTCAGGCAAGACAGCTCAACTTCTACTCGCCGCAGAGGGTCGTACTTTAGTCGTTGCGCCACCCTTTCTAGAGGCGACGTGGCAAGAGCAACGCGAAATTTGGCGTCCCAACCTGGACTTCACGTTCGTGGGGTATCAGTCCGTCGCGAGACGCGCGCCCAACAAGCAGGGCAAAATGCTCCGCACAGAACCGTACCCCAAAGCCGAGTTCGCCGGCAAATGGGACACGTTGATTTGTGACGAGAGCCACAATCTCACAAACATGAAAGCCAATTGGACGCAGGCGGTTGCTCGCCTTGACTACGACCGACTATACCTTGCGACCGGTACGCCGGTTGCCCATTGGGTGCATGATTTACTCATGACCTTACGACTTCTTTATCCTAACGACCGACGATTCACCAATAAGAGTATGTGGTTGAAACGGTGGTTCAAGATGTCGCCTAACCCTTTTTCTAAAAGCATGGAGCCTTACATTCCGGTTGGCGACCCCAACAACGGGTTGCTTGACCGCTACACGTGGGAGCAGTTCTGGTATGAGAACGGCCTCGATGGGTATGAAGGCAAGATGTTACAGCGCGAGGTTGATCTTGGAGTACCGGTTACCGAGCAGGTGATCGAAGTGCCGATGACCACGAGTCAGGCCAAGTTGTACAAGCAGTTGAAAAAGGACTACGTTGCTTGGACCGAGCATGGCACCGAAGTTAGCGCTTGGTCGGACGGTGGGCTGCACACCAAACTGTTACAGTGCAGCACTGGCACAGAAGTTCTAGAGGATACACCGGCGCTGGCTATGCTAGGGGCAGGGAGCGGAAAATTGTCTGTAGTCCGAGAACTACTACCGGAAAGCAGGCGCTCCCCTATGCTGCTGTTCTGCCACTTTCGCGGTACGGCCCGAGCGTTGGCAAAACTAGCTGACCAAGCCGGGGTTCGATGGGGACTCATTATGGGAGGGGTGGCGAACGCAGAGCGTGACCGTCTACGCCACGAGTTTCAAGCCGGAAATATCGACGTTCTCATAGGAACCGTGTCTACGGTAGCGGTTGGGTTGACGCTTAGTCGTGCAGCGACCGAGGTTTTCGTCGAACACTCATGGACGCCATGGAAAAACGTACAGGCACGTCAGCGTGCGATGGTTCTGGGCAAAACGTCACCTGTTCACATTATCGACCTATGGACCAAAGACACCGTCGATATCGGAATGCGCGAGACAGTTGAAACCAAGACCGAACAACAGATCAAGTCACTCTCGGCGCGCGATTTTAGGGCCATGCTAGACGGTTAAAAATCGTGCTTGACACCACGGCAAATCATATACTAGACTGGTGGGACACCGAGATACGGAGGGCGATAATGACAATGTCACACGCAGAAGCAGGTAAGCGAGGGGGCGAGGCGCATGCAGCAAAGCGCAAAGCCGAGGGTAAGGTCGCACGACCTAAGCCAGTCCCTAAGCAGTGCGTATGTGGTTGCGGCGATATGACTAAAGGCGGAATGTTCTGCATGGGACACGACGCACGTCATAAGCGAAACCTCATCGCAGAGGCGCTAGCAGGAAATAAGGATGCCGAGGCTGAACTAGACGACCGCGGTTGGACGAAGTTCCTGGAAAAAAGTCGCGAGGTGGCGTCAAAGCCCAAGCGAGAGCGTCGCAAGGAGCAAGTGGAAGTAAAGCTTGAAGAAAGCGAGGCTCGCATGGATGCGTTGCGAGGCGCAGCCGATCGACTTAAGTCGGTGGGTCGCTACTTCAAGGCTAGTGGCATGAAGTTGGAAATCACGAAGCAAAACGCCGAGCGCATTGTTGCGATGAGTGACGAAGAACTCAGCACGATTACACAGGAGGAGTTGGATGCGCGTGTTTAAAGAAGTGCTGGCTATCTTCTCCGTTTCGTGTTTCACCATCGTTTTCACCGCCAAGTTTTACGGATGGATTTACAAGCAAGATGCTGAAAAGACCGAGCCTAAGGTTCAAACGGACCGTGGCAAGGAGTCAATCAAGATCATCAAAGATGAAGGTCCGATTGACTGGAAGAAAAAGGGTTGGTCGTAAAAAAACCGCTCTTGACGGCACGCCAAATGGTGTGCTAGGATAGTGATGTAAGACCGGGACGTCCTGTCCCAAACTACAGAGGGAGAAATATTATGGCTACCGAGCCGAAGTTGTGCCGTAGTGGAAGTGGGGCGCTTGCCCTGCGTGGAACGTTTGCTCCGGGTGGTGACGCTAAGTACAAGTCTCAGCTCATCAACCGCGCAATCGCTGGTCCCCTCTCCAAGGAGGAGAAGGAAGTCGAGACGAAGCGTCTGCAGGGTCTTGGCTACGACGAGGAGCACCTGCGTGACCACGCAACCGAGCTTATGACCGTGAAGCGCGCCGAGGCGGTTCTTGAGGAGCGTGGCTGGACCAAGTTTCTCGACAAGAAGCGCGAGACGATCGCCGCTCACGAGGCAAAGAAGGCTGCCAAGGCTGAGGAGCGCGCTGCCAAGGTCGCTGCTGCCAAGGAAGCCAAGGCTAAGGCAAAAGCCGAAGCCGCCGCTTAATTCGCTTCCCCAGGCGAATCGGGGGAGGGTTGGGTATCTTGTTGGTTGTATACCCAACCCTCCCTCACCCCACAACATAACACTCAACGAAAGGAGTGAGCCATGCAATGCAGGCTCAAAGTGGTCACTACGACCGGTAAGTCATATCAAGGTCCGATTTCCGCATTCGACAGCGATAGCGCAATCAAGATGCGTGGTCGCATGATGGAAGCCCTTGCTGCCCCCAATAACGTCATCGAGTTGACTACCGATGAAAAGAATTGGTGGCTGATCCCCGCACGTGAAATCTCGACTGTGCACCTCGCCGTTTGGGACGAGGACGCTCAACTTCCGCTCAGGGGGTACATCGATGCCTGAGCCACAAGTTGTTTCATGGTCAGAAATCGACACGTTTCGGCAGTGTCCCTTCAAGCACCAGTTGGCGTACAAAGAGCGCTGGCAAAAGGAGCCGGTCGACGGTTCGCCACTCTCACGTGGCTCCCTCTTCCACTCGGTCCTTGAGGAGCACTACAACGGAATTCTCCACAACGATATGGAGAAAGCGCAGAACACCATCGACTCCCTGTTGGGAGCCAACGATGAAGAGCGTACGCAAGATCAGGAACTGGTTGACTGGATTTACCGCGGTTACTACGCTCACTACAAGTTGGACGGAAACTGGAAGATCATGGCGGTTGAGTACGCCAACGAGTTCTGGTTGCCGACCGAGACAGGCGAACAGTCTGAGTACAAGATCAAGATGAAGATCGACTTGATTGTCAAGGACCCGAATCAGCGCATTTGGATCGTTGACCACAAGACGTGCAAGAATCTGCCCAACGACAAACTGCTGGAACTTGACGACCAGTTCGGTCTGTACACGTGGGGACTTAGGACTTTGGGCATGACCGTTCACGGTTCTATCCACAACGCGTGCCGTACTTACCGCTACACGTCGAACAAGCCGCAGCCCCTTGACGAACGGTTCAAGCGAACGCTGATGTACCGCACAGACAAGGAACTCGACAGGGTGGCGATTGAGGCGTACGCAACAGCCAAGCGTGCGTGGGGTCCGGGTCCACTTGAGGGTGACCCCGAGCGCAACCCGAACACCGACACGTGCAACTGGCGGTGCGACTTCACGGAGCCGTGTCTCGCTGGACGCAAGGGTGTCGAGATTCGTGGTGCAGGCAACTTGCTGCAAGCGCAAGGTTTCCGTCAGAACTTCGAGCGCCACTAATGGGCGAGATATTCGAAGGTGGCGGTTTCGTCCTCGATACACCCGAAGAAATTGAGGCTTACCGACTTATCCTAGCATGGCAAGGATTGGTCGTTGAAACCATCTTCGGCCAGAAGATGAGTAGACACGTCAATTGCTACATGTGGGTTAAAAGAAACCTTGGCTTCAAAGGTAACAGGCGCAACGTTCTGCGTCAATACGAGGACTACCTCGTTGATCTTGGCCTTCTCGACTCTGAAAATAGGCGAGCCGACTCTCCTACGGTAGACGACATACCGTAGGTCGAGGGGAGGGGGTGGCGTCACGGACTACGTTGCCCCCTCCCAAGATCTAACACTGCCTTGACGCACAGGCAAATCGTGTGCTAGGCTGGTATTCGGACCGGGGATCCTCCCCCAAACGAAAGGGAAGTATGGCAGAACGTAAAACGTTGGGCGACCAACAAGAGTTCGTTCGTATCTTATGGTACGGCGACCCAGGAACTGGCAAAACGACAGCCTCGGCGTCGCTTGCTAAACTCGGCAAGATTGTTCACATCGCAGCCGACCCCGGATTGAAGGCCCGACCTTTGACCGAACTGGGGGTCCCAGTAAACAAAATCGAAGTTCACGACGACATTCGATTTGAAGCTCTTGACAAGCTGTTTTGGGACGTCAAAGAGATGTTGGCCAAGGGCGGCAAGGACGCTCCAGTTGGGGTGTTGTGGGACTCGATCAGCGAGGCGCACAAGAAACTGCTTGAGCAAACCGCAGCCAAGGGATACGAAAAGGCAAAGAACGCTGGCAAACCGCGTGAACGACTGTCTATCCACCTTGAAGACTACGGCACCAACTCAGGTGAGATGCGTTACCTGATGCGTCGGTTCCTCGATTTGGAGTGCCACGTTGGGTTCGCTGCTTTGTCTAAGCGTGAGCAGGACCAGAACACCGGTTACGTCACGTACGGACCGGATATGACGCCTAAGTTGGCACAAGACCTGCTTGGCTACGTCGACCTTGTGTGCAAGACGTACACCAACACTGTCGATGGAATGGATGAGCCGGAGTATTGGGGTTTGTTTCGCGCTGTCGAAGGGTGGGCTGCAAAGGACCGGTTCCATGCGCTGCCTCCTCGCCTCATCAACCCCACGTTCGACCGCGTTATCAAATACGTGGATGGGGAGTTGACCGCAGACACGGACCCCGATATGGAAGCAGCGCGTGAGCGTCGACGCAAGAAAGACGAAGACAAGTGAGCAAAAGGTCACCTGGTTCCAAGTGGGCCATGAAGCAAGAGAAAGAACGTTACCGCAAGGAACGTGAGCGCTATCGCGCTAAGTTGCTTAGGCGTCGTGCGGCTGAACAATCCGCACTTGACGAGCAGGCAACCAGTGTGGTAGACTAGTAGTCCAATCAGCTAGAAAAATATACACAGAAAGAGAGATAAACATGCCAGCACTTCCATCAAGCGAGGCTGCCGCCGTTGAGGAATTCGAGGGTAACGCTTACCCTGTTCTCGACCCCGGCGTCTACCACTGCCGACTCTTCGACGTGAAGGTCGGAGAGGGCAAGGCCGGACCGTACTGGAATTGGGAGTACCACCTTGAAGGTGGAAGCGCTCGATTCTGGAACATCACCTCGCTCTCAGAGAAGGCGCGTTTCAAGATGAAGGAGACGTTCGACGCGTTCGGCGTCTCTGCTGACACCAACACCGACATGCTCCTTGGCCGTAGCGTCAACCTGCAGATCGGTATCGGCACCATCACCGGTGGCGCACGTGAGGGTCAGCAGCGCAATGAAGTGATTCAGGTCCTGCCTTACGAGGCAACGGACCTGGAGGAGGAAGAGGTTTTCTAACCTCGTCCATCTAGGTGTTGAGGGGGTTCAGTGGCCGACCACACTGGACCCCCTCGGCTTATTCGTACAGGGGAAGAGAGAGGATAGTGAGATCAAGTGGGTGTACTCGATGAGGCACGTGTTCTACATGGACTAGGATTCAATCCTATCCCAACCAACAGGGGAAAGAAATCGCCGGGTATCCCAACCTGGCAGCAATACCAAACCGAGCGGGCCACCGACGCCGCAATCGAAGCGTGGTGGGGACCGAACTCTAGTTACACCGGAATTTGGGTTGTAACCGGCGCAATCTCTAGTTTGATCGTCCTAGATTGCGACTCACAGGAAGCAGACGATTACTGGCACTCGTTGATCGGTCCCATGATGGACCAAACGTGCTGCGTCAAGACAAGCAAGGGGCACCACTATTGGTTCCTGCTCGCCCCCGGCTCAGGAGCCAAATCCTGGGCTATGAACGAAGGGGTGATGAAGTTTGACGTCAAGGCGGATGGGGGTGGCGTAATGGCACCACCGTCTCCTCACCCTGAGGGTGGATTCTACGAATGGGTGCGCGATCCGCATCACATTCTCGCTGCGCCAGACCTCCTACTAGATGGGGGTGCTGCTGTACGACTAGCGCTATCCACCGGCGGAGAAATCCCTGTAGTCTCTAGGGGTACGGTGCTTGACGCGGTACTGGCAGAGGAGCAGCCACGCAGCCTGCTGTCCGAGTTGTTGAGGAAGCCACCCGAAGAGGGGGGCCGAAACAACTGGCTTAACCGTGTGTCAGGACACATGGCACGTATCGTTCCTTATGAAGACGCATACCACGAACTGGTAAAACTGGCAAACTACGCACTGCCCAAGCCACTAGAATTGGACGAGGTAAAGAAAACCGCCGATTCAGCGTGGCGTGCGGAGAAAGCGAAGGGGCTGGACACACCACAAGCCTTGCTTGAACAGGGAATCGTAACAGCAGAGCCGGATGAAAGTAACGGCTGGCTGGTCGGCACAGGGTCACAGTTGTTGACGCCAGTGCTGGTGGAGAACGGCAAGTCAAAGAGCGAAGTCCTCTACCCTTGGTGTGATTTCGACATCAAGGTGCTAGGGTCACTGGTAGGAGAAGAGGAAATCGACTACCTCGTACTGTTGACTACGCAGTACCGTTCTATTGAATGCAGGCTGAACTCGTCCACCCTTGGTTCGCCACGGGACCTGACTAAGTGGCTTGCTGAAAGGCAAGGCTCGATCATCATACCGAAAGGGGACGTTTATGGCCGGAACTCGGAAAGCCGACGACTACAGCGTTACGTTCAGTCGCAGAAAGCACCCGTCTACAAATCCGCTTCTGCACTCGGTTGGAACGATGGAGTTGGTGGTTTCATTGTCCACGAGGGCGTCATTCGCGGCGGATCTTCTGAGATTGAAGGATTCGGAGATACGCGACCTGCTTCTATTCTGTCCGATTGGGCACCATATCGCTATGGGTTCGCAGGAACTAGAGATGACGCTCGCAGGGTTCTTGCACAGGTACTCACCTTCCACGACGAAACCGTTACGGCGGTTTATGGTTCGTGGTGGGCAGCGTGTTTCCTCAAGGTGCAAATCATGGCGGAGGCCAGTCTATTCCCATTCATGGCGCTCGAAGCCCCGAGTGAAAGCGGTAAGACTACAGGTTTCTTTGCCTTGATGATGCAATTAGGAGGCAACTATGAGGGTCACGGAGAGTTCACCATGGCTGCTTTACGGGACCGATCCTCTGGTCATAGAAATGGGCCAGTCTGGATTGACGACATATCGGACCCGGAAGGTATTTGGGATCTCGTTCGGCAGAGTACGTCCGAGGGTTCTAGGACAAAAAAGCAGGCTGATCGTCACCGACAGGAACGTGTCGCGCTGGTTGCTCCTATCGTGGTCAGTGCCGAAGGTATGGCAAGTCTCAATACAGAAAAGGCTCTTGCCGACCGAGCTATTAAGCTGACAGTACCTAGTCCCACAGGTCGTCGGTCTGTAGTAGACCCGACACGACCGCAGTGGGACGACATTCTCAATTTGCAGGCTCAGTACCAAAAGGATCTGACTCAACTGTCTGGGCACTACGTTTCTATGGCACTAGAGCATGTTGATATGGTAGACGAGTTGCGTACGTTGAGGCCGGTATCAGGTAGACACGGCGACAAACTGGCTATCCTTCGGTTAGGCGCACGTATCCTAGCGAACATGACGCAGGACGATACGTACATTGAAAAGGTAGACGCATGGTGCGACAACCAAGAGTACTACAAGGGTGACAATATCCTCACAACCGAAATTTTGCCGTGGGCTTGGCGTATGCTGATGTTCCCACGTACAGCTAAAAACGGAGCTGAGGTGTACGTCAATGATGAGAACATCGTGTGTTACAATGAGCAAAGGCTGGCTGACTTGTGGTCTGGGCGGCGTGACCTGACTACTAGACAGCACCAATTGGGTACAATCGAATCTATTCGTGGACAGCGACGCGACCTCGGAATCGAAGGCAAGGGCCACTCAACACGCACTCACGGTGGAGTCGTGAGGTACCACAGGTTGAACGCAGAGGACTCAATGCGAGTAATCGAGCGTTCTGGTTTTGTCGTCGACGACACGAAGTTGGTATAAGATGGGGGCTATGTTTACACAGTGTAGCAGGGCTGTAGCATGGGGGTATGCTACGCTCCCCTCCCAGGCCAGAAGGTATGCGGCAGACCCTCGTAGCACTGTAGCACCCACTACGCACAGCCTACCGGAGTGTAGCACCCACTACATTAGAGAAGAGGGGTCGCGCACGTGGGGAGCGTATATTTCGGAGCAGGTATGCTACAGGACTACAGGAGATTTCAGGAGTACCGTACGTACCGGGGGCTTGGCTGTAGCACCCCCTACTGCTACACTATGTAAACCTACGCCTAGAGCAGTGCTACAGGTGTGCTACACTATGGAAAATGGAGATGTTTGATGCTGGAGTTGCCAAATGTTAGTGGTCTGGTTGTTGCTTGTGACACGGAGACGAGCGGCCTACACGTTGACGATGGTGCTAGAGTTAGCGCTGTTTCTATTGCGTATCGTCATGAAGATAAACTCATCAGCGCAGCGTATCCGTTTGACCAAGGAGCGCTAGACAAAATCGGCGTTGCCAACAGTCTGTTCGACGTGGACGACAACTGCAGCGAGGAAGAGTACGTTCAGCTGATTGAATGGCTCGGCCGGCAGCGGCTTATTTTTCACAAGATGTACTTCGATCTGCAGATCTTGAACAAGGGGCACCGCAAGTGGGGCCACGGCAAAGATCTCATCATGCAAACGGTGTGGGACACCAAGTTAGCACAGTGGGTGATTGAACCGCTCGAATCGACAGGATTGAAAGAAACGGCTGCACGTTTGTGGGGTGAGGACGAGAAGGCAGAGCAAGACGCGTTGAAGCCGTACCTCAAGCAGAACGGTAACCGGTTTGATTTGGTGCCGTGGGACGTGGTTGGACCGTACGCATCGAAAGACGCAGAACTTACGCTCCGGTTGTACGAGTCGCAGCAAGAGATCCTGCGATTGAAGCATGACCTTCTGCCACACATCGAGTTAGAGATCGATTGCGCCAGGACGCTCACTAAGATGAGTTACCGTGGTATCGGTTACGACGTAAATCGCTCGAGGGTTGAAGGCCAGCGTGCTGTGGCCATGATGAAGGAAGTAGACAAGCAGATCCCATTTCCGCCCACGCCAGTCGAAGCGAGGAAGTGGTTCTACGAGGTACAGGAAGCAATCCCTCACTGCGTGACGGATAAGACAAGGCAACCGTCAGTGAGCGAGTGTTGCGTGCGGAGTTTAATCCAGCAAAACATTCCAGGTGCGAAGATGTACGCCACAAGACAAAAGATCATGCACGCTATTGGCACGTACTACGATGGGTTCGCTAACGCGGCAGGTGAAGACGGTCGATTGAGGACAGACTGGAAGCAAGATGGAACTGTGACCATGCGGTTCTCGTCTAATCGAGTCAACCTGCAGGCTCTGCCTCACGACTTTCAGACCGAGGCTCTTAAAGGAATCATCCCTCCACGTGGGCTGTTTAGAGCTGAACCGGGGTGGGAACTGTGGGAGTTCGACCTTGCGCAGGCGGAGGCCAGAGTCGCAGCCAAGTACGCAGGCTGTGAGACGTGGATTCAGATGTTCATCGATGGAAGAGACTTGCACAGCGAGACGTCAGTGAAGTTGTTCGGGGACGCCGAGTTCCAGAACAGGCAGGTGGCGAAGCGAGCCAACTTCTCGCTGATCTACGGTGTCGGACCGGCTACGTTTTCACGTTCGGTGGAGAAGTTCACTGGTATCAAGTTGCTGGACGCCGAAGCGAAGAAGATCGTGAACGAGTGGAGGGAGATGTACCCTGAGTTCCCTCGTATCAACCGCAAGGCAGAGCAAGTGGCGGAGCGACGTGGGTTTGTGTTGCTGGCGGACGGTAGGCAGCGGTATTTCAAGCCGTACGAGGAGAAGCACAAGGCGTTCAATGCCGTGATTCAAGGATCGATCGCACAGTTCGTTAAGCGATGGATGGTGGGAATCGACGATGACGAGAGGAGTCGAGTGTTGCTGCAGATTCACGACTCCCTTGTAGTGGAAATTCCTGAAGACAAGGTCGATATCGGTACTAAGGCGATTATGAACTACGGCAGTGATATGGCGACCGAGTTCTTCGGTGTGCCGATGTACTCAGAATCGAAACGCTGGAAGTAAACAAGCCCGAGTGGTGGAATGGCAGACACGGAGGACTTAAAATCCTCTTCCTTCGGGAGTGCGAGTTCGAGTCTCGCCTCGGGCACGTGAGTAATACTGGGCTTGACGCAGTGGAAAATGGTATGGTAGACTAGGGTTATGACGCGCAGACTAGTGATTAGCATCGATCCAGGCGAAGTGCATTGTGGCACAGCGGTTTGGCTTGAAAGCGAGTGCATCGAGGTTCGCGAGTATCAGCCGCTTGATTTGTACAAGTGGCTGACTAAGCGTATGGATTTGAACACAATCAAAACTATCGTGATGGAGGAGTACCGGCTCTACCCTTGGAAATCTGTAGAGCAGGGGTTTTCACAGCTGAAAACGGTGGAAACGATCGGTATCATTCGCTACATCACAACAGTCTTGTATGGGGTAAAGTTGGTAGAACAACCGGCCCTCATCAAGAAACCTGCTGCCGGTCATATGAGGGCAGCAGGAATCGAGAATCGTGCCGTTGTGGAGAAGAAAGGTGGGCATTGTGCCGATGCTTTCCTTCACGGCTGGTACTATCTCAACAAACCACAAAACAAGGGAGAAAGCAATGCCAGGTAAACTGCAAGTGATCGTCGGCGGTCAGTTTGGCAGTGAAGGTAAGGGCGCTATCACCGCGCACCTTGCACGTACGGAAAAGCGTGAACTCACAGCAGTGAGGGTAGCAGGACCAAACGCAGGACACACCGCGTATGACGATGAGGGAGTCAAGTATGCGCTGCGTGCGCTGCCTGTTGCCTCGATCGCAAGGCCGGACTCCAAGTTGGTGATTGCAGCCGGTAGTGAGATCGACTTCAACGTACTCGATGACGAGATTATGGAAACTGCGCATTACCACAGCGCAGCAAGACTGATCGTCGATGGGGAAGCCACAATTATCGAGCCAAAGCACGCACACTCGGAATCTTCGATCACGACTGGCACGACTGGCAAGGGGATCGGTGGCGCAAGGGCAGCACGCCTTATGCGTGAAGCGTCGCTCGCTTATGATGGTGCAGCGGACCGTGGATACGCGACGTCATCCACACCAAACATCTTGATGAACGACCTTGAGTACGATGCGTGCGTGCAGATTGAAGGAACGCAGGGCTATGGGCTTGGCTTGCACGCCGGTTACTACCCTCACTCCACGTCGTCAAACTGTCGTGCTATCGACTTCATGGCTATGGCAGGACTCAGCCCTTGGTCTGTAGACGTGAAGGACCTGGAGATTTGGATCGTGTTTCGCACGTACCCGATTCGCATCGCCGGCAACAGTGGACCGATGTACATGGAAACATCATGGGAAGAACTGAGTGCAAGCACAGAGGGACACATTCAGCCAGAGTACACGACGGTTACGCAGAAGCGACGTCGTGTGGGTGAGTGGGACCAGGAGTTGGCCAATGAAGCCATGGCAGCAAATGGGTTTCCGAGCGACAACTTGCACGTGGCGTTGACGTTCTTGGATTACGTGGCTCCGTCGTGTGCGAACAAGACGGAACTGAACACCTACGGACGAGACGTCCTGCGTCACTTTGAAGTGCTGCTGGGCAAGCGCGTTGAACTGGTGGGTACCGGGCCTAACACCGTGGTGGACCTTCGATGAGGTGCACTAGCGGAATTGAGCATTGCGAGTGCAAACTGTGCTTGACTATGGCTGCGATAACAACAGTGCCAGAGTCACCTCGTGAAACGCTAGCGGGGTGGTGGCGTAACACCGCTGAAAACGAGATCAACATGGTGGTAGACAAGGCGGTTGAGTATGGAGCAACCGACCTGTACGAAATCGGGCGTGAGATTTACACTCGAATGGGCAAGAAGGAAGGAGTGGACTACACCGCAAAGGTGGCGACGTCCGCTGGCATTTACTTCTACCTGATCGGTAAGTTGGCTCGTTGGGGAACCGCAGTTGAAGAGTGCAGAATGCCACACGCCGACACTCCGTTGGACGTGGGTGTGTACGCACGAATGATGCAGAGGGTACTAGAGGTAGGAGAGTGGCCGGGTGTATAGCGTCAAGCGGTGGGTAGCCCAGACTATCCGGGATTTTCTGGCAGAGGATACGGCGGTAGGCAGCGCTGCAGAGTCAGAGCAGCAAGTCCTACCAGTCCTCTTGAAGGGCCCGTACTCACGGTTGCCAGAGCAAAAGCACAGGGGAGACGCCGGGTTCGACTTGTACACGAGCAAGCGTACGAGAATCGGACCCGGCGAGTTCGCCAACGTTCCCACTGGTGTCCACGTAGAAATGGACAGCGACACGTGGGCGTTGATTATGGGCAGGAGCAGCACGCTAACCACGCGTAATCTTCTGGTCAACACGGCAGTGATCGATTCGGGTTGGCGTGGTGAGTTGTTCGCTGGCGTTAAGAATCTGAACAACGAGTTCGTGGTCATCGAGCAGGGCGAGAGGGTGGCGCAGTTTATCCCGATGGGAGGAATCAAGGCCAACCGCCTCGTTCCCACACGAGTTCACAAACTGGGCGATCACGATAGGGGAATTAATGGATTCGGATCCACTGGACGTTGAGTCTGATTTCGATCTAGACGTGGAACTTGCTCGTCTAGATCAAGTCGATTCTATCATCCAAGATATAACAAATCAAATTGAGCAACTGGAGAAGTTGATCTATGACACACAAAGGAAAACCGGACAAGTTCAGTCTACATAAACCAGTGTGCAAGTATGATGGTTGTCCGAAGAAAGGGTATAAGCATGACAAATGTAAAGCCCACAACAGGCAGCATCTACCTTGTGGAAATGAACCGATGGAGGGACAGTTTGTTTGCTCAATGCATGGGGGCAAGTCGTATGCTGGACTTGAGCGAGGCAAGTTGCGTCAGGCTGTGACTTTAGCTCAACGTCTAGTCGCGTTTAACCCCGATGAAGAAGAATCTATCGAGGAAGGACTGTTGCGTGAGGTAAGGCAATCAAGCCAAACGGCTCGTGCCTTAGCTGAAATCATCGCTGAGACGCGCAAAGATCAACTTACGCAACGTACTCCCCGAGATGGAGAGAAACTGGACCCACTGGTTGAGGCTTGGAACCAGGAGCGAATCACACACGCTCGACTGGCAAAAATGGCGATCGACGCAGGAATCGACAAGCGTAAACTGCAGTTGGCTGAGAATCAAGCCCAACAGGTGGTCCGCGCCATGGTTATGTTGCTTGAGCACCCAGCCCTGCAACTAAATCGCGGCCAACAGTTGTTGGGTCGACAAGCAGCAGCAGAAATCCTGCGGAACATGCCAAATGAAGAGATGATCCTGGACGCTGAACTAGTAGAATAGAATCAAACGTCAGACCAGAGATACAGAAAACCCCCGGCCCAAATTAACGGACCGGGGGTTCTCTGTTTCCGCGCTGTGAGTGTTAGGCGGAGGCCTTGGCTCGGGTTGTGCGTCGGCGCTGGTTGACGATCTTCACCCTGTCGTCTTCGGTGCGAGCGAAGTCTTCGGTGGTCGGCTCATCGGACGTCATCTCGTCGTCCTTGATCGCGACCTTCTTCGCCTTCTTGGTCTTGAGGGTCATGAAGTGCTCCCACCCGAACTTCTTGAACTCGTCCGCCACAGTCGAGATCTCAACCGAACCGTCTGGGTGAAGGACCTCGATTTGCGTCTCGCCCTTTCGGAACAGCGTCTGCAGGGTGGACTTCGTCTTGGCGTCGTGGCCAGGAGCGAAACGTGCTCGGGTGTCGGCTCCGCAACCAACCTCGATCTGCGCATCTCCACTCAGCACGTAGCAAGTGCACTTCTTCCACTGCTTCGACTTGGGGGTCTTGACCTCGGCGGAGGTGGCGTCGGTGTTGGCGTTGGTGTTAGTTGACTTTGTCATTTTTGATTACCTTATCTTTCTTGGTTTTTGATCGAGACCGATCTGGCCTCTCACTGGAACTATCTTACTATACGATTTGCCCGTCTGTCAAGCGGGATTTACCACCATGAATCGTAATAAACCTCCATATCTTGCCCGATTGCTTGAAGGGCATTCTCTACAAACTGCAAATCCAACTCCTTGTAGTGCAAATCTGAATCTTCACCAAAGAAGAAACCACTTGTGGGAGGAAGGTCAAACTCGTTGATTGCGTCCCTAAGGGCAATCAGATCTTGCATTGTCAATCTGATAGGGCAGCAATTGAAACTGATGGTGCCAGCAAAAAAACCTTCGGTTTCGGGTTGAGCAGGGTCGCCTGCTTCTTCTCGCTTTCTCAGCCACAACTGTTCCATCCAACCCTGCAGGTTTGGGTGCTTTCGCCAGTAGGCGAGTTCTTTCACTGCGCCAATTTCGGCAGCCTCTCCTCCTTCCCAACCTACTTTAAAGTCGGTGTTGTCCTTGTGTGGCATTACTGCGTATGCGTATTGGTCAAGTCCCATCAGTTGTTCTCGCTTTCTGGAATGAGCGCTTCCACTGCAGCCAACTCAAGTTTACTCATGATTTGGTTGTACATGTTGTCATTCTCTACCCACGAACAGGTGGACAACGCTTTTGCTTGCTTGTCACTCACTTCGATTGTTATACTGAGCATGTTAACTCACCAACTCCAATTCTATTTCTGTCATGGGCAACTTGCACCCTGCTTCATTCCACCTTACTACGTAAGGAAACTCGCTATCTTCGCTGATTTGTGTTACCTCCCCCACGTCTCCGATGAGACGATGTATCTCAAACACAGGGTGCATAACGTAAGTCACGATATCACCCTTGTTGTATTTGGTCTTGCTCATGTTACCAACCCGTGTCGTAATCGTAGTTCGTGTCAACAAGGTCAGACTCAGTGAACTCGTCAATGTCGTCGTCGCCCGAACAATTGGCGTCTTCACAGTGTCCGCAAACTTCGAACTCGTTCGGTTCTGGAATCCAGTCTGGGTTTCTCATTCGTCATCTCCTTCTTCCCAACAGTCGACAATTTGTGCGATGTCTTCCAGTTCAAGCATGTTCAACTTGTCCTTGGTCGACATTTCGTCGAACATCTGAGTCAGCGCTTCGGTTGGGCTACCTTTGTAATCCTCAGGCAAGTCGATTTCTAACCAAATCTGCCACTTTGCTTCCCATCGAACCATTTTAGTCACTGCTATTCCTCCTTATCGTCGAACCACACTTCAACTCGGTAGATGATTTTGCCTTCTCGCAACGTCCAGTCACTCATATCAAAATCGTTGATGTGACCTTCCTTTACGAGTCGGTCCAGTTCTCGGTAACTCATATGGAATTGATGCCAGCAATTCTAGGTCCGTCCTTGATCGCCACGAGATTGGCGTTGACGTAACTTATATTGCGTTGTTCGTGCCACTCGTTCGGGAAAAACGTCACAAGACGAGACGAATGAAAGCGGCACATGATCTCGGGCACGAACGCTGAGTAGTTGGCATCAGTGAAGTACCAAAACGAATTCTCATTGTAGAAGGCGACGTGCGTCGGGTCCTGGAAAGCGCCTCGGCCATCAGTGCTCGGCGTATTGCTGAGCAGAATCCCTCCATGTTCGAGAAGCCGGTAGAGCTCATTAAATAAAGCGATCTTGTCAGGGATGTGCTCAAAGAAGTCGACGGCGCGAATCACCCCGACGCTTCCGTCAGGAAAATCGATTCCCTTGGTCACGTCACACACGATGTCGACTCCCTGAGCCTCGTGCTGATCGACACCGATATAGCCATCAGGCTTCCGATGAGCGGCTCCGAGATCGAGGCATAGCAGTCCTCGTCGTTGAGCCCAAGCCAACGCATTCGCCTCAATGTTGGCATCATAGAGTGCGACCGTTTCAGCTTGAATCCTTGCGTTCAGTTTGGGATCGCGCTGGGTGTTCCTGTCGTGCATTCTCTGGAGGTAGAGGCATTCATCAATCATGTGAAAATCCGAGTGCTGATAGAGCCTGCACATGATGTCTTGATCGTCCAAGATGTCTAACTCTGGGTTGTAGCCGCCGATCGCTTCGTACGCCGTGCGACGGAACGCTCGAACATGATTGGGTGCGAACCAGATGTAGCTGACATTGCTTGGGAGCGGTTCCATCGATCTGCATTGCAGATAGGCCTTCCCATCAACCTCAACTTCATCGTAGATCCAACCCATGACCGAATTAAATCGATCGTCGTTCCGGCTGCCGTCCTCATTGATCTGTGCAAAGTGGCTGTAGACAAATCCCGCGTCGGGATGGCTATCAAAGGCCTTGACGACCTTCTCAAGACACCTTGAGGCCAGGATGTCGTCATGGTCGTACTCAACTAGGAACTCTCCCGAGGCAAGTGAGCAGGCCCACCGCTTCGCAGCGCCGACGCCAGTGACTGACGAGTCGGCAACTGAGACCTTGATACGCGGATCGCTAACCGAAGGCGTCCAACGGTTTGAACCGTTCAGGACAACGATCCACTCCCAGTCCTCGTAGGTTTGGGCAAGCATCGAACGTGCGCATTCATCAAGATGTGTTCTGCGGTGGCTGGGCGTGAAGACAGAGACGCGTGCCATTCCTATGATCCGGCAAGGTCTTTAGCGACGTCTCGGCTGATCGTGATGGTGATGGTGATGGTGTCGGGAACCTCACACTTGCAACCGTTCACCATGCAGTAGTCGGGAGTGTGGTCCTTTGCAGCGTGGCTACAGATTCGACAGTTCATCGCTCCCCCTTGATTGTTAGGCGTGCTGTCATCTGTCATCTCGCCTCCCCATAAAGGGTCGCAGTTCGTAGGTGACATTATCGAGAATGACGAGTGGCAGGTCGGGCTTGGTCGTCTCAATCTCCACTGGCTCAAACTCAGCATTGGCGTAGAGGGTGGTGGTGCCGTTGCCATTCGGTACCTCGGTGATCTGCCAGTCGTCTTTCTTGATGACGAACGCGAAGCCGCTTAGGACCCGAACGGTGCCACCGACCTCAGCGTTGCCGTAGACCTCAGCGGTTCCACCGACCTCAGCGTTGCCGTAGACCAGAGCGTTGCCGTGGACCCAAGCGTCGCCGTAGACCCGAGCGTCAGGACCGACATAAACGGTATCCTCAACTGTGGCTGTGTCTGCAACCCACCCGCCTCCGTTCGAGTGCTGGTGGGCTGGGACTGGTCCGTTGCCGTCCTTGAAATCGTGGATTGTCATGATCTTTCCTTTGTTTGTGTTCTTGCTCATCGCTCCCCCTTGATTGTTAGGCGTGCTGTCATCTGAACTGGTCAGTCTGTACACTTTCATTCTGCGTCTACTCCTTGGAAAAGGTCGTAAAACTCCTGGTAGGAGGATTCGGCTTCAGTGGGGGTGGCGTATCGAGAAAGCCAGACCGACCCGTTGGGATCGCACCACAACACTCGCTTCCCCTTAATCACAGCCCAGCCGAAGTCGCTGTCACCTGTCATCTCGCCTCCCCATAAAGGGTCGAGCGAGGCTTGGTAAACGTACTCGGCCATGCCGTTGAAATTGAACTTGTGCGTGCTGCCTTTCAGCCTGATGTCGTTTCCTTCGATTGTGATCATCTTGTCTCCTTTACACAAGGGGCGTGGCCCCACCGATAAACCAGTCTATCACACTATTTGTCCGTCTGTCAAGCGGTGTTTAATCTTCTTCCTTAAAAGTGTTTGCGTGAGCGTGGAACTTGGCTCGAATGTTCATCAGTTGAATTCGCATGTTCTCGATTCTTTCTTTGGGAAGCGAGTCTCCGATCAACCAACAATCCTCGCTTACCGCTTCCCAATCCGTGAAGACGGTTAATTTGTGCATCGACTTCAACGCGTTTTCTGCTTCCTGCATCTGAAGGTACGCCTGCCTTAGCTTGCGAATTGCAAGTGAACAAATGTCTCCTCCTGTGAGCGCGTTTTGCCTTGTGATTGTAATTTCATCCATTTCAGTCCACTCTCCATGCTGTGATTTTGGTTACGAAACGACTTTCGTCTGTCCTTACTCCGACCTCGGTTTGAATCTGAGTTTCCAATTTGAACCCGACTTCAATTGTTCCGTTTTCGTCATTTGAAATCCAATCTACTTTCAGTCGGTTGTCTGCGAGCCAATCGTCGAAATGTTCCATCATCTCGGCAAGATAACTCAGAATGTCTCGGTCGATTTGTTCGTGTTCACTCATGCGGTTTCCTTTGCTGACTCGTATGCTTGCTCTGACTTGGCGTACATTTCCCTTTCAATCTCAAACCAAGTCTGCCTCATGTTCTCTGATTCCTGTCGGTTCCTCACTCTCAGTCGTGTTGCTTGCATCACGCAATCCGCAGCCTCCCTTGCTTCGTTGTAAGTCATGCCAAGCGTGACCCAGTTGTCTGACAGAATCTCACCCTTGTTGATTTTCAACGTTTCGTAGTATTGAAGCAAGGCTGCTGCTTTCGCTTTCTCTGCGTGTCGCACGATTTGCGCAATGTGGGCAAACAACTCGCCACTTCGCCAAGCCTTGTCAAACTGGCGATCAGTGTCAAACAAATCGGCTGTCTCCCTTGCTGCTTTCAAGTGTGCTTGTGCTGCTTGATTGTGAAGAATGGCGATTTGGTCGTATTCTGGGTTCCATTCATTTTCCAACACGGTGACTGTTGCCGTTTGTTCCCACGCTTCGAACGTTGACCGGCGTGATTTGGTGAAGTATTCGTAACTCATTTCAGTTCTCCTCTTCTGCGTAGTGGTCCAACAACTGTTGGCACCACCAAGGGTCATCTGATTCTTCTAGCGTCACCTCATTTGCATTTTCAATCGTTTTACTTTCGATGATAAGGTCAATTCCCCAAGTTGACGCTTCCCAAACTGCCTTCTGCCTTGCCTCCTCTTCTGTCTTGGCAACAACTTCAACGGTTGGAGACATAAACGTTACTCTCCAAATCTTGGGTTCGGTGCTTTCGCTCATTTCAATTCCCTTCAATCTGATTCTGGTCGCGACGCTCATCTGCCATTTGTCTTGCGTATCTCTGGTTTTCGATCGCTCGCTTTATTTCCTTTTCATCTATCCACCCTTGGGTTCGCTCCAACGCTTTGCCTGCACGAATCACATCGTCGAAAGCAGAGGCAACGTCTCGCCAGTTTGACCAGCGAACGTCACCGAGATTCGTCTTCGCAATCACCGCATCCCAAGCCAAGTTGGCCATGCTTCGAGCGTACCAAAAGTAGTCGCTCGCTCGCTTGGCGAACACTTGCGTGCGAATTTCGTTGTCTTCGCCATTCTTGCCGTACTCATCGAAACCCATTAAGACAAGTGCCTCGCCCAACTCTTGGGTTCGTCGTGCCTCGGCTTCCACTGCCATTCGCCAAAGACCGGCGGCGGTGGCGTAACGGAAGACGGTCCAACCTTTCTCTATGCTGATATTTACGTAGTTTGACGCCTTGTAACTTTCGTATGTCTGACTGTACCTTGCTTCGTTTTGTGTCAACATGGTTTATGCTCCTTGGTTTAAAGGTCGGGGGTCGGGTTGAGAACTGAGTGAAGGCGACGTACGGCGTCTTCAATCGAGCGGGACTGGTGAAGCCGACGCTCAGCCGCGCCTTCTTCAATTCCCTTCTCAACTTCCGAGTCGAACGCACGCTGCGCTTCGATTTCATCGTGCTTCATTCTCCTGCCTTTCAACTTGGCTCATCGGCGGGACCGCCCCACCGCAAAAATCGTATCATACCCTTTGCCGCGCTGTCAAGCCCGGTTTTGAAGCAGACCCCATGGGAGGGTTGGCTTGTTATAAACAGAACAGGGGGTCGGAGCCGGGGTTTACGCTTGCTGAGCGTGAAAAGGGGGCTTTAATTTAACCGAACCAAGCCGTCGCGTCTCTTTTGGTCTGATCTGATTTAGGTTCAGGAACACAACCGGCTTGCCCGGTTAATTTAATTTTTAAAAACCAAATTCAGATTGGTGAAACCAAACCGTCCCCCGGCGTCGGCTCAATTTAGCTAAATCAAACCAGTTTGAGAGAACATAGTCTTCTCCACCAAATCGAACGGCGCATGGTATTCTATTTAAATAAATCAAACTAAATCTCCTTTCTTTTGGTTTTGTTTCCCCCGCCGAGCGCTTAATTTAATTAAATCAAACCAAACCAAAATTTAATAGTCTCCTCCACATCGTGGGGATATGAACGTGATTCTGCACTGTTGCCTCCTTTCGTGCAGTTGGGCATGACCGGGGGGTGAGGTTGCCCCCACCCCTCGGTTGGTTACCCTAGGCGCTAGCCCTGCTCACCGTTGAGCTTGGCCAGTGCCTTCTTGTTGGCCGCACCTTCGGTGAGGAAGCGCTCCCACTCCCTCAACGCAGCCCACTCCAGCGGCAAAGCCGTGAAGGTGGCTCCGGTCTTGGCATTGGTGATCTTCACCTTCATGCCAGCCCGGTTCGCCGCGATCAGGTTCGACTTGTAGCGGGCGTCGTGTCCCTGAGCGAAGCTCTTCTTGGTGTGACCAGTGCAAGCCTCCGTGATGAAGGCCCAGACACCCGCCTCATCGGACGCCGTGTCACGCACGACGCAGATGCAGGGGTTGTTGCCCTCCTTGTGAGGGGTTCGAACCGTGAACACCTCGTTGATCGAGGTCTCACGGGTTGCACTTGCCTTACGGTTGGCGGTAGCCATGGTATTTCTCCTATTGACTACACAACCGGACATTTGCCGGTTGTGTCCTGCCCCTATTAGGGACAGACCTTTGAGCGCCGCCACGCTCAGCGCCCAGGCCGGGGACGAACCCGACCTGAGCCGACCACTTGGGCGGTCAGTCCTCGCAGCGAGCGGCCCAACCTTGGGCCTGACGAATGGCATAGTCACGACCGACGAACCGACCAACTCGGTCTTGCGCCTCCGCCGCTTTACGCCACGCGTCCCTTGCCTTAACTGCGGGACCCGTACGGGCTGTCCGCTTTGCTTCGGCAAGTGCGCGGTCCGCCTCGATCTGGGCATTTACCCAGTTCATGACGTCCGCCTCTCTATTGATGGTGCTCATTTGGCTAACCATCCTTTCTTCCCTTTCGGGAGCGCCTGGGAAGGGTGGCGAACCCAACCCAGGCCGGTCATTGCTGACCTAGCATTGCTCAGTTGGTGGGGTGAAACTTGACTCACGCGCACTAACGAGGCACATCAACGCGATGTGGTACTCGCGAGCGTAAGCTCGGCCAGTGACCGTGTTCAAGTTCGCCCACCCCTGATGTGGGTGCACCTCGTCTTGAAGTTGATCGACGATCCACTCCAAGCGCTCCAGGTGCACGTTGACCAACTCAAACTGCTTCCAGAACGACAGAATGTCGATCCGCCAAGCGATGATCACAGCATCCATCACCAAGTTGGTAGTGTAAGGGAACCCGTCGATACCAAGCGAAGCGATTGCTTTATTGTTCGCTATGAAGTCGGGGTCCTCTTCCAACGTGTAGTCACCCATTTGGGTTCCTCCTTGTTATTACTACCGACGCGTTCGGTAGTAGCGCCCCGACTAGGTGTCGAGCCTAGCCGAGGCCGAGGTCAGTTGACCTCAATGACGCCGGGGAAGGCACGCTCGATCATCTCGATCGCCGCCGCTTCCTCAGCCTGACGAACCAGTTCGTGCCAAAGGTCGTCGCCCTTGACTGAACCAGCGTTGCCGTAAGTGGCTTGCTTGCGCTTGCTCATGGTGTCCTCCTTTCTTTGCTAGATGAGTGGACACCGGCCCGGAGGCCGGGGGAGGAAACCCTCCCCCGACTAACGGGTTCAGCTCTTGGTGCCGTTCAACTTGGCGAGGCGCTTCTTGGCCGTGGCGCTGTCAGTGAGGAAGTGCTCCCACTGGCGCGTCGCAGCGAAGTCCATGCCAGACCCGTAGGCCTTGGTCGAACCGTCCGCGTTGTAGACAACCATGTCACGGTTGGTCCAGAACATCTCCTGGAAGATGCCCTTGAGCCTCGCGTCGTGCCCCTGACTGAACGTCATCTTGGTCGTCCTGCCGTCAGAGCAGCCGATCTGGAAGGCCCAGATCTGACCCTCGTCGAGGTCAGGGCGACGGGTGATGCACAGGCAAGAGTTGACAGAGTCACCCTTAGCGCGGACAACCTCGGGCCACAGGTTCGCCGGAGCGACCTCCTTGACCGAGGCGACACCCTTGCTGTTGTTGGTGTTAGCAGCCATTTTGGCTCCTTTTTATGACTCCATGGCCGAACATTTGCCGGTCATGGCCTGGACCCCGTTGGGTGTCCAGATCGTCGGGCGCGCCAACACGCCCAGTACCTAGGAAGGTGGCGAAACCGCCCTAGGTGAGGTGATCGCGGCTTCGGGTCCGCAACTAACTAAGGGCGTCACCCCTTAGTGCGTGTAGACGGGCATAGGCGCTCCGTCGTTGGGGCGAATGTAAAAAAACTCCCCAACGCGCTCGCCATTAACCTCAAGGTGCATAAGCTGGCCAAAACCAGCAATACGCACATCGTCGGTGCCAGCCACAGCCCCGATAAGGGCCATAACAACGTCCACACTGATAATGTATTCGCGATTCATATTTCACCTCCTTTCGAGGGCTAGAACTGATAGTGACCCCTACGTTCACCATGTACTGCGTGCCACCTCACGGTGGGAACTAGCGGCGGTTACGCCACCAGTCGCGGATGAATACCGCAAGTACGGCAACACCGATAACAACACCCCATGACAGGATGTTGCTGATATCCATGTTAGGATCAGTCATTACTCACCTCCTCTCTCGCTAATCCAGCGCGCGAACGCCTCTGGCTCTTTGAACATATCAGGTCCGAAGTACGCTCGGAGCGCGGGCATCTGATCGATCCGCATACGTCCGTCCGGCGCAGGCCGAACAGTGCAACACCTAGTAACCGCATCCATAATAACCTCCTAATCTGATGGGAGCGCCACATCGTGGTCGCTCCCCCTCTGCGCCCTTCCCTGAACACCTGATCCTCTGACGCGACGAACCCAACCCAACCCAAGGGGATTTGACTACGCGACAACCCCCTGGGGGGGAATATATATACTCTATTTAAATTCGCGTAAACGTAAAATACCCCCCTCCCATTGAAATACTATCGTTGACAGGAGGGCAACTTGTGTGCTACACTATAACCATGGCTATCGCATTAGATTTTTCATTTGCCCGCCCCTCGATCGACTCGATTAAGGCCGCAGGTGTATCCACCGTTATTCGGTACCTGACTGGACAAGGCAAGGCTATCGACGCCGCCGAACTGCACTCTTATCTCGACGCCGGTATTTCAGTCGTGTTCGTGTACGAAAATACCGCCGACGACGCTGCAGGCGGTTATAATGCAGGGCACGCTAACGCCTTAGACGCACAAGGCGCACTCTACAATTTAGGCATGGACCCAGCGTTTACGCCACCTGTGTACTTCGCTGTTGACACCTCAGTCAACCCACAAGACGCGGTGCCTTACTTCCAGGGCCTGTCTACGGCTTTCGGGCCTTCAACACTTGGGGTGTATGGCGAGGGCGCTCTCTGTGAAACTCTCTCTAGTCTCGGCCTGTGCCGGTGGTTCTGGCAATCAGAGTCTACCTCCTTCCCCGGCAATTCCACCACGTTGCCTATCACGCACCTGCAGCAGAAGTTCGACGCGTCGCCGGTACCGGACACAGACTTAAACATCATGTGCAAGCCCGACGTTGGTCAAATGCCGCGACCTAGCCCCCCCAAACCCCCCCAAACGCCCCCATATCATAACAACATTCTACTTCTCAACAGCTAATCAAAGGAAAAAATGACTGACTTCACTCCTTACCGCACGCAAGACGAAGCCGACCGTTGCTTCATTATCGACCACTCTATTGCTATCCTTGGCGCTCCTATCGAGCCTAAGGACATGTTGACCTGGTTAGCGTACCTCGCTTTCCACGGCGCTCCTATGACGATTCGAAACATGTGGGCTGCAAAGAAGTAGCGCTTGCCAGCGTGGCAAATCGTGTGCTAGACTATAGTAGCAACACCGACAACTAGGAGGCTAATATGCCAAGGTCAAAATACCACGTTCCCTGCTCATACCAGGTCATGAAAGAGGCGGACCGTCTCGAACTCAAAGACTACAACAACTTGGTGAAGTCGTTTATCACGCGAGCTGAAATCAAGGACCCGACCAAGTTGCGTCTGCATGGCGTCATTATCGACGGTGTGGAGCACAACTTTCCACCGAAGTCGTGCAGCGCTGAGCGTTTTGCCGAGGCGACAGCCGAAGTGCGCAAAGACAACAGTTACGGTGTCATCGACGGTTTTGTCGTCACCTGCTACGCTGGTATGCAAATGCAGGCATGGATCATCAACCTGGACCTGAACCACATCGGCTTCACCGCCATTCAACTGAGGGAGCAGGTGGCGTGACCCAACCGCAAACCACAATCCCGAAATGCCCAATATGCAAAGGCAGCGCTGTTCTTGAAGTTCCTGTCGTACGTACACGCTACATGCTGATTGAGCCGTGTTTCTTCTGTGAAGGTACAGGTCACCACAATCCAGTCGATTGTCTTGACGTGTAACTTGGGGTACTTGCGTACTTGAACCGGGGTATGCTATACTGGTCCCCATGGGGCAAGCTCGAATAAAGGAACTCACCAAACTCCGAGACGACACAATAGCTTTGCTGTCAACATTGACAGACGAAGAAATTGCAGAACTCGATCGGCGTATGCGGTTCACGTCCAAGCCGGACGGATTTTCGACTTCCTCCATGGGGGCACCCGGTTCCGGGAAGGGTGGCCACGCCGACCCCACCTATTCTCAAGCAATAGCAAATGTGTCAGGCTACGATGAGGACAAAGGCGATCCGCAGGGCAAAGCGTTCAAGCAAATCGTGAACGCGCTGCGTACAGCTAATAAGAACGCCGCCACCATCGTAAACGCAATCGCTCTTATTCGCCACGTACAAAACAGCGACGAAACTGGCGCGCATTTAACGCCGGGACAGGGTGAGTGCGTCGTCTGCGAGAAGTGGTGTAGGGGAACTGCGAACGACCGACTCAAAAGTCGTCGTTGCCCTCGTTGCCACCAAGCGTGGATGCGCTGGAAAAAGGTTCCTGGCAACACGGACCACCTCAGTTTTGAGCGTGAACACCGCATGGCGCTGGCTATCAGGGCATCTAGGTTAGAAGAAAAATAGAATGGTTATACCCATTCTTGACAGGCGCGTACCCGGTGTGGTAGACTACTTAGGTAGGATTTAAGAGTGTCGCCCGGTCCTAGTCCATTTAAGATCGCAGCGAGTCTCTTAGACGCCGAAGCAACTCAAGGCCAATGGGAATCAGACCCCATTGCTTGGGTAGAATCACAATTCGGAGCTACTCCCGATCCTTGGCAAGGTGAAGCACTTCAATCACTCGCATTGGGACGTCATATTGCAATTCGGTCCGGTCACGGTGTCGGCAAAACGACGTTCTTAGCGTGGGTGGTTTTATGGTGGTTAGACGTCAAAGGCTACGCTAAAGTACCTTGCGCCGCTCCTACTGAACATCAGTTGGAAGACCACCTGTGGCCAGAAATGAACATCTGGCTCACGCGCTCAAAGATGGGTCTTGATGAACGAATCCTGTGGAAAGCACGCAGGGTTTATTACCGCGGACGCGAACGCACTTCTTTCGCAGTGATGCGCGCCGCGGGACCGGATAACAAGCCGGAGAACCTTGCCGGGTTCCACTCCGACAACTTGTTATTCGTGGTGGACGAGGCGTCCGGTGTAGCGGATCGTAACATGACGGTCGTAACCGGAGCCTTGACCACCGAAGGTGCACAGTTGGTGATGACGGGAAATCCGACTCGCCCTACTGGTTTTTTTGCAAAACGGTTTACAGAAGACAACGAGAAATGGCACGTTGCCACCATCTCGTCGAAAGAGTCCAAGCGAGTTTCCGAAACTTGGGCACAAGAGGTTGCGGCAGATTGGGGAGTCGATTCTGATGAGTACCGGGTACGCGTTTTGGGCTTACCTCCGAGAGGTGACTCCCGAGGTTTCATATCGCCAGAACTCGTCGACAGCGCCCAAATCGCTGATTTCTCGGCTGATGGAACGCTCATCTTGGGCGTGGATGTCGCCCGATACGGGAAAGACAAATCGGTAATTGCTGCTCGTCGCGGTCGCCACGTCTATCCTCTTCTATCTTACGCTAAGTTGGGTAATCCAGAACTCACGCAAAAAGTTTTAGACGCGGTTGATCAGTTTACTATCAGTAGTGACGAATCCGTACGCATTATTATTGACGACGACGGTGTGGGTGGCGGAGTGACTGACCTTTTGCGCATGGTCGCAAAAGATAGGCCAAGAGGGGCTGTCAGAATATCCATTAACGGAGTTACGTTCGGCGGCGCTGGCAATCGCTGGTACACAACGAACGCCGGGGTTTGGTGGGCACGCCTTCGTAAGTTAATGCAAGACGGTGATATCGACATTCCGAAAAGCCCGATCTTGTACCAGCAGTTGACAGACCGAATGTCTTCGGTCAACATGAAAGGTAAAACAGTACTCGAATCCAAAGATCACATGCAGAACCGTGGAGTTCATTCACCGGATGAAGCGGACGCTATTGCGTTGACGTTGGCAGATGGTGGGCAAGGGTCGGGGTTCTTAGAGTACTGGAAACAATCAAGTGGTCAATCACCTAGCCCTACAGTTCAAGACTTCATAGCGATTGACGACGTTTCACCTGATGATACAGAAAGCAAAAAAACGGTTGCGATTGATTGCAAGAAACACTTTTTCGGACTCGCTCTTATCGGAGAGACGACCAGAAAATGCGTCTATTGTGGAATTTCGCCTGAGGAGATGGAGGGATAATGGCGATTTTTAACCGTCGACGTCGCCCTCTGTCTGACCAAGAGCAGATTTCGCTAGTTGCTAAGGCTATTCGAGGCGGACTTCCAACCGGTGCACAGCCGGGTAGCGTTCAGACCATCGACACTGCAGAGATGATGCGCAACGCTGCTAATCAGTTAGCTGAGACGGTAAAGATGACACCGGACGCTATCGAGCAAGCGTTGATTAACGAGGGAATGGAATCGGTAGTTCCATTCACGCCAGGTCGCCCTCTTAACCCGTTTTACGCTTACGGCGGTCGCCCACGTACGTTCAACTACTCAGTCGGTCGAAACATTTCGACTCGTCCTCGCCAGTATCGCACTAACTTCGAGACGTTACGCAACTTAATCGAGAAGTACGACGTTGCGCAGATTTGTATTCGTCACATCATCGACGACTTGCGCTCCATGCCGCTACAGTTCAACCCTATCGAGGGTATGTCGGACGACGTAAGCGAAGAAATTAAGTTGGCTAAAAAGTTCTGGGCTTCTCCTGACGGTGACCACGATTGGCCAGAGTGGCTTGGTCTTTGGTTGCAGGACATTCTTCGTTACGATGGTGGTTGCCTGTACAAGCGACGCGATCTTAACGGTAAAGTTATTGCACTAGACGTGGTTGATACCACAACCATCGCTCCACTTATTGACTTTTTCGGACGTCGTCCTTCAAACGGTGCGCCGGCCTACCTTCAATTTGTACAGGGGCTGCCGTGGGACTGGTTAACAAGGGACGATATCGTATACACTCGGTTCAATCCGATTCCAGAAGATGTTTATGGTGTGTCGCCTATCGAAATGGTGATGCTCAATGCGAACATCGATATGCGGTTTCAGTGGTTCTTTCTCCAGTATTTCACCGAAGGGACAGTTCCTGACGGTTTCATGGAGGCACCGCCTGACCAGTCGTCCGTTGATCAGGTAGCTGAATGGCAAGAGACTTGGGAAGCATGGTTAGCAGGCGACCAAGGGCAGAAGCACAAGATTCGTTGGATACCGGCAGGATCGCGATACCAGCAATCTAAGGACACTCACTTTGATCGTGAGTTCCCACAGTACCTGCTTCGTCGTACGATCGCAGCGTATGGTTTGGTTCCTAACGACCTTGGATTCACCGAAGACGTAAACCGTTCTACCGGTGACACGCAGATGGACGTGCAGTTCCGTATTTCAACTGCGCCAAAGACGATTACACTGCAGCACATCATGAACCGTGTCACTCAAGAGGACTTGGGATTGCGTGTCAAGGTGTCGTTCGACTCTGGACGTGAAAAAGAAGACCGCTTGATGGAAGCACAGGCTCACCAACTTTACGTTGCGATGGGTGCCGAGTCTCCTGACGAAGTACGACGTGACATTCTTGGTTACGAGGTAAACCCGGCAGAGATGACGCCACGTGGGATCATCAGTCAGCGCCTTGGCTTCATCCCCCTCCGGTGGGCTGTGGGAGTTTCTGGAGATGTGGACGCCGCTACCGGTGCACCCATGCCCGGTACGGTGGAATCTATCGAGTACGTCATGCCGGGTACACCGGGACCAGACCCAGCGTCGAAACTGGTGGAGCAGACCAATTTGGTTTCAGACACCGCTGGGGCAGAAATTAACACCACCAACCCCGAGCCTACAATCGAGGACAACAGCGACGACACTGCATTTGCTAAGAGCGAAACGTACACGCCGCCCAAGGCTGTGCAAGAAGAAGCAAAGCGCGCGCTAGAATGGATCTCGCAGAAAGAACACGGCGATAATTTCACCTCTGTCGGCCGTAAGCGTGCGTCTGACCTTGCTAGAGGAGCGACAGTTAGTCGCGAAACCATTGGCCGAATCGCCAACTACCTAGCACGTCATGAAGTAGACAAGAAGGGTAAGGGGTTCTCGCCTGGAGAAGAAGGTTACCCCTCTCCCGGTCGAGTCGCATGGGCAGCATGGGGCGGTGACCCAGCAAAGTCGTGGGTCGACGGTATCTTAAAGGAAGATGAAAAGGTATCCAAGAACATTGACCACCTGGTCAGCCTGTACGGGCCAGAACTTGACCTACAGCGCACGTCCGAGATTTTGAAGCAGTGGCGCAGGCACGCCAAAAACCAAGTAGCCAAGGGACGCAAGATTCGACGATTCGAAGATGAAGACCTGCCTGAAGAAGTTTCCGACTACGTGTGGTTGGTACTGTCCAAGGCTACGACCAAGGAAGACGTAGATCGTGCGTTCTCCGCAGATAGGAGCAATTAATGGCGTCTGTCCCTCTTACTGTTACAGCCGGTAGTTTACTTGGCAGCAATAACGGGTGGTTCAAGGGGTACAACCTCCGTGAAACGTCCGGTTCCGCTCCTGCTTCAGTCAAAATCTACAACGGTTACTCTACCAACGGTCAGCTGATCGCCACTATCGGTCTTCTTGCCGGTACTTCTGTGGACATTCACTACCCAATTCTTGAGGCTATCAATTTTCAGAACGGCATGTTCGTTGTGATTACTGGTGCGGTTGAGGGTACGATTAGGTGGAGTAAGTAATGGAACGTATTGTTCGTGAATACGTAGACGGACTCCTTATCAAGGAGACGGTAGAAACCGACGAGTCCATTACTGCTGTTGAAATTGACAAAGACGCCACCGCCTACCAGGTTATTAAGTCCGAGGCTCCAAAGCGGTTTACTTTAGGTGTTGCCTACGCTGCTAACAAGATTGATGTTGGCAAGGGCATGGACCAGCATCAAGACTTTGCAAGTCCCGAAGCGTTAGAGGAGTGTGCGTGGGGCTACCTTCGAAAAGGCGCTCAAATCGGCATGTTTCACGCCGAGGGTACGTACGGTCACGCCGAAGTTGTGGAGTCTTACATTTACCGCGGCCCAGACTGGGAAATTCGTCAATCGGATGGTACTTCCTGTGTGATCAAAGCAGGGGACTGGATGCTTGGCGCGATTTGGGATGAATACGGCTACGATCTTGTTATGAAAGAAATGATTAACGGTTGGTCCCCTCAGGGTAAGGGTGTCCGCCGTACCCCAACCCCGGAGGCATTAGCCACCGCTCGATCAAGGAGCCGTAATGGATCTTGAAACTGATGGTATCACCGAATTAGTAGAAATCGATGCTGAAGACGGAGTTCACGGTGTTGGCTCACCAGCCAATGGCATGAAGTTTGTTCTTATCAAGAGCATCGAGCCTGTCATGAAGTGCACCGTTTGCGATGACCCCGAGTGCGACGGTTGCGAGGATGACGAGGACGACGAAGAGTTCATGAAGGCTAAGTACTCCATGGCCGATAAGAAAGCCATGATGAGTCAGGGTCACGCTATTGCTAACGATAAGGGCAACCCATCTTACCCGATCAAGGACGAGGAGGACCTTGCTAAGGCAATCAAGGCCGTTGGCAGGGGTGGCGCAGATCATGACGCCATCCGCAAGCACATTATTAAGAGGGCCAAGGCACTTGGAAAATCAGATATGATTCCCGAGAATTGGAACGGAAATGGTTCTCTCAAGAAGGTTAAGAAGGCCGAAGATTACATTAATGGTGACCCTGACAGCATGCCTGACACTTCTATGGCTCCTGGGTCCGATGCCAATGGCGGGTTAACTTCGCCTGACAACCCAAGTGGCATGATGATGATGGACGACGGAGGAAACCCCGACCTTATTCCAGGTTCTCCTTCGTGGGAAGGCAAAGACGCCGACACCCTTATCGAGGCAGGACAGCACCTCGCTGAGGCGTCTAAGATTGTAAACTTCTCAATCGCACGCGAGCAGGCAGAAGTTAACGCTGGTCACGCTAACGATGAAGACGACGTGTGGACTCTCCAAGAAGCACTAATGATGATTCAACACGCTTTACACGGCGTTGCAGCAACGGCTTTCAACGAGGAAGCCGAAGCCAACGTTGTCAAGTCTCTTACCGAAGAATCGGTGAGTGAAATGAGTCAGACTATCAATCTTCTGCAGAAGATGGTTGACCAGGCTGGCGTCCAAACCCCAACCGGTGCCGAAAACACCGACTTTAGAAAGGAGATGCTGCACATGGATCTGACACCTGAGCAGCTTGCCGACCTTGTGTCGAAGTCCGTGGATGCGGCTTTGGACGCTAGGATTCCCAAGGCCCCAACCCCTCCCACCCCGGAGGAAGTTGCCGCAGCCCGCGAGATTCTCGCTAAGGCAGAAGGCGATATGACTGAATCCAACAACCCCGCAATGGGCGTTGTTAGCGAGGTTACCCAGGTCATGGGTACCAGCACCCCCAACATGGCAGGAATCCCATCGGAGCTGACTGACGTTCTCAAGAGCGCCATTGAGCAGGCCGTGGCTCCTATTGCCGAGAAGAACGCTGAGTTAGAGACTCAACTGGCGAAGGCTCTTGGTGCACCGGCACCGGGCGGTCCGGTTCTTTCTTCTCAGAGTATCCCCACCGAAGGTCCCCGCGGTGGTATCGACAAGACGCCTTTTGAGGCGCTCAAGTCCGATATTGTTAAGGCGGAGGCAAGTGGAAACGTTAGCAAGGGTGCCGAACTTCGCAGGAAGTTAGGACAGGACATTCTTCGCGCGGCCTTCGCTGGTCGTGGGTATGAGGACACTGGTGCCCGACCGTACACCGCGCCGAACGCAGCGCTTTAACAACTACTATTAGAAAGGACACCTCATCATGGACAATGTGTTTGACCCAAACTACAGCATGAGCGAGGTCACTGACGAGACGCTGGATGCGTGGGTTAAGTCCACGACCTCTGGTATCTACGCTACCACCGGTATTCAGGGAATTGACCTTACTGGTCTGATTTCTCTTATCCCGGTTGTGACCCCCTTCCGTGAGTCAGTTCCGCGTGTTACCCCGCCTCAGGGTTCGTCCACCACACAGTGGCGCGCCCTTCTTAACGTCAACTCGTCACAGCCGAACGCAGCCGTTAACTTCGACTTCGCCGGTTCGCGAGTGAACTACTCCGAGGTCAACGTTTCAACGGGTTACTACCCGCTGGAACTCGTGACCACGGTTACTCGTGACGCTGTGAACTTGGCTCGGTCATACGCTGACGCTCTGGCGATCGGTACCATGCAGAACCTTAACCAGTTGCTGATTTCTGAGGACATTAACCTCATCAACTCCAGCAACTACCCTCTGCCGACCATTGGCGCTATCGTTGCAACCCCGGCCACCACTGGTGGTACGATTGCTGCAAGCGCCACGCCGTACATCACCTGCGCTGCTCGTTCAGGCTCGAACTACTTCTACGGTGGTTCTGGTCCTCTGGCCGCAGCAGTTCACCCGACCATCGGTTCTAGCACGTCGACCAACTCGGTCAGCGTTTACGTTCCGGCTGTCAAGGGTGCGGTTGCTTACGACTGGTACGTTGGTTCTTCGGCTACTGCTTCAACGCAGTACTACTACGGAACCACCACCACCAACGTCAACACCATTACGCGCATTCCGGCTTCAGCGAACCCGGCTTCTAGCCTTCCGTTCCTGTCGTCCACGATTTACGCTAACGCTGGTGCAGTGACCGCCGCTGGTGACACTTCGTACAACGCTGCGGCTTGGATGAACGGTCTTATTGCTCAGTTACTTGGTGACTACAGCAACGGCAGCATCGTTACTCCGGGAACTGGTACTTCATCGGGCGCTTACTTCCACTCTAACGATGGTGGTCAGCTTACCGCTACAAGCACCGGTATTCAGGAACTTGACGACCTCAACCAGGCGCTGTGGAACAACGCTTTGTTAAGCCCGTCGCGTTACCTCATGTCGTCGCAGACCGCTGCAGACATTACCGCGTTGATGACCTCAACTGGTCTTGCCTACACCGTCCTGCCTCCGACTGACGCACAGGCACGTGCTGACCTTGCGGCTGGCGCGTACGTTAAGTACTACCTTAACAAGGCCGTTGGTGGTCGTCCGGTTGCTATTGAGGTTCACCCTCACATGGCTCCTGGCATGATTATTGCACTTACGGACCAGATTCCGTACCCCGGTGCAAACATCGACGCTCCGTTCCAGGTTCGTACGTTGGACGACTACTACGCGTTCGAGTACGCCGCTAACTACGTTGCTGGAGTCGCCGGTGGTGGCCCTCGTAACGACATTGCGGTTCGTGCACTCGAAACGCTGGTTGTTCGTGCGCCTGTTACGAACGGCGTTATCTGCAACATTAGCCCGACCGAGGCTTAGTTGGAGTGGGGGGGTCGGCCCCCCAACCCAACCCATAAACAGAAGGAGAAATTGTGATTATTCACCACGAAGGACCGCATCGCCCCGGTACTATCACGTACGAAGGCATGGAGTACTTTGAACTTGGCGAGCCAGGTCAGTACGGTCACGGAGTTTTTGACGTTCCTGAGGAAGTTGGCCTTATGATGACCAAGTTCCCACATTGGAAGGCCGGGGACCCTGCAGGAGAACACGCTGTTGTTCTCAAGCCACCGGCACCAAAGCCTGTTGAAGAGGACAAGAAGCCTCGTCGATCCACCAAGGCCAAGGCCGAGGTTGAAGTTGAGGACGAATCTGAGTAGTGCAAAGTTTACCTGGGGAATGGGCGGACAGGGCAGCGTGTAAAGGTAAAAGCGCTGAGATTTTTTATCCTGGACAAGGTGAACCGCTTGATGAAGCGTTTCAAATTTGCAAATCCTGCCCTGTCCGTACTCCTTGTTTAAACTACGCAATAGAAAATAACGAACAATACGGCATTTGGGGAGGCGAAAGCACCCGAAGTCGAAATAGGATGCGAGGAAGGAAGAAATAATGACTGTTCCTTACGCTCCCGGCCTCCTCGCTAATCCTGTTATTAATCCAGTTGTTGGTGGTTACGGATTAGCCGTACCTTACCTTTCACCTTCGCAATACCGTTTTGCGCCGACCGCTATGGACCTTACAAACTTAGTGGTTGCCGGCGACTATCGCACGCAAGACCAAGCACTGTCTGACTTGATTCGTCGGTCCAGCGCTATGATCGACCGATACTGCTTTGGCGCAGACCCTTCAGCTAAGGGCGCTAGTCTTTGCGCAACTCAGTCTATTGAAACCGCGTGGCTGAGAGTGCTGCAGGGCGAACTTAAACTTATTTGTGACTACAAGCCTATCGTTGAAGTTACCGGTATCGCAGCAGGCATGGACCCAAGCACCGTTGTCGACATTGATCAAACTGCCGCTAACCGTATTCGGTTTGGACACAGCACGATCTACGTTCCGATTCAAGGTGCATTCAACGCCACCCCTAGTCGAACCACACTGCTCAACACGGTTAGCACCCTTTATGGTCGCGTGTTTGTGGCGTGGTCCTACATTAATGGGTACCCCCACACCAAGTTGACTAGTAACATTAGCGCTGGTGCTACGTCATTTACAGTGTACGCCACCACACCGGACGGTCGAGTTGCAGGGGTTTACCCAGGTACGCAACTTCGAATTGTTGACGGAGCTGACACCGAAACAGTGACCGTGGCTTCGATTAGTGGTAATGTTGTAACTACCGCTAGCCCGATTAACTACGACCACATGGTCCCTGACGATCCTGACTTTTTGCCTGTTACTACGATTCCTTCTGACGTTGAGCAAGCCGCTATTTTCATGACCACCTACCTTATCAAGGAGCGTGGCGACGACTCACTTAGTATCATGGAAATTGGTGAGCCAGAGCGTGAAGCCAAGATGAAGGGCGACGCTTACGAAGATATGGCAATGGCGATGGAATACTTAGACCACTACCGAATTGTTACCAAGGTCAAGTCGTGAGTCGTGCTGGCGTACGTTTGGCTATCGCCAATTACTTAGCAGAAGGCTCAATCGCAGGAAACGGATACATTCAGTACCTGTCCACCGTGTTTCCTCACCCACCTAAGTTAACTAATCAAGGCGACTTTGTTAACGGCGAAGATCCTGGGTTAGGGAGTGGCGCAGTAATTTACATTCACCTTCGTGAGTCGTCTCAAAGACGAATTGCGATTGGGCCAGCGGCCACTCCTGAAAACCCCAAAACTCCGGCACGTAAAGAAAAAGTGCACGAAGTTGGCCTTATTTGTTTGTTACGTTCACAAAAAAACACGACTCAAGCAGCAGGAGAAGATAACGACGCGTTTCTAGACACGTTAGAATCGTGGGTTCTTCAAAACCGAACTGCAAACTCTAATGGCGCAATTTTTCAATGGGGTGAAGGAGACGGATTCGGAACGCACGACATTCACGTTAGAGCAGGCATGCCACGTGCGCTTAAAAACGGAGCAAGCCAAGTGTTCAGTACAGTAGACATTACAGTTGTGGAGATTCTTGACACATGAACAGTAGCGCTTCTAATTACAAGATTCAAAAGCAATACCAGCAAAAACAGCAAAAATCGCAGAAAAAGCCTAAGCGTCAAGGCATAGTAATTCACCACTCTAAAGTTCTTGCAAAACGAGAAGCATTTAGGCGCACTAGGCGCGCGGCCTTACACCAACTCTACTAGGAGGTAACATGAAGTACTTATACAACATTGGCGGCTATGACGTTGTCTTGGCTAGCGCTCCCGACCCTTTTGGTGGAGTGGCGGACGTTCAGCCCGGCGAGGTCGTCGGGGTTCCCGATAACTGTGAATGGGGGTCACCTTCGCTGATCGAACTTGATTCAGCTGACCCTCGCGTGGTGGCTTACGTCGCCACTCTTCCTGCGTCTGAGGACGCACCCAAGGCTTCTGAGGCGAACCCTGAGGGGGACACCAAGGAGGAGAAGACAGAGGTACCGACTCCTAAAAAGTCGTCTACCCCTAAGACTGGTGGGGATTCCTCCGCCAAGGGTAGCGGTACAGCCGCCGCCAGTAGCAAGTAATAAATCATCCTATAGTCCCTCTCAAAAAAGGAGAACATAATGCCATTTATGTCAGCACAGCGGTTCTTTGCCTTAGGTAAGGAATCGCCTTCAACTCGTGGAACCACGGTTACCCCCACTTACTGGATTCCGATTAGCGGTGCCCCCACCCTTTCGCCTATGGTCAACTGGCTTAAGGACGAGGGACTTCGTGGGTCGCCTAACACTGACTACGGTTTGGTTCCTGGTGTTCGTCACGACGAGTACTCATTCAAGGGCAACGTGTTCCTGGACTCGTTTCCGAACTTGTTAATGGGCGTTCTCGGCGGACCCGACATTCAAACTTCACAGTCGGTTTCAACCACAGTCGGTTCTTCGCCCACTGCTCTTGGTGTTTCACCTGCCGCTGGCGTAACGTTGCCTGTTGCTTCGTCTACTGGATTTAGCGCTGGTGGCGGTACGTTTGAAATTACTCACACTATCGGTACTACGCTTTGGACTTTTACTGGTACTTACACCGGCACTGGTACTAACACGTTAACTGGGGCTGTTCTTAACACGGGACAAGGTCCGACCGGATTTACCGGGTTCACCCCCACCGCTACTACTGACGCTGTTTACGGTGGTCCGCCATACACTCACACCATTGGCCTTCTTAATCAGGCTGGTGTTTCGGGTGTTGGTACCGGCTATGAGGGTTCACAGCCCCCGTCATTCACGGGCTACGACGTCGACAACGCGTCTCAGTCTAGTGACACGCAAATTGCTAAGCGATTTGGTGGCGCTATGTTTACTGACTTGGACCTTGAGTTCACCGCTGATGGTGCTCTTACGTACTCGTCTAAGATGATGTCTAACGCGTTCACTGAAGTTTCTAGTACCAGCGTTGGTTGGAACGGTTCGTCTACGGTGTTCGTTCCGGCGTGGAACGGTGGGTTCTCTCTTGACGGAACCGCTAACGGTACGCTCATGAGCGGATCGATCAACATCAAGCGTAACGTTGCTCCGATCCACACCATCAACAACACGCAGTCGCCTTACCGTTTGTGGGCTGGTCCTATCGTGGTTACCGGTAAGCTGACGTTCGTGGTTGAAAACAACGACAGTTGGATGAACTACGGTCTTGCCACTAGTTACCACAGCATGGCAATCTCGTTCGCTGACCCGGTGTCGTCGAACAACATGGTTGTTACCATGTCAAAGGTGCAGCTCCAGAACCCGAAGATTGAGTCTTCTAAGGCGTTCTTAGAAATCACTGCTGACTTCACGGCTAACGGTAACGGAACCGACGCTGTCGCTACCAATGGTAACGGTGGCGGTTACTCGCCAATCAAGGTCGTTGTCAACAACAACCAGTCGACTACGTACTAAACCGCAGCAATACAAAACAGGGAGAAAATCATGCCAATCGTCGCTTTTCCGGGCGGCCAAGCCGAACTTAGGGATAAGCCCACAGTCGGTGGTCGCGAGTTGTTACAACAGGAAGGCTTCAACGCAATTAATCTGTTGTCGTCAAAAATGCCTGATCTGGATATTCAGACCATTGGCGATTTACAGAATATCCCCCCCGATAGACTGGATGGGGAGGTGATTCGGGCCTTTAATAACCTTAATCGTGCAGGTGTCGTGGCATTCGTAAAATCCTGGACGTTAGGCCCGAATCCTACCATGGAGTCAGTTTCAGACCTCGAAACCGATCAGTATGACGCACTCGTGTTAGCGGTTGCGCCTCTGATCGTAAGAGGCATGTTTGGACAAGACTTCAGCATGGACGGTAAGGACGATCCCAATTCCCCTACCGCGCCCTCGCCCGACTCAAGCGTTGGGTCGAGGGCAGTATCAGCCCAATCGATGAGCCAGACACCGACACCTTCAAACTTTGGCGCGAATTCCGGTATCGACGACTCTTCGGACTTACCCATTGGGAGTATCTAGACGAACCCGATGAACTTGTCGAATGGTTTACTCGGTTTGACAACATTGATAAGGAAATGTCGTATAAAAACGCAGGTCCTGTTGTAAGCGCATTGGGCGGACTATTTGGAGATTAACCGTGGCTGACGACATTGATACAGCAATTGAACGTATCGAAGAAGTTAAAGCCCGAGTTCACTCTGCATCTAGGGAGGCTGCTAAAGCAGCAGCAAGAGTGGTAGTTAGAAACGTACGCGCTAACATTCATAACCGAACTGGTAATTTGTCACAATCGGTTAGAGCTGGTATGCCGCGCTCAATGGGCGAAGGTTGGACCGTTGACGTTGCGCCACACACAGTCTACGCTCATGTTCAAGAAGAAGGTGCACTAATTCACGCCGAACATCACGAGTTTTTGCGTTGGGTTGGTCCTGCAGGCGAAGTGTTTGCTCACATGGTTAACATACCAGGCACGCACTACTTTGCTAAGGGTGTGGCGCAGGCGCGCAAAGAAGCACGTCAAACAGTAGCAGAAATAGAAAATAAAGCAGCAAGGGGGTGAAATGGCCGAAGAACCTATTATTATTCCTGTTGAGGTAACCGTTCATGAACACGGTATCGAAGGTACATTAGCCGAACTTGCAGCGTTACGTTCTGAAATTGAAGGTCTTAACGGCAAAGAAGCCCTCGTTCATCTTCGCGCTAAAGTAGAAGAAGCGGATAAGCGTTATTTTGACGCTGTTGAATCCGGGCAACACCCTGAAGTTATTCACAAAATTGGAATCAAGACAGACGCTCAAACTCAAGCAGCGTATGACCTTATTCAAGCCATTGAAAACGCGATTGTTGGTGTTGACGGTGATCACGTAGTACGCGTTTTTATTCATTTATTAGGCGAAGAACGTCTTGCTGAAGAACTTGATAGGCTTCGCGTAGCAACCGGCACGCCTCACGTAATTGATGTTGGTGTTCGTGTTAACGACGCTCAACTTGATGCAGCCATGGCTAAAATTGAAGCGGTTAAAGCAGCGTACGCTGCTATCGATCGTTTGTCAATTTCAGAAACGCTCATGCAGGCGACTCAAGAATTTCGTGAGCGTGGATTCGCAGAGCACGCTCAAAAACTTGAAGGACTCGCTGCCAACTTTGACCCTGAAAGCGGTTATCAACTTCGACCTATAGACGTTAAGCAAGCACTGAACGTAACTGGCTTTGAAGGTTGGGGACCTGGTCAAGCGTACAACGAAGCATGGTCACAACAGTACGGTTTAACAACTGAACATTTTCGTCAATTACACAACGCTTTAACTGCTTCAAGCGGCATCGCCCCGTTTGCCGCGCCTCCGCCTGAGTCTGTGGTCAACCAAATTCGACGTAACCCTGCTAGCCGTAAAGCGGTTTACAGCGTAAAGAGTGGCGAAATCATTAACCCATGGACAGGTGAATTGTCACCTATTAGTCCAGAAGACGTTACTCCTACCATGGAGAAGCAGTACCCCAAAGATTGGCAAAAATGGGCAGACACTGAAACGCTGCGTAAATTTCGCGAAACTAATCGTCATAGTTCTCGTGCTGAAATGTTGGATTTCACGGAGTCTCCATTTTACGGAGAACCAGAAGAGACGCCGAAGCCAACAACCGAAGCCGGAAAAAACGCGATTAAGGAACTGTTAGAGTCATACGCACGTGACACGGACATTAACCCTGAGTGGTTTACCCCAGCTGAATCTGACGCTGCCCGTGTCCAAGAAGCAATGCTTGTCTCTAAAATTGCAGAACGACAAGCGCGTGCGCAAACGTTTACTGAGTTAACTGGAGAGGTTGGTCTTAACGAAAAAGACAAAGCCAAAGACTGGACTGTTAACAAACTTGGCGAACGAGAAAGAGTAGACAACCCAGATTTCTTAGCCGTAACTCGTCGTGAAGAACGGTCAGCAGGTTCAATTGAGCCTCTTGGGTATGAAGAACTTGCTGCCTACGCTCAGGCAGCAACAGACGCATATCGTTACATGCCCGATGTTACAGGTGGCGTACCTGAAGCAGCGGCAATGGCGGGTGACGCGCACTATGCCGCGTTAGTACAAGCAATTCGTGAAAAAAACCACGGTGCTATTATCACTCACGCCGAAGAACTGAAAGCACTTAGACAAGACGTAGCACAGCAACCTCTTGTAGGTGGCGAAGACGTAGATGCCGCTTATAGACACATCGAGTCTCTTCAGTTAGAAGCCGGTAGACGTATTGCCCATTACACCGGAGTAAAAAACTTTAATCTTGGTGGACCTACGCCACTCGAACGGCCCGGTTCGTCTATTGTTGTTCGACAAGCCAGGTACTCAGCAAACTGGACACCTCAGATTCCAGGTTCTTACGATGTAAGTTCAGGCACCCCTGCCACTAGGATGACGCCTAGCAGTACTCAGGTTTACTCACCTGAGCAAATGCAAGAAATCAACAAAAAGCGCGTTGAGCAACGACTTCCCACCACCGCTGACGACCGCGTCATGGTGGAAACTAACCGTTATTACGCTCAAGGAACTAATGCGCTTCGTCGGCCGTTAATCCGCGCTGAAAATAACCAAGACGTTAAAAACTTTATTAGAGCAAAACAAGCCGGTCTTCTTCCTTGGACTTTAAACTACGCAGAAGGCTGGCACAAGCACCTTCCCGAAGGATGGGAAAACTACCGGCCTAGTAAGCCATTAATGCTTTCTAGCATGCCAGACATTGATAGGAATATCACTGGCGAACGAATTCCTGTTAAGCCCATTCCGTTTATTCCTGAACAACTGACGTTACCGTTTAAGCCTGATCAGCCGATCTTAGAGTACCGCACCGGACCTGGCGAATACAACAGTACAGGCACTCCTCAAATTGGACCTGGTTTTCCGGGTACGCCTAGTGGAACTATATTGGCGCACGCACAACTTGAGCGTAAACTTGAAGCAATTGCCCCAGGCACAAACATCGGACCTAACGAAGTTATTCCTGCTTCAGTTCCTTTAAGCGGGGAAGCAGGGCAACAGGAGCAAGAACGTCAAAGGCGCGCAGCAGGCGCAGGCACACCACCACGACCGCCGAAGCCCCCGACCAGGACCGGACCATCGGGTGGCGAAGAACCCGATGAAATCATTCCGCCTGAACGTCGACCAATAACTGACCGACCTTTAACGCCTGAGGACCTTGAAGACTTTAACCAACCAATGCCGGAATTACCGCCCTCACCGAGGGAAGGTCGTTTTTCCAACATTTGGCGACGAATTACTAACTATGCCAGAAACTATGAGTCTGTTCAAGGTCGAATGGACAGGCAACGTGGTGCTGTAAGTCAAAAGTTCGAAATTCCAGAAGATTTCAAGCAGCCGTACGATCAAGGCATGATTAACGACCTGTGGGGCGCGGGTAATCCGTATGACCGTCGCAGAGCGCTCAACATGTCGTACGAAAACCTTATTGCTATGCGTTCACACGCAGGCACAGATCGGCTTGCTAACCCGATTATCAGTAGAGAAGAGTTTGAAAAAAACGCTACTCGTCGCGATAACCCCACTATTGCCGGAGGCGCAGCACCGCCGAATTACTTTGGCCCCAACGATAGGGGTGGCGGAATTGGAGGCGGAGGCGGCGAATTCGGCGGTAGCGGACTTTCAAAGTCTATTGACAGTATTGGTAACTCTGCTGTACAAACCGGTTCTAAGTTTGCTGTTATCGGTACTGCCGCTACTGCAGCGTTTACAACCGCAGGCGCAGCGGCAGCAACGTTACCCGCTATCTTAGCAGGGTCGTCAGCTGGTTTAGGCGCTATCATTGGTGGGTTCCGCAACGTTGGTGCGGCAATTGAAGCATATACGCAAATGCAAGTTACGAGCGCGCAAACAAACGCTGCTGTTACTCAGCAGGTCGTGTCTAACGCGTTCTCCATCGAGCAAGCGCAAAACCAAGTTACAGTCGCATCTAAGGCAGCGTCAATGGCGCAGGCACAGGCGCAATACAGTGTCGGTGTTGCTACCCAACAGGTAGTTGACGCACAGATTCAGTCGTTTAATTCGTTACGACAGGCCACTCAGCAAAGTACGCTTGCTCAACAGGGCATGCAAGACGCTGAGTTTCAGTCGTTAATGGCGCAACGTAATCTTACACAGTCATACATTGACGCTAAAAACCAGTTAATCAACTACAACGACCAGTTGAAAGATGGGGCGCTTAACCAAAAGCAGAACATTTTAAGCGTACAAGAAGCGCAGTTCAATCTTAACAAGGTCCTCGGTGACCCGTCCGCCACTGCTTTGCAGCGTGAACAGGCGCTGTTAACGTACCAGCAAGCAAAGCAGCAGTACCAAGACGGTAAAGATCAATACGCACAATTGCAGCAAGCGGCTGCTATCGCGGCAAAGCGTGGCGTAGCCGGTAACACCGAAGTAATGAACGCACAACAAGGCGTTATTGACTCCAATAACAACTTGAAGAACGCTATGTTCAACTTGACTAGTGCTGCTATCAATCAATGGCAGCAGCAGTATCAAGCGATCGTTACTAACAGGGCGGCGCAGAACAACTTAGCGATGACCACGTTGTCCAACAACAACGCGGTATGGAACTCACAAAACAGTTTGAACCAGTCGCTTATTGGTTTAGCCAACGCACAGCAACAAGCAGCGTTGTCTATGGCTGCAATGTCTAACCCTATTGTTGCTTTCAACCAGGCAATGTCAAAACTTGGCCCTGCTGGACAACAATTCGTTAACTGGTATAATTCTACGTTAAGGCCTATTTTACACGGTCTTGTTGGCGACGCGCAAAAAGGGTTCTTGCCCGGTTTTCAATCCGCTATCAGCGCAGCGATGCCGTTACTTAGCGCTCTTGGTCCAGTATTAACTACCGCAGGTAAAGGCGCAGCCGACTTTTTAGGACAAATTGCCAAGTTTGCTGGTTCAAAACAAGGGGTAGCCGATTTTCAAGGCACGATGAAGAACGGATTTAAGTTCTTAGACAGCCTTGGTGGGTTTATCAACGACCTCATTATCGCGTTTAGTAACCTTGGTGCGTCGGCAGGTCCGGGCATCACCGCTATTGGTGGGTTCCTTGATAAAATCGGTGGAATGATTGTTAGCTGGTCAGGTAGTAACGGACCGACTCAGTTATTCTCTAACCTTGCTGGTATTTTGGGCACCATCGGCACCAGTTTTAACGGAACCGGTCTTTTAGCCGCTGGTTTTGCTCTTAAGTTTGGACCTCTTGCCGGACTTGCGTTCTTGTTCCATAAAAACTTGACGCCTTTGATTGACCCTATTCTTAAACTTGCAGGGTCGTTCCTTAAAATTGTTCAACACGACATTGGTCCCATTATTGGGCAGGTGGCGACGTCTATTGGTCAACTTGCACTAGCGCTTTTGCCTGCCATGCCTTCGCTCGGGCACCTTTTGTCTGTGTTCACCCAATCGTTTGCCGACGCTATCAGCAGTATTGCGTCTGCGTTGGCGGTTATGTTGCCCCAGTTTATTGGCATGTTAGACGCGGTTATGGGCCACAAAGGAGTGGCGGACGTAATCGTTGGTTTAGGCCTTTCTATCTACGGAATCAATAAAGTACTTGCTTTTAGTGACGCCGCAAAAGCAGGATTCGCCATGCTTAAAGGACTTTTTGTTCTTGACAGCACAGGCGGTATTGGAGGTGGAGGAGGCGGAGGTAAGTTTGGAGGCAAAATTGCGGGACTTGCCCTTGGCATTGGTGGACTTGCTATTTTAGCTACTAACTATGCTAATCAGAATGGCAAGGGGGCAAAAGGCCCAACAGGTTACCTTACCAACGTTGGTTCAGGTGCAATGGCCGGTGCTGGTATTGGCATGATGTTCGGACCAGAAGGTGCAGGCATCGGCGCAGGCATCGGCGCTCTTGTTGGACTAGCAGCAAGCGTACCCACGCAAAACTGGAAAAACTGGGGTAATAACGTTTGGCAGTTATTTGATTCTAATGTTGTGCACCCTATTGTTCACTTTTTCGCTAATACCGTCTACAACGT
>Ga0007866_1000014_pt1 | contig 50129 bp, 45 predicted proteins | sample CryBogCBH18Jul07_FD_71223 | JGI IMG/M metagenome (GOLD analysis project Ga0007866, IMG submission 71223) | Freshwater microbial communities from Crystal Bog, Wisconsin, USA - CBH18Jul07 | ecosystem: Environmental > Aquatic > Freshwater > Lake | place: Crystal Bog, Wisconsin, USA | collected... | reverse complement strand
ACGGGTCAAATGCCGCAGCATCTCTCGGGGGGCCATTAGCCCGTGGGGCGATCGAACGCCGACCCGAGATCGAAACCAATTGGAGGGATTTTGACCCCGAAGATGATGCGGTCATCTTGGCCAATATCGCGAAGAATGCAGCGGTTGTAACCGGTATATCCTCGAATAAGAATGTTCTTCTACCGATGATATTGCGAGAGCGGACTCTCGACAAAAGCGATGCTGCGGGAAATGCATCGGAGTCGATGGGAGAAGAACAATACGCACAAGCCGAGTTGATGCTAAAAGATATTAATACGCTGATTCACTCATGTATGGGAAAGACTGTGGTCGATTGTCTCCAAGGCGGCGGCACCCTCCGCGACGCATTCGAGAGGGCAAATCCTCAACAGCAATGCAACAACACGATAGGTGAGGTTAGATGGGGAATCACACCTTGTTGGATATGTGGATCCGTTATACCTGACATGGGAAGGGAAGAGGACCGAGTCCACGCAGCACGCGGAAGTCCAGCAGGTGACAAGAGGAAGCACCCGCTCTCGCCTGAATGCGAGCATGTCTTCCCGATTGCACAGGCACTCTGTTTCACTGGGTTGTACGAACACGAGCTTTTTACCGAAATGAAGAAGACGACGAAAAATAAGGAAAAGGCATATGTTGAGGGATTGAAGAAGGAATATAGGTGGGCACATCGCATATGCAACCAAGTGAAGAATGATACGCATTTCATCAAGATTCATGGCGGTATGTTCACATACAATGACGCCACTGTTGCAACACTTCTTACATCAATATTGGGGAGCACAGAGTATCAATGGCCTCCGCTCCCAAATACAAAGAAGGGCGAGGTCGATAGGTTCACAGGTGAGCGTCGCATAAAAGGCGGAGAAATCATTACCAAGCATCTTGGTGGCCGACGGACGGTTGATTGGGCGACTACTCGCATCGAAGATATAGGTCGTCAGGTGACGCCCATTCTGGATATAGTCAAGTCCAAACCCCCGCACGAACATGCGCAGGAAACCGTGAAAGACTTCCAGGCGTACGCTATCCTCAAAGGTTGCGTGCCTACAGCCCTCAGCGACGTGGTTCCGGTTACAATCTACTCCGATCGGCTTTCACTCGACGGAAAAAACTATCCAGACATATTCACAGGTGAATACCTCAGTGACTTAGCAGAAATCACTATAGACCGGTTACATTCTCTGTGCGTCCAGACCTTATTGAAGAAGGTTGCTGTCGACCGTGGTTTGCTGACTGATAAACAGAGATTGCTTGAACTGCTTGGTGAAGTAACAGATAACCTGAATGAAAGTGCAGACTTGGCATACAGACTGAAAAAACAAAACATTGCAGCTTTTCTGTTAGAGAATGGGATAACGAAGTGGCAGGCATACCAAAAGGTATTCTACCTAATGTACTGCCTAATGTTGGTAAACAGCGTGCGTCGTAAACTCTCGGAGATGACTACCGCAGATTTACACCCCGATGCTGACAAGGCCATTGTGTACGAGGTCATCAAAGAAGTGCTTGACAAAGAGAAGGCTTCGCTTACTGGGTTTATTAAGGACGCGACTGGTCTAGTTGCATCCCCAGAGGCCATTGCAAGAGGAACCCCGAAAGACGCATATTCGGGAACCTTCGTTAAATGGGGTATCGGTACCTCTCCGCGTGGCGGGACTCGCCGTGGAAAGCGTGCACTCCACACTCGCCGTCGCAAGCTTCCCAAACTCCTCTAATCATAACACAATGGCTAACCTGACGCACCCGGAGTTGGCGGAGATTCGCAATGAGAATCTCCCCATGGCATCGTTGCAGGCTCTCCAAGAGCTGCGGACAAAGCTGTGCAACACATCGGGAGCTGAGTACAATCTTCAAAGTCATCAGAAGTTTCTGCGACGTGTCTTGTCCCCTGACAGTCCGACACGCAACCTTCTGATGGTTCACGGCACAGGGGTTGGTAAATGTCATGGACGAGGCACGCCGATACTTATGCACGATGGTTCGACGAAGCTCGTCGAGGACATTGTCGTCGGCGACATCCTCATGGGCGATGACTCAACACCGAGAACGGTCGAATCCCTTGCGCGCGGTCGTGACCAAATGTACCGCATCACAGGTGTCAAGGGCGATTCCTATGTTGTGAATAGCGAACACATATTATGTTTACAACACACGTCAACCCGTAACGTGGTGACTGAGCTCACTGTAACCGACTTTCTGAAGAAGAGCAAGAAGGACCAACGAAATCTCAAAGGATATCGAACGGCTGTCGATTTTCCCGGACGAAGCATCGACTTCGATCCGTACATATTGGGCGTATGGTTGGGCGACGGGTCGCAGCGAGACCCCGTGATGACCTCACAAGACGCGGTTATCCTCCACTATTTACGCGATTTCTGTCATCGTAACAACTCCGTGCTTACGTTTCAAAGCGGATATAGTTACAGAATTTCGTCTGTTTCAAAGAGGCATACGAACACGTTCCTGTCGTTTCTCACGAAGCATGACCTAATCGACAACAAACACGTTCCGCATTGTTATAAGATCAATTCGAGGGATGTGAGGCTGCAGGTTCTCGCCGGTCTACTTGATACAGACGGGTATCTGATCAACAATACATATGAAATAATCCAGAAATCGGAAAGGCTTTCAGACGACATTGTGTTTCTCGCACGTTCTGTTGGACTGGCAACAACAACTAGATTAGCGGAAAAATCATGCATATATAACGGACAGCGACGTGTAGGACTGTATTACAGGACATTCATATCCGGTGATATTGACATGATTCCAGTAAAACTGTTGCGGAAGAAGGCATTGCCTCGAACACAAATAAAAGATGTCCTTCGGTATGGCATCGAGGTGGGTGCATTAGGAGAAGACGACTATTACGGATTTACAATCGACGGAAACCACAGATACGTACTTGGTGATTTCACGGTCACTCATAATTCGTGCACGGCGATTCAGATTGCCGAGGAATACATTCTGCGACCGGAGTTTCAGTGGAAGAAAGTGCTGGTCGTCGCCGGACCGGCCGTCCAGTCGAACTTCAAGACGGAGATTTTCGATATCAATCGTGTGTCCCTCGACAAGACGCAGACGCTGCTGTCGTCGAAGCAGTGCACGGGTCGCCGATACCTGGACATGCTCCTGCGAATTGAGGCCGACCCCAAGCAGTGGAATGTGCCAGATACTCGCATTCGCCTAGGCACACTCGCCGACCGCATCATTAACGAGTTCTATGAGTTCATTGGGTACAGCACCTTCGGAGCCATGATTAACAAGAAGCTACTGGAACTGAAACCGGCTGACGCAGAGAAGTGGATTCACGAAACCTTTGACAACCGGTTAGTGATTATCGACGAGGCTCACAATCTCCGCGAGGGCAGCTCGGAGATGAAGACCGTGTCCACGGGTCTGGAAAGCCTGGTGAAGATGGCCAAGGGAATGGTGCTTGTGCTGCTAACCGCCACGCCCATGTACGACAATCACGAGGAAATCGTCTTTTACATGAACCTCTTTCTGTGGAACGACGGTAAGCAGCCCGCGAGCCGAAAGTTAGTTGCCTCGGACTACTTCGCATCGGATGGCACCATCAAGCCAGCGAAGGAGCAGGAGTTCCGTGATTGGGCTCAGATGTATGTGTCGTATGTGAAAGGTGAGAACCCGTTCACCTTTCCCTTCCGCCTGCCCGCCCCCGAGACAGAGGAGCTGCCTGAGCCACTGGTTGGGTTCACGGGCTTAGACCTTGGTCCGTCCACCAAGATGAAGTACTTGACAGTTTTCGCATCCACGGTAAGTGGTGAACAGAAGAAGGTGATTGACGGAACCCATGGAAAGGAAGGCGACGATGAGGAATCAAGGAAAGCGCTCATGATTCCGACATTGAGCGTCCTGCCTGGGAACCGAGAGTTCGGAGATGTCTTTCGCCAAACCGGCGTGCAATGGGAATACACAGGTGAACCGTGCCTGACACCGGAGACGCTGCCAGGTGTCTCTGCGAAGTTTGCCAGTGTCATCAAGACCATCGAGTCGTCGAAGGGCGTGGTGCTGGTGTATTCGAACTATGTCACGCGTGGGTCTCGGTTGTTCGCCATGGCATTGGAGGAGCATGGATACACTCCGGCCAGTGGTCCCCCGCTTCTGGCCAATCCCGCCTTCAAGGGCAAGTCGAAAGGCGAGTACATGTTGCTGAGCAGTGAAGTGTCGACTCCCCAGACCAATGCCCTGCTTCAACTTGCCCGGTCCGACAAGAACGTGAATGGTGCCAGGGTTCGCATCATTGTCACCACGCCTCGTATTTCGGAGGGTGTGAACTTTCGGTACGTGCGTCAGGTTCACGTGCTGGACCCCTGGTGGAACATGAGCCGCATCGAGCAGGTCATTGGGCGTGCGTTGCGTACATGCAGTCACCAGGCCCTTCCATTCGAAGAGCAGAATTGTTCCGTGTACCTCCACGTCCTGCGGTCGGAGTCTGAGCAAGAGTCATTCGATGAGTATACCTACCGCACAAAGGTGGAAGAGAAGGGTATTCGCATCGCACGTGTTCGCCGACTCCTTGAAGAATCTGCAATGGACTGTCCCATTCAAGTGAGTTTGAACACACTTCCGGAGGACTGGAAGAATCTCGAGGTTCCCCAGCGTCGGTCAGAGGGTGCTCACGAGTCCAAGCTGCTTCTCAAGGATATGATGGCCCCCATCTTTACTGAGGCTCAACCCGCACAGTGCCGCGTCAAGCCATCTGAACCCGAGGAGGGATATGTGCGGCCTCTCTCGACCTATTTCGATGTCCGCGATGAAGTGTTTGGCAAACTTGGCAAGCTGTTCATTGACAAGCCGATTTGGGACCGAGAGGAGTTGTTCGCTGCCCTCAAGATGTACCAGCGCGATGTGGTGGTGTTCCTGTTACAGAATGCTATTCGCACCGGATTCAAGTTCAAGGATTCATTCGACCGCACGAGCCTTCTACAGTCACGTGGAAATGTCTACACACTCGGACCCATTGGTGTCGAGAATGGCACGCTTGTAGAACGCACGAGCCAGCCTCCCAATCGCGGGAATGTGGCTCTCGAAGCTGTGGAACCGGAGAAGAAGGCGGCGGCCGAGGTGCCGAATCTGACTGCGATGGTGGAGGGTTTGACCTTGGCTGACGCATCTCTTCAGCCGGTTGTTGTTGGACCTGAACTCAAGGGCAAGGACCGCACTAATGCCCTGGCCACTGCCGCCCGCACCACCGAGCAGCTCAAGCTTGTCCAGGCCTTTACCGAGAAGATTAAGGCTGACTTTGCGTCGGTCTTGCCTGGATACATGTTTGACCGGTTATCGCGTGAGCAGAAGATTGCGTATCTGCGGTCTCCTGAATCCAAGGCCCTGCCCTTTGCCGACCGGCTTCGTGTACCCGGGACGGAGATTCTCGTTCTCGGAAAGGAAGACTACGACCCACCCGACCCCATTGGCGATGATCGCACAGCCGTCCAGGCATGGGTCAAGGCTCTGAATGAGCGATACGTGAAGGACAATGACAAGATGATTGGCACCATGAAGGATGGCAAGTTCTCCATTGGTCGCTTCGAAGAGAAGGACGGTAAATTCACCCGCATTCACGGTAGGAAGCGTGATGTACCTATCGTGTGCGGAACGGGTGCCGTCGGTTCGGCGGAGGTGGGCAAACTTGCGGCCTACACGGACATTCGCAAGATTGGCATTCCGGAGATGCCCAAGAAGATTACCTGGACTCGATGCGATATCATGGAGCTGATTGCCCGCGAACAAAACAACATTGTGTGGTACACGCCTGAAGAAATGGATGTGCTCAAAACGAAATCCGGCGTGTAAAGACAACGAGTCTCATGGATCCCGTCTTTGAGCGCCGCGAGTTGTCTCGCTCAGTTCACATTCACGCACCGAATCTCCAACGCTCAATTCACGTCAGTCTCATTGCCCAACTCAGGGCAAAGTATGAGGGCATCTGCACCCCCGAGGGCTTTATTCAGCGTCGAAGCATTACCATTGTCGAGCATTCGCTTGGACGCATCAACCTTATCAAGGGCGGTCTGGACTACTTTGTTCGCTTTCAGGCAGATGTGTGCATGCCCCACCCCGGTCAGGTGTTCAGGGCCAGCGTGACACTTCGCAGTAAGATTGGTCTCCACGCCGAGCTGACGCCGATGAAGGTGTTGCTACCTCGCGACCTCCACATTGGCAATGCTGAGTTTGAGGATATCAAGGAGGCTCAGGAGATTGAGTTCAAGGTGGTTGGCTCTCGCTTCCAACAGGGCGACGACTCGATTGTGGTCCTGGGAACACTGGTGTCGATTGTCAATCCCGCAGCCGAGAAGGCGATGGATGCATCGGCAGAGCAGGTTGAGCCGATGATTGCCGCGTCCACACCGGGCGATGCGTCGGAGAAGCGTGTGGTGAGCGTGGCACCCGATGTGGCCAGGGCAGCGGAACCTCCCTCGCGTCGTAAGCTCCAGAAGAAAGCTCCGGCTGCCTCAACAAATGAGCAGCCGCCTCCGGAAGGAAAAGCTTCGTGAACAGCTGGATGCCCTTGACGTCCACGAACACGCCCAGGTGTTCGAAGTGATTAAGCGGTACACTCAGGAATTTACCCGCACCAACTCCGGCGTGCTGGTGTCGTCTGAGTCCCTGCCTGCGGCGTGTATTGCCGAGATGGAGACACTCGTCGCTTTTTACACTGACCAACGGAAGCGGATGGATGCGGATGAACGGGCTCGGAAAAGTTTACAGAAGGAGTAAATGGACGTGGCTTTGGATACGCCAGCCATTCCCATCACCGAGGAACAGACCCAAGCCTTTTTGGCTCTGCGTGAGCCTCGCGAGGAGATTTGTATTGACAAGACGCTCACACTGGAACAACTTGTCAGTCAAGACCCTCTTCCCGAGCCTGTGTTTGAGCCGGGTGACTATGCTCCCTGGGCCTATGATGCGGGAGCGGCCCTCGACAAACTGGAGGTCCACGCACTTGAATTTAGCGAATTGGTCCAGCAAATGTTCGAAGCAGGTGAAGACATTCGCCTTACGAAGGAGGGTATCGACCTGAAGATTGCTGAGTACAAAACGGATAAAGATAGTCCGACTACTTAACAATGGCAATGGAGTCTCTTCTCTCGTCTCGTGCACGGGGGGACCTTGAATACCTTGCAACCCACGTCAAGAATGCCAACGCCGAACTCGAATGCAAAGTCCTCTCCGGTCAGATTCAGACCAAGGACATTGCTGACCGCATCACCAAGACAATCGAAGGTCTCGCAGCTGGACCGGCAGTCGAAGCTGTCCACGCCACCTTCTCGTACCCCGACAACCTTCGCGTTGTCGTAAAGGGTGCGGAGAACATCCACAAGGTCTGCACATCCAACAACTTCAAGGGAGCACAACTCAAGGTGGAGCGTAAGTCTCGGTACTTTGGGAACGACGGCCAAGACATGGTCGACATTCCTGAGGCCGGGCTGCGGTTCACACTTCGCAAGGAGGAGGAGGTTCGTCGGGACTTCTCTGGCTCTGCGATGGATGCCAAGTCTCATGTCCGCGTAATCAACCGCAAGAGCTGGAAGACACAGGATGGACTTCTCCAGATTGATTTCTCGATGGTCAAGTCCAAGAGCCGAGGAACGCGATCCTTCTCCGACATTCTTCGTCAGAATCCCTCCTATGAGTTGGAGGTGGAGGTCATTGGTCGCCAGGCACCGCCGAAGGACATTGTGTCTTCGCTGATGGTTCACATTGAGCGTCTTCTGGCCGCCTTCCAGGGTACATCCTTCCTGCTGCCCTCCTCTGATATTGAGCGGTACCAGGCTGAGGTTAGCACGTCTCGCCAGAAGTTCGTGAATCCCGTCACGATGAAGCGTCGCCACCTGCGTGCCGACCGTCCGAACAACATCCTGACAGGCTACACGGTCACAAACAAGGCCGATGGCCAGCGGTGTTTCCTCATGGTCATGCGTGACAAGCGAATGCTGATGGTTCGCCCGAATGGCGTGATTACCTGGACAGGCATCACGGCCACGAATGCGGTTCACGTGAATGACGTGGTGGATGGCGAGTACATTGAGGAGCTGAACCTCTTCTGTATCTTCGATGTCTACTCCTTCCGCGGGGCTGACCAGACTCGCCTTCCGCTCTTCACGACGGATGAGGATATCCGGGCCAATCCGATGAAGTCCCGTCTTGGGTGTGCTCACGAGTTCGTGTCTGACCTGCGTCGCGACTTTGTGATGATGCCGGGTCGCCCGCTGCGAGTGGAGACCAAGATGTTCCTCGCAGGCGATGGACCGGCGATGGAGGAGGCGATTAACACGGTGCTCTCCACCAAGTTTGAGTATGAGACGGATGGCCTCATCTTCACGCCCCGCGCCTCTCCAGTGGCTCCGCTGTCGGACCGCAAGGGCAATACATGGACAACGGTCTACAAGTGGAAGCCGGCTGACCAGAACAGCATTGACTTCCTGGTCAAGTTCAAGGCTGGCGATTCGTTCGACACGGTCCTGAAGAAGCACGTGTTTCGCGGACAGCTGTACATCGGCCGCACGAGGGGGTTTGATATCGTGTATCCGCTCGAGACCATGACGGGTGAGTACACGCCTCCGAAGATGGCACCTGACCTGCGAGTCATTGCCGAGACCCGTGACCGCGTGCCTGGGGTGTTTCAGCCTTCAGTGCCTCGCAACCCGGATGCGTACCAGATTGCCATTCCGCTGGATGCGAAGGGTGTTCCGGTTGACGTAAAGGGAATTCGTGTTCAGGACAATACGATTATCGAGTGTGTGCGTGAACTGGAGACAAATAGCTGGACCATTCTGCGAACTCGGTACGACAAGACGCACCAATACCAGGTTCTTCATCAGTCTCAGTTTGGAAATGATGTCTCGACTGCGAACTCGATTTGGACCAACATTCACGTGCCCGTGACCGAGGAGATGCTGACGAGCTGCGTGTCGAATCCGCCGGATGACACGTTCGAGGATGACTTGTATTACCGCGATGACCTCGGGTCTCGTGACCGTGTGCTGAAGGATACGTATGCCTTCCACAATCGCATCAAGGCTGACCTCTTCAAGCAGATGATTAAGCCTGGGTCTACGCTGCTCGAGCTGGCCATGGGTCGCGGTGGTGACCTGCTGAAGTGGAAGGAGGCTAAGCCGAGCCGCGTGGTGGGCATGGACATTGCTGCCGGAAACCTGGAGTCGCCCGTTCAGGGTGCATGTGTTCGCTACCTCCGCGAGCGTGACCGCAATCCTCTTCCACCTGCCCTGTTTATCGTGGGTGACATGACGCAGCCGCTGTATGAGCAGGACAATCGGTACATTCGCATTCTCGCGGGTCTGGAGCCCGCTCCCACGCCGTATCTCCAGCAGTTCGCGGGTCTGAAGATGTTCGACGCCATTTCGTGCCAGATGGCCATGCACTATGCGTGCACTTCAGAGGAGACGTTCAAGGTATTTACGAAGAACCTCATTGAACATGGTAAGGGGGTGTTCTTCGGAACTTGCATGGACGGGGCGGCTGTCTATGCGAGTCTCCTGGGCAAGGAGGGCACCCTCTTCCGGGCTGACGGCCAGGTCTTCGGGGAGATTAAGAAGGGCTATACGGATGGCGACACATGGCGTGAGGAGTTCGGTCAGATGATTTCGGTCAAACTCGAAAGTTTCGAGAAGGCCATGGATGAGGCTCTCGTACCGTTTGGAAAGGTGACGGAATTATTGGCAGAAGCTGGATTTGAACTCGTCGATACGAAGATGTTTGCTGACCATTATGCTCAGCAAACGTCGATTACATTGACGCAAGAACACCAAGCATTCTCCTTCCTCCACCGATCCTTCGTGTTTAAGCGAGGTGCCCCCAAGGCCGTAGAGACCGAGGCGAAGATTGACCTCCCCGTCGTCGAAGCCAAGCCCGAGGAGCCGAAGCCCGAGGAGCCGAAGCCCGAGGAGCCGAAGCCCGAGGAGCCGAAGCCGAAGGTTGTACTAAAGAAGCGTGTAAAGGCAGCGCCCGTGCCACCAAACGAAGAGGCCGCAGAGCCCGTCCTGTTCTTCGGAGCGGACGAAAGTAAGGGAGAGTTTAGGTTTATGAGCAATATGTTCGTTGCTCCGTTTGAGATTGATGGCATGACGTTCCCCACTGTCGAGCATTACTTCCAGTGGTCAAAGGCGATGATGTTCGAGGGAAAGGATTCGGAACATGCACAGAAGATGATGAAGCCACCGCGTAACAAGGAGTTCACGGAAGCAAAGTCGGTGAAGGCATTGGGTAGGAAGGTAAAGGAATTTAGTGCCGCGAGGTGGGACGATGTGAAGATTCCGATTATGGAAAAGGCACTGCGAGCAAAGTTTGTAAACCCCAAGCATGGTCTGTTGGAGAAGCTGCTTGCCACCGGAGACCGCCCCATTGGTGAGGCGAATCCCCGTGACAAGTACTGGGGTATCGGCACGTCAGCCGATACTGCCGACGCGAAGAACCCGGCCAAGTGGAAGGGACAGAATCAGCTTGGCAAGATGCTCATGAAGCTGCGTGACGAGTTTACACAGGCGAAGAAGGAGTAGAGTAGGGGACAGCGGTCTCCCGGGGTAATACCCCGTGAATCCCATATAGTCTAGCGGTTCAGGATAGGGCTCTTTCACAGCCTTGACCCGGGTTCAACTCCCGGTATGGGAACCAGGATGAGTAGCTCAGTGGTAGAGCGTCTCCTTTACACGGAGAAGGTCTTGCGTTCAATCCGCAGCTCGTTCACCAACGCTGATAGTTCAGTGGTAGAATGAGGGTCTTCCACACCCTTGACGCGGGTCCGATTCCCGCTCAGCGTAAAACCCACAAATCAAACTTTTTTGCCGCATTGGCTCAGTGGTAGAGCATCGGTCTTATGTCTGCGAACCCAAAGGTTCGCCAACTCATCGCATTAGCTCAGATGGTAGAGCATCGGCCTTTTAAGCGTGAGAGGCTGTCAGCCGATAGTCGCGGGTTCAATCCCCGCATGCGGTACTCATCCTCACTACGTTCGAATTTCATTTCAACTTCATCTTCAACTTTCCACGAGCGTGTCCGAGTGGTTAAGGAGACAGGCTTAAGATCTGTTGGTTCACACCTCGTGGGTTCGAATCCCACCGCTCGTATTTGTTTCTATCGTCCAGTGGTCAGGACTTCGGGCTTTGACAGTCGGGAACCCTCCCTTCAGCCACCCGGCAACCTCGGTTCGATCCCGAGTAGAAACCTGCCGTCATAGCTCAGCGGTAGAGCACCCGCTTTGTAAGCGGTAGGTCGAAGGTTCAATCCCTTCTTGCGGCACACTCCATTTCATTACGTTCAACACATCTCCAATCCAAATTCATTCGTCAAAAACGAATCCTGTTGCACAAGGGCATATTCCCTAGTACAACAAGATGCAGACCCGTTCCACTGTCTCCAAGCGCCCCGTTGCCGCCTCCCGCGTCGTCTATGCTCGCGATAACCACCACTGGACGGTGGCTGAGGAGCGTGAGATGATTCGTCTCCGCCGGCAGGAGAACCTGCCGTTTGCGAATATCGCCCATGCTCTCCGCCGTAGTCCAGAGGCGATTAAGTTTCGCTTCGACAAGCTGATTGAGGAGCATATGGAGGGCGGTGTATCCGAGAAGGAGGTTCGCCGCTGGTTTAACCTCACCACTGATTAAGCGCAGAATGCTCAGCATTAACTGGATTGCCAGCGCCCTCATGGCGCTGGTGATGATGAACCTAGTGATTCAAGCGCAAGCAAATGCACCTCAGGCTCCTGAGGTTCACACGTTCCCGCCGCCTCTCGCAGTCGGGAAACAACGCTCTTTTTCATCTGGGCGTGACGCGTCCATGTTTACGCAGCAGGTCAGGAGACGGGCTATTGTGAATGCACACTATGGAAGTCCGAATCTGGTCTTACGCGAAAGCAATCATACATCTGGGTTTACGAATGGAGTGCTAGAAATCTATTCGATTACTGATATCTGTCACCGCATCTTCAAGTCGGTTGTGTCGAATGTATACGACGGCGGGACGTCGACCGACGAGTATGCAGTTCACTTGGACGCTGGTGATGCGGGCACGACGAACGTCGCGACGGTGCTCGATGCCGGAAATTCGGGGACAATTGTGCGGGATGGTGAAACAATTGTCGTCTGCTAACAATGTCTGCACCCGCAAACCCCGTCAAGTTTTTACTGCGAAAGGATTCCCTCGCTGTTTGGACCGCGTCGACAGTTGTACTGGCGTTAGGCGAACCAAGTGTAGTCACGGACACTGGCCAGATGAAGATTGGAGACGGCGTGAATATATGGGTCAACCTACCCTATGTGGGGACATCCACGTCGATCATCTTTGACGGAGGTGGTCCGACGCAGGTCTATTCCAACGGTCCTGTATTAGATTGCGGTAGCATTTTCTGATGATGACACAATGCCATATATTCAGCTTCAATTTCGCAGGGGGTTGGCATCCCAATGGGCGGCTGCCAACACTCTGTTGGCCCAGGGTGAGATGGGCATTGAAACGGATACTGAACTTTTCAAGATTGGAGACGGCACCACGCATTGGAACTCGCTTCCGTATGGCGGTCTTCGCGGCTATACGGGTCCAACGGGGCCAACTGGCTCGACGGGATTCACAGGTCCTCTTGGTCCTACAGGTCCGGTGTCGCTTGGTACAAACGTCGCATCGAGTTACGGTCTTTCAACGTCGCTCCCCATTGCGAATGGGTCGACAACGATTTTCCCCTTTGACTCGACATATGTTGAGTTCGGTACGCATCTTGCGAATGGAGGGACTCAGATTGTAGTTCAAGAACAGGGTATCTACGAAATCATCACCTCCATTCAGATTGCCAATACAAACACGGAATCGACCAATGCATACACCTGGATTCGCATCAACGGTGTCGACGTTCCCGCCTCGAACGGCGGCCTTCTTGTTCCGTCAGACGGGTCAGCTGCTTCGCTTATCGCTATTCCTTATCTGGCCTCGCTGAATGTGGGCGACTATGTTGAAATTGCTGCCACAACTGGGTCTGCGAACGTATTTGCGGTCGCATTTGTTGCCAATGCCCATGGCACAAGTCCCGACGCTCCGTCAATTGCGGTGAACATCAAGAAGGTGGCGACGGACATTGGAAAGACGGGACCGACTGGATTCACTGGGTATACAGGTGTCACGGGAGCAACAGGTGCCGGTTCCACAGGTTCGACCGGAGCAACGGGTCCGACAGGTCCGACGGGACCGCCAGGTACAGGGTTCACGGGGCCCACTGGATCAACTGGATTTACAGGTGTAACTGGTAGCACTGGATTCACTGGACCCACCGGCTTCACAGGTGTAACCGGTAGCACTGGATTCACGGGATTCACGGGTCCGCCTGGCACTGGATTCACTGGACCCACGGGTCCAACAGGATTCACAGGATTCACTGGATCCACAGGTCCGACGGGGTTTACGGGGTCAACTGGATTCACGGGTGCGACGGGATTCACTGGGTCAATGGGTCCAACGGGGTCAACTGGGTTTACAGGACCCACTGGATTCACTGGGTCCACGGGCCCAACGGGGTTCACAGGTATGACTGGGTCGACAGGTTTCACCGGAATCACGGGTCCAACTGGATTCACGGGCATGACAGGCTCAACTGGATTTACCGGTATCACGGGACCAACGGGATTTACTGGCGCGACAGGCAGCACTGGCTTCACGGGCATGACAGGTAGCACTGGATTTACAGGAATCACGGGTAGCACTGGGTTTACCGGCATGACTGGACCGACGGGGTTCACGGGTGTGACTGGTTCAACTGGATTCACTGGAGTCACGGGGTCGACAGGATTCACAGGTGTAACAGGACCGACGGGGTTCACGGGTATCACCGGACCAACAGGACCTACGGGCATGACGGGTAGCACGGGTTTCACAGGCGTAACGGGTAGCACTGGATTCACAGGTATCACTGGCCCGACAGGATTCACGGGCATGACGGGTAGCACGGGTTTCACGGGTATCACGGGTAGCACTGGGTTTACCGGAATCACAGGTCCAACGGGATTCACAGGTGTAACGGGACCGACAGGATTCACGGGCATGACTGGGTCAACCGGACCTACGGGTGTAACGGGTAGCACTGGTTTCACAGGTATCACCGGCCCGACAGGATTCACGGGCATGACCGGGTCGACGGGATTCACGGGTATCACGGGGCCGACGGGTTTCACTGGATTCACAGGTAGCACTGGCTTTACTGGTAGCACTGGCTCGACGGGATTCACAGGTATCACGGGGCCGACGGGTTTCACTGGATTCACGGGTAGCACGGGTTTCACAGGTGTGACAGGTAGCACAGGTTTCACCGGATTCACAGGTCCGACAGGTTTCACGGGAATCACGGGTTCGACGGGATTCACCGGAATCACGGGCTCGACGGGTTTCACGGGTATCACCGGACCCACGGGATTCACAGGTATGACAGGCAGCACTGGTTTCACAGGTGCGACTGGATTCACTGGGTTCACAGGCTTTACAGGTTCGACAGGTCCGACTGGATTCACTGGGTTTACGGGTTCAACTGGTTTCACCGGCTTCACGGGCCCAACGGGATTCACTGGCTTCACGGGCCCGACTGGGTTCACTGGATTCACGGGATTTACAGGATTCACAGGGTCGACAGGCCCAACCGGCATGACAGGGTCAACGGGACCGATAGGACATGGATATGCAACACTTGTTCCCACGAACACCTATGTTCTCGGACCGGGTGAGATTGGATACCAATTGTCAGGGGCATTCTACCCTATTCCCACTGCCCAGCTGGGCAATGTGGCCCGAGTCGACGCGGTCTATGGAAACGACACCACTGCGTACATCGGTGGCCTGCCCTTTGCCACCATTAATGCGGCCATTGCTGCGATCATCGGCACCGGATCACTTACGCTTCCGCAGTATCAGAACGTTGCAATCTGGGTTCTGCCGGGAACCTACACTCTCTCGCCTACCGGAACGAATGCGACAGTTACAACAGTAGGACCCACGGGCGGAACCGGAACCTATTATCCGATTGTTAGCCTCCCCGCTCGAACGGCATTGCGAGGAGTGAGCCTTCAGGTGTGCACAATTCAATGCACGGCTCCGACGCAGGATACGATCCTTCTTCAGATGGGAGACAATTGTCGTGTGGAAGACCTGAACCTTGTGATCGGCGGCGGATCCTCATATATCGGTTCAAACAACCTGATTGGCGTGTATTATGGAAGCACAACTACGGTGACGTCAAAACTTCGCACGAGTGTTGTTTCCTTATCCAATTCAACTATGCCATATACTTCATCAAACAATCTGTATGGTGTCATGTTTGACGGCACAGGTACGCTGGGTGCGAACACCTTCTCGTTCAATGCCGTCAAGGGATCCACGATCAATGTATACGGAAACGGATCGGGCAACAAGCGGGGAATGATTGTCACAAACACCAACATCGCAACACTGCGAGATACAAACATCTATGTCGCCCAACCACCCTCCGCAAACGCCTTTGCCGGATCGTATGTAGGCGTTGAAACACGGGACGGATCCAACACAGGATCCGTTCAGCTGCGATCTACGACCATTGGGACGGTTCAACCGGTTTCCCCGCAAACCTATACGGCATCCGACATTCTCCAAACAACTCCGGCAACGATTACCAATCCAACGTACTTGGCGTCAGCGGGAATTCAGGTGGGACCCGGCGTGGACTTGGTGACAAAGACAGCTGGCGGTGCGGGGTTCTCAGCCTACAATTACCCAGCCACGTTGTTTTACGGAGCAGTTGGGACACTGAACACATCCGGAAACCCGGGAACGGGAACACCAGCGTACTTATGGTTTGGAACCGTAGGCATTCACTCGTCGGGTGGACAGTTCACTCAGTATCCGGATATCACGACCCCGCCTGCGGCTTACCGTATTCAACAGCCATTAATCTTAGCGGGTATGACGGTGAATTTCAATATGGCTCCCGGGACGGGACACACGACCACCCTTACAGTCCGGAAAACGCCGAGTGGTGGATCCATTGCCGATACAGCGTATACCGTTACGCTGTCAAACGCCACTACGTTCATCTCTAAATACGATTCGTCCGTGAACTTTGGAGCCGGCGATTTACTCCATGTGCAAATCTCGTATGACGCTGCCGGGAATACAACGCATGACGTTTCCGTTCAGTTAGATTTGTTCTAGTTAATACGTAATGGCAACGTTCGAGTACGTGAAGATCGGTGATGGCGTCACCGCATGGTCGAATTTGCCATATGTCGCCGGTTTCCCGGGTCCAACCGGCAGCGTGGGAGCCACCGGTGCCCAAGGGTTGGCCGGTGTATCTGGCGGTCTCATTCTTCAGCTGGATTACCCCACCACTGTTAATCCGTGGACAACAACACTGTCTGGTAGTCTGCTGACGTCTTTCAACGTCGGGACACAGGTGAATATTACGGTGCCTGCCTTGACGACGAATCAACAGATTGCCTCCTTCTCGATTCCCGCCGGGTCGCTACCCGGAACTGTGGCGGTTGGCGGGGTGTGGGACATGAATCTGTATGCGACTCCAGGTGTCCCCTCGTCCGCACCCACCTTTTACTTCAATGTGTATGATGGAGCAAGCGTGGTGGCATCGGGGTCAACAACAGGAGCCACATCTGTGAATGAATCATCGGCCATGCAGCAGTACACATACTCATTGTATGTTCCCGCCCATACGTACGCAACCAGTGTGGTTGTTCAGCTGTATGCGACAACACTGTCCGGAAGCCCGCTTACCATTGGACTTCGGGATAACACAGCGAGTCACATCCACACGACCCTGGTGTCAGTTGGATCTGTGGGTCCGACTGGATTCACGGGTCCGACGGGAACAACGGGTTTCACGGGCGTGACGGGACCTCCTGGTACGGGGTTCACTGGTCCTACGGGTTCGACCGGACCTACGGGTGTCACGGGGCCGACAGGTCCAACGGGGTTCACGGGTATGACGGGTAGCACGGGCTTCACGGGTGTGACAGGCAGCACCGGGTTTACAGGTATCACTGGACCAACGGGTTTCACGGGTGTGACAGGCAGCACTGGGTTTACAGGTATCACTGGACCAACGGGGTTCACGGGTGTGACAGGTAGCACCGGGTTTACAGGTATCACCGGACCCACTGGGTTTACCGGAATCACTGGACCTACAGGTGCCACGGGCAGCACTGGGTTTACTGGAGTCACGGGACCCACTGGGTTCGCGGGACCCACTGGCTTCACGGGTAGCACTGGATTCACGGGCGTGACTGGATCGACTGGCTTCACAGGAGTCACGGGAAGCACCGGGTTTACCGGTACCACTGGGTCGACGGGTTTCACGGGCGTGACTGGACCGACTGGCTTCACGGGTGTGACAGGCAGCACTGGTTTCACGGGCGTGACGGGACCCACTGGGTTTACCGGAATCACTGGACCGACTGGCTTCACGGGTAGCACCGGGTTTACCGGTACCACTGGGTCGACGGGTTTCACTGGTGTGACTGGATCAACTGGGTTTACCGGATTCACGGGTAGCACCGGTTTCACGGGCGTGACGGGACCAACTGGATTCACGGGTATCACTGGGTCAACGGGGTTCACGGGTATCACAGGTAGCACCGGTTTCACTGGAATCACTGGACCCACTGGGTTTACGGGTATCACGGGACCTACGGGAATCGCAGGCTCAACTGGATTCACGGGTGTGACTGGGTCCACGGGCTTCACGGGTGCGACAGGGTCTGCGGCGACAGGGCCGACTGGACCCGCTGGACCGGCGGGGTCGGGCGGAGGTGGTGGCTCTGTTTCCATCACGGGGTCCACTGGATTTGGAAGCGTCCTGACGGTGAACACGGGTGGAACGGGTCTGTATGGAAACTCCAATCTGACCTTCAATGGATCCACGCTGACCGTGAATGCCACTGAAAACATGTGTAACAATGCGATCTCCAACGTGAATAGCGTGAACATGTCGTACATTGCTCCCTTTACGCCCACATCGGTTGGTAACTGCGTCCTGTGGCTGGATGGTTCGGACACGACGACCATGACGCTCACCGGTTCCAATCTGACAACGTGGAAGGACAAGTCGAGCAATAATTACACGGCCTCCAACTTTGGAACACCGGTGTATGCAGCAAACGTCCAGAACAGCCGAGGTGTCGTGCAGTTCGGAACGTCTGGTTATGGTGTAACCATTCCGTCCTTTGTGATTTCCCCGCAAATGAGCGTGTTTATGGTCCAGTATCCTCTCGGCTCTGTATCCGGTCCGACGATTGAACAGTCAAGCAACTCGGCCTTGTATCCGGGTTTCTTGGTGGAGTCTGGGATTTCCAACTTCCTGATCCGCACCTCCATTCCTCCACCATCGGGTCTGACCTTTAGCACGAGTGGAACCACGTTGGTCGGTGCGTGGACGGCCTATACAGGTGCATCGTCGTACACGTACACGGTGTACTCAAATTCCATCTACTCGTATACGGGTGGAACCGCTGTGTCAGGGGCCACGGGATCGCCGACGTCTAATACATTTACATTCTCGTCGCCTGTGTCTGGAACCTATTACTACTACACTCTGAACGTGACAACTGCGTATGGAACCTCTACGTTGGCTACGAGTGGGATTGTGCAGTATTTTGCAACAATTATTCCTAATGTTACCGCAACGAACCCGAGTAGTTCTACGGTTACGCCGACGATTGCGAATGGATACTATACTTATCAGTTCACTGCAACTGGAAATAACACAATCACCCTAACAAGTCCATCAACCATAACCGGACAATATATAATTGTTGCTGGCGGAGGAGGGGGTGGCGATCTGACAGGTGGTGGTGGTGGTGCGGGTGGCGTGATCTACTCAAATGCAACCTTAAGTTCAGGAACGTATACTGTAACAGTCGGCAGTGGAGGTGCACACAATATCTCCGGTAACAACTCTGTGTTCAACTCACTAACCGCGATTGGCGGTGGTGCTGGTGGCTACTACAGTCAGATTGGGTCCAATGGTGGCTCTGGTGGTGGTGGTGGTAACGACGTTGGAGGGACAGGCACGAGTGGTCAAGGATATGCGGGAGGCGCAGGAGCAACAGGACCTCAATATGGTTCTGGCGGTGGCGGTGGCGCAGGAGGAGTGGGTGCCAACGGAAGTTCATCTACTTCTTATGGCGGTGCAGGTGGTATTGGGAAAACGTATACGGTCGGAGGGTCCAATTTCACCTTGGGCGGCGGCGGTGGCGGCGGTGCCGACGTGGCACGTATTAACGCGGCTCAAGGAGGCATAGGAGTAAATGGAGGCGGTTCGGGTTCGGGTCCCGTTCTAACCCTGGCGACTGCTGGAACGCCGAATACCGGAGGAGGAGGTGGTGGCGGACACAACGGTAATAATATACCTGGCGGTTCGGGCATACCTGGTTCACTAGGAGCTGCTGGCGGTTCGGGCATTGTTGTAATTGCATTACAAACTGTTACTGTGATCCCCCCAACCACCCCAACCCTAGCCATCACAACCGGAACTGCAAGCATGTCTTGGACGGCTTCTCCAACAGCCACATCGTATACCTGGACCCTCTACAACAATGGATCCAACACATCCACCTACACAGGAGCATTGGTGTCTGGGTCCAATGGAACGGTAACTGCACCCACCGTAACCGCCTCTGCGTCTGGATTGACAATTGGCAGTAACTACTATTACACGGTCTACGCGTCCAATGCTTCGGGTGTATCTCCCGTTGTGGCCTCGCCGATTGTGGAGTATTTCCCGAACCCGTATAACTTGGCGCTGACGGTCACGAGTTCCAACGCAACGCTGAGCTGGAGTTCCACAGGAGCCTCACCAACCTTTTACTATGTACTGTATCAGACCACGGTGAACGCATATACCGGTGGAACGACTACGACAATCGCGACCAGCAACACGACAGCCATGACTGCAACGGTATCCTTCACACCCGTTTCGGGCGATTACTACTACTTCTCTATATACGAAGTGACATCCGTAGGAACTTCGGCTACATTCCAGAGTGCTATTATACCAGTTTCAGTCATTGCGACTGGCTGGTCAGGCGGCTCGTTCACGGTCGGTGGTACATCATATTCTGCTCCATTTGTCTACAATGGTAGAAAGATACATATATTCGGCGATACTACAACCACTGGAACATTCTCACTCACGCTAAATCCGTCGAAAACAATACAAGTCTTTGCGATTGGTGGTGGCGGTTCATCGGGTGATTATTATGATGGTGGTGGAGCAGGAAACTTGATTGTTGCCGAGTTTGCTTCGTTGGCAACTGGAACTTATAATGTTACAGTTGGTGCAGGTGGGATTCAACAAGCTAATTATGATTCAAGTCCAGGAGGCAACTCTATTTTTGGAAATACTGGAGTACCCAACATGGTAAATGCATTAGGAGGAGGTGGTGGAATCCTATCAGCTTCAACTTCTAATAACGTAGGTGGATGCGGTGGAGGAGCTATTGTACAAGCCGTCTACAATCCTTCGCAGCCGCGCTCAGTTGGAGGTGTCGGCCAAACAGGAACAACTACAGGAACCGTTCTTAGCAATTTAGCATATCCAGGTGGAAATTCTTCTTCAGGCAGCTCGGGCGGAGGCGGAGGAGGCGGCGGTGTAGGAGGCGCAGGGCAACCTGGAAATGCGAATGGATATGGAGGGAATGGTGGAATTGGTATAACATATTCAGTAACAGGATTACAATATGGAGGTGGAGGGGGCGGTGGCGACGTCGGCGGCGGTCCGAATTCCTCGCATACTGCTGGAACAGCCTCATATGGAGGTGGCGGATATGTCGCCGGTTACTCGGGCGGTGGATATAATCCTAATGGTTACACGGGATACGGTAATTGTCAAAATGGTACTCCTAATACAGGCGGTGGTGGCGGCGGAGGATACACATATTCCTCTAATCCGCCAACAGGATGTCAGGGCTCTGGTGGTTCTGGAGTTGTTATTGTCTCTTATGTATATCCTTGAGTATAAAGTCGTATAACAGCAATCCAAAAACTATGAACTCATACCAGAGCTAGGATGTCTATGAGCACAGCAACAGCCGTGACCATGCTCGACGTTCGAGCAGGGTCTGGAGCTATAACACTCCCCCTTACAACACAAATTCCATATCGTGTTATCACATCGACCACTGCACCGTCCTCTGCGCCGACTGGCTTGTCCTCTGGAAAATTCTGGTACTTCACGGTCGCATCGTCTAACGCCTCGGGTGTTTCATCGGCCGCAGCAAGCAGTATTGTATCTTACTAATCAACAATGGCGACCAGTGTAGGGTCAACGAACTTGACAGCTGCCACAACATGGCAGTTGTTAGAGGCTATTAATCCAGATCCATCGCAATCGTCCACGATGGCGGTGTATCTGAACGGAACCCTGCAGGCATCTGGTCTGGGCCTGACGGGAACAGCACCTGTGACTGGACCTCTGTTTATCAATGGACAGGCTGGCACGTCCACAAACTCCTACCAATCCTACCTGGCCGAGGTCGTGGTCTTCAATGCAGCCCTCAACCAGTCCAATCGGCAGATTGTGGAAGGCTATCTTGCTTGGAAGTGGGGACTGCAGGCATCCTTGCCGAATACACATCCGTACTACGCTGCGGGACCGTCTGCAGGTGTAACGTCGGTAGGTACTCTCGCAGTGGATACGGTTGGAAATATGCAGGTGGCTCCGAATGCCAGTTTCCGCATCCTGGGCCCCACAGAATGGCGAACGAACATGACGACGGTCTCCGGGACATCACTGACAATTCCTACGCCGACTGTCGGTGCGCCCTCCACAAACTCGGCAGGTCGCTATACGATCACGAACACGGGGTTCAATGCTTTAACTCTGCCGACCTATACCTCGGCGTCGCCGGGTGTCTTTTGGACATTGGCCAATGCAACGACCTCCAACCTAACAATTGGCGTAACCTACACATCCGGATCAGGTATTGGGTCCAGCATCACGCTGAATGCTGGGTGTTCAGCCAACATTTACTGGAACGGATCGTCCTTTACCTATCAAACCGGACAGGGACCCACTGGACCGACTGGACCTACGGGTGCCACCGGACCTACGGGTGCCACAGGTGCCACGGGTGTAACGGGTCCAACTGGGTTCACAGGATTCACTGGACCAACTGGATTCACAGGTCCAACTGGGTCAACCGGACCTACGGGCTTCACGGGTGCGACAGGGTCTGCGGCAACAGGGCCGACCGGTTCCGCGGGGTCAACCGGACCGACGGGCTTCACAGGTGCGACAGGGTCTGCGGCGACAGGTCCAACGGGACCCGCTGGACCCGCTGGATCAGGTGGTGGTGGCTCCGTTTCCATCACGGGGTCCACCGGGTGGGGAAGCGTGTTGACCGTAGCGACGGGTGGAACGGGATTGTTTGGTAACTCGAACATGACGTTTAACGGATCGAATTTGGCTGTAACCGGGACAACCGTGAAAGTATATAACGGAACATCATCGGTAACAAATTATGGTTCGTTATACGACACACTTACCCTTCAAACAAGTTGTAACGCGTATTCCGGAGGTATCGCGTCATTATATTTTGGTACTGCCACAGCTGCAGCCGCTCTGGCTCGTATCTACGCGGTGGACCAGGCACTCTCTGGGTCGTATCTGAGTTCGCTGGTATTTCAAACGGTTCCCGCAAGTGCCTCCTCATTCTCGAATATCTTCACATATAGCAGTCCTTCGGTATCCAACTGGTCGGTACCGGCAGGAGTTACATCGATAAACATTTCAATGTGGGGTGCCGGTGGCGGAGCTGGTGGCGGCGGAACAAACGGTGGTGCAGGTGCCTATCTTACCGGGGTTATCACTGTACCAGCCGGTGTTTCTACGTTGATTCTCATGGTTGGTCAGGGGGGAGTTGCGAGTTCGGTGGGTACGAACACGTCGTCAACGTTCGGAGGAGGAGGTGCAGGTGGAGGAGTTGGCAACGGAGGTACAAGTTCGGGAGGTGGTCGATCAGCTATCCAATATACATGCCCGGTCACAATTTCGTCTGCGTCCGCAAGTGGAAGTTCTATCACGTTTTCATGTTCTGGTACTCATAATTTGGTGTCAGGTCAACCAGTTACAATTAGCGGCTTGTCTCCGTCCGGCTTCAATGGAAGTTATGTTATCTCCACGTCTCTTACGACATCATTTATAGTACCGAGTAGCCAGGCCGCAGGTTCATCTACGGGTACAGGTACAATCATAGCAGAACTTGTTTGCGTTGGAGGCGGTGGAGGTGAAGGTGGAAACTTTCAGTCTGCAAGGCCAGCCTATGGAGGAAATGCCACGTATTCAGGAACTGCCGGTTCTGGATTGGGGTCTACCACGGGAGCATCGGGTGCTTCGCAAACTGCAGGCGGTTCAGGAGGTACGACAGGAACACCCCTACAAGGTGGAGCAGGAGCTGCCAGCGGTAACTGTGGTGGTGGTGGTGGTGGTGGATACTACGGAGGAGGTGGTGGCGCCTCAGCTGGAAACGGTGGCGGAGGATCGTCGTATGGTTCGCTCGTAATAGGATTGTCTGGCTCCAATACGACAAACGGGTCAGGTGCTGCTCCTGGAACCGGAGTGAGCGGATATGTCACCGGTGTCGCAGTAGGTGCATCTTCGGGTAGCGGAGGAAACGGTTTAATTATTTTGAGTTCAGTTCCGGGCGGCAGTATGGTTGAGGCCATGCGTATCCATTCCAACGGATACCTTGGTGTTGGAACAGCGGCCCCCGCGTATACACTCGATGTCACTGGCACATCTCGCGTCACGTCCAATTTGGGTGTAGGTGTGGCCCCGATTTCAACTGCGGGATCTGTGAACGTGGCCGGTGGCTATTACGTCAACGGTGTCCAGTTGTCGGGTGGATCCGCGATTTCCACGTACTCCAACGCAGGAGCCGTTATCTTTGCCACCGGCACCTCCACAGGTCTCCAGGGCAGCTCGAACTTGTTCTTCAGCAACAGCTCCAACTTGGGTATTCAGACCACGACACCGGCCACAGCTCTCGATGTGAACGGCGGTGTCACCATTCGCAACGGCTATCGTCCATTGTACTCTAACGTTGTGACCACGCCCCTGACGGTGGCCGCCAACTCATACGGAACTCATTTCAATATCACGACCTCTACGTTGAACGCAATCACGATTCCCACAATCACGTGGGCCACCGATTCCAACGCGTACTGGGTCTTCCGCAACAACACCGGCACCTATCTGAGTATCACCTTCACCTACACGAGTGCGGGAACAACCGCCCCGACCAATCCTGTGACAATTCCTCCGGCAAACTCGATTACAATGATGATGACGTACCCGGGCGGCACGACCTCCAACTATGTTTTGTTTTAAGAGTACAATGCTAGGAGCGTCCAAAAGCATCTGGGGTTTCGATCCTCGGTCTATACCGGGATGTTCCATCTGGTTCGATGCTGCGGATACAAGCACGATAACTACAAGTGGCACAAACGTCACAAGTTGGACGAACAAGGGATCTATCCCTCTAATCGCATACCCCCTTACGGGTGGATTGGGTACCCCGGTCGGAGGAGGCACGAACTCAAACGCGTACGGAGGGTACATGACCTCGGGAACGTCAACTGTGAACGGACTTAACGCCGTGAGTTGTCCCATCCAAACGACATATGGGATGAATTCAACAGTGACATTTCCAGCACAGGCCCGTGCAGTCTTCGCAGTGTACAAGGCTACGGTGCTAGGGTCTTCTTCTCAGTATCTTACATTCTTTGGATGTGCCACTGTCACACCTAACAATCAGAACGGTATGGATAATTATATCTACTATGACGGTCAGAGTGCAACACTCTTTGCCGAGGTCGGTGCCGGAAACGGAAGTGTATTGGGTGCCTCAACTGCGGCCGGAACGATTCCCTTGAATACAACGGGCATGGTGTGCTGGGTTCAGTCAGCGGTATCAACTGGCAGCAATTTTATCACACTAAACGGAGTGTCTCAGTCAGTCACAACCAACGCAATTGCGTCGACGTACGTAACAACGCCCCAGTACTATTTCATTGGGTGTTCGTATCCTCAGTCGTGCCTTTTATGCGAATACATCATGATCAATGCGGAAATGACCATCCCCCAGCGTCAGTCGATGGAAGGGTATCTGGCCAGGAAATGGGGCATTACACTGCCAACCACGCACCCTTTCTACGGAACACTTCCTTTCAATCGATACTTTAACCCCACCGACCTTCCCGGTTGTTCGCTATGGTTGGACGCAGCAGACAACTCTACGATGAACTCCACGACAACAGTGACATCATGGTCCGATAAATCCGGACTGAACAACACCATGACGGGAACTGCAACCTGGACGGGCAGCAACATGACCTTCAACGGTAGCACCAATGCATTTTCCAACACGACGTATGTGTTTCCGTCGAACGCATATTCCATGTTTGGTGTGTACTCGAATACGACGGCTCCGGCTGCATCTGCGTACATGAACGCAGTCTACGGAAGTAACGGATTTCCGATGTTGGGAATTTACGGCTCAAATAAGTACGTGTCTGCTCGGTCGGTGGTTGCGAATACTGGGGCGTTGAGTACAACGGTTGGGTGGGCGGCACGGATTGGAGGTACGGGAACCGATTCGGGGAGGGCAGTCGCCACGGATTCAAGTGGTAATGTGCTCGTGACCGGAAATTTTACAAGTGGTTCGTTGAATTTCTACAATTCAAGTGGAGTAAGTAACGCGTCACTCGCCAGTGCAGGTACAGGAAGTAACAGCTGTTTCATCGGCAAGTACACGTCAGCCGGCGCGGTGTCGTGGGCGGCAAAAATTGGGGGTACACTCGACGACTATGGATACGGAATCGCCACCGATTTAAACGGAAATGTGTTTGTGACTGGTTTCTATAATAGCAGTCCGGTGACAGTCTACGATTCAAGTGGAGTAAGCAATGCATCACTCGCAAATGCAGGAAGCTCTGACATTTTCCTCGTCAAATACACGTCGTCCGGTTCATTCTCATGGGCGGCACGAATGGCGGGTGCGAGCATCGATTCGGGGAGGGCAGTCGCCACGGATTCAAGTGGTAATGTGTTCGTGGCCGGACATACTTCTTCGTTGATACTCTACGATTCAAGCGGAGTAAGCAATGCATCAATTGTCTCGTACTCCGCCTTCGTTGCTAAATACACCTCAACTGGTTCAGTCTCATGGGTAGTAGGAATGGGGGGTACGGGCGGTATAAACGTCACCATAGATTCAAGTGGTAATGTGCTCGTGACCGGAAATTTTACAATCGCTTCGTTGAAATTCTATAATTCAAGTGGAGTAAGCAACGCATCGATTTCAAATTCTGGAAGCAGTGATATTTTCATCGCCAAGTACACTTCATCCGGTTCATTCTCATGGGCGGTACATATTGGGGGGACGGGCGCCGACTACGAATACGGAGTCGCCACGGATTCAAGTGGTAATGTGTTCGTGACCGGATCTTATGCTAGTACTACATTGACTTTCTACGATTCAAGTGGCGTAAGCAACGCATCACTTTCAAATTCAGGAGTCAACGACTGTTTCATCGCCAAGTACACGTCAGTCGGCGCGGTGTCGTGGGTGGCAAAAATTGGAGGCACTGGCGACGACGATGGATACGGAATCGCCACCGATTTAAACGGAAATGTGTTTGTGACAGGATTATACTCTGCGGCACTGACGATGTACAATACTAGCGGAACAGCAGGTGCGACACTTGGAAACGTGGGAGGCACCTACGACGGTTTCGTCGCTAAATATACTTCAGCTGGTGCGGTCTCATGGGCGGTACAAATTGCAGGTGCGGGGGCCGATCGACCATACGGAATCACTACCGATTCAAGTGGTAATGTGCTCGTGACCGGATCTTATGCTAGTACTACATTGACTTTCTACGATTCAAGTGGCGTAAGCAACGCATCGCTTTCAACTACAGGTCAAAATGTGTTCATCGCCAAATATTCGCCTGATGGATACATTACTGCTCCAGTCCCTGCCTCCTCCAACGTCTTAGTGTCCGCCACCTATGCATCCTCCACCTTCTCGCCATTTGTCAATGGATCTAACACTTCAACCCTGGCAGGAGCCACAACAGCCACCACCGGCATCTACGTTGGCGGGCCGTCCAACTACTTCAACGGCTCTATTTCGGAATTGTTGATTTACTCCTCGACCTTATCGGCCGCCCAGCGGCAGCAAGTTGAAGGGTATCTAATCCAAAAATGGGGCCTGAGCACACAGACGGTGACTGGACATCAATATAAACTCATTCCGCCCGCGACGTCTCAGCCCGCGCAATTTGCCGAAGTGACACCAGGAAACTGGGCTCGTGATTGGAACCCGTATTTGCAGTCGTTGATTGCGACGAACAATCCAACGAATGCCACGGTTATTCCGACGGTGAGCTATGGAACTAACTCACTCAGCCCGGCATTGTCAACACAGCAATATTATGGCGGTGTGTTAGCTCCAAATGGAAACATATACTGTGTACCATATGGTGCTTCAAATATACTGATTATCAATACAACGACCAACGCTGTGAGCTATGGAACAGGTGGTTCTTCACTCAGCCCAACATTATCGCTGCAGGCTTATGGAGGAGGTGTTTTAGCTCCAAACGGGAACATTTATTGTGTACCAGGTATAAACGGCAATACTTCAAACATTCTGATTATCAATACAACGACCAACGCTGTGAGTTATGGAACTGGAGGTCCTTCACTTAGTCCGGCATTATCAACACAATATTACGTTGGAGGTGTGTTAGCTCCAAACGGGAACATTTACTGTATGCCGGGCAATACTTCAAACATTCTGATTATTAATACCACGACAAACGCCGTGAGCTATGGAACTAACGGCCCTTCACTCAGCCCAGCATTATCAACACAGGTTTACTACGGAGGCGTGTTAGCTCCAAACGGGAATATTTATTGTATCCCACGCAGTGCTTCAAATGTACTGATTATCAATACAACGACCAACGCTGTGAGTTATGGAACTGGCGGCAACTCGCTCAGCCCAGCATTGTCAGCACAGAGGTACATTGGCGGTGTACTGGCTCCAAACGGGAACATTTACTGTATGCCGGGCAATACTTCAAACATTCTGATTATTAATACCACGACAAACGCCGTGAGTTATGCAACCGGAACTAACTCACTCAGTCCAGCATTATCAACACAGGGTTACTACGGAGGCGTGCTGGCTCCAAACGGGAATATATACTGTGTACCGAACGGTGCTTCAAACATTCTGATCATCAACACCACGACAAACGCTGTGAGTTATGGAAGCAACTCGCTCAGTCCGGCATTGTCGGGACAGACTTACCAGGGTGGTGTACTGGCTCCAAACGGGAATATTTATTGTGTACCAACCGGTGCCTTAAACATTTTGATTATCAGCAACGCATATACCCAGAATCCTTCGTCCAACTACTGTCTGTCTGCTTTTGTGAACAAACTCTAAGCACGTCACTCCCGCGTCACTCCTTTCAGTCGTTACGCTTTACTCACGTGAATCCTCAGCACATTCCCCTGGAACGAATAGGACACCACAATCCCCGTCAGCATGGACTGGATGGTGGCCAGAACAGTCCCAATGTCGACGCCAAGCAGATACCATGCATATCCCGGGACATCACGGGTCACACCGTCTGAGCAAACGCTCGGCGGTGTGAAAGGAAAGGACTGGACGACGTAGATACCTGGAAACCCAGCCGCAGCCCAGGCAAAGAGCTGTGGGCGGTAGGCTTCACGTGTGGGGTTCAGAAGGGGATTCAGTGTCGCACGGTCAGCCGTCTCCTGGGCTACGACGACTGCGTGACTGGCCATGAGTTCGTCAAGTGTAGCAATGTGAGGCGGAGGGACCACGCTTACGTCCGGAGTGGGGAAGGTGGGTCCAGTGGCATCGATTATCGGCAGATTCACCTCATCGGGTCCTGTGGGTCCAGTGGCATCGATTATCGGCAGATTCACCTCATCGGGTCCTGTGGGTCCAGTGGCGTCCATTTATTACTCTGCTCCGCCAAACTTCTTGTAGTACTCCGCATAGGACATGGCCGGAGCTGCGACATTCGAATTCACAGCTGCCGGGGCGAATTTCTGGAACAGACGCTGACCCATGACGACCGACGCCTGCTCATCGGTCATCTCCCCCTTCTCGATCTTCCGCTTCAAGGCCAGCATCTCAAAAAAGGTTGCATCAAGCCGGTCCTCCGAGTGCATCTGCCACAGCGAAGGAAAATTGTAATACAGCTTATCGTTCTCGACCTTCAGCTTCTCCAGGAACTCCTCACGACGAAGATGACGCCACTTCTTCTTCGAGTGGTCCATATTCCGCACCAGTGCCTGAATCTGGGTGGCGGTCAGTTCCTCGGTGGTGATGTGACGCTCTCCATCTGCGACTTCCTGCGGGGTTAACTCACGTGCGGCCATTGTTCACATTCCGCACAGAATCTATAAGTGGGTGTAACGCAGTCACCAGCCGACCACACTCCTCTGATGTGGTCATGCCTGTCAGAATGATATTGCCCGTGCGGAACACCTTGGCAATCCACTTCACATCCGGGAAGTAAATCTTCACAGCCGGATAAACTGCGGGTTCATACTCGGTGCGAATTCCATCTCGGCGAAGAGCCGCATACAAGGTCTCGCGTGAGAGACTGACGGTGCTGGTCAATCGAGTCTTGTAGTTCATCAGAACCACACGCCTGACCTCAGATGTCCACACATTGTTCGGAGCCGTATCGTCAGGAACCGACACCGACTGTGGGCATGTAGACAAGATGTGCTTTCGCAGTCTCGCCATAACCGACCGGTCATACCGCTCGTCCAGCACGCCCGTGATGTGAAACACGCCATTCTGAAATATCTTCACCGTAATCTCCTTCTTCTTCAGTGTCCCATCACCGTCGTCCAGACTGACGAGTGTGATGGAATTGTGCCCGAATCCAGTTGTTCGCTTTGAAGGTGCCTTCTTGGCTCGTCGCTTAATCAGGTCTCGCTTGGAAGACCCACGGGCGGGAACACCCTGCTTCTCAACCTTGATGATTGAGTCCGTCAATGGGAGGGACTCCAGAAGGAGGTTCGTGTTGAGGCGGACGTTCACCGTGTACAGCACCACCATCGTTGTCAGAATTGGAGGCTCCATTGACATCCTTAAAGTGGACGACGCTGATTTCGTTTTTCCACGCCTGTGAAAAGGAGAGAGGTTCACGTGTTACGACGTGGCACTCAAAGGTCCGAATGACAGCACGCAGCCGAGTCTCGTCCTCGGGGCTGAGCATCCACCCCTCAAGATAGCCGAACCAGAGTACGGCTGTCTTGTGGTGGGTCAAGATACTGAGTGCCGTGTCCGTGAACCCGTTTAAGAGTTCATAGGACAAATCGAAGCACCCGGCTGGTTTATTCGCAGGATAGACATAGACAATCAGCATTACGTTACTGTGCGGGGATATATGTAAGTGTTCTTCCATACAGGACCGCCTGTCGTAGCATTCGTCAGCCCCGGACTGAGACCCGCACACGCACACGACGGGGCAAAGTTGACCTTGCCACACGCTGTGCAGCAATTGTTGATGGACTGACGAGCCTTGGCAATGATGTCCTCCTTGCGATAGTTGGGGTCCGTAGAGGGAATGAGAGTCGAGAGCAGAATCGTGTCATTGATTTCGCGGATGGTGTTCACGCCATATCCATCGATACCATAGCAGAGGTCCTTGATTTGCGACGGCTTGACGTTCGCCGGCTTGAGGGCCTGGGCCGTTGCACCCGCCGACGCATAGGACACATATGCCGACGCATCCTTGACCTGATGACCCCGAGCGATGGTCGCACGCGTACCACCTCCACGCGAAATGGGGGCATTGAGAGTGGCCACGCACGCAGTCGCAGGCAAAAATTGTTCATAGACCGCAGAACCCGCCTGCTGACGCTTAATCTCAGTGGCCTGTCCGCACGTCATGTGGGGACGCGTGTCAATGTACTTCTGAGTTCGCAGCTGCTGCCGGACAAGGTACTCGCTGCACGAGGACATACTTGTATTGTGGAGAGAGTTAAACTCCCGGGTGCGTCAGCAAATGACGGCGGCAACACTCACGTGTCAACCCAAGGTCATTGAGTGCCCGACCCTCCGCCGTAACCTTGGTCTCGGTCGTGAGGTACATGAGCTCAGAGTCGGGAGCACGGCCATCCTGACGGCGATACTCCTTGATGAGACGGTTAAATTCCTTCCACTTGCCGGCGAGAGGGAGGTTGCACGTATAGCACTTCACAACGATTGGAAAGTCCATGATGCCGTTCTTCTTGTTTGTGAGGGACAGTTCGTTTTTCGCAGACTAGAACAATGAAGGTCAAGGTAAAGACAGTTTACGTTATCGCCGCCGTTGCCGTGGTTCTGGCACTGTACCTCCTGCTCAACCCGCCCGCTCCCGACTTTACGGCCACCTACTCGAAGGACGTGAGTCGCTTCGGACCTGACTCAGTGGATGTTCAGATGGCCATGGGTACTCTCCACTCTGACCCGCCTCACACAATGGTCCCGAGTCCGCCTCTGAAGCCTACCCTGTTGTTCCCACCGTCAGAGACGGACCTTGCGAAACTTTCAGGCCCGGCGGGTAGTGTTTGATAATGCCGAATTGGGCATTGGTGGCCTCGAGCCATTTCTTTCTGATTCCGTCCTTCTCAGCCATCTCGGTAGGTGGATACATACCGGGAGGACTTGTGTTTGGAACCTATCTCGTCTCCGTCGCGTATCACTCGACAAAGCCGCGGTTTTCATGGTTGTTGCCACTTGATATCGCATTTGCTCATATTGCCCATGGCGTCATGGTGTGGACCACGGCTCAGTGGATGCCGTATTCGCTACCAGTCTACGCTGCTTTCTTGACGTGTGCGACAACTGTCTATTATTACGGGCAAAAATACAAGTGTCTTGCCTGGGATGCTAACCCAACCGTGTCAACACGATGGCATGCGTTCATGCATGCGTTTCTGGGGACGAGTTCCGCCTTTTCCGTGCTAATGGCTGCGAAGTCGGGGCGGAATGTTTTGGGGTTCTTTCACCAATTAAGTTCGAGCTCCTGAGCCGACCAGAACTCCGAGGTTCCATTGGGCATCAGACGCTGGAAGACGAAAGGCAACTTCCGCTGCTCAATCTCACGCTTGACAACATGATCAATAAACTGCGGGTCGCTTGTACGGAGTCCTTCCAGACTCACCAGGGGTTTCGCACCCTCGGCCAACTGCTGCTGACGCGATGCCATGAGGACAACATACTCATACCTCGTGAAGTACGGCCGCGTGATGCGAGGGGTCTCCATCGCCTTGGTCACCTGCGAACGAAAGACGGGCTTCGCTTCAGGGTGGTCGGTCATTGTACTCTCTCTTGTCTAGGAACATACTCTTTCGTTTTCAATAAATGCCGATCATCCGCGGTGCCGCTTCTGATTACACGAACTACGTAAAAGGTGCCGCCCAAATCAGTGGGTCGTCCAAACTCTCCGGTAAGTCAAGCGTGGCGGTTGTGATTCCGGCGGCTGCGTCTTCTGTTGCGGTGGCATCCAAAGTGTCCCTGACAGTGGCCGCAAAGACGACGATTACGGCTGTTGTGGCACCCAAAGGAAACTCAACGGTCTCGGTTGCTGCCGCACGGAAAGTCTTCTCCGACTAAAACAATGCCTACTCGTTCTGCGTCTGAGTACACTGCCTTCGTCAAACTTCAGGCCCAGGCTCAGTTGAAGCCGACGCTGACTCGCACGACCCCGTACAACCAGGGTGGACAGGTTGCGAACAACGCCCTTCTCCAGTTCTCGGACATGGCATACCTCACAACTGGTGCTGCAGCTCCGGCCCGTGTAGCTCCTCGCCAAAAGGTCTTCTCTCGGTCCAACCCAAAAGCTCTTTCGCAGGTTGCGACGCTTAGTGGTGGTGGTGTTCTGGGTGGTGTGGTGAGCAGCCCTCAGGCTCGCTCGTCCGGCACAACGGGTCTTGTTGTGCCGCAGACCAATCTCATCCAGTTCCCTGGGTCGGCACGGTAGAGGGCTTTTCAAGCCCTCGCACGCTACGCACGGTCCACAAGTGTCCCTCAGGCACGAGCATTCTGCTTCCACATTGCATCACACACCGCACACTGGTACATCCAGACCACGTTTACGGGGTCCAGCTTTACACCTACAATGTCTGACTCCTTGCCTCGCGTTGTGCAGGCGGGATTGAGACATGTCATGTTCTTGAATCGAGGAAGCGTAGGGTCATGCTTCAGGTAAGGGTTGATGGAATACTGAACCGACGTATCCTGCTGAAGGTCGTGCTCGTATACGACGGACCCAGACTCCTCTTCGTACGGGCAGGCGCGGCACTTCAGGTAGGCCTTGCCGTCATGCTCCACGATGTCGCACAGGAAATTCGAACACTTGGCACAGAACTTCATTTTGCTTACCTCTTGGTCACGAAATCTTGTTTCGTTTTGAACCCTCGAATCCAATTCCATGCGTTCAAAAGGAATTAGCCGCCGGCAACTAATCGGGGTATTAATCAACGATGCAGCCTGGACACCTTCAAAAGTTTCTGGACGCTCACCGTGCTGAGACCAAGAGTGGTCTCGAGACTCACCAGCTCTTCGGCCATTGCATTCTCTACACCATTCCCGACGAGAAGATGGACGAGTTCTATCGCCTCTACTGCAACCACGTCAACAACAATGGTCCACTGACCATCACGGAGAAGATGACTCGTATTGGTCCTCTCCGTGTGGATCTCGACTTCCTGTACGATGGACAGGTTGAGGACCACAAGCATACGCAAGCCATGACTGTCGCCTTCGTCAAGGCGTACATGGCCGAGGCGGCTCGGTACATCGACATCAAGGACGTGACGGACGTCTATGTGATGGAGAAGCCGGAGCCGACCTTCTACCCAGGGAAGAAGGAGTCCAAGTCCGGTATTCACTTGGTGGTGCCGGATGTGCGTTCGAACAAGAATGTCGAGCTGGCAATTCGCAACGCACTGCTGCCGAAGATGGACGAGTTCTTCCCGGGCTTGGAGATGAAGAAGGATTGGCGTGAGACGTACGACAAGTCTCCGCTGAACCACACGAGTTGGTGGGCGCTGCTCGGTTCCAAGAAGCCGGCGGGTGAGGGTGCGACGCCACAGCCGTATCAGCTCAAGTACTCGATTGAGTGGGATCCGAATGACACGGCGGTGGCCATTGACGAGGAGGTGAACCGCGAAATCAAGCCCGAGAATATCCGCAAGTTCTCGATTCGGTCGCCACCAACATCCGAGTCTCCGGCGACGGAGCTGGGTAAGGCGTATGCTCTGCGAGAGGAGGAGATTCGCATCTCAGGTGGGGCAGCGGTTGTGCCCCAGCGTGGACGCCCGGCTCAGCGTGCAGGGGATCCGGGTTCGCGTGGTTCGTCGCCGGCTCGGGCCATCTACCTTCAGCCGCTGTCCAAGGAGATGAAGGACTATTACAGCGGTCACGTGCTGAACCTGAGTCCGGCTCGCTACAATAGCCACGATGAGCGGACGAATGTCGGACACTGTCTGAAGAACATTCACCCTGACCTCGAGGATACGTGGTATGAGTTCTGTTCCCAGCGTCAGGATGGCAAGTATGACCCGCGTGAGGTGACGGGCAAGTGGATGGGCTTCAATTTCAGGAACGACGGAGCGAAGTTGGGTGTTGGCAGCCTTCGTCACTGGTCTCGCACGGACAATCCGGACGGATACCTGAAGATTGAGAAGATGAACATCGAGAGTCTGCTCGAGGCGGCGACCGATACGCAGACGGAGCACGACATGGCTCAGGTGGTCCATGCCAAGTTCCGCGACGAGTTCAAGTGTGCCCGGTTCAGTGCGTCGGCCTGGTATTGGTTCGCTGGTCACACGTGGCGTGAGACAGACAAGGGTGTTTCGCTTCAGTGCCGCCTGTCCTCGGATGTGTTCCGCGACTTCTTCCGCAAGGAGTCGGAGATGACCACGCAAATGCAGGCCATCAACCCGTGTCCCGATGGCAAGCACGACCCGAGTGGGTGCGACTGGTGCAAGATGGACAAGAAGCGCCAGGCCTATGCTCACATGCGAAAGCAGCTGCGTATGACTCGGTTCAAGGAGAACGTCATGAAGGAGTGCCGCGAGCTGTTCCTCGACGAGGAGTTTGCCAACAAGGTGGATGAGAACAAGAACCTTATCGCCTTCAGCAATGGCGTGTTTGACACGCTGACCTTCGAGTTCCGCGATGGCAAGCCGGAGGATTACATTTCCTTCTGCACGAACCTCGAGTTTCACCCCGACCGCCCCCACGACTCCTATCCGTGCTGGCAGGAGTTGAACAAGTTCATCTGTGATGTGTTGCCCGACGAAGATGTCCGCGAGTACTTTCTCGCATACCTGGCAACGTCTCTGTCTGGATGTAACGAGGCTCAGAAGTTCCACATTCTGACCGGTACGGGTTCCAACGGCAAGTCCATGTTGATGAATCTCATGTCGACGGCGATGGGTGATTACGCGTGTAAGGCACCTATCTCTCTGCTGACCCAGGCTCGTAACAAGTCTGCGGCAGCCGCACCGGAGTTGGTGCGTATGAAGGGTCGTCGGTTCGTGACCATGCAGGAGCCCGATGAGCAGGTTCCGCTTAACACGGGTCTGATGAAGGAGTTGGCGTCGTCTGAGAAGATTACGGCTCGCGATTTGTATGCAGGTTCGAAGCAGATGCTGGACTTTGACCTCCAGGCTCGCTTCAATCTGGCGTGTAACGAGAAGCCGAAGATTAACACGCAGGACGGAGGTACGTGGCGTCGTCTGGTCGTTATCAACTTCGTGAGCAAGTTCGTGGCCGACCCTCGGTTGGCCCACGAGAAGCCCATTGATGAGTCGATTGTTCAGAAGTCGCAGAGCAAGGATTGGGCGGAGGCGTTTCTCGCATACCTGGTTCACCTGTACAAGAAGGGCAAGGGTTATCGCAAGCTGGTTCCGCCGGAGAAGGTTATGGAGTACACGAGCGAGTACAAGGAGGACAGTGACGTGATCGCCAAGTTCATCCGTGAGAAGATTCACCCGCAGCTGCCGCCGTTGGAGGACGAGCCGTCCCCGGCACCGACGAAGTGGGGTGAGATTTCAGCCGAGTTTGTGAATTGGAAGCGGACCAATGAGCCGACGAGCAAGGCGGTTACGGCCGACCTGAAGAAGCAGCTCGAGGCTACCTACGGGAAGGCCGTGGGGAACCGCTGGACCGCCTTCCGGTGCGGTGATGCGTAGACTTGCGGTGACGGGTCCCGAGGACCCTTGTGGTACGTGTCTTGTGACGGCGACGGCGAGCACCGACAGTCATGGGAGCCGCGGGAGCAGGAGCCGGGCCGCCTAACCACGAAGGACGCCTCGACCAATAGTCAGACGCGGTTCCCGTCGCGCTTGTCCACGCACCTGTTACGGAATCGGGCAGCCAAGACATTGTTAGTAGTTTAGTTTTTTAGTAGGTACCCTCGCCACCACGCTTGGCACCGATGCGAGTCAGCACATACGTGCGGAGCAGGCCGATGGTGAAGACGACCAGGGCGAAGGAGACGATGAGGTTCACCAGCTCGCCGATGACCGCGCCGACCTTGAGGTCCGCCGAGCCGACCTTGATGGAGAAGGCCGACACACCCTTGCCCGCCGCGGCGGCCGGGGCCAGGAGCGGCACGAGGATACCGTCATTCAGCGACTTGAAGAAGGCAGCCACCACACTTCCGAGGTAAAACGACGCCGTCAGAATGATGATGTCCTTCGTGTCGAGCATTTATTGAGTTATCCAGAATGTTTTTCAGCTGACGTCATAATGAAGATACGCAATGCAGGATTGGACAAACTAGCTGGGAAGGCGACCTCCATCCTCGCGTTTGACTGCGAGTTCTGGCACCTCGGCGAGCAGTTTTTGCCTCGTGAAATCGGCGGATACCACTTGAAGAAGACAGGCGATGCGTGGACACGGTCTACCCCCTTCTTCGCAGTGTTGCCTCCGCCGGCCGGTCAGCTGAACCGTGTCTCGTCCAAGTTCTCCACCGTGACGCCTCCGACGTCCGTGGTGCTGGATATTCTTGAGGAGACTGAGCGGACAGCACCGGAGTTTCTTGGTCATAATGACATTGTGACTGCATACTTTGCCGACAAACTGGTGAAGCCGCACTTGAAGCCTGCGTCGTGGCTGACGGGGTTCATGAAGATGGTGTCGGAATCCGTGGTCATTGTGAAGGGCGATATGGACTTGAAGGCGTTAAAGTCCGCATGCTCTCGACAGAAGATTGCCTACCATCCACCGATTGGTATTGTCGACATTGCGAAATACAATCCGGAGTTCAACAAGCGATGTGGCACGGCAAAGCTGGAAGGCACGTACTCATGCATCGCGAAGGAACTGGATTCCGGACTGAAGACGGCCTTTCCGGTGGGCAAGGCACATAACCCGGTGTCGGATGCGGCCATGACTCTGCAAATCGCCGTGTGGCTGACCAAGAAAGATGTACGTTGAATACAATATGGATACTAGATACTGGGGCAGTAGTGCCTGGCAGCTGTTCCACCTTATTGCTGAAGGTTCGCCTTCCGCGTCGCTCACACTTTCTCAAATAAGCCGCGTTCTTCCTTGTAAGTTCTGCCGTGAAAGCACGGCCAACTTTGTGTCTGAACACCCGTTGACTCCGACGGCGGATGCTGGACGTTGGCTCTACGAGATTCACCGCAAGGTGAACGAAAAGTTAACCACACAGGCCAAGACGGATCCCGCGGTGATTCTGCCCGACCCTGACCCGACCTACGAAGAGGTTCATGAAAAGTATGCGATGCTTCTCAACAAGAAACCGCACGCAGTTCCGGGTCGTGACTTTCTCTTTTCGATTGCCTACAATTACCCCGAAAAGCCCGACTATGACCAGACCAATGTCCAGCAGCTGTTTCTCCGGTCACTGCGAAAGACATATCCCTTTCCCGAACTGCGAAAGGTTGTCGTCAAGTACATGGATTCGCATCCAATGGCACTGTCGTCTCGGTCGGGGTACCTTCACTGGATGTATGGGTTGCTCCGACGTCTCGCAGTGAAAACGAACTCGAGTATTCGCACCTTCAAAGGGTACACGCATCATGTCGCATACTACAAGAGTGGATGTGCCAAGTCAACCTACCATGGAAAGACATGCCGACGACTGGACAATGGAGGATTTACGAAACAGCGTGACCCTAAGCGAACTCGACGGATCGCTGGTGGAGGTCTACTTACCTAAACAGATGGCTGTGGAAACCACTCTGTGCATGAAAGTGTACATGCTGTGTTTCTTGTTCTTGGCGTTTCTAGTTATGCGGTCTGCGTTTGTTTAGAAGATGGACATGCGGCTCTTGCGGTGACGGCGGGTGTGGTGAGCCTTCTTGCCCATCGCCTTCGAAGACTTCTTGTACGTCTTCTTCGCCTCCAGGATGACCTTCTTCAGACCATCGCCCTTCTTGTAGGTGCCGCGGTGCTTCATCTCCGACATTGTCTTCTTTACGTGAGTGAGCCAAGCGTTCGCCATTTTTGTTTAACCGCGAGGAATAAAACCCACACCCGACCCAGGACAGAGATTCCATTGGCATCCATACGCATGAACGTCGTCCATGACCTTGAACTTCGAAAAGGCTTGGTCAGGTGCGACAAGAACGATGTTTGACTTTGTGAAGGCACGCAGCTCCTCCGGCTCGCGAGGATGGGCAGCCTGTTGGTAGGTGAGACGACGCAGGCGACTCTCGTTCCAGGAGAGATTGATGAGCGACTCAAGTTCTGTGCCGCGAACTTCATTACCCGAGACCAGAATGAGCTTGTTGGCCAGCGAATCTAACGACTTCTCCGTCACATCGCCTTCAGCAAAGTGTTTCCGGACCGTCGTCTTGAGATGCTGTGCGACGCGGTTCAGTGTGAAGCTCTTGTCCGTGTGCGGGACCAGGCTCAGAATGAGCGGGTCATCGGACGGAAATGCCTCGTTCACAATCACTTCGCAACACGAGACGAAGGAGCGGTGGGCGACCTGGTCGTAGTTGGGCTGAAGAGCAACCACCGGCTCATCCTGGGCGTCGGCATAGATGTGAAGCTCAATCAGTCGGTATCCCTTGGCAAGGGCACCCGAGAGGTCCTCGAATGTGCTACCCTGAACTGTGTAATCGACCAATGTGTGGTCACGGGACTCACGCGGTTGCGTCTCAGCTCCCGCCATCACATACCCCGCAGCCACGAGTGCTCCCACAGCAATGAGTGTTTCCATTGATTTAGTCTTCCTTTTTTTTAGGCTTGAACAACGGCCCAAACCGTTCGGCATTCACCTTCTCATCTGAAATACGCTCACCCATAGGCAGACCCATGAGACACGCGTAGTGAAAGTGAAGGCAGTACATGCCGCATTCAGACTCCTTGAACTGATGACGTGTCGCATTGTAGGTCAGCTTCATGGCCGGGCCACCGAGTGCGTCCCACTGGTCCTTCCACCGGAACATCAGACGCTGAATCTCCTTCTCGGGCTTGTGGGCATACGAATCAAAGTACGTCATGCGAGGGTACATCAGCTCCGGACGGATATCGAGGAACGCGGCAATCCAGTGCTGACCCGGTCCATCGTGGACATCCGTGTTGAAGACAATGCCCACGCGACGGCATCCCTTCGCATACAGAGTGGTCAGCTTCATAGAGCAGAGCGTCGACACGATGCACTTGGACGTCTCTGACTTCAGGTCAAAGTCAATCGGCACACAGCCTACGAAATGATAGTCCTCAAAGACCTTCTCATACTCATGTTCAAGCTTGTCAATGTCATCCGACGAGAGCCACTCGGACTGGTTCTCTGCCCAGGAGGCAGGGGCACGAGGCCGCTTCATCATAGAGGACACGATGCACGTAGGGTCACCGGTGCGGCACTTGGCATGGAGACGCTGTTTCAGCTCACCCCACACGGTGTCTACATCCCCCCTTTCGATCTCTCGTTCTTTGGGGTGTTCCTTGTTGTAGACAGTCCGTAACCTCTCAATTTCCTTCTGGTCAAAGAGGAACATGGACTCGCTTGCTTAAAACGGATACTTTCTATACCGCAGAGTAGACAGCATCATGGACACTCTGAAGGCAATTCTCTCTAGGTACATTCGCGTGAACAAGGACATCTCCCAGCTGAATGCCGAGGTTTCGGAACTTCGCGACACCCGCCGTACGGTCGAGCTGGATTTGGCTGCACTCTACGCTCACACTGAGCTGCCCGACCAGATTCTCCTGCGGGAGTCCGAGATGACGTTCAATGTCAAGCGTCCGAACAAGTGGAAGAAGGGCTGGTCTCTGTCCAAGAAGGACCTGGAGATTTATCTCAAGGACATTCTGGGCGATCGTGGGTCTGAGGTGATGAAGGAGATTGTCCGTCGTCACGAGCCGAGGTTGGTGGCCGACGACTTTGGCTTCGAGCTAAAGTCAACCGGGTCTTCGGGCTCATCCGACCCCGCCGAGTGAACTGGGTTATGCGTAATTGTCAATGTGAACTCTGTGTGACGGCTCCATATGTGAGCCACACCCATGCAACCACAAATGCACGCGGTAAAGGCGACAGCCGCACCAATGAAGAGCTCATTCATTGCGTTTTTGGTTTGCGTGCGAGAAAGCGGGTTGGAGGGATTCTTCAATCTCCCGAAGGAGAGCATTGATGTCACGTAGGTGTCTTGACGCTTCAAGGGTATTTTCGCGGGGCATGAATCCATACTGGACTCGCGTCACCGCAACGGATAACTGCCTTTGCCGCTCAACCACTTGAAGTGCCAGTGTAGATAGCTGTTTTCGCATCAATCGATATGTATGGGACGGAGAAAATCTTTAAGCTTCACATCCCGTCGTCCTCTCGCGAGGCAAAGTACTCTCGCATTTTTAGGTCGACGGTACGGTCCGTGAGCTCCATGACCCCATCCTTGTTGGTTTCCAGAATAGACCTCACGTCGCGAATACCGTCAAGAATGCGGTGACGGTCGACGTACTTGCGGTTCTTGGCCGACCCGTGCCACAGGTGATACAATGTGCCTGTCGAGCATGCGAGTCTGGGCAGCGTCATTCGCGAGTACTCGGTATACGATGGGACCAGCGACGGGTGAACATATCCAGCGGGGAACTTGATGTCCATCCAAGCGGCGGTGGACAGTGTGTCTCCGCTTCCTGTAATGCCCTCCTTGTAGAATCCCACCTCCCGGAACCATTCGCGTTGGAAAGCCCACGCAAAGCCCGGATGGTAATTGTGATTGTACAGGGTTGTGCGATTCATGTAGGCGACGGACAGGCGGGTTTGGACTAACTTTGTGTACGTACTGTCCAGCCATACGCAGGTGGAGAAGGGTTGGACCACTTGGTATGTGCCCAGTAACCGCGAAACCTCGTCATACCAGCCGGGGTGGCCGAAGATAACGTCAGCATCCATGAAGAGCAGCTTGGTGAACCGCCGCGGAACCCGGGCCTCCAGAAGAGAACAGAGCGTCTCCTTGTGGAACAAGACACTCTTGCTCCGGACGTGGAATGCGTCCTTGATTTCAGGTTCGTGGTCGTCAAAGAGCAGCTCCATCGTGTAGTAGGGAATCTTCGCGAACTTCAACTTTTCAATCGTGTAAAAGTAGTTCATGAGCATCTTCTTCGACCGCGCCGAGTTGAAGAAGACAAAACAGACGGCCATATCGGTGTGCGTCGGGATCTCGTAGCGACATGCTGAGACATCCACGATACAGGTTTCAAGTGGGGGTGCGGTTTCGGGTGTCCGCACTACATTATATGCGAAGGATGAGTGACACTGTCCCATTGTTAGTAGGCGGCGTTTTCGATATTGGCCCTTTGTTCGGCGATTCGCTGCATGTGCTTGCGGCGACTCATCTCAGCCGACATCTTTGTCCGCTTGAGCTTACGCAGACGAGAGAGTCGATACATGCGTGCATTCTGCTTCTTGGTCTGAAAGACCGACTTGACGGCCTTCTTGATACCGAGGAAACCACCACGGCGGCGAGTTGTTGCCATTGTATGTGGTCGATAAAAACGAATTTACCGCGAGGGAGCGAACTCAACCCATGTACTCTCCCTACAATGCCTCCAACCGATTCTTTACCGAAGAGGATATCCACCGCATTCTTCGCCGTCATGGACTCCCTCATTATCGAGTTGGCAATCGCAGGGTCTTCCAGACAGCCATGGTTCACACCACCTATGTACGCAGGACTGACTATACCACTCCCGACGGAGAGCCGGCTGTTCTTGCCCCCTGTCCGTCTGGCGTCATGCCCCTCCAAGACGAAAGTTACGAGTGTTTGGAGTTCGAAGGTGATGCGGTTCTCGGAGCCTGCATCGCGACGTATCTGCGAAAGAAGTACCCCGAGAAGAAGCAGGGATTCTTGACGGACGCCCGTAAGGAGCTCGTCAACAATGACCGTATCGGAGGGCTGTCGAAGGAGTTGGGGCTGAATCGATTCTACGTGATTTCACGCCACAATGAGGATTCGGCGGCGATTGCTGGCCGGAGCAACACCAAGAAGCTGGGTGACATCTTTGAGGCCTTTCTTGGAGCCTTATGGACGGATTGTGGCAATCGATTCGCAGTGGTCTATGCATTTGTGACCAGTGTTATGGAGACATACCTCGATGTGGATGAGATTGTCGCATCGACCACCAACTTCAAGGATATCTTTCAGAAGTACTGTCAGCGAGAGTTCAAGTGCACACCAGTCTATGAAATGAGGTCAAATGACCCAAAGAAGAATGAGATTGTCGTAGCTGTCTTTGTGGAAGGCAGAGTCTATGGAACAGGAGTCGGAACAACCCGCAAGAAGGCTGAGCAGTTTGCGTGCCAAGAGGCACTTAGTAAAGTCGGGGTAGGCGTTTCCGCCTGAGCGTCCGCCGCCGACCCCCCTCAGGTTCCAGCAGTTTCCGGCACGCAGCCTTGATATCCTCCATCTTTTTATCAGCCTTGGCAGCCTTCGGTGCCTTCTGAACCGCAGCGGGGACGGGAGGAGGGGCAACCGCCGCAACGGGCGGGGTCGACTCGGGGTTGTTGACGACCGGAGCCGGAAGGATACGCTTCACCACCTGTGCCTCGGCGGGAGGCATGGGCTTCTCGGCCACAATCGGGTGGACAATTGACTGGCCTCCGAACAGGTCTGGAATGAACCTGTTGATAAGACGCTCTGTTATAGGCTTTTTCCAGTCGGCCTCGATGCTAGCAAATACACCCTTCAGGAACAGCTTGCTCTCTTGCTCAGAGACGATACCGGCTGCCGCCGCAGGACCCAGCAGACCGAGGGTGTCCCAGACGGACAACAGTGAATCAAAGGACGCGGGCTTGTTGAAGATTTTCGCTTGAACCAGCTGGTCAATGAGGGTGAACTGCAGCGTGTGCTGACTGTAGGACTTCCAGTAGGTCTGCGATTGCACGTCCGACAAGGCATATTGGACAGTCCACTGCTTGAATGCCCGAAGGTTGGCGGTTCCACGCCCCCAGTCAAAGATGACGAGCTGGTCACCCTGCCATCCCAGATTGCCGAAGTGGGAATCGCTATGCGTAATTCCCATTGCATTCACCCGAGCCATGGCCAGCATGACTCCTTTCAGCGATGACTTGATCAGAGCGTCCGGCTTGGACTTGGCAAGAATACTCTTCAGAAGCGTGTCGCCCTGCACCGGTGTGATAAGGTTGATAAGTCGCCTTTCGTCACCGTGCAGTGCTCTAATCGTACATGCCTCCCTCTTGTCGTCGGGCCTGAAGTTTGGTATGCATGAGGAATCGGCCAGGTTGAAGAACTTTGTGATGTCATGCCCTTCGCCTTCTAGTTTTTTGAGTGCCTTGACTACGACTTTCTGAATCTCGAGCTCCCGTTGGTCCCGAGTGATTCGAGATACAAACGCAGTACCAGCCGGTGCCTTGCGTAGAGTGGTACGCCTACCATTGCAGTCCACTTGTGGAATGTAGACGCACGTATCGGCTCCCTGTGTCTTGTAGGCACCGCCCTTCATTGTTCAGAAGCGACAAGAATATATCCTCGCAAAAGATAAACACAATGGGCGGCGGTCTTCTTCAGCTCGTCGCATATGGTGCTCAGGATGCCTACATCACCGGAAATCCCCACATCACCTTCTGGAAGGTCATGTACAAGCGGCACACCAACTTTGCTATGGAGGCCATGCGTGTCAACTTCACGGGCTCGCCTAGCTATGGCCAGCGTTCGGTTGTGGTGGTCAACCGGAATGCTGACCTGATGTTCCGCACGTACCTCGAGGTGACGCTCCCCGACACGCGTGCGGCTGCCACGGGTGCCACACAGGACGTACTGTGGACGGCTGGCGGACGTCGCCGTCTTGGTTACCTCCTCATCCAGCAGGTGGAGATTGAGATTGGTGGCCAGGTGATGGACCGTCACTATGGCGAGTGGATGTTCCTATGGGAGTCCCTCACTTCGCAGTACGACCAGTCGGTTCGCCTTGACCAGATGCTTGGTGCCGCCGTTCAGGGTACGTACTCGACGCCCGCTGGCTGCAACGGTCGCCCGACAGTGATGTACATCCCGCTGTCCTTCTGGTTCTGCCGCAACCCGGGTCTGGCTCTGCCGCTCATCGCTCTCCAGTACCACGAGGTTCGCCTGAACTTCATCTTCCGCCAGGCGACGGACCTGGTCCAGAACATCACGACGGGTGGTGGTGCGTTCACAGGTGGCATCACGGCGGCGGCTGCGGCCCTGCCCCGCTTCAAGGATGCGGCGGTCTACGTGGACTACATCTACCTCGACACGGATGAGCGTCGCCGCTTCGCCCAGCAGTCGCACGAGTACCTGATTGACCAGCTTCAGTATGGTCTTCAGCAGTCGGTGACTTCGCAGACGGTCCGCCTCGACCTGACGCTGAACCACCCGGTCAAGGAGCTGGTGTGGGTCTACCAGGATGCCCGCAAGCTCGACTGCTCGCAGCTTTCGGCTCTGGGGTCCCCCAACACGCAGCCGTTCACGTACGACGACATTGCCAACCGCTGCCGCCTCCAGCTCAACGGCCAGGACCGCTTCGACGAGCGGTATGGTGACTACTTCTGGAAGGTCCAGCCGTACCAGCACCACAGCGGCGGTGCATTCGAGCCGCACGCGTACACGCAGCTGCCGCTTACGGGCTCGACTCAGGGTAGCACGGCGATTGCGTTTACAGCGGATACAAACGTCACTGGCGGTACACAGAAGAACCTCGCGAACTTCACTCTGTCAACGTCTGTGCCTGCGGCTACCCTCGCATCGTGGGCTGGCCTGGTCTTCACGATTGTCAATGGAACAAAGGCGGACGGATCTGCGGTGGTTGTTACCCCGGGAACGACGCTCACGTTCCCGACCACGGCGGGCACCTTACCGTCTACGGGTGCACTCGGTGCGAACGCTCTTGCGGCGGCAACGGGAGCCACGTTCTATGCCAGCTACGACCCGAACGCCCTGGTCAATGACAGTTTCAACGCCGGTGCGTATGGACAGGCTGGTTACCAGACGACGAACCCGGATGCGATCCCGCTCACTGGTCTGTCAACGGCGTACACGCAGTCGGTGAACCCGATCAACGTGTACTCGTTCGCTCTGGCCCCCGAGGAGCACCAGCCGTCTGGCTCGTGTAACTTCTCGCGTATCGACACGACCACACTGGTGTTTGATTCGATTGTCGGTATGGATGGCAAGGCCCTGGTGGCTGGCTCGTTCCCGAGCAAGAACTACCCGTACCTGTTCCGCATGTACGCCGTGAACTACAACATCTTCCGCGTCATGAGTGGCATGGGTGGCCTGGCGTACTCCAACTAAAGTCGCTCAACTCTTCCGGAGATACGGAATTGCCAGAAGAACAAGAAGCACAATCAGAACACCAATGTCAAACACACCGACGATCTTCTTGTACTTGATGGGCAACTCGTGTGTTCCGGGTGGGACTCCGCCATAAGGTTTGGCCCACCCAATCAGCCCACCGAGAAGTGTAGGCCCTAGCTTGTCATTGCAGTCGTAAATGTAGTCATACCACGCCATCAACACATAGGCTGTCATTGCGAGGACAAACGCAAGCACAACCTCGTGTTCCCACGCCTTCGGATGCGGCATCCAAAAGATAAACAGAATGAACACTGCGAAGGCGATACACTTCTCGTTCAAGTAGAGCGGTGTTCCGAAGAGCCCGCCACCCATTTTGCTTTCAGGTCAGTTTTTGTTATGCGTGTATTCGGCAGACACTGTCCGATTCCAAGGGTCTGTTGCATCATAATCGGAGCTGGGTCGCCAGGTATCGGACACTTGACGTGGTCGTACCCAAGAATGTGACCCATCTCATGCGAAACAACATACTGACGGTACCCATCGAGCGACTGCTTGCTTTGGGGTGACCCATGAAGCCATCTCTTCGCATTGAGGTACATGCGTTTCCCACCCAATTCGGCACATGAGAGATTGCTCGGTAGCCCACATACCTTGACAACATTCGCAGGCGACACTAAGCGAATCTCGACGTCCGGGTTGGCGGTTACGTGGACGAACCGATACCCATGAGCCTCCCATCCATCCGGGTCAGCCAAGTAAATTTGAAGCAAATTGGAAAACTCCTCTTGCGGATACCGGACATCCGGATCCACATGAGCCGTATACCGCACAACCCTGGTCATGCTCTTGCTTCTAGGAAACGAAAAGTATAGAGATACGGATAGACAGAGCAAATGCCGAAGTGCTCTCATTGTAAAAAGCGTACTCACCTGCTCTTCGCATGTCAGTGTCCTGCGTCCTTCTGCGTCAAGTGCCGCACCCCAGAGGTTCACGAGTGCAAGGACTATGTTTCTGCAAAAGTTGTCTTGGTGAAGGTTGTTGCCGAGAAGGTTACACCAGTCTGAGGTGCTTGATGAAGGTGTTCGCAATGTTCCGTGCCTGCGTCTGCGTCATGTGCTTCCAGTCCATAACGGACATCACGATGCCACCATCACGCAGAATCACCTCGAGGACCACCTCCTTGCCATTGACGCTGGTCTCCTCAAAGGTCACGAGCCATCGGTCCTCGTTCTCTGGCGTCTTATCGCCCACACGGCAGTTCCCCACGAGGTCGGAGAAGTCATAGAGCGTATCGGAGATGGCGTTATCGAAGTTCATTTTGGCTGCCTTCCGTTAGGGTTGGCGGCCTCGGATTCGTTTTTAAAACGGATTCCGCCACTCGCTCAGAAGGGAGAGCGCCAAGATGAACGCCACTCTTCCTGTTCAAATCGTGAATCACGTTCTCTACAGCATCATGCCGTATGACTTGGTACCGTATGCGGTCTCCGCATTCTACGCATCGTACCACGAGCTTCCAGATGGGCGGGATACTCAGGCTATCACCCTGACTCATCTATTCGACACACTCGACCTCTTTACGCGGGGACATTTCCAGAGAGTGTCCATCTTCGACCGCCTGGCGGGTTGTCTCGCGGGAATGAGGGTCGCAGACTTCGAGGTCCTTGACCATCACTCTCAGGTCGTCCTGGCCAGAGTGTAGGTCAGCGGATAAATTAGGTCGGAAAACGAATTTTTTAGGTCTAAGCCCAAACCCAGAGTGGGGTCAGCACACACTGACTCTACAAGCCTCCAAGCCTTCTCTTCTCTCCAACTTCAACAATGGCTGCTCACCTCTGCAACTTCATCAAGCGGGGCGACCTTCGCCCCTGCGAGGTTCTCGTCAACCCCGCACCCGACGGCACGCATACATACTGTGGCATCCACGCCCCCATCATCCTCCGGCTCGGACGCCCTCCTGCTGGATGGTGCGAGCACATCATCTCTGGCCAGCCCGAGCACTGGTGCCAGCGGCTCGTGATTGCCGGTGACCGCCTGTGCACCGCACACGCGGCACGCCGCGAACGCGAGAATCGGCTGCGAATGGCCCGGAACGAGGTCGAGGACCTGGCACGCCGGGCACGTGCCGCCCTGGCTGCGGAGATGCACGCGGGACTCCGCATCGCCCCGCCTCCTCCCCCACGTGCGGCCGTCCTCTTCAACGCAGAGATGCGGGTAGCGGAAGCACGTGCGGCAGCGGTAGAAGCCGGCCAGGCCGCTCGCATCCGGGCACCCGCGGGGGAGATGCAGCGGCTCGCGAACGACCGGCAGAACGTTCACACCGGCCCCGTTGTCAGACAGACCAGTGCGGGCGAGGAGAAGCTGTTGGCTGTCCGGACCGACGGCAAACCAGTGGGTCTCCGCATCCTGCGGAACTTTGTGAACCGAGGAGGGTCCATGCAGAGCTTCCTCCGGGTCGCGAACGACATCGAACGCTGGTATTCGGCAATGACCTGCCGCACCTCAGGTGACCGCCTGTACGGCCGTCTCCTCGAGGGTCTGTGGACTCTGATTGAGCAACAGCCAGAGGCACAGCGTGCAGAGCTGAAGACCCGCCTCTGGCAGGAGGCAACCGAATCCGTTGGGATGTGTTGCGAGGGACACATCTCCCGCCTGGTGAATGTGATGGCCGGGTTCGACGAGGCGTTCCGACCCCAGGTATCCGCCGGAGAGGCCATCCAGTCCAAGATGGCTGAGCTTGCGGGCAAGACGGACCTTTCTCCGGGACAGCGGGTTGCAGCGGCCCGCGTGTTCCTAACGGAGCTGGCCCTCACGCCGGAGGAGCAGGCCCCGTGGCTGGAGGCTCTCGAGTGAGTCGCACAACCAAAACCAAAAAACTTTTTACACGACTCTGTCGTTCATCGGTTCTGTCTCTGCAAAACGGATTTCGCATTGAAGAGAGACTGAGAACTCAACGCAAAAATGGCACTCTCTACTTCTGACCTCGACGAGCTGTACACGGCCTACACTAAGGACAACTTCGCCCGGTTTGAGCGTGCCTGCGTTGGCATGTTCGTAGACTACTGGGTTTCCAAGATTCCGCACGATATCAAGGACCGGCTTCTCGACGCCATTCGCTACTCCCGGACGCGGCGTGACATGTGGGTTCGGTTCCCCAAGGTCATCAGTCCAGACCACAAGATTGTGATCGACGGTCGCACCATGCACTCGCATCACATCATTCACAAGACGGACGCACTCGCCCAGATTGCGGCGGCGATTGGTGACCACATCCACGTGCGACCGGTTGTAGGTGAGGACGGGAATACCATCCTTCGCATCGAGTACTGGCCGCCTCGCGTCCACACTGTGCCCAATCCAGAGGACCAGTGGACAGACATGCCCCCGATGGATGGCTACCCACACAATCCAGATTTCTGAAAACGAATTCATCGCCAACACAGAAAGTCCAATAGCCGGTCATCCAAAGTGGCCATCAAGACAACGCTTCCAAGCAACCAAGCAACAATGCTCTCCTTCATCCCGCACTCCGTCTCCCGCAAGCGTGCCGGTTTCGTTCGCAACCCCGCTGCGGGTTGGTCGATCAATATCCCGCAGTGGATTCCGGCCCCCAAGAAGCCCGCCGTTGACATGGCGGCTGTTGACCGCGTGGTTGACATTCTGGCTCGCTTTGTGGCCAAGTGGGTCGCACAGAGCCGTGCGGCCCGCAGTGCCGCCCGCGTCCGCGAGGCCGGCGAACGTTGGACTCGCCTCGCCATGACGCCTAGCTGGGCGAGCATGATGGAGCACGAGGACCGCCGGCAGGCCATCGCGGCCCGCCGCGAGTTCGCCCGCTGCGTCGAGATGCCGGAGGCACAGTGGAAGGCACAGTGCCGTGCCGCCATCGCCGAGGCATCCGATGTGGGCCCGCTCATGCTGGCGTGGGTGCCCATCTGGGCCGCCCGCGACGCCAATGTTGCCCGCAACCTCGTCCAACAGACGCAGGTCTGGAATGAGGTGGCACTGCACAACCGCCAGCTGCCCGCACAGCGGCGTGTGGCCCGTGTGGTCCGCAACCACTTCGCAATCGACTCCGATTCCGAGTAAACACAACCCCACAAAAAGTTCAACAAACCACAACCACAAATGAGGCGGAGGACAATTCGAGGGGCAACGATGGCGAGTAAGGCTAATCTCCCCCCAAGAACCCCGAGCTGAAGCGCGCGTTTCCGTCCGCCACGCACTAACCTTCCCACTCCCGCAG
>Ga0007866_1000013_pt1 | contig 52949 bp, 65 predicted proteins | sample CryBogCBH18Jul07_FD_71223 | JGI IMG/M metagenome (GOLD analysis project Ga0007866, IMG submission 71223) | Freshwater microbial communities from Crystal Bog, Wisconsin, USA - CBH18Jul07 | ecosystem: Environmental > Aquatic > Freshwater > Lake | place: Crystal Bog, Wisconsin, USA | collected... | reverse complement strand
GGCACGGCACGGCACGGTTACTCACTCGCGTTCTGCGCCGGGTTAGGGCGGATACTAGCAGGCACGGCATAGGCTAGGCACGGCACGGTTACGCTACAGCGCGACCCTATGAAGCCCCCGTAAGGGGCTAGGTTCAGATTTTGGGACGGGCAATCTGAGCCCGATCATGGCGTGTCATGGTGCGATAGGCGCGGGATTGTCACTTCCGCCGAGGCTGCACCATGCAGCCATGAAACCATATTCGAATGTCAATGAGCGGTTGGAACTAAGTCACGTTCCAGTTATCGGGAGACCCGAGGTTGTCATGCTCAGGTCTTGTTGTAGTTAAAGGGGGTTACCCGCACGGGTAATACCGTGCCCCCACCCCACCCCTATATGGACAGGGGGGCAGGGGGGCTATGGTGCTTTTTGTGGTACCTTGGAAATATAGAACCCCAAAAAACCAACATTACACCAATATAACATTAAACCATCACACCCTCGCAGCGGCTAACCCGAACCTTACAATATAAAACAGGTCACGGATTTCCGGTCGCAATAAGGGCGTAGAACAGGGCATGAACTCATGGCGGGGAACCTCTCGAGTGGTGGATCGAAGGCAGCAACACATTGATCGCAGTACCCACGGAGATTGCAAGTATGCTAGGGTGTTATTTAGGTGTTGATTAGGTGTTATATTCCGGATATTGTGAAAATTGGCTCTGACTACGCATATGCTACCCAAAAACACGCTTAAGTCGTTGATATTACACAGGAGTTCAAGCGATTATGGAATCTGATCACTCGGGTTTTGGGGAGTTATCCACAACCTGTTGATAAAGGGTATTTTCCTGAACCTTTCCAATACCTTACAACCCCACCAAACCCGATTTGACAGCGGTCTTCCGCCACCTGATATTGGCCGAAATACCCCCCTAACTACGCACGAACTACGCACGGATTACGCACGGACCGCCCACGGGGGGCCTCAACCCGAGCTCCGAAAGGACTTTCGCACCATGGCATCTATACTTAAGCACCCCTCTGGATGGCGGGCTCACATCCGTCTCGCGAATCGCCCAGCCGTCTCAAAAGTGTTCCCGTCCAAGGCTGAGGCGGTGCGATGGGCGAGGGAGCAGGAAGCCGCTCCCCCTGACGATTTGCAGGAATCGGGGCCGGGCAAGGGCAAGCCGCACACCATCAGGTCGATCATCGAGGAGTACACCTCCAAGACAGCCAAGATCCACGCGTCCAAGCTTTCCTGCCTGACGATCATCACACACTACATGGGGGACGTACGACTCGCGGAGCTCACCACCAAGCACATCATGGCATACGTCCAAAAACGCAGTACGGAGCGCTTCAACCCTGGCCGATACGGCGGTCGGCTGCATCCACCGGGGCCAACCACCATAAAGAAAGAGTTGGTCTATCTAGGGGTGGCGCTCGAGCATGGTGGGGCTTTCCTGGACAGCAAGGACGCCTCGGAGGCGCGGGCCACATTAAAGCGTGCCGTGCAGACGCTCGATCATGCCGGGCTCATAGCCAAGTCCAACCGCCGCGACCGTCGCCCCACCCAAGCCGAGCTCTCTGCGCTGGTGTCATGGTGTCATAGCAGGCCAGCCGCCCAGAACGTCAAACGCATCACGGGAGACATCATCCTGTTCGCCGTGGCGACCGCCATGCGCCGTGGGGAGATCGTCGGGCCTGGGGGGATTACCTGGGAGGACTACGACGCCAAGGCGCGCACGGTCGTCATCAGGGGGCGCAAAGATCCAACGGTGAAAGGGGGCAGGGACATGCGGGTTCCGCTGCTCAAGGGACCGTTCAAGCTCAATGGGGAGGTGATCGACCCCTGCGAGATCATCGAGCGTCAACGCAAGGTGGAGAACCCCAAGGGGAGGATTTTCCCATTCATGGGATCTACTATTGCAAATGCTTTTTCTGCGGCGACAAAAGCTTGCGGAATAGAAGATTTAGTATTTCACGACCTTCGTCACGAAGGGATAAGCTTGTTGTTTGAGCATGGCCTGAATATCCCCCAAGTATCCGCCATATCCGGCCACAAATCCTGGGAGAACCTGCGTAGGTATACACACATAACTCCCGAGTCGATCCTGACCTCAGTATAACGCGGGGCTTTCTGACATCTTACGTGTTGTCTAGCCTAGTGACACTTATATTATATCCGAGCTCAGCACCGTTCGACTGACGCCAAATCGGTAGAAACTGGGGAAGACCACCACAACGATGATACCTCCTTTAGAAAATGACACGCCTGCACGGAAGACGTTGGGACTTATTGCATCTGAAGACTTGGCAAGGATGCTTAACATCCTGCCCACGACCCTTCGTGAATGGCGGCGAATGGGCAAAGGCCCGGATTATCTGCGGTTGGGGAAGCGAGCCTATTACCGGCAGAAAGACGTGGACGCCTGGATCGAGGAGCAGTTGGTCTTCACCAAGCGCTCGGAATCGGTTGGGGCAACATGCTGATGTCCACCATAACACTATGGAAGGGCTACGGGATGGCGCGGCCTTGCTGGGTGGACGCGTTACCTGACTGGGTAACCGAGGTCGAGTACCAATCCTCCCCCCACGGGTACGAGGTCACCATGCACCACGGGTGCTCGACCTGCTTTGTGTTCGTGCCCTGTGTGGCTCCCACGGACATGGACCCCGACGCCTATACTCTTGGTGAGCTCCTGGACCTGGGGAAGCACATGGTTGGGTTTACGAAGTCTGAGTTGGGAGTGCCTGCCGGTGAGTGACGTTTTGGATCGGCCCGAAACCCAACCCGCGCCCTCGCCCGCACCCGAGGAACAACCCGTTAAGATCGACCTGCTGACCGAGAACCCCGTCTACAAGCCCTTCCGGTACGAGTGGGCCTATGAGGCGTGGCTCACCCAGCAGCGGGTGCATTGGTTGCCCGAGGAAGTCCCTCTCGCTGAAGACGTGAAGGATTGGTCGGTTAACCTCACCAATGGCGAGCGCAACCTACTCACCCAGATCTTCCGGTTCTTCACCCAGGCCGACGTCGAGGTGAACAACTGCTACATGAAGCACTACAGCCAGGTCTTCAAACCGACCGAGGTGCTGATGATGCTGTCGGCCTTCTCGAACATCGAGACGGTCCATGTGGCGGCGTATAGCTACCTGCTCGACACCATCGGAATCCCCGAGGCCGAGTACGCCGCGTTTCTCAAATACAAGGCGATGAAGGACAAGTTCGACTACATGCAAAGCTTCAACGTGAAGTCCAAGCATGAGATCGCCAAGACGCTGGCGGCGTTCGGGGCATTCACCGAGGGTTTGCAGCTGTTCGCGTCGTTCGCGATCCTGATGAACTTTCCCCGGTTCGGTAAGATGAAGGGGATGGGGCAGATCGTCAGTTGGTCGGTGCGGGATGAAACCCTGCACTGCAACTCGATCATCAAGCTCTTTCGGACGTTCATCCAGGAGAACCCCGAGCTCTGGACGCCCAAGCTGGTCAACGAGATCCAGCATATTTGCGGAACCATCGTGGATCACGAGGACGCGTTCGTGGACCTCGCGTTTGAGCAGGGGGACATCGAGGGGCTTACCTCCGCCGAGGTGAAGACCTACATCCGCTATATCGCGGATCGCAGGCTTACCCAGCTAGGTATCGACGAGCTCTACAACGTCGAGAAGAACCCGCTGCCGTGGCTGGATGAGATGCTGAACGCGGTGGAGCACACGAACTTCTTCGAGAACCGCTCCACCGAGTATTCCAAGGCGTCCACACTGGGGACGTGGGAAGAGGCGTTTCACTGATCCCGCATAACGCACGTAAACCAAGAGGGCTTGCCCCCTTCATAGCGTTCAAACTCTGCATAAAATTCGTTCCAACGCCACAAGAACACGAGCCCGTGGTAGTCGATTGAGTAGGGCTCGTGTTCGGGCTTGGGTTTAGGAGGCTCGCTCTTAGGGAGTGGGGGGAGATCTATCTTCTGGGGAGTCAGGCGATAGGTTGAGTCTACCCCCCATTCTTTGATTTCGTATTTGTTTGACGCACGCCCGCCAGATTCAGAAGCGTGAACGTAAGATTTGTAATGATAGCTCGTCATTTACCCTCCCGTGATAGGTAATACTAGACGGCCCTATCTATAAACCTTACACCTATATTTCAAGTCCACCCACCAGCGGTAACCATCGGGCGACCGTGCTGACGCTTCCCGCGTTGCAGGCGGGACGACAACATCCCCGACATACCGCCATGCGCCGCGACTGCCGCGTACTGAAGGGCATCCGCAATGTGTGAGTACTCGTTCTTATCGGGTACCGCCTTGCGGATGCCGTTGCGCGTCTTGGCGTAGCGATACCCGCCGTTGAGCGCCCGCACGATGGTCGGGCAACGCTGGCGGTCAATGAGCATCGCGGGTCCACCATCGCGCTGTGCCAGCAGGTAAGCCTCCACGGCGCGCAGGCGCTTGTCGATCTCGTTGGTGGGCGCTGGGTACGCGGAGAAGCCCGCACGCTTCACGAGGTCGAACGAGGTCTCTTCATAGTGTGTGGACCGGCTGGTGCCCGCAGGATCGCCCACGATGACGATGGGCCGACCCATATAACGCTCTTGCAGCAGCGCGGGCTTGATCGCTCGCTGTAGCTGGAGCTCGAGGCCGATGTCTTCGGCAAGGATCTCCTCGAGGATGAGGAACCTTCCCTTGTGGTCTACCTGCGTGATGACCGCACAAGGGTCACGCCCAAAGTCGAGCCCAACGATGATGGGCATACCGTAGGCGGGGAGTACTTCATCCACGACATGGAAGCTTGCCTTGAAGCTTTCCCGGAAGACCGCCGTGCCGGATGGGTCGTCGCCGTACTGGGCATACACATACCGCTTGCACCAGTCCTCGCTGTTGGACCGGATGAAGCGCTCATAATAAGTGCGCCCTTGGGCACGCCGACGTTGGTCCGTGACGGGCAGCTTGAGTGTCTCGGGTGTCTGTGTCAGCCACTCAAGGTTCTCGGCGTCCTCGGACATCCCTGACGGCTGGATGAGCACCTGCCAGTCGGGCGGTGTCTCCACATCCATGAATTTATGCCAGGGCGTGCCCTCGGAGGGGAGGTTGGTGTCGGCAATAAGCCCGAACCAGGTGCAGCCGCCTTGTGCCGCAGACGGGTAACGCCCGCATCGTCCAGCCAGCGGGGAGATAATGTTCACGTCCATCTCGATGGCCTCGCTGAGCCACCCGCCCGTTAGCTGCATGGACAGCAGACGTCGTTGGTCCTCAGGGTTATCGAGTGGAATGAGCAGCCATTCCGAGCGCACGTCCCCGATGGTGATGTAGATCGTGTTGTCGGAAACCTTGTACTCCGCGATCCCGGCCAGCCAACTCACGATATCCTTGAGAACCGTATCCTTTAGCTGCTTGAGGGTTTGGCGAACGATGGCGAAGCGCGTGTAGCGGTACCCATCCGGGGCAGGGGCCTGCTCGCACGCTCGCCGGAAGAGCTCAAACAAACACGCCGTTGTCTTACCCGAGCCCACCGGACCCGCGATCAGTCGCCCAAACGCTTCCGAGCGCATGAATCTCGCGCAGGTTGGCGGTGCCGTATAGTTAATTGCTGGCATCGACGGCCTCCGCGTGGCCTTCAATTACCTGCGGGGTAACTGTCTTCTCGATCTTGAGGGATTTATCCGCGCCCAGATTGATCGTGACGGTAAATTTTTCGCCCGCACCGCCGATTTCACCACCGGAAGATCCAATTCCGGCAAATCGAGCGACTGTCTTAAGTACCTCGGTCTTGGCGGCGAGGCTTTCACGGGGGTCATTGGCCCGCGCGTAGAACTCTGGAAGCACCTCCTCAACGAAGTGAATGGATTTCAGCCGCACACGCTCGGAAGCGTTGCTTGCGGAGTTCCAATCCGCGATTTCGGACTCCAACAAACGTTGAAACCGGGGGTTGTTTTGTATGGTTTCCCACTGGTCAACCCCGATTTTGTTCACTTCAAGTATAGTTTCGAGGGGGTGCATGTCTTTGGCTATTTCTCGGGCCAAAATGACAAGTCTATCATCGTTTATAGGGGAGATGATCGCCGGAAGATCGGACAACTATTGGTCCTATTCTAGAAAACGGGTTGCCTTTCTCTTATTTTATACTGTATTAAGCTCCCGCACGTCGAGTGCTCGATGGGAGCCGACTGGATGGATAAGCAAAACGGCGCGATTCTTCGCGTTGTTGGGCCAGAACAGCTAAGTATTGCGCTGAAAGCACAGGACGAGGCTCGCGCCGCCGCTGAAGACGCGAGCTCCAATACTGAGCTGTCGGGTCTGGCTGCTTATGTCCGCCACCAGTTCGACATCATGAAGCGCCACCGCAATAACAACGCGGCAGGCTGGTCCGAGCGGCTACTGAGTGCGATGCGGGCCTTTAATGGCCAATACGACGCCTCGAAGATCGCTGAAATCCGTAAATTCGGCGGTTCTGAAGTATACGCCCGCGTCATTGCCATGAAATGCCGGGGCGCGTTCTCGCTTTTACGCGATGTATACTTGTCGCCCGAGCGTCCTTGGAGCTTGCAGCCCCCGGACGACCCACAGATACCCCAAGATGTCCTGGACTCGATAGATCAACTTGTAGAGGCCGAGGGTGCAAGCCTTCAGGCCAGCGGTCAGCCCGCCGATCCCGACCAGACCAACGACCGGATGCTTCAGCTTAAGGAGGCTGCGCGTCAGGCCGCCAAGAAGAAAGCCGCCGACCAAGCCGCCATCGCTGGCGACCGGATCGACCAGATCCTCAAGGATGGCGGGTTCTATAAGGCGCTGGCTGAGTTCCTTGTGGACCTGCCACTGTTCCCGTTTGCGTGCATCAAAGGGCCGGAAGTCCGTATCGTCCCGGAAGTTACCTGGGAAGGTAACAAGCCCGTCGTCACGCAAAAACCTCGCTTGTTCTGGAGCCGGGTGTCGCCCTTCGATATTTGGTGGACGCCCGGTGTGTCCGCCATCGAAGACGCCGACGTCATCGAGCGCACGCGACTGACGCGCGCCGACTTGAACGACCTCTTGGATTTGCCCGGTTACGACCAGAATGCCATCCGCGAGGTATTGGATCTCTATGGCCGTGGTGGGTTGGTCCAGGACTGGGACCAGACGGACACCGAGCGGGCCACGCAAGAGAGCCGTGAGAACCCGCACCTAAACCAATCCGGCCTGATCACCTGCCTGAAGTTCACGGGCAACGTCCAGGGCCGCATGTTGATCGAGCAGGGCATGGACCCCGCTCAGATCAAAGACGACATGCGCGACTACTACGTCGAGACGTGGCTCATCGGTCAGTACGTGATCAAGGTCCAGCTGTCTCCGAGCCCGCGCCGCCGCCATCCTTATTTTGTCACGTCGTTCGAGAAGGTGCCTGGCACCGTCGTTGGTAACGGCTTGCCGGATATCCTGAACGACATTCAGGAAGCATCCAACGCGACGCTGCGCGCGTTGATCAATAATCTTTCGATCAGTTCGGGTCCGCAGGTGGTGGTCAACGATGACCGCCTGTCGCCCGATGAAGACGGCGAGCAGCTTTATCCGTGGAAGCGCTGGCACGTCCAGACCGATCCGATGGGGAACAACTCCCAGGTTCCGATCAGTTTCTTTCAGCCCGCGTCCAACGCTCAAGAACTGCTCACGGTGTATGGTCAGTTCATCGAGATGGCCGACGAGCTCTCGGGCATTCCGAAATACCTGTCGGGTAACACCGCTGGTGGGGCAGGGCGCACCGCGAGTGGCTTGGCGATGCTTATGGGCAACGCCTCCAAGATCCTCCAGACGGTAGCCGCCAACATTGACCGTGACGTGCTCGAGCAACTGCTTTTGGCGCTGTTCGACATGATCATGCTTACCGATGAGACGGGTATGCTCACCGGGGAAGAGAACATCCGGGTGCTCGGCGTGGCGGTTGCCATGCAGAAGGAAACCCAGCGAGCCCGCCAGATGGAGTTCTTGCAGGCCACCGCAAACCCCATCGACATGCAGATCGTCGGTCCCAAGGGTCGCGCCACGGTTTTGCGCTCGGTTGCCTCCACGTTGGGTATGCCCGGCGAAGAGATTGTGCCCAGCGCCGACGAGATTGCCGCTCAGCAGAAGCAAGCCGCGATGGTCGCCCAGTCCCAGGGTATGCCGGGGCATGGCGGCATGGGTGACAACGCGGCCCAGGCGCAAGGCGGTCAGCAGTCCAGCCCGGTCACACAGGACATGGGTCCACGCACCCGCATTGCAGGAGGCCCGTGATGGCCATCGTCCCTTTGAAACCAATGAACCAAGGCAAGCTGACGCGGACTGACCGCATCAGCAAAAGCGTGCCGCAGGTTCGGATGCAGCGTGGCGCGGGCATGAACATGGGCGACACCGAAGGCCTGCATCCCCGCCCCAAGAGCGTTACCCCGGCACCCGCGAGTGCGCGATCTCTGACGGACACCATTCCGTCGATGAACCCATCTGCTTCGACGCCGACCGCCCCGTCGATGCCTGCATTCAAGAAGGGCGGAATGGTGGGCAAGAGCAAACAGCTTTCTTGCAAAACTTACTAAGGGGTCGATGAAAGTGTCAGCCAACAAAGACAAGGTTACCCAGAAGGTATTCGCCAAGGGCGGTACCACGAAGATGTTCGGCCCGCAGCACGCCGGTCCGTCTTCGCCGGGTGTTTCGATTGGGATGGGCGGCGACGGCGGCAAGTTCGCCAAGGGCGGCTCGGGCAAGATGTTCGGCAAACAGGCCGCAGGCCCGTCCGCACCCGATGTTGCGTTCGGCAAGAGTGGCGACGGCGGCAAGTTCGCCAAGGGCGGCAGCACGAAGATGTTCGGCCCGCAATCCGCCAACACGGCCGTCCCCGGCACGACCAGCGGCAAGGGCTAATCCTCAACCAATTCCAGGAGTAATCATCCATGGCTCTACTGCCTCGTCGTTACCTTGACCCCAGCGACATCGCTGGGAATTTGCAGAACCCGGCTTTCACCACGATCACGCTGAACGGCCTGTTCTACGAAAGCGCCCAGGACGGCCTTACCGCGTACGCGTCTGGCGGTCAGGCGAACGCAACCCCGCTCCCCTACGAGATGAACCGCGTCTCCACGGTTGCCGCCGCCAATGCGAGCGTGTTGCTTCCGGCCAGCGCTCCCGGACTGACCATCGTCGTCGATAATTCGGGTGCAAACCCGATGCAGGTGTTCGGCTCTGGCACCGACACCATCAACGGCGTCGCCTACGGGACAGGCGTGTCGCAGATGGTGAACTCCATCGTCATCTACACCTGCTACACCGCTGGCGCGTGGTACGCCGCCAATCTGGGCACCGGCTTTGCTGGCAGCTTGGAGACGCAGTCCTATACCATGGGCCTGACGGCGTATTCGGCGGGTGGTCAGGCGAACGCCACGCCGCTCACCGCGATGATGAACCAGGTGACCACGGCGGGTGCAGCGGGCGCTTCGGTTGTTCTTCCGGCGTCTGCCCCTGGCTTGCAGATCGCTGTGATCAACAACGGTGGCAACTCGATCAACGTGTTCTGCCCGAGCGGTTCGACCATGAACGGCGTGTCGAACAGTTCGTCTTCGTTGGCTAACTCGAGCGTGGGTATCTACTTCTGCTTCTCGAGCACGGCTTGGGTTTCGAAGTAATGGCTTTGAAGCCCAACACCAAAGCTGCTGACGCGATGGGGAAGCCTGCCAAGCAGATCGCCCACGAGATGCTCCCCACGCGTCACAGCATGGCGACCATCACCAAGGGCGACCCCGCTCAGCGGTCGATGAACAACTATGCCAAGCAGACCCCGGCTGATGCCAATGGCTTGGGTTCGCTTGGCTTGAACATGTTCACCATGTCCAAGGGTATGTAGTGGCCCTGCCAACCGACCAATTGTCTATCAAAGCCGCAGCGCTTTCGAGGATAGCCCCCGAGTATTGGCAAGCCTTTCTGGCCGAACTCGGGGCCTATTCCGAAGCGTCCAAAGACGCTGTCGTAACCACGACAATTGAGCACCTCCAAGTCTTTCAGGGCCGGGCACAAGCCCTTCGTCACCTGATGACCATCCTGCATGGGGCCGCATCGACCGCCGCCAAGCTGGAATCCCGGAAATAGCCGAGCACGCCGCTAACAGCCGCGCCCTCCGCTGAAGGAAACACATGACCCAAACTACCCCGATTGACGATGCCAACGTCCATATCCCGGCGGCTGTACGCGCTGCTTCTGAGCGAGCAACCCTCGTTCACAATGCCGCCTACGGCAAAGCCGATACCAAACCCACAACTGAGGTCCAGGCCGAACCCACCACGGAGAACACGCAGGAATCTATTCCTGCGGAGCTAGACGCTCGTAGTTTCCAGAACGACCAGGGTCAGACCCAGACCCCGACCCCGACCCAGGATTCCAAGCCGGAACCCAAGGAGTCGGTTACCCAGACAGGTAACGATAGCACCTGGGAGCACAAGTATAACTCCATGAAGGGGCGGTTTGACCGCGCCAACTCCCAGGTGGCTATACTTTCGGAGCAGGTCGCAAACCTCCAGAACATGGTTGCGACTCTCCAGGAGCAGAGCCAGGCCAAGGCTCCCTTCAGTGGTTCGAGCGCGTCCACCAAGTTCCTGACCCCGGAAGAAGAGAACGAGTACGGGCAAGAGTTCCTGTCGGTAGTCGGCAAGCGCGCGAAAGAAGAAGTCCTGCCGGAAGTGGCGGATCTGCGTAATAAGCTGGCGGATCTACAGGCCAAGTTGACCGGCGTTACTGGTCACGTAGTTGCCGACAATAGAACCCGGATGCTGGAAAGTCTTGACCAGAACATGCCCCAGTGGCGTGAACTAAATGAGAATAAGAACTTTATTGATTGGTTGTCCTTGCCAGACCCTTATTCTGGTGTTATTAGGCATACTATGTTGAAGGACGCGTACGAGCAGAACAATGCTCCTCGTGTCGCGGCCTTCTTCAGTGGCTTCCTTACTGAAGAGGCTGCTGTGGCTCCCGTAGCGAGCCAGCCGGATCCTAAGCCGCGTAAGGCTCAGATCCCGCTGGAGAGTCTAGCGGCACCCAGCAGAGCGAAGACTGCGGCGGCGGATGCCCCCACAGAGAAGCCCCAGTGGTCGCGAGCCCAGATCGAAGCCTTCTACGGCGACGTACGGATGGGAAAATTCCGTGGTCGGGACGCCGAAAAGGCACGCATCGAACAGTCTATTTTCGACGCGCATCGAGAGGGGCTCATTCGCAGTTAACCTCTCGTTCAGGTTTTAGTCACAAATGACGCAGATTTCGGGTACCGCCTATCCGCTTGCTGGTTCTCCGTTCCCCGCTTCCGGCCTTGGTGCCGGTACCGTCTCCGCCAACGCCTTCCAGGCGAATGGTTTCATCCCGGAGATTTGGTCGGGCAAGCTCGTGGAGAAGTTCTACGCTTCCACCGTTCTGGCCGCGATCTCCAACACCGACTACGAGGGTGAGATCAAGAACCAGGGCGACCGTGTGAAGATCCGCACGAAGCCGACCATCACCATCAACAACTACAGCGCCGACGCGACGCTGGCGTTGCAGCGTCCCGAGGGTTCGAACGTCGAGCTCTACATCAACAAGGGCAAGTACTTTAACACTGTCCTCGACGATGTGATGGACGTTCAGTCCGACCTGAACGCGATGTCGATCTGGTCCGACGACGCAGCCGAGCAGCTGAAGATCGCTGTTGATACCGACGTCCTCTCGACCCTGCTTGGTAGCGCGAACACCAAGAACAAGGGCACGACCGCCGGGAACATCACCAGCAGCATCAACCTCGGTGTCACCAGCACCGGCCCGCTGGCGCTGGTTCCGCGCAGCCCGACCACGGGTCAGGTGGAAATCCTGGATCTTCTGATCCGTCTGGGCACCGTCCTGGATGAGCAGAACATCCCGGAGACTGGCCGTTGGGTGGTGTTGCCGGTGTGGGCTGCGGCGCAGCTGAAGTTCTCTGATCTCCGTCAGGCCTATTTGACGGGCGACAGCGTCTCCGTGCTGCGCAATGGCCGCCTGGGTATGATCGACCGCTTCACGATCTACACCAGCAACCTGCTGCCGAAGGGCGCGACTTCGTCCATCGGTGTGGACGGCTCGCAGGCTCTCGCCTCTGGCGAGTTCGTGGTCTACGCGGGTCACGCTCACGCGCTGACTTTCGCCTCGCAGATCTCGAAGGTGGAAACCCTGCGTTCCGAGCTGACTTTCGGCACCGTGCTCCGTGGCCTCCAGGTCTATGGCTACCAGATCCTGGACGACCGCGCTCTGGTGCAGGCCATCGTCACGAAGGCTGCCTAACCAGGCTGAACAATGGCCCCCCGGTGAAAGCTGGGGGGCTGTTACCTGCCGAGGTAACCGATGGCTCTTGATACGGTCCAGGACTACATCAACGGCGCTCGTACGCTCCTGCAAGATACGTATTCAGGGGCGTATCGCTATTCTGACGCCGAGCTTGTCCAAGCCCTGAATATGGGCCTGCTTGAGACACGCCGACTGCGGCCTGATCTCGTCGCTTCAACGTTTCGCACGTCGATCCCAACCTACGACCCGACCAGCACGGCGGCTTCGGTGACCTATGATCCGCAGTACCGGGTGGCGCTTCTCTATTACGTCTGCGGTCAGGCCCAGCTACGCGACGAGGAAAACACTCAGGATGCCCGCTCGGCGGTGTTCCTGAACAAGTTCGTCTCGCAACTCCTAACTATCCAGTCGTAGCGGGGCACGCATGGCCAGCCTGGACATGAACCGCCTTATGGACAATGCCCGCATCCGGCTTCCGGGGGCATTGGACACGGCCATCCAGTATGAACTCTTCTCGGTGATGAATGAGTTCTTCCAGAACTCGAATTGCTGGAAAGAGGACATCACGGTTCCCGTCGTCTCGACGATCACTTCGTACGACATCACACCGACGATGGGCGTTATCAACCGGCTGCTTTATTTGGTGGACTCGAACGGTTACCCGCAGGGCGCGGGCATGTCCACGCCGGGAACGATAGATCTTCTTGTAGCACCCGCGATTGCGGATACCTGGACGGCAACCGTTGGTTTGACGGTGACGGACCCGATTACGCGCGACGGGTACCCGGAATTTCCCGCTTGGATTTTGAACAAATACGGGAATGACCTTCTCGACGGTGTTCTGGGTCGGATGATGTCGCAGTTGGCGAAGCCGTATTCGAACCAACAGCTGGCGATCTACCACTTGAAGAGGTTCCAGGGGGCGATCTCGCAAGCCAAAGTCGAAGCCCAGCACGCCAACGTCTACCGGGCGCAGGCCTGGTCTTTCCCATCCAGCTTCAACCGCTCGCGCCGACGGTAAAGGAATAGCTCGCTATGGCGACGTACAACAAGTTCAACCAGTTCACCAAAGACCTGCTTGACGCGAAGCATAACTTCTCGGCGCACACCTTCAACGTGATGCTGACCAATACCGCCCCCGTGGCGACCAACGCGGTCAAGGCCGATCTCACGGAGATTACGGCTGGGAATGGCTACACGGCTGGCGGCACCGCGACGACCATCACGGACTCCACGTCTGGCGGCGTTGGCAAGGTGACCGGGACCAATGTCACGTTCACCGCCTCTGGTGGGTCCATCGGACCCTTTCGGTATGCCGTGCTCTACAACGCGACGACTTCCGCAAACCCGCTGATCTCGTGGTGGGACTACGGATCGGCAATCTCGCTGAACACCACCGAATCCCTGGCGGTCACCTTCGACGGCACCAACGGCATTTTCACGGTTACCTAAGCAGGTAACGGGGGTCCAGCACAATGACTATCGCGATTACCCACCCGTTCGTATCCGGTAAATCCGATGGCACGGACACGACGATGGTCCAGCCGTCCAACTGGAACGCGTCCCACACCATCACAATGGCGGCTGGGAAGATCTTGGGTAGGGACACCTCCGGGTCCGGTGCCGTCCAAGAACTGCCCTTGGCGTATAATACGAGCACGGGCGCTTGGACATTTACGGGTTCGGTTTCGGGCAGCACGACCCTTAGTGCGGGCACGACGATCACGGTTGGCACAGGCGACGACACTGAAAAGGACGTGGTGTTCTGGAACGCTAATCGTAAAGTACATCTGTTCCTACAGGCCTCGACCGGCATTTTCGGTTTGTGGGATGATAGTTCCTCGGGCACTAGATGGACCACCGACAACAGCGGAAATTTCTACGTAACTGGAAACCTGGTGGCGGCTGCGGGAAATTTTTCGGGCTCGCTGACCGCAAACTATTTTTATCAAAGCTCGTCTTCTGGGACGGTCATGAACATTGATAAATATGGTTCTGGCGGCGGCTATGCGGCGGTTTTCAAGACCCACGAGACGGCGGCAGGGACTTCCATATTTACAGGCGTCGATCGGATCGACCAAAGCCTGATCTTGTTCGGCTATCAGGGTGGGGGCATTGCCACCGTCACGACGAACAGCGCGTCGGTGTCCTACAACACGGGGTCGGATTACCGACGCAAAGAAAACGTCACGCCTCTGACCGGGGCAATCAATCGTTTGAAACTGGCGAAGCCCATCCAACACACATGGATCGGCATTCCTGAGATCGGCACGGTTGATGGTTTCCTGGCGCATGAACTGGCGCTGGTTGTGCCGGAAGCGGTTACGGGGGCCAAAGACGGCGTCGATGCGGAAGGCAACCCTGTCTACCAGCAGGTAGATCTCAGCAAGGCCATACCTCTTTTGACGGCGGCGCTGCTGGAAGCGGTTTCCAAGATTGAGGCACTTACCTCGCGGGTAACTACCCTCGAAGCCGCCAAGACCTAAGCCGCCAAGACCTAAGCCGCCAAAGCCTGCGCCACCGGGCATACCAAACAGGAGTAATACATGGCGACAATCAATCTACTCGGCTCGTTGAAGGTCACACGCCTCAACGCCATTCTGACCGCCATCGGCGCGTCGGGGTTCATGGACATCTACACGGGCTCCGCGCCGACTGACACGGGCACGACCGCGACCGGCACGCTGATTGTGTCGTTGCCGCTGTCGGCCACCGCTGGCGTGGTATCCGGCTCGGGGACCGCTGCAAGCCCGGCGCTGTTCACCTTCAACGCGATCACCACCACCAATGCCACGGGTGCGGGAACGCTCACCGCCGGATATGCGCGGGTCCGCTCTGCGGCACAGGGCGCGGGTGGCGCTGGCACGGTGGACCTCGATGTTGGCACCTCGGGTGCTTCGGTGAACCTGAACACGGTCAGCATCGCCAACGGATCGCCGGTCAGCATCACCAGCGCGACCATTCAAGAGGCCTAATTCGATGACGGATATGACCCCAGCCATGCTTCAGCTGTTGAAGGCGGAACTCACAAGCGATCCGGCTGCGCGTGGCTATGCGGGTCAGTCCGTCGATCAGCAAGTCGCCTTGATCAATACGCCCTATACGGTCACTGGCCAGCCGCCGCCCGCCGTCCCAATGGACCTCAGTATCGCGACGCTGGAAACGATCATCGTCCCCACGGGCGAGGCGTTCAAGATCTCCCAGCTTGCGAACACCGCGCCGACTGGCGGGCCGAACGATGCGGCCATATCGGCGGCATGGTCCCTGATGCTGATGGTGAACAAGTGGACCAGCATCCCAACTTCGGATGGGTCCACCTGGGAGTCCTTGCAGGCCAGCATGGCGGCGCTCGAGAGTGCGGGCGTGCTGTCCAACGCCTCTGTGCAGGCGGTCAAAGCGCAGGTCATGAAGATCCCAGCGCCGCCGATTACCGAATACAATGCTCGGGTGATGGAGGTGTTCATGGGTGTGGACAACGCGCCGAACCAAATCTCGGCGGCTGACATCACGGGGGCGCTCGCGCAATGACCCTGACAACTGACAACGTTTCCTATGGCTCAACGACGGCGATCACCTGCACGATCACGAGCCTGGCATCGTCCGCGACAGCTGGCCGTGGGTGCGCGGTGATCGACAATTCCACCACGCTCTACGACGACGCGCTGCTGACGGTGACGGTCAAAACGTCCTCGTCCACACTGGCGAACGACAAGTCCTGCTACGTCTACGTTTATGGATCGGAAGACGGCAGCACCTATAACGCGTCCTCGGCCGAAAACGTCGGCACAAACGCAGCGGTAACGTTAGACAGCCCCACCAACCTTAAAGGACCTTACACCATCACATGCCCGGCCATCTCCACCACCTATCGTGGCGTCTGGTCCGTCGCGCAGATGTTCGGCGGCGTGGTGCCGCGCAAATGGGGCTTTGTCATCCAGAACTACACGGGACAAGCTTTGGATGCCTCCACGGGTAGCGCGTCCTTCACGGGCATCACCTTTACGAACCAATAGGCCGGTAGGCCATGCCGTATCGTCGGACGCTCCGACTCCTTACGACCCCCGAAAACCCCCAACTTAATTGGGGGGACTCAGTCAATAAGGGGTTGGTTGCTTACTACCCCTGCAACGAGCCGGGGGGTTTAAAAGTTCGCTGCGCGGTAAATCCGGCGCAAAACCTAACGCTGTCGTCGGGCTACACGTCTCGCCTGAACGGTCCCGGTGGCGCGCACGGTCGCGGGCTTAAATTCACTAACGCAACGCAAATCGCGAGTGGCGCGCTGGTCAAAGCCGTCACCGGCGGCCCTTGCACCATCGCCTGCTGGATTACGATCGACACAATGCCGACGTTGTCCTCGATTATGGTTGCTCTCGGTGGGGCCGCAACGGCCGATGTTGAATATATCACGTATATTTATAACAACAATTTGTGTTGGGGCCACTCTAGCGACGACCTCCAGCCCACGATTTCCGCGATAAGCGCGGGGCAGAGAGTCTTTGTTGTTGGGTCTACCAACTCAGCGAAACTGCAGAGCCTTTATAGAAACGGATGGTTGGCAGGCACTCGCACAGCTACCGCTCTCCCCACGGTTTCCAGCACGGTCACGTTAGGGGGCCAATACAACGCAAACACCGGCAACAACTTTACCGGGTCGATAGATAACGTCCGAATCTACAACCGTGCGCTGTCGCAATCGGAGGTAACTCGGCTCTACCAAGAGCCTTTTGCGGGCGTGGTCTACCCACGCCGCCGGACTATCAGTGCGGTCGCTTCTGTCGGCGGCGTCACCGGCACGGCTGCTGCAACGCTTGCCAACCCCACGGCCTCGTTTACGGGCACTGTAGGCGTCACTGGCACACTTGCCGCAACGCTCGCCAAACCTACTGCTGCGATCACTGGTAAAGTAGGCGTCCGGGGCACGCTGGCTGCCACACTGGATAAGCCCACCGCCTCGGTCGCGGGTAAGGCAGGGGCCACCGGCACGCTTTCTGCGACGCTCGCCAAACCTACTGCTGCGATCACTGGCAGAGTAGGCGTCCGGGGCACGCTTGCTGCGACACTGGCTAAACCCACCGCCTCGGCGTCGGGGGTCGCAAACGTTGTCCGTACATTCAATCTGGCCACAGGCGCATTTACCCAGACAGGTAACGCCGGAACTTTCGTGCGCGCCCGCAAGATGGCTGCGGCCGCTGGGTCTTACACTGAGGTTCCAGGCACGACACTTCTGACGGCCAGCCGCAAGCTCACCCTGGCGACACGGGCGTTCACCATAACACCATCGACTACTCTCCTGAGCCGCCGTTTTACCCTCGTAGGTAATAAAGGGTCGGTCATAACGAGTGGCAACGCCGCCAACATCGCCGCCCGACGTGTGATCCAAGCGTTGCAGGGAAGTTATACACAGGTACCGTCGCCGGTATATTTGTGGAAGTCGTCGTTTATTGTTGGGGATAGTGAGTTTATCTATGTCCCATGGGGAGAGAATGTGCTTATATTAGATCCTGAGAACAGGATCTTGATCGTCCCACAATCCAGCACCTTGCTGGGTGAGCTCTTTGAAGACCGGGTTATGCAAGTGAGTAGCCGTAAGAGGGTGCAATGAGCCTGGGAAAGTTCATCAAGTCCTCCTCCGAGCGCAAGCGCTACACCATCGACTACTCCAATTGGCTGGATACGTTGGAGACGGTCGCGTCAGCTACATACAGCGTGTCGCCGGTTGAGACTGGCGGGCTCGTGGTGGACGCTTCATCGACAACTTCGACAACCGCGATCTTCTACGCGTCGCTGGGTGTTCTCGCTTCGACCTACACGATCACGGTGACCATGACGACATCCGCCGGTCAGGTGAAGCAGGATACCGTCGTCATCACCATCCGAACCCCATAGCTCAGAGGGCACGAGATGGACGATTTTTGGGCTGATGCCGAGAAGGTGCTTGCGGGGGTCGCTCCCAGCATAGCCAGTATCATTGGTGGCCCGTTTGCTGGCGCAGCAACCACCGCCATCATCAAGGCGCTTAACCTGGCACCGGATACGCCGCCTGAGCAGGTAGCGTCCGCCGTCGCCAATGCCAGCACAGACCAGCTACTCGCGCTCAAAAAGGCTGACAACGACTTCAAGGTCCAAATGCGGACCCTCGACATCGACGATGCCAAGCTTGCGTATGGCGACCGGGCCAACGCCCGAGGTCGCGAGGTCGAGGTCAAAGACAGCACACCTAAGTATCTCGCGTTTGCCCTGACGGTCGGGTTCTTTGGGATGCTTTCGGCGGCTTGTTTCCATGGCTTTCCCGCCGAGAACAAGAGCGCTTTGGACATCATGTTGGGGGCGCTCGGGTCCGCCTGGACCGCGATGATCATGTACTACTTCGGGGACAGCTTCGGGAGCCAAGGCACCAACCGGCTGTTGTTCGCAAGCAAGCCTGCGGAGGATCGGTAGTTGGAAGACTCAGAGATGATCCCGACCTCCGTGGTGATGTTGCAGAAAATGCTGGACGACGCGGCTGAGCGCGGTGCGAAGCGAGCCCTGGAAAGCCTGGGACTACATGACGCAGACGCCAGCAAAGACATCAATGACCTGAGAACGTTGGTCGAGTCTTGGCGATCCCTCAAAAAGTCCGTCAGCCACGCCGTAGCCAGCTGGGTCACGATGGGGGTGCTTGCCGTGATCGCTGGCGTCATCTGGACCAAATTCGGAAATTCAAAGTGAATAAAGTTGCCGACGCAGGTAAGCAGATCATCAAAGACGCCGAGAGCCTGCGCCTGAGGGCGTATCTGTGCCCGGCGGGCAAGTGGACCATTGGCTGGGGTCACACCGGACCCGACGTACATGGCGACCTGACCATCACAATCGAAGCTGCCGAGAACCTGCTGACGCGGGATCTTATGAGCGCTGGAACGGCGGTCGAGCGACTCGTGAGCATCCCCATCAACGACAACCAGTACTCTGCGTTGGTGTCGTTTGTGTACAACTTCGGCCCAAACGCTCTCGCCATATCCACGCTCCTGCGGATGCTCAATGCCGGGGACTTCAAGGGTGCGTCCGGTCAGTTCGCGCTTTGGAACAAGGCGCATGTGAACGGCGAGTTTGTCGTGTTGAACGGGCTGACCACCCGCCGAAAGAGAGAACGTGACCTTTTTCTCACTCTGCCCGAACCAACTGCTGGAGATAGCAATGGCTAAGAAGATGAATATGGCCGCCTGGGAGAAGTCCAGCGCGGACAAGAAGGCCGACAAGAAGGCCGACAAGAAGGCCGACAAGAAGGCCGACAAGAAGGCCGACAAGAAAGGCATGGCCGCCTTCGGCAAGGGCCGGAAGTAACCTGTTGGCCAGCGCCAAAGGCTTCCTTCCGTTTTGTTGGCGGTTTGCCAACCTGAAAGACACGCTTACCCACGCAGGTAAAAACCCTGCGGTCGGGGTCACTCAGGGTGGGTCCAGCAGGAAGGATTCAGGCGCTAAGCCCGCAGCTACAACTGGTGAAGTGAAACACACTAAACATGGCAAGACCAAGGAAAAACCCAATGCCTACCATTGATCCTAACGCTGATAACGCTCCCGTGACTCCCCCCGTAACCACCCCCGTAACCACCCCCGTAACCACCGTGGTTGACGCGGAACTGGTGACCGTTGGCCAGCAGTTCGGGTTCCTGTCCGACCAGACCCGTGCGGAGATGGCGGTTGGCGTCGCAGTCATCCAGCGCTACCGCATCACGCCGGTCATCGACCAGACCGCCGGGTAATCATCCCCGATGGTTGCGACGAATATCCAGGTTTTTGGGGGCATGGTTCCGGCAGAAGATGATCGCCTTCTGCCGGATAACAACGCTGCGCTCGCCCAAAACACCTGGCTCTATTCGGGTGCCTTACAGGGTATGCGGACCCCTACCTTGCTTTATACGGGGTCCAGTTCTGCCGTTAAGTCGGTATTCCGCATCCCGCTGTCGTATCCAGACAAGACCCATATCCCGGCGTCCTACTGGATGGAGTTCCTCGACCCGGATGTAAACGTCATCAAGTCGCCGCTTATCAACGACCAATACGCCCGCATCTACTGGGCGGGTGCATCCACGTCCCCACAATATAACACCACGGCACGGATCACGGCGGGACTGAGCGCCTATACGCTGGGTGTGACCGCGCCAACCGTAGCACCTGGTGTGACGGCAACGACCACCGGCACCACTGAGGTCCGGGCCTACGTCTACACCTGGGTCACTACGTTTGGTGAAGAGGGGCCACCGAGCCCGCCCACCGTGTTTACGGGCACTGTCTCGGCCACATGGAGCATCACGCTCACCGCGCCGGGCACGAGCGACACCACCGGGCGCACGCTGGCGACGACGCGCATCTACCGCACGGTGACGGGCTCCAACGGTGTGGCGACCTATTTCTTCGTAGATGAGATCCCCATCGCCACGCTCAGCTACTCGGACTCGATCTCGGACACGACCGTATCGGGGAACAACCAGCTGGCCTCCACGGGCTACACCCCGCCGCCTTCTGGACTCCAAGGTCTGATCTCGATGCCCAACGGCATGATCGCAGGCTGGCGAGGGAGCGATATCTGGTTCTGCGAACCCTACCATCCGCACGCATGGCCCGCCGCCTACACGGTATCCGTGGACTTCCCCATCGTGGGCATGGGGCTCTACAACCAGACCGTTGTGGTGTGTACGTCGGGCAACCCGTACTCGGTGACGGGCTCGAGCCCTGACATGATGTCGCTGTCCAAGATCAACTCGGGCGAGCCCTGCCTGTCGCGCGGCTCCATCGTGTCGGGCCAACTGGGTGTGTACTACGCCTCGCCCAATGGCATTACCGAGATAGGTATTTACGGCACCCGCACGGTGACCGCGAAGATGATCACCAAGGACAAGTGGAACGACAACCTCACCGTGGGCTCGCTCCGCGCCGCCAAGCTCGCGCAGGCGTATTATTGCTGGGGCTCGCCCAGACTAGGGAGCTTTGAGCCCACGGCGTTCAACACCTCGGCCTTTGAGCAGGGTGATTACACAGGCTCGTATAACGGTGCGCTGATCGACATCAACGATCCCCGCGTGTCGTGGACGAATCTCGTGGCAACAACGCCCGTGTTCAACGTCATCACCGATCTGTGGACGGGTGAGATCTTCATCATGCAGAACGGCAACGTCTACTGGATCGACGTGTCGAACTCGCGCTCGGCGCAGAACTACATCTGGAAATCCAAGATCTTCAAAGCCCACCTATTGAAGAACTTTGAGGCGGCGCGAGTGTGGTTCGCACAGCCCACGTCTACACCCAACCTGACGTTGAAAGTCTACGCGGATGGGCGGCTGGTTCTGACGCGGCCCGTGCTGACATCGGGCGGGATGATCCGGCTACCGAGCGGGTTCAAGGCTGAGTACTGGCAGTTCGAACTGGATGGTTCGGAGCAAGTGTTTGCGCTCGAAGTAGCGACCAGTGCGAAGGAGCTCGCCAATGTCTAACAACCTCGCACATGGCCCAGCAATCCCTGATCCGGTTGCGACGATTGAGTCGCTGCAAGCCGCAGTCGCCGCGATGAAATACATCCTCGAGCAGTTCATGGGCCAGCGGAGCGATGGTTCGTACGGCGCACCCGTGGTGTTCGTGCAGACCACCGCCCCCACCAAGAATTTCAACAAGGGCGACATCTGGGTGAACGAATCCACGAGCGGACTTTACTGGTCCAATGGTACTACCTGGTTGAAGACAACTTGATCGTCCTGAACAATCACGAGCACGCCCGCCTGATCTCTGAGTGCGCTGGGACTGTCTTCAACCCCGCATGTGACACGGTCATATCCAGAGTTCGCGGGGACAAGCTCTTGGGCGGGGTTACCTACACAGGTTACACCGGGGCCAGCATCGCCATGCACGTCGGAGCGTTTACTACTGACTGGCTAAATAAAGACATGCTCTGGGTATGCTTTGACTACCCATTTAACATGCTCGGCGTGAACAAGGTCATCGGCCAAGTCCCATCGTATAATACCCATGCGCTCAACTTCGATTTAAGACTTGGTTTTAAGCAGGAGTCTATTATAAGAGACGTGTTTCCTGACGGTGATTTACTGGTTCTCGGGATGTACAAAGACGATTGCCGCTGGCTGAAGTTGAAACCTAGCACGTTGGAGGCGTCGTATGGGCGGTAAATCCAAGGCCCCAGCAGCGCCGGATTATAGCGGCCTCGCGTCGGCCTCCCAGCAGAACGCCCAGCAGTCCTACCAGCTTGGCGAAGACCAGCTTGCATGGGCTAAGGATGAATACGCCCAGAACAAGGCGGTTACCCAGCAGGTAATTGACTCGGCGCTGAACACCCAGGCGGCCAATGATCAGGCGGCAGCTGCGGACAGGGCGCGTTACGAGCAGGTCTACCAACCCCTCGAAAACTCTCTTGTCGCTGACGCGCAAAGTTACGCCTCGCCGGATCGCAAAACCCTTGAGATGGGTCGCGCCCAGGCCACGGTCGCCCAGCAGTTCGACCAGCAGCGTCAGGCTGCGCAGAAGAACTTGGAGAGCTTCGGTGTTGACCCCACGTCAACTCGTTATGCTGCGATGGATATCGGGGTTCGTGCTGCTCAGGGTGCAGCTGAGGCAGCGGCAGGTAACCAGGCCTCCCAGGTGGTGGATGCAACGGGTCGCGCGCTGCGTTCGGAAGCCATCAACGTAGGCCGTGGGTATCCTGGTCAGGTCGCGCAGACCTATGGTACCGCGCTGCAAGCTGGCAACCAGGCTGTGAACTCCGGGCTGGCGACGACGGCTTCGGGTGCCAACACGATGGGCACGGCGACCCAGTGGAACAGCATGGGTAACCAAGGCTTGGGCCAGACCGCCAGCATTATGAACACCGGGTTCAACAACGCGCTCGGGTCGTTCAACGCCAACCAGAATGCAAGCTCGGGCATTGGTTCGGCGCTTGGGCTGGTGGGCGGGCTCATCAATGGGACATCCAACGCCAGCGGAGCGTCGGGCCTTGGGGCGATTGCTGCCGCGCTTGCGGATGGCGGTGCGATCCCGGATGTGGGTGCTCCCCTAATGGGCGCACCTATGAGTGGTCAGGCGAGCGAGGGCGGTGCGATCCCTGTGGGGGCTTCCCCAACGATGGGCCGCGCCATCGACGATGTGCCCGCACGCCTGACGCCGGGCGAGTTTGTCGTCCCCAAGGATGCGGTCGCTTGGTACGGCGAGAAGCATCTTCAGAACATGATCAACAAGTCTCGGCAGGATAGGCAGAACGTATCTGCCAAACCGCAGATGAAACCAGCCATTCCTGCGGCCCCGACATTTACTTCTCGGCCTACCGCTTTACCTGTGGGGTAACGACACATGAGCTTTGGGCGCGAGCTTAAGGACTTCGCGGCGACCTATCTGCCGATGCAGCAGCAGAACATAGAGAACCGGCACTTTGTGATGCAGCAGCAGCAGCAGCAGCGCCAGTTTGATATCACGCAGCAGCGGCTTGACCAGCAGACCCGCCATCAGAACATGATGGAAGGTATTTATATGGGTAGGCTGGGTTTACAGTCGAACAAGGCTGACCCGTCTGGTGCGGCATTCCAAGGTGGATACAACAACCCCGGCGGTGTTCCCGCCCCGGCTGGTGGCGCTGGCGTAGGTGATACCAACCCCAAGCCTGAAGACCTGTACGGCTACTTGTCGAAGAATGGCGCGACGCACAACGAAGCGACCATGCTGACGAGTGCCGCCAAGAACGAGTCCGGGTTCAATCCAGGGGCGACCCACGACAAGGACGCCAACGGCAACCCCACGGGCTATGGCATGTTCGGTCACCGCAATGACCGCCGAGATGCGCTGTTCTCGGCAACGGGGACCAACACGCCGACTTGGCAGCAGCAAGCTGATTTCGCGCTGAACGAGTTGCGCTCGCGCCCCAGCACCACGCTCATGGTCAACGGTGCCAAGAACGCGCAGGACCTTACCGCTGCCCAGATGGACTACGAGCGCCCCAAGGGGTGGACGCGCGATAACCCGCAGGCGGGTGATAACTGGGACGGGCGCTACGCAACCACGCAGCAGTACCTCGCCCAGTTCGACCCGAGCAATTCGGGCACGTCCCCCACGGCGGCACCTGCTCCGCAAGCCATCCCCGTGGCGCAAACCGATAACACCAACAACTATTCGGCGGGTGGGCGGGTGCCCAGTTACGCCGATGGCGGCGCAGTGGACGCTGGCACCATGCAACCGGCCAACGGTGCATACGTGCCGCCGCAGGCACCCCCGTCTGATGGTGACCCGAGCTTGGGCGCAGCGCTTCATGGCGGGCTTACCTACCTGAGTAAATTCTTCGGCCTACAAGACGGAGGGGATTCTCAAGGTGGCCAGCCACCCATGCCCACCGAGAGCGGTGCGCGCGATACGTCTCCCATACAGGCGGTGCCCCTGGATGATCCCCGTGGTCCCCAAGGCGGGCCTCAGGGCGGGGCTTTCACGGGTGCAACGCAGGCTCTTCCCAGCCAGCCCAACCCGCAGAAGGCCAACGCTGCGCGCTTGTTCATGAACGGCCTCGGCGCGGCATCGCCTGACGAATACGACGGCATCATGAAGGTCGTAGATCCCAACGGCCAGATGGATGAGAGCATCCGCAACATCTCAGGGATGAAGGCGGTCTACGAGCATTATCTCAAGCAGGGCAACGTGGACGCGGCTGACAAGGCCGCTGCATCCCTGATCCAGTACATGCGCCTCGAGTCCGCCAAATACGCCGACGCCGCAACGCAAGCGGTGAAGTCCGGCCAGCCCGGCACTGGCGTGGAGTTCTTGAAAAAAGCCTATTCCTATGTGCCAGACGGCCACAGCGTAGACGCTCATGTTGGTCCCGATGGCAACGGTGTGTTTCAGCAGAAGGACGCCAACGGCAAGGTCATCTCGCAGGGTCCATTCACGCCTCAGGCGCTTCTGGCGGCTGCAACGGGCATCAAGAGCGGGAGCATGTATTACGGCGCTCTGATGGAAGCCGCAGGCAAGCATCTTGGGAATCCTGCTCAACCGAGCCAAGCGTACAGCGACTACGCGGATCGTAGCATCCGCGCTCAAGATCCTGGTCAGAACCAGGAACCCCCGCAGGCTATCCCGACGATGCCCACGCCGCCGGTTCCGCCCGTGTCAGCGCCTACCTCTGATACGAGAGTGGCCCAGACCGACGACGCTGGCGCTGCGGGCGACAATACCCAGCCGGGTAACTCTTCGAGTGCGAAACCCTCGCCGTACGACGTGCCCCAGCGTGTCGTCACGCAGGATGGCGATGAGCGTTTGGGGGAAGCTCCGACGCCACCGCCCGCTCCCAAATATCTGACGGCTGATGGTGTCAATCTCGCAGGCATGTCGCCCGCTGAACGCCGCTCGGTCCAGCAGGACATCGCCCAGCGCAACCAGCAGGTTAAGGCTGACTACGCCGCGCAGATCAAGGCGTATTCCGACGCCAAGAAGGACTACGACGCCAAATTCAAGGCGGCGCAGCCCAAGCCTATGGTGGAGAGCGACCCAACCAAGGCCGACACCAACGCAGCGACGATGAAGGGTTCGCTGGACGCGCTCATCCCCAACATTACCGACCCGACGACTGGCAAGCCGTACGGTGATCTGGATGCGGCCAAGCGTGCGCTCGGCCCGGCGTATAACTCGATGCGAACCATCGCTCGGGGCATCCAGGCCTATAACGGCGGCCTGCGCTCGTCCGATGATGCGGCGGCTATGGCTGTGAGCCTGCTCAACACGAACCTGCCCGACCCCAAGGACGCGGCCAACCCCAACGCACCACCGCATGATCCCACGGCGGCTAGTTTCAAGCCGGTCGGTTACGCGCCGGGTGGGAACGCTGTGGTGTTGCAAGCGTCCGATGGTCAGACGGTTGTACTGGATCGTACGACCTACGGCATCCTGCAACGCACGCACACGCAGATGGCGAAGACGCGCAACGACCAGTACGCGCAGGCAAACAAGCCGAGCAAGCCCAACCCAGCGGTGAACACCCTGAAGGGCGTCGGCAGCGACATCATGAGCGCTCTGTCGCCCACGAGCGATGAGTCCCGCTCGGTGTCGCCCACGCAAGCGCTTTCTCTCATCCGCAACGATGGACAGCGCCGCCAGGCTGCTTCGGCCAACGCTGACGTCGCGCAGGAATTTAACAGCCCGAGCCAAGCCCTCCCGTACCCGCCCAACCCATCCGGGTCCGCTGGACAGCAGGCGCTCGCTCTACGGGCGATAGACGCAGCGAAACGTAGATACGGCCTCCAACCGCAAGGGCAGTAATCTAGATGCCGTTTGGGTACGACCCGCTTACCGACGCAGGTAACCCCCAGCAGGGGGATACGCCCGGCCCGTCGATGCTGGACTATGGTAAGGAGGCAGCCAGTGGCCTTCTCGCTGTGCCAGCCGGTATCGCCGCTGTCGGTCAGCGCATCGCAGAGTCCAACGCCGCACCTAGCACGGCGGATTTCTTTCGTGGTGCGGCCAGCGGGATACACGATCTCCGCACGTCCATAGATGACTCCCTTACCCCCGGAGGTAAGGACGCCCTAGCCAACCCGCAAAACCACCCGGCTGGGTATCTGGGTATGCAGCTTGCGGGCTTGGTGCCCCAGGTGGCTCTCACCTTGTTGGCACCCGAGGGTGTGGTGGGCGCTGCGGCTGTTGGCGGCGCGATGCAGGTGGGCAACGTGGCCGAGGATGCGCTCGCGCATACCAACGCCATGACGGACCAAGAGCTCGCTGAGCAGGTGCCCGCGTTCAAGTTCATGCTCGAGAACGGCTTGGACACGCGGCAGGCGCGTGCCGAACTGAACCGTACCTTGTTGAGCTACACCAAGATGGGTGTGTCGGCTGGCGTCGGCGCGGTTGCTGGCGGTGGCTTGGGCCATGTCATCCAGGGCAACGTGACCGGCGGGCTGGCCAAGCGTGCGTTGATTGGGATGGGAGTCGATGCTCCCGGCATGGGCATACAATCCGCCCAGAGTGATATCGCCAACCAAGACGAAGATATCACCATGGCGCTACGTGGTGATTACGATGTTGGGCAGACGGCACGCGCTGGTGTGATCGGTGCGGCCACGGGCGGTGCGTTCGGTGCGGCTGGCGGCGTTCTGCGCGGGCATAACCCGAACCGTTCCGATGCCCAGACTCAAATCGAGGCCAAGAAACCCCCTCAGCGTGCGCCGGTCGCCACGGTTGAAGAGTCCGCCCCTGACGCTGCCCAGACAGCGGCTATTAAGGAAGCCACCACTGAAACCACACGGGACACCTCCACACCACCCGCACCACCCGAACCACCCGCGCCCGAACCACCCGCGCCCGAACCAACCCCCGAGCCAACTCCCGAAGCGCCCGCTACACCTCCCCAGCCTGTCGATGGGGAGCCCATCGAGGACCAGGGCCGAACGGTCCCGGAAGCTCCCGAGACTTTCGAAGCGCAAGTCCAGCAGCTTGTAGAGGGCAACCGTGCGGCGGTGCTGTTCCCCAAGGGAACGAAAGCTGCCGACCGGCCCGAGCGCCCCGAGGGTATGAAGCTCGTCACCACCAAGGACGGGACGTTTTACTTCGACCCTGACCGGATCAAGGCGAAGGACATTATCGCCGCCGCCAAAGAGGGCAAGCTCAACGAAGTTCTCGAGCTTGGACCTGTGGATAAGACCGAGGCGGTCGAGCGTGCGAATGCTGGCGAGACGCCGGTTGCTGTCACCGAGCGCACGCCCGAGGGCACAGAGGTCAAGGCTGCGGCTGGCACGGACCAGACCGCTCCCGCCCAGGTCGAGCACTTGGAGAACACCAAGACCGAAGGCAACACGGTCCAGGTTGAAGCGCCTGAGAAGGTGCTGGCGGATCGCGCTGCGGCGGCTGAAGAGCCAACCCCCGAGGCGACACCCGAGCCAGCACCCGAGCCAGCACCCGAGCCTGAAGTTGCTCCCAAGACAGAGTTCCAGCAGAAAGTTTCAGACGAAGTCGATCGTCTGAACAAGCTGATCGACGCCAACGCGGGTAAGCCGATCAAGCTTACCAAGCGTACCAAAAATGGAATCCTAACCGAAGCAGGTAATAGGCTGGCCGCCGCGCGCGACAAGAGCGCGGCTCAATGGCAACAAATGTTTATCGACCTGGAACGCACGCAGGTCGCGATGTACGAGCGGGCGATGCAGCGCAGGGAAGCAAGCGGAGAACCGTTTGTCGATCTGCGGACTTGGTATGACACGACCCTTCCCGAGAAGCTCGAAAAGAGGAAACAGGAACGCGACGCTCAGAAAGCGAACCCCACTGAAGCCCCTGCTGAAACCCAAGCTGAGGAACCCGTTACCCAGCAGGTAACCTCAGAAGAGGAAGACCAACACGTCCTGGATAGCGAAGCCGCTGCCCAGCGTACGTATGATTTTGCGGTGTCCAAGGGCGTATCCCCCGAGCGTGCCCAGCAGATGGCAGAGCGGGCGCGGGAAGCTCACCTGAAGAGCGTGGGCGTGGGCGTGGGCGTGGGCGACAGCGGCAATACCAAAGCTGCACAGACCAAAGTCAACGTGGGTAAGAACCGCACCAAAAAGGAAATCGCTGAACGCCAGCGTCTAAACGACGAGGCGCAAAAGATCGTCGAGGCGTTTCCACCCGTCGCGGGCGAGGAGAACTTTGGTGCAAAAGGCACCAAGGATGCGGCGGCGGCCCGCGCGCAGCTTGTCGAACGCGCTCAGGCGATGGTCGCTGCCGCTGAGAAACTCGGCCTGAAGATCCCCGGCAAGTTCAAAGACAACATCCGCGAAGAAGAGAACTTCAACCACTACGCCTTGATGCTTATGGAAGCGAAGGCGCTTGCCAAGCGTAAGGTGAACACCCTCGAGCATTACCAGCGGTTCGTTTCGGGAGAAATGGATCTGCGGTCCAATGACGAGAACAAGATCCACGAACTGATCCAGCAGCGCCGCGCCGAAGGCGAGATGGCGATGAAGCCCGAAGTTGCAGATGGTTCTATGGGTGGCGACGGCGAGAAGACCGTCGATAAGATTGGCGAGGCTACCGCGTCTGCAACGCAGGAAGCTTCTGCCGATCCGCTTGAGAACCTGCTCGCAAAGGAAGATCGCGCCAGCGCTGGCGAGGATGACCATCCCGTATCCGATGGTTCTATGGGTGAGGGCAACGAGCGGGCCAAGGTCGCGGTCCCTGACGATGCGGTCACTGGCTACACACGCGAGAAGACCGTCCCGGTCACGGACAGCAAGGGCCGTTGGGAAGTTACCCCCGAAGGTAAGAAGGTGTTTCGCCGTCCGAAGACGGTGCAGATGCTCGATGACGGCAAGCTTGTCGATCCCATCACGGGCGAGTCGGCCACGCCGCTTCAGACGTCGCCAGCCCATGAGCTTTTGGGCAAGCTGGATTTGGATGCGCTGACGGGCACATCGGGCGCGCTGGCGCGGGCGATCCGCACGGCGTTTATGCGCGTGGTTCCCGAGGGTTTGAACGTCCACATCCTCGATGGGGAGGATTTCAAGCGTGTCATCGGTCGCCCGGACGAGGGTGCGCCGAAGGCTGCGTATATCACTGACGGGCTCAACGATCCCTACATCGTCATCCGTGACGACGTGGCGGCCAGTCCCAAGGATATGCTCCACGCGATCCTGCATGAGACGTCCCACAGCCTGATGCGGGACGCGCTGGACCAGAGCCCCAATCTCAAGAAGGCGATCACCCGCATGATGGGTATCGTCGAGCGTAACCTGCGCGACAGCGAGAACCCGGCTGACGCTGCGGCCATGGAATACGCCATTCGGGAGAATGACCCGCATGAGTTCCTGGCGGAAGCGTTCAGCAACCCGAAGGTTCAGGATATCCTGAGCAAGCTGCAATCCGACCCGATCTTGAACGCCATGATCGGACTGGATAAGGGTGCCCAGGGCTCGCTGTTCGATAGCCTGAAGGCCATGCTGCGCAGCGTCTTGGAGAAGATGGGCCTACCGTCCAAGGCCACGTCGCTCATGGAGGCGTCGCTGAAGATTGGCGATAATCTTATCGCCCGTAATGAGGCCGAGCCCAAAGCCGAGCTTAAACCCGAGCCCCAAACCAGCTTCCTCAAAGATACTCAGGACGCTCAGAGCGTCGTGCGTGATCCCAAGGGGGCGGTTACCTCGCAGGTAACGGAGCCGTTCGGCAAACTCGTTGACTTTGGCAAAGACCTGGCTGCGCAGCCCTTCAACTCCAACACCCGCACCTGGGGATTGAAGTGGCTCACGATGCACCAGCTGAGCCAATCCTACGACAAGGTTTTTGGCAACAAGGATCTCATTCACAATCTGTGGGGAGTTCTTGAGCGGTCGGACAAAAAGAGCAACGCCCTGGCCGACCCTGGGAAGACCCTAAGCCGCGAGCTTATCCAGGCGAGCCATCAATACCCCAAGGAGTGGGGCACGTTCGAGACGCTCATGCAGGAAGCGCGCGTGTACAGCGCTCACCCTGGCGAGGCTATGAACTCCCCCGCCAACGCGCATCTGGCCAAGGACAGCAATATCCAGGGTCAGGAGAAATACGCTGACTTGCGCAAGACCTACGAGGGTCTGCCCAAGCCCATGCAGGAGCTCTTTAATCGCGTGCTCAAGCACACGTCGGAGATCCACGACCAGTACAACTCCGAGCGCTTGGAGTCCGAGTTGGCGCGTGTCGGCATCAAGGACGCCGCGATCCACAAGGCGATCCAGGACGGCACGCTGACGGATGCTCAGAAGAAGCTCATCACGGAAAAGTTCGAGAAGGAGCCGGGCACGGGCAAGGCCCTCATGGAGTCCCCGGACTTCAAGAAGGTCGAGGGTCCGTACACGCCGCTCAAGCGCCACGGTGATTTCGTGGTGCAGGCCGAGCATAACATCATGACACCAGAAGGTGCTCGCAGGCTCAAGAACGGCGCTGAGCACGACGACGGTAATACGTTCGAGTTTACCGACGAGGGTAAGGCCCGTGCGTTCGTGAAGGGTTTGGACATGCACGCCGAAACCGAGCGTGTGTTCCTGAACCCGGACAAGGGCACCCAACTCAAGGGTGATAAACTCACCGAGGCGCTGGCCGACAAGAAAACCTTCCCGAACGGTTTGGACGAGCGCATCCGAGTGCGCGTCGATCCCAAGCATGTGGAATTTCACGAGAGCGAGCGTGAGGCTCGGGCATCCCGTGAAGCCCTCGCTGGGGACGATCGGTTCAAGAACGTCAAGGAGGTGGACCGCCGGTCTACCAACCCGAACATCGACCTTGAGATCAGTTCGCCGCAGTTGCGTGAAATGATCAAGGGCATCCAGGCGCGTGGGGACATGACCCTTGCCGCCAAGGAAGCCGCCATCGAGGCGCTGCGCCGCACGTCCATCGTTACCCAGCGGGGTAACCGGATCATGAAGAGCCAGCTCAACGCTAAGAAGATCTCGGGCGCTGACACGGACCTGGTGCGCAACCTCATGGAGTACAACCAGGCCATGGCGCGGGCCAGGGCGCGGCTGGAGTTTGAGCCCCAGAGCGAAGCGGCCATGACGGCGCTACGGGACTACCATCGGGTTCACGAGGATGACTCGAAACTTGTACGCGCGGACGTGCTGCGCTCGCTCGAGGATCGGATTTATTCCAACTACTCGGCGGACCCGAGTGGGGCTTACTCGCAATTCGTCAACACGCTGATGACCGTCTCGTTCATGAAGCGTATGGCGAGCCCGGCGCATTTGCTGCTGCACATGACGCATCCGTGGATGATCTCCGCGCCTGTGCTGGCGGCACGACACACGATGCCCAAGACCATGATGAACCTGACACGGGCTTACCGTGACATGGGTGCGGGTGGTGCGTTGGCGGAAGGCTTCAAGGGCGCGGCGCGCACGGCCAAAGACATCGCCGCTGCCCCGACCGATTGGATCAACCACTTTTCAAACAAGCTCTCGGGCGCTGAAGACTCGGCTCGCTTGGGCAGGATGCTCAAGGAACTCTCGGAACTGAACCTGATCCATCCCGACGCGGGAATGGAGGTGCATCGAATGCTGCCGGGCCGCAATCGCGCCATGCAAGCGCTGGACCATGTGGATGGTGTATTCCGTCAGCTAACGGGGGCCACCGAGAGCATCAACCGTGTGGCCGAGGCCATTGCTGCCTACCGCATGGAGTTTGAAAAAACCAAGGGCGATCACGCTGCTGCCGTGCGGTATGCGGGCGACACGCTCGCAAATTCCCAAGGTCTATATTCGCGGTCCAACCGAGCGCCTATTTTCGCCAACCCGGTGCTGAGGCCGTTCCTACAGTTCAAGCAGTTTCCGCAGATGATCTACCACCTGCTGGGCCGCAACCTGTACGACGCGTTCAAGCACGAGGATCTGGACAAACGTAAAGAGGCCGCCAAGGCGTTCGCGGGTGTGGTGGCTACCCATGCCGCGATGGCGGGTGCGCTGGGTTTACCCATGGAGGTAATCAAGGCTCCGGTCATGCTGGCCAACGCGCTGGGACTGACCAACACCAATTGGTCTGACCTCGAGGACGACGCGATGAAGGTCGCGTCCAAGACTTTTGGACCCCAGGCCGCCGAGTACATTATGCACGGCATGGGCCGGGTGCTGGGCGTGGACGTTCACCATCGGCTGGGTCTGAACTCGTTGTTCTTCTTTGGCGAGCCGCGCTCGGACAAGGCCAACGATCTAAAATCTTGGTTGTTTGATTTCCTGGGTGGGGCTCCCGCGTCGCTTGCCATGGACGTTCATGATGGGGTGACCGACGTCATGCACGGCGACGTGGTGGGCGGGCTGTCCAAGCTGGTCCCGGTCAAGGCGTTCGATGACGTTGCCAAGGCCTACAAGCTGGCGAGCGAGGGCAAACATACTACCAAGGGCGCTGAGACGATGAAGCCTGCGGGGGTGCTGGACACCATCCGCCAAGGGATCGGGTTCGTGCCATCCAGCGTGGCGAATATGGGGGCGGCGCGGGCGGCGGCGTATCGCTCGATGCAGTCCACCAAGACGGATCAGGATGCGCTCAAGCAGGCCTGGGTCAACGCTAAGGGGGCGGACAAGGTCAAGGCTGCGGCGGCTATCCAGAACTACAACAAGTCCGTGCCTCGCGAGGAGCAGATCTCGCTGTCGTCCATTGCGAAGCCTTCGCAGGGCAAACCCAAGCCGACCATCATGGGGATGCCGGTGACCAAGCATAACACCCAGATGCTTCAGGACACCGCGAACACCTACAACGTGCGCTAGTGGAGGGTTGCGATGTCGAGCTCGCCGCCAAAGGAGGTTACCCGGAAGGGTAACTCTCGGCGCGTGGCGTTCTGCGAGAGGTTGTTGACCATTGCCCGGTTGATAACCAAAGGCCCGCCACCCAACACCATAAAACCATCCAAAGCAGGATGAAGAAATGCTCAGTATGCGGCGAGGTAAAGCCCGCGACACCTGAGTACTTCCTAAAAAGAAAAGGGTCCAAGACCGGGATTCGCGGCCCTTGTTTGCTATGCAAGCGCGAGTATTGGAAAAGATACTCTGAGAATTACAAACTCAACCGCCGGGGGAAATTTAGATCTTCGGTGGATGATAAGACGATTAAAGAGATGGTGCTTGAGACAACCCAGTGTGTTATCTGCGGCTCGATTTTTGATGCAAAGAACGCAATGCACATAGATCACTGCCACGACACTAAAGAGGTTCGTGGTGTACTATGCAGAGCGTGTAATGTTGGCTTGGGGCATTTCAAGGATGACCCCGACTTACTAGAGTTCGCGCGAGTATATATCTTGTTCTCCAGGGGTGACCCTGAAGCTGACGACTATATTGGGGAGAGTTCAGATGGCTGAGAATGGTGAGAAGCGCGATCCGAGCTCGCACCGCACGCCGGGGCAAATTACCCGGCAGGTAAAGGGCTACAACGCCCGCCCGGAGATGGTCAAAAAGCGGACCATGAACAACGCGGCACGAGCCCACATGGAAAAAAAGGGGCTCGTGCATAAAGGCGATGGTAAGGACGTGGACCACAAGAAACCGCTGCGGTCTGGCGGTAGCAACCACCCGAGTAATTTAAGGGTGATATCGGCGTCGAAGAACCGCGCTTGGCGGGCGAAGGATTAATTTAGTCGTCCCGCTCCGGCATCCCAACGCTCATCTCAACCCCGACATCGCAGCCGGTCACAAACGCGAAGAACGCCAGCCACAGCAGGGCAGGGGCCGCCAGCACGTCGAAAATCTTGAGGCGGCGAGAAGTGATCTTGGTGGTGGTGTTCGGCTTTTCGTTCATGACAGTTTTCGCCCTTCCTCGTATTGCTCACGCTCATCCATCGCGTGATGCACTAGCACACCCTCCTGATCGGTCGGATGGCACCAGCAGTCGCTGGCGACGTGGGGGCGATAGTCGGCCAGCGGGAATACGTGTGGCGGGAACACGCACCAGCCATCCGGCCTGGTAGCCCATGCGGGCGACCCTGGGATGCCGCGGTAATGGCAGGCGTCGCCATCTTGGCATGGGCAACCGGGGTCATTGCCGGGGCAAGCTGTCATCGCCCCAACTCCGGGCAATCGGGATCTTCGCAGCCATCCGGTTCGCAGTCGCTTTCGACGGATTGGCCGCAGCGCCGGCAAGGCTTGGCATCCGCATCGTCGGCAACAAACACATCAGTTCCCGGCCCCAGCACAGGCATCGTCAGTCGGTATCCGTGCGCCTCTAGCCATTGCCGCCGCCACGCGCGGGAAGCCTCCACGGTGGTGGGAGTTTGTAGTCTCATTGGTAGCTCCTATTGGGGCGAGTTGGGGTGGTTTACGAGGATCAGCCCATGGGTCTGTCCCCTGGCGAACCGGCGGAAATTCGACTGACAGTTCGCCGCGTCGTTGCCGCCTCCCATATCCTTGCCGCCGATTGAGATGGTGGCCTTCATGCACTGCCCGGCCTGGTTCTTCAGGATGAGTTGATAGTGCTTTTTGCCGACAGACTTTTCGACGAGTTCGAGGCCCTCTTTTTCGGCTAGGGCACGCACAGCCCTTAAACGTTTGGTCATTCGATAAACCCCACCAGTGTTGGATCGTTCATGTCGAGCTCGAGGATGTATTCGAGGGGAGACACAAAGGGCGTGCCGCTGCCCAGCCGAGCCTTGATGCTCGTCATGCCGAACTCGTCCTTGAGTGCCTTGGTAAAGCTGTGCCGAGGGAAGTCATGGTCGTGCAGCCAGCGGCTCATATAGGTCGAAGAGATCCGCAGGATACGATCGTCACGAGCAATCTGGACGCACACGCCATCCAGCTTGGATGGGTCACCAAGCACCTGGATGACGCCCGGCTGCGGCTTGCCCTGGCCGATGACGATCTTGTTCGTGAACAGCGTGTGGCGAGTGTGCATCGCCTTGAGGAACTGAGCGAGGATGTTGCTCACCGACGTTTGATTCTTCATGTCGGCGGTGGAGTCCTGGATCTCAGCCCGCATCTTACCCAACAGGGTAACCAGGAAGTCCTTGAGGCCAACCTCGTCGATGTCCGTCAGGCCAAGCTCGTTGGCGTATTTGGCACCAGCCAGCACCACCGTCATCGTCGTCTGCCAAAACCGCTCCATCTGGTGCATGGCGAGCTCGTCGGTAAGCTGGTCCTGGATCTCCGCGACACCCTTAGCAACCCGGTCAAAGTTGGACCCGAGAAACTTCGCATACTCCAACCCAGCCGCGCCGTAGTTGTCACTCAGGTCACCCAGCAGCCGCGACACGTAACCCTGCGAGTGTGGGCCGGGATTGGCAGCGGGCGTGACCACGTATTCAAACAACCGATACCCGCCAGCCGTGGTGGCCTTGGCGATGCGGTCCATCGAATCCCGCAATGAGTCGTTGGCGGCGGACACCAGCATCGTCTGCCAAACACCAACCTCCTTGAGCTTGGAGTCATGGCTCAGGCGGGACTTCTCCTTGCCCTGCGTCAGTTGGAACGCGAGCCTGACGAAGCCCTCGATGTCGGAGTCAGTCTTGAGCTCGTCCCAATACAAGGGCAGGTTCGTGATCAAGCCAAGCTTGTTCAATACCGAGTTCGCCGTGTCATTGAGCGTCTGCATGGCGGACTTGGGGTTGCCCCACACGGACTGGCCGATGCTCATGGCGGTGGACTTGCCGATGCCAGACTCAGACGAATAGGCACTCAGCATGACGCCGCTGTGACCTGTGAACCTCACAAGGGGCGCACCAAAAGAGGCCGCGATGATCGCATCCAACTCGGGCCGACGCTGGTCCGTGACGACCTTGGCGACAGCCTTCCACGGGGCTAGATCTCCCTTGGGCATATACTGCCGTGCCAGCACCGGGTCGGGGGCAGGGGCGGGCTTGTCGCCGGTCGGCATCCACACCCTACCTGCGTAGGTAAACCCGACAAGCTTACCGTTCTCCACGGTCCAACCAAAGGGCGAATTGATGACGACAGCGTCTTTGGTGTTTTGTAGTTTGGTGATCCAGGCCACGATAAACTCCGAAAGAAACGGCGCGGCTTTCGACCTGACCATGACCCCCTGACGCGCAAGCACCCGGACCATAGTGTCCCTGGAACCGGCTTCATCGGCGTTGATGGAGACGTGGTAATTCCGACCGTTGTTGAGGGTTGTGGTGAAATTCAAAGTCCAGGTTGGTTGATCCTGCAACCAGGCATCCAGCATCGGATAAGGCGAAAGCTGCACGTCCTTGGTGCTGCCGTCCTCCATGATAATGCGCTGGTAGACGATCCCGTTCGCATCGCGAAGGTATCCAGGGGGTAGAGGATCTTTGGTGTGGATGGCCGTGGATGTGGCGGATGTGGTGGGTGTAACGGAGGTGGTAGACGGGGTAGCCGGGTTTGCCTGCCGGGCGTGGTTGAGCGGGCTCTTCGCCTGAGATTTGAACTGGCACGATCCGCATGACGTGCAGCCCGACATCTCGATCTTGTCGCATTTCGGCCAGCCGATATCCCGGTCCTGCCGAGCCTTCAGCAGCCGGTCATACAGATCGTCCGTGGTGGCGGGGTTATACCCAGGATGTTTGGACGCCATCGCGTGCGCCTGAGTGCGCCCGTCATTGAGGAACGTCGCAACGCTCGTAGACAGGAACCACAGCGGGTTGGAGTACGTAGCACCGCCAGTCGCTAGGGCATCCGCGATGAACCCGCAATTAGCGGCTACGTCCTGAATGTCTATGAGCTTGGCTTCGCCGCCTTCGATCCCCGCAGATAGCTCCTTACCTGCATCGGTAACCGGAAGCTGGGGGAACAGGCTGTCATCCAAAGCCGGGGCGGTAATGGGCACATCCTCGGATTTGACATAAGGGGCAAGCGCCGCCTCCATTGCCGCGAGCGTGTATTCGTTGCCCAGCGACATGAGCGTGACCGCCTTGGGGTCGCTCTTGTTGTTCATCGTGCCGGGCACCCGCAGGATACGCGCGCTGTCGATGGTGCATTGTGTGTCGCACATCAGGCCGTGCTGCTTGGTGGCGCGGACCAGAGCGTAGGACAACACCTGCCAGCGGTCGGGCGTGATGGAGGTGTCTAGCACCCAATGCACATGGAACCCGCCAGAGCCAGAGCCGACCACGATGGTCGGAGGGGGGATCTGAGCGTCGGTGAGAAACTTTTTCAGCGCCACCAACGCGTCCTGCGTCGAGGCGTACGCGCCGGGCTTCACGTCGATGTCGGTAAAGATGGATTTGAGTTCTACAACGGCGTCCTGAAAGCGGATCGCGTTGAGGTATTTCTTGCCCGCCTTGGAGACGCGCTCCTCGGCGCGGGACTGCGAGGACATGCAGACATAGGTGTCTTTGATGTCAGGCTGGCGCTGGGTCCACCCCAACCATCCAACCATTTCATCAATGGACTTCGTAGCGCGGCCACCCCAGAACGTCTTGCCGTCTTGGGACATGCTGCGCCAATGGATATTCAGGTAGGCATCGCGGGCAGGGTCTTTCGGCCAAGGCAGCACCTTGTCCAGAAATATGCGAGCGTGGGATAGGTCAGTCGTGCCGCTCATCCATTGTGGTCCTTACTAAAGGGCGGTGGTGCGCCCTGTGGTACGTAAGTAGGGGAGCAGTCGCCCGCTCCCCTACCTGCTTAGGTAACCGCTAGGCTGGCAGAAGGTCGTCCAGCAGCTTGTCGAAGTTCTCCGGTGCAGCCGCCACGGTCATAGTCGGTGCGGGAGCCGGGGCAGGGGTTGAAGCCGGGGCTGGGGCTGGGGCTGGGGCTGGGGCTGGGGCTGGGGTTGGAGCGGGGGCAGTAGCGACCGGAGCCGGTGTGGGTGCGGGAGCCTCAGCCGGGGGCTGCTCGAACAAGCTCGCAGGTGCGGACGATGCCTGGGGAGTGTGATCGCCCACTTCCACCGACTCGCTCAGCAAGCGCTGCACCTTCGGATCATCACGCATCTCGATGACCTGTTGAGCCTCAGCCTCCGTCAAAGGACGGATCGCGCCGAACACGAACTTCGGATACGCCTCCTTAGTATCAAACGAGATCCGCGTGCCGATGGCGTAGTACGGATACCCACGCGACTGCATCATCTCACCATAGGTCTTGAGATCACGCAGCGATGCCGCCGGAACGCGGAGCAGCATGGGACCGCCCATAAGTTCGTTGGCGATATCGCTCAATGGTGCAATGGCGAGGCGCTTGCTGTCGGCGCAAGCCTTGCCCTGCTTACCTGCTTCGGTAACCCGCGAGCCCCACGCGTTCTGGGGACACGCCGCGCAGGTGTTGCACTGCCGCTTGGTGCTGGCCGGGTCTGGGGTCAGACCGTTGGTGGACCAGCAATCGGGTGCGGCGTTGCTGCCATCAACGTAGCCGCTCTCGTAGAAGATCTTGGCCACCGCACCGCTGGCCTTGATGATGACGACCTCGACGGAGCCACGCGCGCCATCGCCGTCTTCGCGCATCAGGGGCGTGTCGGTGCCCTGGTAGCGGATGGACCAGACCTTGCCCTTGTAGGACATGACACCAAAGGACGACGCAATGCCTGCGCCGAGCTCGTCGCCAGCGTTGGCCTGGTTGGCGAACGAGGGGGCGAGCGTGCCCTTGAAAGTATCGGGAAGAGCCAGTTGGTTGCTCATGATTTATATACCCTGTGTGATGATTAAGAGCGACGCACGCCGACGACAAACCTCGTCGTGTAGTTGATGCCCGGCGGGGGGACGTTGTGGTCAGCAATGAAGTCGGTGACCGCTGTGCTGTTGGCACGCCAGTCCACGAGATCCCAACGCTCGCCCTCGATGACGTACGACCTGAACGCGCCGCCATCCGCGATGGTCGCGGACTTTTTGGCTGTGCGGTACGCCGTGCCCGAGGGAGTGCGGATCGACTCACCGCCCATCGCGTTGAGTTGCGCGAGGATCTCGTTGTTCAGGCTTTCCAGATACTCCTTGGCGGGGGCCAGCTTGGACTTGTGGGCGTCATCAGCCGCTTTGATCCGGTCGCGCAGCTTTAGGTACTGCTCGACCAGGACGCCCACGTTGATGGAGGCGTCGTGGTTGGTGTCCTGGGTCGCGCTCTGGGTCGCGTCCTGGGTATCGGGCCGCTCAAGAACTTCACTCATGGTTACCTCTGTAGGTATGTGGTGGTGTGGGTGAGGGACTTACTCGTGGTGGCGAGTGTGGGTTAGCTGACGCGCCAGACGCGGACGCCGCCCTCTACGATACGAACGGCATATTTGTGGCCAAGCTCCCAGCGCTTGGCGAATGCCCGGACGCTCGCGCCGACGTAGTTGCTCTGCTTGGTAGCGATCTTACCCTTCATCGGAAACAGGAAGCTCTCGCCAACCTTGATATTGAGCAGCGGGGAGTACTTGGATGTCTTCGTAGCGCTCTGACGGCCATAGATGCGCGGAGGAAGCGGGATGTTCTGTTCAATGTTCAGCATAGTTACCTCTGTGGGTTTGGGTGTGGGTTTGAGTGTTGGTTAGGGTGTGGTGGTAGTCGCGTCCGCAATCAGGTCCAGCAACTCGTTCTGAACCTTCTGCTTTGCCCGCAAGCGGGCATACATCCCACGTTCGGCCTTGGTGGCTTGGAACATGAGAATCTGTTGCTTGGCCTTCTGGCCGATACGCCGGATGCGGGCGTTGGCCTGCTCGAAGATCTCAAGCGAAGTGGTGGGAGAAAACCAGATGATCGTGTCTGCCGCCGTGAGCGTGAGCCCATGGGACATGCACTGTGGGTGGGCCGCGATGACCCGCACGCCGCTGGTGTTCTGAAACAGGTTGAAGATTTCGTCGCGCTTGCCCTTGGGGGTGTCGCCAGACACGGTGCGAACGTCGATACCCTCGTGGGTAAGTCGCTTCGCCACGCCCTCGAGCGCGTGAACATAGGGGACAAACACGATGACCTTGCGGTCGCTGGAGTTGATCGCGTCCACCAGCGCGTCCAGACGATCATCGTTGTCCAGGGCGACCACGCTGCCATCGGATGTATAGACCCAGCCAGCGCTGATCTGGAGCAGCTTACCCAGCACCACGGCAGCGTTCATGGCGGTGATGTCGCCAGCCTGCACGGCCACATGCGCCTCGGCGGCCATCTTGTCGTAGACATGCTTTTGCTGCTTGCCCAGGGCCACGTCCAGCGTGCGCTCGACCATATCGGGTAGCTCGACCACGTCTTCCAACGTGAACCGCACGGCGGGCTGCAAGAGGCTCTGCACCTGCTCCAACGCATCCGGCTTGGGCACGAACTTGAACTGCGTGACCTTCTGCATGACCTGATCCCGGAACCGGGTGAAGTATTTTGGTGTCGTTGCAGGCGTCACGACAGAGGCCTGACCCCAGGCATCCGTGGGCTCGTTCGGTGTGGGCGAGCCGGTCATGCCCCATACCCAGGTCATTTCTTTCGCCAGCAGGCGGGCTTTCTTGGTGCGGATCGCCGTGCCGTTGCGGTAGACCGCAAGCTCGTCAAGGATGAGCGTGTCGATGTCCTTGCGGTTGAGGATCTCGTCCAGGATCACCGCCAGCCCATCGTGGTTGATGACGAACACGTCGGCCTCGGGGTCGGACAACCGCTGTAGGCGCTTCTCCTTGGAGCCGTGCAGCACTTGCACGTTCACGCCGGGCAGCGTGCTGAACACCTCCCGCGCCCAGGTGAAGTTCAACGTGGACAAGGGAGCCACAACAAGAACCTTGCCCGCCAGACCTTGGCGATGAAGATACCGCCATGCCCAGAGCGCCGACTTGGTCTTGCCCGTCCCCATGCCATTCAGGACGTAGGCCCGCTGGTGGGTGGTGAGTAGCTCCGCTGTGCGCTTCTGCACATCGTAGGGTGTGCCGCCCTCCCAATCGTATTGGGTGATGATCGGGCTTGGGACGTTCATGCCGAGGTTGCGCAGCATACGCGTCTCAGCAGGACCATGCGGCACGAGGATCATGTCCTTACCCTCGTAGGTAAGGCGCTTCGCTGATGGGAAGAGGTTTTCTAGGTCCGTGCGGGTGGGCACCGCCACGATCTTGTGCCGGGCGCTCACTTGGATTTGTGATGGTGTTATGGGCGTGGTGGTGGGTGTGGGGGTAGGGGTCATGCTTCGTTGCTTTTCAACCAGTGCTTGAGTTCGGTCAGATCTCCGTCGATGACGAACACGCGGGCAAACGCGCGCTGCATGTCTTTGATGGTGTTAAGCTGCCGGTCGGTGGGTTTCTTCGTCGGTGCCTTGGCTTCGATGGCAAAGAACCGACCCATATAACAACCAATATAGTCTAGCGAAGTATTACCGTATCCAGACGGCACCGGCATGTAATAATAAACGCCGGGGGTAGACTTCAATACGGCGGTTATCTTGCGCTTTACAGCGCCTTCTGGTGTCGGCATTGGGAGTCTTTTCTGGTGGGGGTAGATATATTACCTCCCTATACTTAAGGTTCAACCGCTATAACTTGTGTTGATTAAAGTATTAGACCCCATTATGTGGGCAGGTAGTTACGGGGCACCAACGGCGGCAGAGGTGGCCGGGTTTGGCCGGATAGGTGAGGGTTTCTGCGGCCTTCACCATGGCGTCCACACGCGGCCATAGGTTCACCCAGACCTGGGCCATGTCGTCACGAGAGAAGTCGGCGCGGGTGGTGGCGTCTTCCTTCAGCCAGATGAACTCCGACCGGACCTGCTGGACTTCGGGATGGTGGGAGAACACACACTGCGCCATGAGGGCAAGCTGTTGGCTGTCCTCGAGCACCTTGCCCGTCTTCCAATCGAGGATGAGCGCGACCGGGCCGATGATCTTGATCACGTCACCGATGCCACGGAACCAGGCCTCGCGGTCGAAAAACGTGCAGGGTCCAAAGTCTTTCCGGATCGCCAGTTTCTGCTCGACGAGAAGCTTACCCTGGCCGGTAATCAAGCGTGCTGCCCATGGCTCGAACTTGGCGAACGGCTCGGGCAAGGGGGTGTTCTTGGAGAGGCGATCCGCCAGAGCTTTATGCAGCAGGTTGCCGTAAAGCAACTGCTCGCTTTCCTCCTCCTTGATGGACTTCTCGATGTCCACATGGAAGTGACGCTTGGGGCAGGACTCAAAGTTCTTGAGCTTGCTGTAGGACCAGGCAAAGGGCTTGGGCTTGTTATAGGTGGTGGTGGCGCTCATGGGGTTACCTCACGGGTAAGGGCTTCCCACGAGATCGGGAACGCCTGGGCTGCGATGTCCGCAATGTCGGCGGCGATCTCACGGGTTTCGGCTTGCGCGTGCGTGTCCAGACGGAGATTGCACACCCGCGCAAACGCATAGAGCGAGCCGGTCCAGATCCACTCGGTCATCATGGACTGCGGCAGGACCATGCGGGCCAGTTCAGGGCACACGCCACGGCCCAAGAGCTCGTTGTAGGCCTTGATGGCGTAGGCCAGGGCGAGGGTGGGCACCAAGCCCACTTCCACGGCCTCGTCGCCCGATCCCTGCTTGGCGCTGATGGCGCGGTTACGCCACACCTTGGGTTCGAAAAACTCGGGTTCGTCGTCCACGTAGCGGCGGCTGACTTCGTTCCAGGCAAGCCCAACCTGATGCTTGCCGAGTTGGCGGGCCACGAAGATCGGAGCCTTCACACGAAAGCTAAGCTGCGCGTGAGCGAAGGGCGACCAGTGGTTATGGCGGGCCAGATATTGGATCAACTGCTCGTCAGCCAGCAGCATCCGGTCGTGCTCTTTGGCAAAGGATACACGCGCCGCGTTCACCACAGTCAGGTCCGTGCCCATTTTATCTATGAGGGTAACTTGCATTGGCTTAGCTTCTCAGCACGGCCAACTTGGACATAAGGCTATCGGACGGGAACATCGCCGCGTCGTCTTCAAGCATCACCGGCTTGTTGGAGTTGTTGGCGACAACGACAAACACCGTCCCATCCATTTCGAACGCGTGAAAGTGTTTGAACGGGAGGTCGGTTTCACGCGGGATCTTCATCCGCACGCATACCCGTTCGGTAAGCGTGAGATCCAACCGCCGCCTTGCGAACATAGCGCCCTGATCCGACAACGCCTCCATCATCCGGCGATCATCCAGCGTGCTGCTCATCGGGGTGTATTGAGCCCCCAAGAGACTATTGGAGCCGAGGTTACCGGAACTGAGCGTACCTGGGGGGTGGGGATTTATAGGACTCGAAGCCATGTTCAGCGCCTCTTGGTAATCGGGTTTGAATGGCGGCAATACTCTTGACCCCATGGGGTTACCTGCGTGGGTAGGAGATGACCCGGACCCCAGCCTCGGAAAACATCCGCGCAGCTTCGTCAAAGCTTGCTTGCCAAGCTTCACCGGGTTCACGCTCCATGTTGTGGATGACCCGTTTGATCCCGGCCTGAATCACTAAACCCGCGCATTGACTGCACGGGTGAAGTTCAGTGACGAACAGGGAGCATCCTGACAGGGGCGTTCGGGCCGACAAGATCGCGTTGGCTTCGGCGTGGACGATGCGTAAACGCTTAGTCGTCTTGTCTGCGTAGAGCTTCGGATCGTCGCGTGTCTCGCGTGGGAAGCCGTTATAGCCCACGCTTGCGATGGTGCGATCGGGACGGACGATCACCGCCCCGACCTTCGTGGAGGGGTCTTTGCTCCACGACGCCACCAATCCAGCTAAATCCAGAAACCGCCGATGCCAGAGTTCAGTGCGTTCCACAGCGCCCTAATGAGACTGGCGCATAAGAACAAGCAGCTGAATGACTGCACTGACATCGTCCTTACCAATGGTGATCGACTCATATTTGTCTTCGTCTGAAAAAACAAAATCGCCGTCTTGATCTTTCTCGACTTTATATACGTTGCGACCGACAGTAGTGACCTGAAGGGACGTATACTTGAAGACCGGCTTGTCAGGCCCCGAAACGGGGAGTTTTTCGTTTAAGGCCTCTACGATTGTAGCCGTGTCGGTAGCTCGCTTCGTCGCCATGGGGTTACCTTTGTGGGTAGTTATTGGGGGTGGTGGTGGTGGTTTAGTCCGCCAGTTCTTTGGTGAGTTCGAACATGGCCCGCTTATCCTCGGGAGAGATCCAATACCCGAGGCTTCGCATCGACTGAATATTGACCCCCTTGGGCGTCAGCTTCAGGCGAAGTCGATGGATGAAGACCTGATGGTTCCGGTTGATACCGTATTTGTCCCGGAGCAAGTCTTCGGTGACGATAGGATTAGTCAGGAAGGCATTCAACAGGATGGTCTGCATTTCCGTCAGCCGGTATTCCTGCCGAAACCTAAGTATTTCGTGATCCGAAAGGCTATCTTTCTTGGTCATGCTGTTATTTGCCATGGTGGTTATTGTGAACCTTCGGCAATAAGATGTGCAGGAATTGAGCGATGTCAACGCTTTATTTTGTGCTATTTTGTACCGTTCATGCTATGACCGATTTGATTAGGGTTTCCCCCTATTTAGCTTCGCCGTAACTGCGGCCAACCTCACCCTCGGCAGCAAGCGGCCAATCGGGCATCCAGGTCGGAGGCACCGACATTTCCGTGATCAGAAGGTTTTTGAACGACTCTCCCTCGCCACGAGGGACCAAGTAAGCGAGCTCGTCGTGGACCTGCATGACGAATTTATGCTGGTAGTTGACCCGGATACGCGTGGCGGTTTCCATCACCACGAGACGGGAGAGGGCCTGGATGATGTTCTCCAGAAGCTTCGCGCCATAGAGGTGCTTGGTCTTACCCGCATAGGTAAACACCCAGCCGGTTTCTTCGCGTCGAAGGTTGGGGTAGTTCAGCGTCAGGCCGTTGGGCAGAACGATGCGCCCGAACTCGATCTTGATGGGGCCGATCTGCATGAAGCACTTCTTGTCGGTCATCATGGGGATGGCCTTGTCCAGAGTCCTCCACATCGCCGGGATGCAGGGGTAAAGCTCCCGGTACTTCTTGACCGTGTTCGAGGCCTCGAGGTCCGACATATCGACCTGCGTGCCGGTTTGATTTTTCGAGCTGGTCTTGATGGTGTCCTGGAATTTCGGAGCGCCTACGCCGTACCCCAGCCCGAGGATGCCCGTCTTACCAATGAAGCGTTCAATGGGGTTGTCCCGCTTGTTTACGGGCTTACCGAACACCTCGGACGCGAACATCGAATACACGTCGAGCTTGTCCTTGAACGCTTGCACCAGGTTGGCCTGGCCACAGAATACCGCCACGCCGCGTGCTTCGATCTGAGCGGCGTCCGCGACCACGATCTCTAGGTCAGGGGGTGCCAGCAGCGCATTGCGCAGCTTCCCGCCACGGGGAAGGTTCTGCATGTTGATCCGCCAGTCGCCCGATAGCCTGTGCGTGTGAGCGCCCGCGTATTTGAGGGGGATGGGCATCAGGGGCTCGCCGTCCCACGCAAGGTTGGCGATGTTGATCATGCGTTGAGTGCGCGTCTCCTCGATGGTGGACTTGAGGCCAAGCCGTGCCGAGACAAGCGTCTGCACCCGTGGGTCGGGATGTTCCTCGAGGGCCTGGAACGCCAAGTCGGTCTTGGCGAACGCATAGGTCTGGTTGCCGGTCAGCAGCGAGCGCTTCAGGGGCGGGGTCACACCCAGGTTCCGCAACGCAGCCGCGAACTTCTCGTTCGACATAAGCGCGTCGCGGTCGTTCATCCCACACGCTGCGAGGAGTTGTTCCTTACCCTGTTGGGTAATCGCGAGGTGTTCAGCCAGCACCGTGCGGTCGATCTGGAATTGCGGGTTCACCGCACATCGCAGCACGTTATCCATGACGAGGATCTCGCTGGCGGGAAAGCCCTCGTCCATCGCACGGTGGTAGATCTTCTCGCACAAATCTGAGTCGTTGACGGCGTAGGCCTTGAGCCGGTTCCACAGGCCCGCCTGGATGATGGCGGCTTTGCTCATGCCCGACAGCAAGGGCAGCACGTCGCCCTTGACCCCAAGCCCGAGTTGCAGGCTCAAAATCTCCAACGAGAGGCGTTGATACTTGTGCCCCCACATGGCGCGAGCCATGCCCAGCGTGTCGATCATCAGGTCGGGGGTGTAGTCGAATCTCTGCGCCAAGACGCTCATATCAAAGAGCGCGTTGTGCGAGATCATCGCGATTCGCTTACCCCGTAGGGTAAACAAGAACTCCCGGAACTCATCTTCTTCCATGAACCCGCTAAGTCCATTTCTAGAAACGGCCCAACCAATACATTCAAAGCGCGGGTCTTTAATGTATTCGATGGGTGTCATCCTTCGGAGACTGTAATCCTTGTCATAGTAGGTCTCCACATCTACGAAGATTTTTTGCATATTACCTGCAAGCCTTGAAATTATTGACGGACGTACCCACCTGGGTTACAGGTGCCGGGCCGGGTTGTTCATTCTCGGCACCTACTTGTGGGTAGGGGACTACGCGGCGGCGACTCGTGGTGGGGTCGCCGCCGCAACTTGTTTAGTCACCATCCAACGTGAAAAACGGCTTCGCCCACGGATACCGAATCGCCGGGGTGCCACGTTCAAACGACCCAAGAGACACCCGCCCGATCAGGTCATAGCCCTTGATGTTGGGGTCAGGCAGCAGCAGCGCACGGGAGATTAGTTTCTGCGTGGCTGAGCACGCATCGCGGAATTCGGGCGATGTCGGCGGGATGGACGTCGGCACCTTGTAGTCCCGCAGTGCGTCGCCCTGTTTTTTGGTATTAGGGTTTGCCGACAGCAGCGCCACGATGCCGGGGAGAAAGTATCGAACCTGCCTGGGCGTGTCGCAGATCTTGTTCAGCGTCTCAAGCACGGCAAACGCCTTGGTGATGTCGGCGCGCAGCTTCATCCGAAAGGCGATGTAGTCGTCGATCCGACGCGCGAATTGCTCGGCTTCCGGCGAGCGCTCGGTCAATGGTCCCTTGTTGGCATACCGAGGGATAAGCAAGTCGAAGCCGCCATGCTCGGATCGGGTCACGTAAGTAAATTGGACCATGACTTCGTCTGGATTTTCCGCGCCAATGTCCGCCGTGTTCACTCGCCACCGGGAGTAGAACTGGTGGTTCGTAAATGTATTGGGCTCGCAGATCTCTTTGGCGACGCGCAAAGGCTCGATGTGTTCGGGCTTGATGAACAGCCCGATGAAGTCTTGCGGGGTCGCCGCGAAGTAAGACGCGTAATACTTCAAAGACTGCATAAGGGGGCGAAGCTCGTCTGTGATCATCTCAAAGCGGCGGTCGGTGAATGCTGTCATGGTGGTTACCTTTGTGGGTAAGAGGGTGTGGTGGTGTGGTGGTGTGGTGGTGTGGTGGTGTGATGGTTTACAAAATCAACAGGATTACGTCGGTTCTGGGGTATGTGATATGCGCGCTATTGCCGTGGGCGCGTATACATCTAAGGGTGTGGTAGACCGCTGAGGTCCGCCCCGCCCCCGTCAGGTGGCAGGCTTCGTACATATACGACGCTATCAACGCCACAATCCGGTCTAACTTAAGAGTGTCGCGCCTGTATTCCCAAGTCCAACTATCAAGCTCCAGCAGCTTCCCATGGTCAAAGTTTGCTATCGCCTTAGCCCCCGCCTTCAGGCGGCTCTTAAGTATTTTGTCGGAGCAGGCGCGGATCAGTTCGTTGTTGAGCCGCTCAGCGAACACCTGCATGTGAGCGTCCCCAATCACCGCATCCAGCACGGCGTCTTCTAGACTCTCAAGCTCTTGGTCCCGAGGTGATATCTCCTCAGGTGCCAATGGGCCTGAAATAATGGATGAACTCATGGGCGCATCATGGCTGCCCGCAGACGGCCCCCGGCTTCATCCGCAAAACTCGCGGCTTGCGAAGCATTAAGGCAGCTTTCCGACGCGTCTTCGGCGGCTTGCATCGCCTGTGAGGTCGCTCGCATGGTGAGCTTGGTGGCGTGGACGTTGATGGCGACGAGGGTCAGGTTCAGCACCGTGACGCTCAGCAGTCCGCCAAGGGTGACCAGTATGGTGGATGTATCCATGGTTACCTCTGTGGGTATGGGGTTGTTAGGCGAGGAGGAGCGCGGCGTAGGTAAGTAGTTTTTCTTCTGGTAAGACTTCGCGCAGATAGTCGATCGACCAGTTCAGTATGGTCACCCTGCGCTGTCCTCCGCTCTCAGAAAAATTCCCAAACGACTCGTACAAATACGAAGCCCCCCGAGAGGCGGCGCGTTGGGGCCAGTCGCCGCCGCCATAGGAATATACCCATGCCTCTTTATCCAAACCGCTTAGTTCTTCTGCGTCTAAGGCGTCGATGGCCAAGCGCCCGCGAACAAATATGTTTTTAAGTTTAGGGTCGGAGCATGTCTCAATCAGCATCTCGCTAATCTTACTGGCGAAGGCTTGTAGGTGAGGGAGTCTTACGTTGGTATTGGGTGGAACTACGCGGTCCATGATTACCTCTGTGGGTAATAGGGTTTGAGTGAAGTCGCCGGGATGTACCAGCCCGTAACATCGGGAGTATCCGCGAGTAGTATTATCGTCCCGTCCGGGTACTCGTGCGATATGTTCTGGATCTTTACTATGTCTCCATTATGCACGTTCGCGCACATGGGAGAGTCCTCGGTGCATGTCCACAAAGTACCAGGGGTGAACGCTTCCCTTGGAGCCAGTAACGCCGCGCAGACCATCGCTTTTTCACTTAGCTTGTGCTCGATGTATTCTTCGAATTTCCCGCTTGGCTCGGCCATACGAAATAGCCTCCGTGTGCTGTTGCGGAGCTTGTCCGTGAATCCTCCCCTAGTCATCTCCCGAATATCCGGTCGAAGGTGCAGGTTGTGCATCCACAGGCTGGTGTCGCCTATTTTCATGGGTGGGTTTCCTCGGTTTTGGGGTCCAGATCCCCAACGCGATGGCGCGGGAGCGGGCGGTGGCTTGGGCCACGCCAAGCCCGTCGCTGCACTGTAAGAAGGTCATCCCGGAGTTGCGGCTGCGGATAAGATATTCATCCATCGCCCGGTTCCAGATGACTATGTCGGTGCGGGCTTTCTTCACCTTGGCGACGTAAGTGGGGTTCGCCCAGCGAGTGAGGCCGCCACGGCGCTGAGAGGTGGGCGGCAACGGCAGGTCGAGTTGGTAGGGTGTGAGCTTGTTCATGTGTGGTCTTGCGTGTCCCTGTGTTTTGAGTGCGCGTTAGAGGACGCGCTTCCAAACATCATCGGCATCTTCGCCGTCAGCGATGCGCTGCTCGCGGTCGAGGCGTTCCAGCAGCATCTCGCAGTAGCGGAGGGCTTTCTCTACGTCTTGCCGTCCGTTCTTGGCGTCGTACCGGCAGACGTATTTGATGATGTTGCCAACATCGAAGGGTAGCCGGTTGGCGGATATGAAGGTGACGGGCTCGATGTTGAATCGGGCGTAGTGGTCCGGGTGAAAGACTTTCTCGTTCATCTCTATACCTATGTGGGTAAGCGGCCAGTGTAGTACGTAGTACTACACTGGTACACCGGCTACTTACCGACTACTTAGGTATTCGCCCTACTTCTGATTGGGAACGTCCACGACTTCACCGAACGGATACTTGGAGCCCTCGTAGATGTTGCCCCACAGCACGGGATAATTGGGTGCCGTGGTGGGAAAGCTACCCAAACCGTCGGTGAGATAGACGAGAGCATCCGGCTCGATACCCTGCTGGGTAATCCAGTCGAACACCGGCTCGAATGCCGTGCCGCCACCGCCCACGGGCTTGAGGCCCTTGAGATCCGTAAGCTCGTCCACCTCGTCGTGGCGATGGACCTTGGCGTCGCACCACAGAATGACCAGACGCTTGGGCCGCACGTCCGACAGGATGCCGCCGATCTCGGCCATGAAGCGGTCGATCAAAGTCGCGTCCGCATAGATGGAGCCCGACGTATCGAAGCCGACGACAACCGTGCCAGCCCCGAAGCCCGACCGGCCCGGCGCATAGATGTCCCGCACAATCAGGCGACGATCGGCACGCCGCCAGTCATACGAGCCAGAGCCAACCTTGCGGGCAAAGAATGCCTGGATCTTCTCGGACCAACTCACCTGCGGGTCGAGCATGTCACCGAAGAACCGCTCCAACGCTGCGGGCAGCTTGCCCTGGGCCTTGGCGGCGTCACGGGCGGCAGCAACGGCGGTCTTCCACTCCTGCGGGTTGCGCTCCTGCTGCTTCTGCTCAGCGTCCTTGCCGTCAGCGGTGCCGGGCTTGAGGTGCTGGTCGAAGCCCTGGCGGGGGTTCTGGCCGGGGTTCTGACCCTCGTTTGGACCGTCGTCCTTACCCTTCCCCTGGCCGCCACCGCCACCACCGCCACCGCCCTGCTTCTGCTGCTCCTTGTAGACCTTGGCGTAGGCGTCGATCACCGAGTCCGTGCCGCGCGCGACGTTCGTGTCGTGCAGCCACTCCTTGTTGAACGAACCAACTTTGGACTCGACCAGCAGGTCGTTGATAACCAGGTCAGCCGCCACGTTCATGTATTGGTCAACATACTTGAGCGACTTACCCGAGGGGTAACTGATCTTGCCGCGACGCTCGAAGGCGTGCATCTGGCCACAATGATCCATGACGCAGTGCATGATCTCATGGGCGACGACGAACACACGCTCGCCCAGCGCGAACTTGAAGAACGTGTCCGGGTTGAGCAGCAGATGCGAGCCATCGGTCGCAGCGACGGGGATGTCCTTGGTGAAGATGGCGATGTTGTCGTCCTTGTCCGACCGGGTGTCTTTCACCGTCATCATCGAATAGAGGATGTGCGTGAAGGCCGGTGCGCCCCACAGCAGCGCCGAGCGGGTCATCTCCCACTGCTTGGCTTGCTGAGGCGTCAGATCGACGCGGGTGAGCTTGGAGACGTCGTTCTTCTTGGCCTTGATCGAAGGATCAATGACCTTGGTTTGGGTGGCGGTCATGTGGTGGTTACCTTTGTGGGTAGTGGTGGTGGTGGTGGTGGTGGGTGGCGGGTGGAGGCTGTTAGGTAGTGATGATTACTCCCCTGTATAGGGGAGCAAGTCCTTCGTATAAGTAATATGTTCGGACGTGTAGCCGTCACGATCAACGGCGTTGAAGGTTATGTGGTGTTTTTCGTCAACACAATCCTCGTGAACACATAGACCCTTACTTACGACGACCTTGCCCTTTCTGAGCGGTGCTCCAGATTCGAATTTTCTGTTAAGTATCCACTTGGTGCCGGGCCTGAACACTTCGTCGGGTGCGAGGATCATCGCCATCTTCATGGCGTTACCTTTAAGGGTAATGTCGTCCATGTATATGTTCTCCTACCTTTGTGGTTGGTGGCGTGTATTAGTTGAACGTGGTGGTAGAATTAAGTATAAACATCCAAACGTCTGAGGGTGTTATGGTGTCATACTCTGAGAGGCTGGCGGACAGACTATCGGGTATTATCGGGTCGTGGAAGTTTATCCTAATCCAGACCGGGATATTACTTATATGGGTAACGGTCAACGTCTTGGGTATCACCCATTTTGACGAGTATCCGTTCATCCTGTTGAACCTGTTCCTGTCGATTCAGGCGGCGTTCACGGGTCCGATATTGCTGTTATCGGCCAATCGCCAAGCTCAGGTAGACCGTCGCCGGGCAATCAAGAACCTCGTCATCGACCAGCAGGATCACGAGGTAATCATCCGGCTGGAGCAGCATTTGGATAGGCACTTTCACGAGCTAAAGCGTGCGCTTGGTATGGTGGACGTGGATGCTGGATGAGAGCGCGTTATACCTCGTCGTCCATCACAGCCAGGTCGATCTGCTCGGTGCCGATGAAGAAGTCCTCGGACTCCACAGCGATCTGAGGCTTACGCTTGTCAGCGATCAGGTTTACCTGCGTGGATAACCTGCGCGCCGCCTGACGCACCAGCTTGGTGGTGATCTCAACCTTGTCTTGGGTGTTGTAATCCACCCGTAGTGTGATGGTGTAAGTTTTGCGGGGCATGTCGGGGTTCCCTATGCTGCGGGCGTATTCGAGGATCTTGGCGAGACGGTATTCAGCAAGCCCGATAGACTCCGCGCTTGAGAAGATATTATTCATGCGGCCCAAGGTTTGCTCAGCGATGGTTCGGGCAGCGGTGGTCCAATGCTCCACCATCAGGGCTTACCCGTTGGGGTAAACCCCAGTGCCTTGATGCACTCGGGGTTGGTCATTAGCCGGTCGCACCAGTGCTTGAACTGGTCGGGGTCGCTGAACCGTATCGCGTAGAACGACGCGTGGCCGCTAAAATACCCAATCGGATGGTTATCTTGCGTCCACTGGCTCGGCACCGCTGTGCCCGCCACCAGTATGGTGGCCATGAGCGGCGCAGCCCGTTTGAGCTTGGGGATATACACTTTCTCGACGGGAGTAGGCGCTACGTCGCGCGCTGGGTAATGCCGCAAGGTAGTCTCATGGTGAACATACAGAAACTTGTTCTCCTTGGCGTGCTGGCGGACGAT